>Ga0214544_1000114_pt1 | contig 112655 bp, 54 predicted proteins | sample CNSS3metaG_FD_160074 | JGI IMG/M metagenome (GOLD analysis project Ga0214544, IMG submission 160074) | Root nodule microbial communities from cowpea collected in UCLA plant growth center, Los Angeles, California, USA - CNSS3 | ecosystem: Host-associated > Plants > Roots > Nodule | place: USA...
TGGGCGGGTATATATATATCCCCATCCCCATCCCCATCCCCAGTTGAAAATTTCGGGTATTACCCATACCCATACCCATACCCAGTCAAAGCGGGGATTCCCCGTCAAAACGGGGACGGGTTCGGGTTATACCCACGGGCACGGGTTTATTTGCCATCTCTAGTCATAATACATGTCTCCCCCATATCCTCGTCCCCGTTTAAATTATTAAAATATTCATAGTCAATTATGTAAATTTATGTAATTACACACTTACTATTTTTTATTTTTTCTAATTATTTGGTTTGTCATAAAATTCATTCACATCTCTAATATATTTCTCATCTTATCATAACCTTTATGTAATTACGTTTGAATGATGTGTGTCAATTAAATATTTTTTGTCTCACATTTGAATATTTCTATTCTTTTTTAATATTTTTATTTATTGTATATTTTTCTTTCACATTAGAATGTTTAACACTCTCAATTTAAGTGTTCAATAGCATAAACCTTTCATTTACTAGGTAATATAAAAAAAATTATCTTCTTTACTTTATTATTATTAATTTTTGTTTCATTAGAAGAACTATTTTATTTCGATAAAATAATTTTCGTTATTTCTCAACCATTGACTATATTGATATTTGAAAAATTTTCTTAGATCTCTAAAGTATTTCTCATTTTATCATACCCTTAATTATACATTTATTTTCCTTGGTGTGATTTTATTCAATTGTCTTTCAAATTGTTTCTAAGACACATATTTGATAATTTTTTAATATTTTTATTTCTTGTTTATATGTAGAATACCATTTTTTATATATTTTACATAATTAATTTTTATTTTCTAACTCATTATCATACCGTAATTTTGTCACTATAATTGTATAAATAAATTTTATTTACTATAATATAAAAATTTAATGTAATTGCCATGAATTCCTTTTTATCACCATCCAACGTGTATTAATATTTAAAAGATACAAGATTTATGTTAAAATTTTTATTATCAATAGTTTAATATTTGTTCTTTGCTTGATTTTGATCAAATGATGTATTATAACTTTTATTAGTGTATAAATAAGAGATTCATTAGAATTTAAAAAATTGAAGTAAACAAACTTTTAAAATATATTTTAATTTGAATAATTGTTTTCCTTTTATATTTAAAAAAAAATTTAAATTTTTTCAAGTAGGTTTCATTAATGTTTGCAAATTTAATAAATGTTTTAATTCTCATAAAATTTTATTTGGTATTCTAACGTGAAATGTATACAATTATAATTTCTTTCTAAATATTTGATATCGAAGAAACAACCTCCTCCTAATATTGAATACTTGATAATATTATGTCCTTTATTGTATTTTTTTATTTTATAAAAATTAATTATTTAATATTGAAAATTAAGAGAGCGGATATGAGTATGAGTACAAGTATATACCCATTACTCGGTGTGGATGAGAATGAAACAAAAGTTTAATACCCGTTGGATTTGGGTATGTGGATAAGAATAATTTCTTTTTTGATGGAGATGACTATGGGTACATGTTCTCCTTTTAAGGGAGAAGATTAAACTTTTGCCCTAATAAGAGGAATGGGCTTGTGCTATCTTCTTCTTCTCCTTCGTAGTTTCTTGTTGATCCCTGAAGAGGTAGTGGTTGATGAATTCTACAATGTCTCGTAATGAGAGTTGTTTATATTCTTCGTGGGGTACATAAAAGCACAACGTCTCCTCCCATGGTGGTTCGTATAAGGGCTTCGGTGGAACACCAATTTGCTACTGTGGGGAGTTTGTAGCGTTGAGAGCAATTAAAACACATAAAATACACTGACCCAACACACAAAATTCATCACAATCTTGAAACACTTGTAAAACCCTAAAATCGCCACAAAAATCAGTATCAGACCAATATTCAACACATACACACCTTTGGTTCACAATCTAACCCACGTCGTTATCAATGACAACTTCAGACTTGATTTTCACTTAGGAATGACAGTGAAACCCCAAATCGCCTCCTCGTTATGTTTTTCTCAAATTTGTTCTTCTCGTTGTCTCCTATCAATTACACAAAGCCCCTTCTCCAATTAAATTTTTCTTATTTAATTTACATAACAATTTAGAAGACATCACCATTTAGACGACATCAGAAAAAGAACTTGATTGATACACATTAAAGAATTTGGAGACCAAATTGACACTTTTTAAAAAAATAAGTAAGAATTTAAAAAGTATATGAGTAATTAATTTTTTTTTACGAATATTTAAATCTCGTTCAATACTTCATTCCTAATTAAAAGAGTTTAGCATGAGACTAAAGTGGCAACTTATACTTTTTAATATTATTTATTGTTATGTTTGTTTTGTCTTTTACTGGAATAATTTAGTTGTGTGTGGGAAGAAATCTCTCGATCAATATATGTTACAAGAGTGTTGCACTTAAAGAATTAAAATTGCAGGAGTATCTTCTAAAATATAAAACCCATATTAATACATCTAAATTGGAAATGCTGTTACTGTTTCAAAACTATTCTTATGAGTATTTTAACATAATTCTGTCTGGTGTGAAAACAACAGGCAATGCCTTTGAGCAAGGGGCTTGTATTGTGGCTGTTGGAAATGGAGATAGTGGAAGAAACAACAACCAAGGCTAATTCGGCTTCTTTCTCTCCTTCCATTAGACATTTCACTGAGACAACTTAACCATCAAATTTCAGTGTGGTAACAGAATAAATGGTGGAAGAAAATGATTACAAAACGAAAACAGCAACTTAATGCTACTATTAGGCAAGTCTCCACTTCATCATGGTTAGCTTCGATCAAAAACCTGAAGTCAAAAGTGTGCAATCCAATGTAATCAACCTGTGATAATGGACTGACGTGGATGCCAATTAATATGTTCACAATTTCGCTTTTCCTTTAGTAGACCCTGATTTTTTTATTTATTTTTTACTTTGAAAAAAATTGAGCTTTTCGGCTAAATGATTAATCAATGAGTGAAACAAACGCCGTCCAAGTTTAGTTTCAGGAATTTGTCTGTACAAAATATGGTAATTTGCTTTTTAAACAGAACCAGACTGCACAAAAAGTTTGCAGCTAGACCATTTTCTGATACATAACAGTGCAAATCTCGAACTAAGGAGCCGCAAAACCATGCGATTGATGGAGGAGATTTATGGAAGATTTCGCTCACATAATTTACTTTTGAACTCTAGGATTCTTACTGATATTACATTACATTATCGGATGAGTGTGAATTCAAGTTATAAAGAATGCAAGAAAAGACATACAACAAAAGACATGAGTAAAATAGTTCAGATATCACTCTTATTATTCCCAACAAAGTTATTTAAGTTACAAACATGGTAAAGAAAAAACATAAAAAGGTTGGGTTGTGGCAACACTCGCAACACGAAACAATCGATCATAAATAACTCACAAAAATTACAGAGTGGACTAATCAAATAAAAAAAAATGGCTACAGGAGTGTAGGGTGTTTCGTTTTACTACAAAACATAGACAAGAAGGAGAACAAAGTGAACAACAACGAAAAGATTACTCCAAAGCAAGCCTTGCAAAGTGCTCCTGGGCGCTCCTGAACCAGAACCAGAACCACTAGATCCTCCTGAAGGACCCGGTGGCACTATTTGAACACAATCAGAAACAATCAAACATGTCATTAGCTGTGTCAGTAAAGTCACATTTACATATACATATATGAAGCAATTTTGTCTGAGGATTTTGAGAGAAACAAGAAATCGAAGTGATTATTGGGTCTAACCTGCACAAGTGTTCTGCGTTACAAGTTCTGCTGAGATATTGTTGAATGTAAAACCAGTATAGGCACAGACTGTGCGGTTGCAGGAATCTGTAGAGGAAGTGGTGTTGCCAATGAAGACGTTGCTTGAGCATTGCGCAGAAGGGCAAATGGACCAGTTGGTAGGTTTGAGGTGGGATTGTTCGCATTGTAATCTAAATACAAATCCAACATAACAAATCACATCACAAATCAAAGGTACATAAAAGTATTAACATAATATGTGAACACTAAATGGGGTTACTCACATGTAGTTGTTGCTGGGGTCACAACTGCATTTCACGCATTCGTTTGCAGTATAGGCGTAAGAAGAATTTGCAACAAGCAATGGATAGTCCAAGGAATCATTTTTCACACTCGACGAACAAGCTGTCACAACCACCAAATTCAATAACCCAAACATTTATTCCACAGATATGAGTGGATAAAGTTGGAAGACTCAGGTCAACTAATATAACATAATTTATGATATATAAAATAAGTACAAATTCTATATTATAAATCAATTTTACAAGATTAAGTTAAATTTTAAATTTATATTTCTAATATAATATTAAAATAATGGATTAAAATATATTTTAACGGAGTTTATTGTTTAATGAATCTAAATCTCACAACAATATTTTCAATAAAAAGACTATTTTCAATAAATTACACTAGGGACTTCTGTTGACTTGATGAATGAGAGGGACAAGGTACACGACAACACATAAATCTGGGACCAGGAGGTAGCGTAGACATGTTGTCTTTGTGTAAAATAGAGATAACGTGTAATGAGATTTGAATTTAAAATTCTGTACACCAATAAATTATCCAACTTAATTATACTTACATAGATTGGATCAATCCTAATAGATTACCATCATCCAGATACTAAAGAAAAACAATTTTACTTTTCGTATGTCTAATTTACATAATAATTCATTTGTTTTATCGCTTTAAATCGAAACCTAGGAAGTGGATCTCTGCATAATAGTTTTCTAACAAAAAGTTGTTTGCATAAAAAAGTAACAGAGATGTTTGAAAAAAATATATAAATATAAGAAAATAACAGTTAAATATATTTAGCTCTTTTATAAACTAAAATAAATTTATACCTTTAATTTTAGAGAAACGAACTGAAAAGTAGTTTTATAAAAATTAAGTTCAGGGGATTAATTTTAAAACTATACAGGTACTAAACTTATGTTTTTAGTTGAAAGAGTTCGATGGACTTGGCTTTGATTGTTGAAAACAAAATCGAGTAATAACTTAAATTTGACAAAAAACAATTATTTTTTGTCCTTACTACAGTCTTCTATTTTTCTACACATTTTAGATAAATTAATAATTTGTTTTCTTCTCATTAAATATTATAAAAATGTGTTTTTCTAAAAATGATTAAATTTGATATTAATATCATACATATAATTAAAATGATATTCTTGAAAAATACTTCCAGTTCCTAAATAACAAATTTAATATCGCATATTTTTAAATATTACTAACTAAAATAATTTTTTTTAAAAGTGCTTTTAGTTTTTAAATAATAATTTTAAGAAATTAAAATCATATATTTTAAAGTGAAAAAAAAAACTAAGTAACTTTTAAAAAATAAAAAAGTAAAATCATATCATAGTTAGTGAGTAGAAACGGAGTATATTTGGATTGGATCAACAAATCTTTCATTTTCAATTGATGTATCCCTAATTATCATAGATTGCGATTGGGAATGCGTTTGCATATGATGGAATCGAAAGAGAAAAGCGATGAAAGTGGTAGGTTACCTCGAAGAGGAACATCAAGAATCTGACCGGCCTGAAGCGTTTTGGGGTCGGAAATGCCATTGAGATTGAGGAGGATCTGCTCAGTGGTGCCAAATTGCTCAGCAATTCCCTCCACCGTGCTCTGTGGCACTACCAGGTGCGCAAAGTGCACCACTCTGCTCCCATCCACCACATCGCAGCTACACGGCAGCGGAATATAAAGCGTGTCCCCGGTGGTGATGTTATTCTCGTCCGGTAACTTATTCGCCGCCGTGATCTGCGGATACTTCACCAAACCCCCAAACGTCGTCGTCGCTATGTCGTACAGCGTGTCCCCCTTTTTTATCTTATAAAGCGGAACCCCGTCCGAGAGTCCCGTCCTGTTGCTGCACCTGCACGGGAACGGCACCTTCACAACCTCGTTGGCCTCCACCACGTGGCTCTTTGTGGTGTTGCTCGGGAGGTTGTTGGCGCCTAGGATATCCACAAGTTTCTTCACGTTGAACAGGGTTTGGATGTGGCCAAGGGTGGTGCCGTTCGTGTGAGAGTACCCTATGAGGGCCCCACACCTGGAGTTGTTCGCGCTGTTGCACACGAATTTCGCCTCCGGTTGGGCCTCTACGCTCGCCACCGCCGCGATTGCAAGCACCGCTACAACCCTCGCCATCCAAACAAACCCCATTTTCTTCTACTGTGGCTCAAGGAGAGGGTTTTCCAAACTTTATAAAGATAAGGTACGAGCTGAATTATGCGTCTATGACTTTCTATTTGGGTTGGGTCTTGGTTTCATATGTGTGATGTGGTTTGAACATAAGTGCTGTGTGGGAAGAAAGTTTTTCTAACTAATAAAATATTGAGGTAATGCATAAAATAGGTAGGATGAGGCAATTAATTTGAAGTCTTTTAGGGATATTGTAGCTGTGAAAAATAGAAATTATTTGAATTGTGGTGTTGAATTTTCTTCTGTCCTAAGTGGGAACAATTGTGGATAGATCCTGGAAACTGCACTTCTCACTTCCTCACCCAACACTGCGTCACAGTGTTGTTACTATGACTTTTGTTCTTCAGCGCTTACTATTCAGTTCGTGCGTGAAGTTAAAGTTAATTGAAGCGTTTAACATTTATTTGATTCTTTAAGAAAACAATAGTTGTACTAAGTATGAAGGCATGTTAGCTTTAGAAAAGTCAAAATCAAGCATTGTGTGGCCACATGGGGTTGACTCAGAGTCCTTGTGATTTTTCAATTCGTTGTGGAGTCTAAATTTTTGACAAATTTTGCAGTGTGGAAATGAGAATCGAAGGACAAATGGTATTTCCTGTTGCAAAGATAGTTTAGAAATATAATTAGAAATTAAAATGGATTTGCAATGGTGACATAATTATTTATTTGTGTATATTGAGATTTGGACTATTCAACTCTTGTCTAGAAAAATATTGAACAGAAAGGGACGTGAGTGGAGTTATCTGCTACGCAAACGCGCGTTTCCAGTTTCCCTTGTCAGGAAGTCGCCTAAGATGAAAGAATGAAAACGACAGAAACACAAAGAAACAAGGAAAGTTAGTATGAAACCAGAATCTCTGGTGCCAGACTTTATGGTGGGTTCTGTTGTGTCCAGTACGTTCATTTTTAATTTAATGGTATATCTCATTTTTTAAATTTTAAGTACATTTTTATTGATGAAAGTTTAAAATATCAAATTAGAAATATGAATATTTTATGTTTTTAATATATATATATATATATATATATTTGATAGTGAAAATACAAATATTAGTTTGTGCCATTAATTAAAAATACAAATACTAACAATACAAAACTAAAATTCGTTGTTATGATCACTAAAATGTTCTCGTAGATGTTTTCATAAATTCACATGAAGTTGTTGGCGAAAATATGTAATATGTTCCTATGTAAGCCACGAGGAGCACCGTGAGATACTTCAATATTTGAACTTCCATTGTGAATATGACTATAATTAACATTAGAGCTACTTGTATGTTTCAATAGTCAAGCTATGCAATATAATACACGTCTTGATGTTCTTTGTGTATATGTTAATTATGTGACATATAATTTCAAGTCAATTTTTTAGCACACTAACTGTTCTTTCATCATTTCTTTAACTCCTTAATATTTTGTAACTAACTTTCTTTTTCTCCATGTAATATTGCGACGGTTTTGGCAAATGTTGACCAATTTGTACTAGGTGATTAATTTCGTTATTCTTTTGCTCTTTCAAGTACTCATTGTGGAATATGTTTTTAAATAATCATTTACAAAAGCTTCTAACTGTTGAATTAATACATTCACCAATTTGGACATACTTACCAATAGTGCCAACAAGTGATTTGTATGCTAACATACAAATTGGTTGTAATGGGGATAGATCATGATTACCAAGAGCATCCACAATTCAAAGGAATAATTGTTCTCGCATTGAGAACCTTTACAGAAACTTGTGTATATAATTTTATTTTTGTTTTGAGAAATAGTCATTAACCAAGTGAGTGTGGTCGTCTCCACAATTGCAATTTATGATTCTCTTTTTTCATCTAAACTACTTATTGTTGAACCTTGACTAAGTATTTCATAAGTATTTCATGATTTCTTCTTCAATGTTATCTTCAAGTGTTTCTTGAACAATTTGAGCCCAAAGTGCATCGAAGTTAGAATGTGATTCCATTTGATAAGTGAATGGTGATAAAATTAAAAAGATTGAAGATATAAAAATATGCATACCTTTTGGAATTAAATAGTATTAGAATCAATAAATAACTTTATAACAACTTGTTTCACAATCACTAGTTTTAGAACTATTAGTTTTTCAACAACTAATTCACAACTATTTTTACAATAGTTACTTTTATTCATAACCACTTAATGAAAAATAATAACCAACTTAACACGTATTGATGAATAATTAAATTCACGTCATAAGATAAACTCTATCAAAGAGTAAATATATCCAAGATTAATAAAAGAAGAAAAAGATAAAAAACAATATGAGAATGAGATATGTATAAAAGGAACGTCTATTTATAGTCTATTTATAGGTGTAGATGGGTTTATAAAATCCAACTTTACATGCCAATGTTCTCCAATGACTTTTGGAACTGTCAATGTAATGTATCTCCTTACTTGTGGAAATAACTTCTACTTTATGTGTGATTTCGCAAGAAGTAGACATTGTTGCAAATGATCGCATTGCAAAGAAAGGGAGGCGCATTCAAAGCGTGTTCTATTGCAACAAGGAAATACATTTTGTAATATATATAAATGTAGCTTATTTTACAACAATCCTTCACATATTTTAAAAGATAAGGAAAGAAAAAAGAAAAATCTTGGGTCTCATATAAGATGTAATGCATCAGAGTTAATATAACAAGCTATACGAACTCGTCCTAGATTAAGAAACTACACAGTGTAGTTTGTATAACAAGCTATATGAACTAAAGACACTTAATGTATTTTAGCAGTTTATCAACCAAATACACCCTCACAATCCTTGTTGTTATTGTTGTGTTGCGCTTACTAGGCCATGTGCATGCCCGATATTCATGAGTGCTCTAGAGTCTTGCCAATATCTCATGCAAGTGTCCCACTCGATACTTATATAGGTGATTTCATCAAGTGTATATTGCAAATCATACACCACTCGTAAGGGATATGAAAATTATTAAAAACTTTGTTTAGACAAAATTCTTACCCTACATAGAATTTAATTACAAAATTTAACCTCTCAATAATGCAATGTCTAGCACACACACCATAGGAATGAACATAATTGACTTGAAATCATATTAGTGCTATAAGAACTAACAAGTGACTTGTTTATGTTATAAAAATATAGAGTATTGCAAAATCTCTTTTCTCCTATATATTTACTGAAGTTTCACTTTTCCTTTACTATGTTGGGGTCAACGTCAGAAGCTAACGGTATATGTTATTCCTCATTCACAAAAGTGGCGAGATTTGCTCCTCATTTTGTTTTGTGAATATATGTTGGTTGGTTGCAGTTTTTTAGATATTGATAGAAGTGGTTTGTGACCCATACTCCTTGATAAATACCATAAAAGTTCCTTCTCTAAAATGGTAATCCCTCTTCGAAACACAGAGTATATAGGAGTTACATATCTCATCTTTTCTTCACTACACTATTATTTTCTTTAATCTTGGATTTATATTTACTCTTTAACATAATTGTTCTTGCTAGTTCTGAATCCTTAAAGATATCCAAGACGTTCCTATTGTATCCTGGCAAATTTACGCCTATACAACGGATAAATCCTTAAGGGCAGTGATCATTCACATCTCAAGAAACTTATTTTTTTGTGTTCTTGTCATTTTTATCAACAATCTTAAGGATTTACCAGAAAAAATCAAGGAATTATAGGATGGAAGAAGGTTTATACGAATGAGTATGATAATATACCCGTTACCCGATGGAGAAGAGCATGAGACAAAAGTATGATACCCGTTGAGTTTGGGTATGAAAATAAAGACACATTTTTTTTATGAGAATGGATATGTGTAACGAAACTCGTCCCCTCTCATTCCCATGCCATCCCAATTAATAATAATTTCTTTCCATCCTATCAAACATAGGATTTGTGTGGTACCTTCTCCCAAAATTACTATCCACCCCCTTTGTAAATGGTGTTGTAACTAAAACATTTTTGAAATTACGTTTTCTTTCACTTTCCTACAAAACATTGCCGTTATGGTTCAACACATTCTCATTACTTCTTTTCTCTCTCTTCCTAACTTATATTGTATTTATTGATCTTAATGATTTCGAGTGTGTGTGGGGCTTCTTCTTTGCGTTAGGAAAGGCTCCAAAAGTTAATGGAAACAGAAAAAACCTAGGGTATTTCTTCCTGCACCTCCAAAATTTCTTCTACACCTCCAAACTTTCTTTAAATTTCCAAAAAACCCTTTGACCATTTAAGAAAATCCGCAGAAACCACAATCCCAAAATTATGTCCACTTTCGGAAGTTAAAATATATCACGGAAATCAATTTTTGGAAGTCAAAATATATCACCAAAGTCGACTTCTGGAAGTCAAAAAGTATTCCCGGAAGTCAAAAAACATTCTCCGGATGTTGACTTCCGTAAGTGAAAAACAAATTTTATTTTGAATATTTTTAATTCTTTTTAAAATTTATATTTTTTAACTTTTAATGATCTTTTCAGTTTATTATTTTATTTATTTTTTATGTTTTCATATTTTTTAATATATATTTTTAAAAAAATATTAATATCTATATGTATAATTTTATTTTTATTTAATATACTGAAAAATAAATATAAATATAAAAATAAATAAAATTAAAATAAAATTAAACTTCAAAATAAAAAACAAAAGAATAAAAAATTTATTCTGCTTCATTTAATTTTATTTAATATTTAAATTCATTTTAAAATAATAAAACTTTAAATTAAAAAAAAGGAAAAAAAAATATACAAATGTAAATATATATATATATATATATATATATATTCGTTTTTTTAATTTTAAATTTCATTATTTATATATGTTATTTTAAATATGGTTTTTTTAATTTTTTTTTCTTTTATTAAATTTTTAATAAATTACATAAAAATAAATTTAAATTTAAAAATATAGAAAAATATATAATTGAAATAATTTTACAAAAATTTTAAACAAAATTAAAAAATTCAAATAAAATATAAAATAATATACACATAAAAAATATAATTAAAATAATATCAATAAAGTAAATAAAATTAAAATTAAAATTAAAAAAAGAAAAAAAATACATATATATACCGGATTACATATATAAACGAATTTTGACTTCCGTTTATATATATATATATATATATATATATATATATATACACACACATATATATTATATATATATATATATATATATATATATATATATATATATATATATATATATTTATATATTTTTTTTTAAATTTAAAGTTTTATAATTTTAATTTAAATTACTTTTTAATTTTATTTTTCAATTTTTTATTTGTATTTTTATTACTTATTTTTTTATATTTTATAGTAACTTTTTTTAAAATTTATATGTTTTATAGTTTTTAATATGTGTTTTAAAAAATAAAATATATAATTTTTTTATATATGGAAGTCGACTTCCGTAATGTTTTTTGATTTTCAGAAGTTGACTTTTGGTAATGATTTTTGATTTTCGAAAGTCGATTTCCAGTGATATATTTTGATTTTCGGAAGTCGATTTCCGGTGATATATTTTGATTTTCGGAAGTCAAATTTCGGTGATATATTTTGATTTTCGAAAGTCGACTTCCTGTGATATATTTTGATTTCTGGAAGTCATATATTTTGACTTCCGGAAATCGACATTCAAAAATATTTTTGGGGATGTGATATCCGTGAGTTTCTTTAAATGGTCAAAGGATATTTTGGAAATTTAAAAAGTTTTGAAGATGCAGAAGAAATGTTTGAAAGTGTAGGAAGAAAGACCCAAAAACCTGAGCCACCTTCTTCCTGCACTTTCATAAATTAATTTCTTTCTGTACCTTCTTTCTTATTATGAAATCCAGAAGTTGTATTTCTTTTAAAAACAAAACTTCGAGGTTTTATAATTTGAAATTATTTTCTAAAAATAAGAATTTTTAAACTGTGTAATTTGAAAATCATTTTTACTTTTAGATTCTACGATTTGAAAGATGTTTTTTTTTGAAGAAAAAAATGTAATCCAAAAATAAAAAATAATTTCTGAACTGTTTAATTCAAAAATAAATAATGACTTTTAGATTGTATAATTTAGAAAACTTCCAGATTATACAAAAAATTATTTATAATTTTTGAATTACATAATAAAAAGAACAAAAAAATAAAAGGTTTCTCTAATACGGAGTGCAAGAGACATATTGAGGTGCAGGGAGAAACTGTCCCTACCACATGGGCTGTGCAATGCAGTTTCAGAAAGCCGAAATCAAGTTAAATTATTAAGGGGTTGCTTCCTGCGCCCTATCATTTTCTTTCTGTACTTCATCAATTTATGTAATTTTCATTTTTGCCCTTATTTGAAAGTTATTTCCAAAAATAGAAAAGATATTTTGGAATTTTGTTTTCAGATTTGGAATTCTCTTTTCAGAAATATTTATTCGGGACTTTTATTTTTGGAATTTTTATTTAGAATTTCTTTTTCTATTTTTTTTTCGAAACTGACTTCCCAAATTCATTCTCCGGTTTTGGAATCTTCTTTCTGGAAAACTGTTTTTTCTCTTTCAAAATCTATTTTTTTCTTGTCAGCATTTTGTCTTCTGAAAAAATATAATTAAATAAAAGACAATAATATTTTAATTACTAAATTTTCATAATTTCTTTTATAATCTAATATATCATTTTTTAAATGGTTTTAAAAGATAAAAGAAATGAAAAAATAATAATCAATTAAAAAAGTTTATCTTATGGTATAAGAATAAATTGTCAAAATTTAATTAAAAAAAATTATTTTCTTTAAATAAAATGATAGGGTATAGGAAGAAAGTGATATTGTGCTGGAAGCAATTGTCAATTTTAATGCCTATCATTGAGTGTGAGTAAATAGTTCTTCTTAATAAGTATTGGTATTTTATTTTTAGGATACTTATAAAAATTAGTTGTAATTGAACTTCTTTAATGAGTGTAATAATTGAATATATCTTTAGTCTTTTAATAATGATCATGTTTATTAACAAAAAATTAATATTAATATACAATAAGTCTAGAAAGAGCCTTTGTTTTTGTAAATTAAAAATAATTTATTTTATTTTAATTATATATTAATGTTAATTTTTCATGTGATAAACACACGTGATAAACATTAGAAATGAAACATGTATCTAGCTATATTAATATTCTAATTTTTTTTAATATAGTAAAAATAAAATATATCAATATTGTTATATTAAATAATTAATTTAGCCTTTCTCTTAAATATTTTCAACTATTAGTCATATAATATTTTTAGCACACCATAATACTTTTATTTATATGCTTCGTCCAACTTTACAATAAGAAAACATATAATTCTATATATAATGGTAGTACACATATATGTTTCTATTTGAGTTGAGAGAGCACTTCTAATATTTATGTTTGATATGTACATAAATTATAATATTAAATAATACTCTTTGTAATTAAAAATGAAATTATCACATATAGTAATAATAAATAAAACTATTTTTTTCAACAAACAAACTAAAAAAAAAACTAGAAAAGAAATTATCTCTATTACTTTGTCAGAATTTTTATTGTGAAAAAAGTAGAAAAGAAAGGGTGTGTATTATTTTGGCACAAACAATTGTTATTGTCATAAAAAAGTACTTTATTTGCAAAGATATTGTAAATCCCATTTTCCAGTTTATATTCTTTGGACTTGGCCTTTTCGTAGGTCCAAGGCCAGCTCTATTGTAGGACCCCAATACCTCTTCCAACTCACTCATTCCTCATTCTTCTGTTTTCCAGAGCTGCTCCTCTTCCTCAAACACTCTTGGCTGAAGCAAGAGCTCTACTAGGGCATAGGTTCAGTTCTTTTCCAGCTAGCTTCTCGGTTTAATATTCTCAGGTAAGTTGAGCTTTAACTTCATCCTTTCCCTAACTCACCAGTCAAAGTTATTTTGTGTGTTTCTTTTCGGGTTGATATATGTTTATATGCTTGAGTAGTACGTTTATATCGAATGAAACTGAGTTACATGTGCTATTGGATGTTGGTTGTGTTGTGTTTCTGCCTGGCATGCGTGGAACAGTGGGAGAGAACTGATATTCTCGCCTAGGCGAGCTTGTTTCGCCTAAGCGAGAATGCCAGAAGCTCACTCAGGGTTCTGCCTCGAGCACTCGCCCAGGCGAGGGGTTGCGTTTTGAGCGACAGGTCAGCTCGCTTAGGCGAGACAGCCTCGCCTGAGCGAGAGATCGCGAAAACTTCCAGGACCCACTGTTGTAGGCTCGCCTAGGCGAGAGCCCGTTGCCTGAGCGAGACAACTTCTCTCGTCTGGGCGATGACTCCTAGCCTGAGGGAGGCTGCCACAACAGGTTGCTTCAACTTTGTTTTCTCTCTGGTTTGAGGAGTGATTCGTGTGATTTATTTGATTTCCTTTTCCAAGACCTAAAGCATGTGAGTATATATGGTTGTTTGATTTCTATGAACTAAAAGTTGTATGTTGGCATGAGCAACACATGGATTGTGGTTGGTTGGTTGAGAACTTGAATGAGAATTAAATGTTTTGAGATAAAGGTGGTGGATATGGTATGAAACATGAATTTGGTGTGTGATAGGCGTAATTCCATGAGTCTCGTGGGGAGGCCTCATGGTGGTGTGTAGTGTATATGTTAAGATATGGATTCAAGTAAGGATCGCATCCCGAAACTCTAAAGGGTCAGTGAGTCTCAAATAGAGCAAACTGACCCAAGTAGTGAGAGTGGCGGGAGACCCTAGTCTCTGGCAGGATAATGGCCTTAGACGTTTAAAGGCTAACCTTGTATGTGGTAGGGTGAAACCCATTGGAAATGGCTTGCAGAGCAGTAGAGGCCACCACAAGTGCAAGCGTCCGATGAATCCGATCTTAGTATATTTATCCGGATAATTGAGTCATAGTGTCTTGCTTGTCTGCGATAACATGATTTTCTGTGCTCACTGTGTTGAAATGCTTGAACTGTTTAAGTACTTATCTGCTATACTATGTTAACTTTAAATTACTCTAGCTTACCCTTTCTTTGTTGTATATGTTCTTGCCTTGATTGTTTTCTTTTTGCAATGATCACCTTACGGTGGGAGCAGATGGAAAGAGCTCAGGAGGTGGATCTGCTGGTGGTAGCGGTGCTGTGTAGTTTGGACCAGTTATCTGTAGCTCCTATTAGTAGTTTTTATGGCTTTAATGCCCCTCTCTTTTATGACTTCTTGCTCTAGGAGCGACCCTTCTGCAAGATAGTTAACGTTTAGACTTTGTTTCGTTTTTGGCATGGTTGTATGCCTACGTTTCCTTTTTAGTACTCCTATGGATAACTGTAATAGTAGGTTCGTACGTGTTCTGTTTCTCGAATTGTTTTTTATTATCATAATTGTGCGATGCTTTGTTTAGTAGATTTAATCTATTTAAATGGGATGTCATTGTGAATGTTTTCTTCAAGTTCCCCCACGAATCATTAATTCCAAATCACTTTAATGAATAGTGCAAGAAAGTGATATTGTAATTGTTTTGTTAATATGATTTCAAAAAATGATACTAACGATAAGCCAAAAGCAAAACCATCTTTCTCCTAAAAGACACGTTTGAGAGATGAAGGAGTAGCGGCAACCTCACGCCGCGCATTTACTGCAAAAAAAAAAAAAAAAGAAAAAAAGAAAAAAAAAAAAAGATAACTGTTAGCGTTAGTGGATTCAATCATTCGCACTGCCATCACATCGCAACACTTCTTTCATCAATAATTCTCACACCCAAACCTCATCAATCTTCCTTTTCAACTAATTATTCTATGAATCTATAATTTTATAATTCAAGTTTTTAACATCACACTTGACTTTAAAACTAAATTATAACTTTAATATGCTTTTACTGAATTTAATTGAGCTAGGTCGATTATAAGGTTCTCAAAATTTGAGGAGTTATTTTTTTAGTGGAAAAGTTTTAAATTCAAAAGATAAACCAAGAAAGATATATATATATATATATATATATATATATATATATATATATATATATATATATATATATATATATATATAAAATGTTGAAACATGTGGTATTCGGAGGAAGTTTAGGGACACAAATCGCTTAAACTTCTTTTAAGTTAAAGAGTGGCACAAGTATCTGAAAACTACCATGATTTGACAAGGTCGAAAAAGAATGAAAATGAAGATGAGTTGCTTTTTTATTCCTTTGAAAAGGCATATAGAAAAGGAAATAGAGGAGTGGATTGTCAAGTAAGCATATTATGTGTGTGCATATATTCCAAGACCGTATCAACTTATGCAATCATTTTCTTTTAGCTATTGGGTAAAAGTTAAAGTGTGATTTTAAGTTTGATATTCACTAAAAATAATAAAGTTAAAGTCAAGTAATATATAAAAATAAAATTCATAAATTTAATATTTTCAAGGTTAGTAATAAATACAATACAATTTAGATTTTTTTTAGTTTGTGGGGTTGTTTCTCATATAAGTTTTTAAAATATACCGATAGATATTCGTTTTGATTTTTAATATATATTAAAATCTTTTCTACTATGCTGGTATTAGAGTCTTTTGAAGACCGAGCAAAATGACAGTATCAAAACCTCAATAAAGAATTTAAAATACTAATGCTGTGTTTGGATTTTGGAGATTATTGTTAGTGTAGATAGAAGAGCGAGTGTCACGTAATTTGTAACGATTTGCAAGTGTTGATTTGTGATAACCACTCTTAAAAGGTTATCCACAAAAAATGCGAAAAAAAGAAGAAAAAATTACGATACAAATTTAAAAACACTCATTTAACCCTCAAATGATGACCATAAAAACTATAAATCAATTCTGAAAATTAAAATACAAGTAGAAAATGAAGAATATAGTTAAATTAAATTATGAAAATTTAACGAATCGATTCACTCTCTTCACAAAATCAATCACAATTACACTCGATTCAATTAAAAATATAAACGAATCGATTTGGTTATATATATATATATATATATATATATATATATATATATATATATATATATATATATATATATATTAATTATACAAAATGAAAAAGAATATTTCAAGTTATTAATGATAATATTAATAAATTATATTTTTAATTTTAAATAATAATTTCAATTTTATTTTAATGTCATTTTTTATTTACATTGAAGGGTAAAATAGAAATTATATAATTTAATTTATTAAAAATAAAAATTTATTAAATTTTACCAATCACATTACACAAATTTTTACGAACTTTTCACTCATATCCACTCAAATTATACTATCTTTCCTTTAATACAAATAACTTCATCTTCATCTAAAAATCAACTCTTCTAAATTCACACATCAATCCAAACACAGTATAAGAGATAATATTATAATTCTTTTGTAAGAATGATTCATAATTTATTAATAATAACTTATTTTTCAAAATTAAGTTAGAAATTTTATATCGACTAAAAATAAAGATAAAAATTATAATATATAACTATGTTGAAAATCACACCATAGAAAAATAACATCATCAAGCAAAATCACTTTTTATGAAAAAAATACATCACAAAAATTATAAACCTTCAAATGACAAATAACTATATACTAGTTTTGATATATTTAAAAAAACCTATTAAATTTCGGTGACAACTTAGAAATAACAATACTTTTTATAATATTTCTCGATATATTAAAGAAACCTATTAAATTTCCGTGACAACTTTAAAAACAACTATTTTCTTTTATAATATTTCGTAACTACTCTCTTCTTCTTCTTCGTATCACTCCCGGTGGGATTCTTATGATAACTACTTAAAGACCAACAAACAAATAATTATAAGAAGTTAAATTAGATATAAATCCACTTACAAAAAGACGTAGCAATTAGGTCATTTTATTTATGCCTATGTGTGGATCACTCCATGTTTCTCACTTTCTTTATTACAGTGAAATTTGGTGATGAGTTGATGAGCAGCATGGCCGAAACTCAGTCCGAGTCTCCCACAGCTTCCTCCTTTGATGCTCCTTGTGGCAGCCATTGTGTGTGCTCTTGGCCTCAACACCATGCTGCAATGGATGCCTTCTCGCACCTTCAATTCTGGTCTCAAGAGGAAGCAAATGCTGGCTTTGCCAACCTCAACCTTCACACACTCTCCTTCTTCACCTTCCACCTGTGTCATTTGCTTGGCTGAGTTCTGTGATGGAGACCCTATCAGGTTCCTCCCAAACTGCAACCACTTTTTCCATGTTCTTTGCATTGACAAGTGGCTCCTCTCTCACTCTTCTTGCCCTACTTGCAGACACCTACTCAACCCAAATCATCACCATCATCGTCTTCACTCCTTACATATTATCATAACTTAGTCATTTATTTTGTTATCCTCCATTAAATACAACTTTTTATTTGGGATGTCCTTGTATTAGTAATGATCTTATGAAAACAAATATAAGAAAAGTAAAATTAAACATTAAAAGGATGTATTTTAATTTCAATAAACTATTTAATCTAAAAATTCTATATATATCAAAAATAATAAATTGCTAAGTTAATATCCAACTATTTGTTTTCTGTTCTCATCATTTTACTTCTTCAAACTAAAGACCGGCTAAATAAGTTCTTAAACTTTTTGGATTTTACTTAGGTTCTTATTTTCTTTCCATTTTGATCTCTATCACTTAAATTTTTAGATTATGAACCTAAACAAATAGCTAAGGTTGGAAATAAATAAATTATTTGCTCGCAAATAAATAAATTCAATTACGACATATACCATGGTAAAAGAAATATATCTCATTCCGATTAGAATTATTTTAAGTTGAACAGAAATTGACGATGAAAATGTATACTTTTTTTTTTCACACTACATTTTATAATTAAATTGATAGTAAATAAACATATGATGTATATGATGACATATTCCTCTATAAGTGAATATTCGGTCCGACACATTGATCCTGTGAGTTAGTGTGGATTGAGATTTGGTGACTTTATGAGCAGAAAAACAACTTTACATTTGAATCAGATGAAAGGCAATGACCAAAAGTTCCCACTTATGAAAGATTTATACTTTGTCTCAATAGATTGAGCCCACCATAGTCACAATAATGAACAAATTCAGTTTCCCGACAGCATGGTCAAAATCAAAAACCAAGTTCCTGCAAATATAGACAAAAATCTGAATGACAGGTAAAAATAGTTTTAACTTCAACTATTATGGAGCAAATAGCAGAATAATTTTATGAGATAGTGTTGTTACCAAAATTTATCATGACTTAGCCTAACCAACAGTTCCGTTGTAGTCTAGTTGGTTAGGATACTCGGCTCTCACCCGAGAGACCCGGGTTCAAGTCCCGGCAACGGAAAACTTTTACTCTTTTTAAAACTTTTTGTTATTATTTACTTTCTACGAATGTTCCATCATAAAAGTTCTGCTTTCTATTTTTGTTAAATTTTTTTTCCTTTTTTTACATTTATAGTATTATGAAGAGGGTTAAAATATGATATTTTCATTAGAATGATAATAGTTATCGTTAGCTATAGGTATAAATGATCAATCAAATCTCAATTATTATTATTATTATTATATTATATTTGTAAATTGTAACACCGAAGTACTTTGTTTGTCACAACGTAGATCTCTTTCATTTGTATGTTTTAGAGCAATTCATTTGGAATTTTCATGAATGAATGTTGTTTTTTTTATCTACTTTGACGATATTTGAAATTAATTTTTTCATTTAAAGTTTTTGGTTAATTGCACGAGTCAAGTTAAAAATACATAAGACATGAAGTCGAGCTAGAGAGACTATGAAGACAAAGTTGAGCTATAAATATTCGATGATATATAAGTTGACAAGTTGTTAAATATCATCCAATCTTAATAAAGTGACATACGATTTTTGCACTTTTTTTCTTTTTTATAAAAATAAATGAGTAAAAATAAAATTCATAATATACCAAAGTGAATCAGTTCAATTAATCTTTGTGATAAAGCTTGACTATTATTAGTTAGATACATTTTATCATGAGTATAAGTTTTTTTTTTTTGTATTTAACCATCTATATGCATTGTATGTGACAAATATACATAATCACCAATATATAAATAAATAAAGATATCTTGTATATTTAAGTTCAATATGGAGGAGATTAAGGACTAGTCAATTTTTTATTAACTTTTATCTAGCCTGTTTTCTTTATGAAATAATTTGGCTGTGGTTGCACCCACATATGTATGATAAATATGTTTGTAGAGAAAACTAGTTTTTCTATCCGTGCAACGCACAAGTTATTTAACTATAATTTTTATGGACGATATATTTTAAATGTAATTTTTTTTTGTAATGACAATGAACAATAAATGCTATCCAATAATATATATGATGAAAATATGATGTCTTTAATAAATTGTCAACTGTATGATACAAAGAAGAAAATGTCATCCATGTTATGTAATCAAGTAAGAACCTAATAAAAAACATACATCTAGTACTTTTAGAATAATTGTTGCTCTATTTCATCATAAGTGTTCCTTCTAATTTCTAATTTTAGAAAGAAAAAAACAATTGCATAAGTGTTTCTTCTGTTGTCTCCTTCTTTATCTACAAGAACCAAAAAAATTACTGATACAAATGAGCATTTTATAACGAAGTGTTACCAAATTACCAAATTACATCTCTTTGTTCAACCTGTTTTCAAACTACATTTGTGCAATGAGATATTACAAACTTACATTAATATTGATTACTTCTTGCATGCAACCTTTTTTGTAGAACCATCTTCCTTCTAAGAATTCCATTTTGACAGAAGTCTTGCTTCACGTTACAAATGATCCAAATTATGTACTTATTTACATGTCTGAGTTTTGAATTAAATTTGAGAATTACCTTCATCTGTTATTGTTACTGCAGAATGAATTGTTGTTGTTGAAGAATGATTTGATCGTGTTGTTGTTTCATCATCAAGACTGAACCTGTTTTCAAATAATTGCATGACTTCAAAAGTCCAACACATAAACAAAATATACATTAATTTATTATATAAGAATAATTCGGTTATAAACAGAAGACTTACTAAACTCCAACTCAGTTTGTGTTTCCTCTATATAACATTTTCCAATAATTGATCAGATTGATTTATTTTGCCTGTCACTACTAAAGAAAACATTTCATTATGCATGTTGATTGTGAAGTTCCAGTAAAAAATATATTCATAGTTTTCAATATAAATTTCAAGTTCGTTCAGTCCAATGAAACCTAATATCTTGCTTCTTTTTATCTACAAAAACCAAAAAACGACTGATACAAATGAGCACTTTATAATGAATTGTTACCAAATAAGGTGTTTTGAAACTACATTTGTGCAAATAATATTTTTGTTAGTGATTGAAATACAGTGAACTTTAAAAGATGACAATATTTATATAAACATACAACTTGTAGGCAAATTTCATGGCATAAAAATTGCACTTGGTGAGAAGTTGTAGTGTTGAGTTGTAGTGGTTATCATTGTCACTCTAGAATTTCAAGAATTTCATCATTGTCATTTTGTAATTTGAAGATGGAAATCAACAACATTGCTATAACCTGACTTGCATTTATTATAAATTCAGTTAATCAACAACATTGCCATTGAACAATTCAATAAATTAGAAGAATAGTGTGAAATAAATAATGACATATCTATAGTTTTGTCTTTGTTAAAGAGTTTCAAAATTTCCTTGTACACAACATTTTTAGTTGTGTTTGTGATATTTCCATCTTCATCTAGAATAAGTATTTTGAGTCCTTTTTTAGTTTTTACTCTAGAAATAGCTACATATAGTCGTCCATGTGTGAAAACTGGACATGGGAGATAAAGTCCAACTCTAGAAAGAGATTGACCTTGACTTTTATTGATGGTCATTGCAAAGCAAAGTGATACATGAAACTGTCTTCTCTGGAATTTAAATGGCAAACCTAAATCTAAGGGAACTAAATCCATTCTTGGGATAAAAATTTTATCACCAACGTTTTTCCCTGTAATAATAGTTGTAGAGATGACATTTTTTCCTAAATGATTGACTTGCAATCTTGTTCCATTGCATAGATGGTGGAGCTCTTGGTGCGAAATGGATGAAAGCTCCATGAAGTAGACGTGATCCATGAAAGGGAGTGGAAGCAAGTGTTTAAGGCTCTTGCTAAGCATTGTTTCGGACTAAGGTGTTTGAAGGTTTAGCTTAAGAGAAAGCTAGGGGAAGGTGGCTAGAGGAGATGATTCAATCCTCTAGCAAAGGAGACTCTCAAATGCAATAGGGTGGAGTACTCTTAACACTATGCTTCTATTGCAAAATTCAAGAGTAAAAATGTACAAATGGTTTACTTTTGGCTTTTATATGTGAGCCTAAAAGCTAGACTAATTCTTGGCCCTTAGATCAAGCTTAAAGGAGAAGCTTTAATCATCATCCTTAGATGGTGGCTTGGAGAATGAGGCATCTTCCTAGCATTTGGATGAAGACTTGGAAAAGAAGACACTCTCTTAGCCCTTGGATGAAGGAGGCACATGGGTGGAGTGTGGACTTGGCTCCATGGGATGCATGATCCATGAGGAAGTCACGGCCTAAGGGAGACTCTTAGTGGACCGAGCCCATTGTACATGTAACACCTATTTTTATGTCTTACACCATTATTGAAAGCAAAACCCAAACATTGGCCCAATTTAAAATCTATTCTACTGGGCTTTGATGCACTTCTTCAAGTCTTGATGATTTCTTTGGCCCATGAAAATAATGTGACAAGCCCATTAGATTTGTGTCCATCTATTGGGAAGTCCATTTGAATCTTTTTCATCATACTTCTTATTATTGGGCCTTTTAATGGGCTTGGGCTTGGGCTTGAAGGTGCAATTGGGCTTGGTGGGGTCACATCAATAGACCTTTTGCATGATCAATATTTCTAAGAAGCATGATTGGTACTCCTGTTTTCAACTTCAATATGTGATTCAGAATACCTGAACATTTGATTTCATTTAAAGATTCGGATGTAAACCATTCAGATTGCATTTCTTCATCTTGATCAGATTGGCAAGGTGTATCTGAATTTAGATACGTTATTTCCTCACCATTCAGATAACATGAAATCATTAACTTCCTCTACACAATCATTTGTTGGGCACAATATGGCTCCATCATCAAAATAACCAGGATTCCTCATATGTAAAAGAAAATCAGGGTGTACAAATTGAACCAAAAGGTGATTTTGTATTTTGAATCAACAATTGTTCTGGAATTTCAACCATGCTTCCACCATTTTCATTTAAATCCATCTCTCCATCTCCAATTTTCAAGATCTAATCAGCAAAATCTTTTATCTCCTCTGTTGTTTGCCTATTTTGGGTGGTATTTAATATCATATTTTTTGATAGCTTTAATACTTTACAATACTACCATAAGTCAAAATAGTGTATTAAAAATTTAATGATATCATACCTGGATGCCTTCTTTATGACAGGTAGAATTTGTCTAAAATCACCTCCCAAGACAACCACTTTATTACCAAATGGTTTGCAATTGTTGCACTCATCAACATTTTTCATTATATCTCTCAAAGTTCTATCAAATGCTTCGAAACACATTCTATTCATCATAGGTGCTTCATCCCATATGATCAAACTAGTTGCCATTAAAAGCTTAGCAAGTAGACTACCTTGAGCAATGTTGCATGTCGATTCCTCATTAATTAGTAGTGGGATGCAAAAAATTGAATGTGCAGTTTTACCACCAGGAAAACGAAGCAATGCCACTTGAAGCTACATTTAAAACAATCATTCCCTTGCTTCTTATTGCAGCTGACAATGTCTTCCACATGAAAGTTTTACTTGTACCACCATAACCATACAAAAGAAGAATCCTCCATGTTTTGACAGTATTGCATTCATTATATCATCATACACACACACACACACACACACACTTGTTCATGAGTGAGTGACTTGAAGAGGATTGTGTGTTCTTTAGCCATGTCTTCTTTATTATATTGAAACTCATCAATAATAAATTTGTTTTCAATAATACACTTGAGAGATGCTGTGAGCGGGGAGGTTCATAGTTAGATGGATCACGAGTGTTGGACTACGGATGGAGAGGTCCGTAGAGTTGGACCACGAACGGGTAGGTTTGTGGAAGCATTAGAATCCTTAAGACCAGCTTGAGTGTGTATCTTGTATAGGGCAGTGTGTTTTTCTTAATTTCGTTTTAATGTGTTGAGATGTGGACTTGGACTAGGAGATGTTTGACTGTGTCGTGAGCGGGTAGGTTCATGGCTGGTGGTGAACACATGATAATATGAGCGGGGAGGTTCATATTATGATGCTCTCGTGCGAGGATACAAACGGGGAGGTTCGTATGTTCTGCGCTCATACTTGAGGGCTGTTACGAGCGAGGATGTTCGTAACTTTTAGATCACGTATGTTGGACTACGGGCGGGGAGGTCTGTAAAGTTGGACTACGAGCGAAGAGGTTTGTAGATAGGCAAGACCATGAGTGAGTAGGTTTGTGGAAGCATATATATCCAGGGTCCATGGTCAAGAAATTGTGGGTTGGAAACCTTAGGGCAGTAAGGTTTCTTGGTTAAGCATTGACTGAAATAAAGTAATTTAGGGTGAACTTCGATGTATTAAATTATACGTTTATATTGTTACATGAGCTCACCCTTTTGTTTGTGTGTTTGACAATGATCGTGTAATTCGTTACACGAGAGCAGATGTTGTTTCAAGTGGAACTGGTGACACTTAGAGTCGGAGAAGGGCTAGCTTGGGATGTTTTATAGACTATATTTGACTATTTTGTAAATATTTAGTTGATTAGTTTTGAACTATGTAAACCTGGAGTTTAATTTATGATTTTCACGTTCGAGACATTTGATTAAGATTTTAATTTTCCTGCGCTTTGGGAAAGAACGTTGAATAATAATGACATATTTAATATTATTTTATTTTATTTAAATTAGTAATATCTGGTCAGGATGTTACAATATGGATTCAATTGGAAGTTATCCTAACGCTCTATAATAATCATTCAATTCTCAAGTAGAGAAGGATGTGGTATTTGGTGAGAGGAGCAGGAGGTTTCAGTCTAAGGGTTTTACTTTAGTCAAAGACGTTAACAGACTAACCTTGTGTGTGTGTGGTATGATGAAATCTATTGGCAATGACTCTGCAGAGCAGTAGAGGCCATCACAAGTGCACAACTTGCCAAAATCTAATATAAATGCATGTATCTGGATAATTGACTCATCTGAGTCTGTGTATGGATTGTGATAGTATTCTTTTATGATTGGTATGATTAATAATTGTATTCTTTTAAATGATTAATCCTTTTGTATATTAGCTCACCCTTTTATTTGTGTCTTGTTTTGTATTGTCTTGTGTTCCTCCTATTTGTAATGATCATCTAATTGGTGTGAGCATATGAAGAGATAACAACTAGTTCAATCAAGAAAGAAAAGGATGTTGTAGTTTAATATACTCTTTAGAAACTCTTATGTATTTATGTATTTTTATATTTTGAAATACTATATTTTTCCAGCTTTTATATATATATATATATATATATATATATATATATATAATATCTTTTGGATAACCGTTAAAGAAAGAAAGAAAAAATTAAGATTGGAAAAAAAAAACGGAAACACTTATATAGTAAAGTTTGTTTAGTAATGTTTTGAAAATTATAAATTTAATAAATTGAAAACTTTCCTATTTTAACATTTTTCCTAAATGTTAAAATTTATTAATTAAAATATCATTCTTCTTTTTAAATAATGGACCATAACTATTATAAGAATTATTTATTTTTTTCTTTTATACTTGTAGAGGAACAATGTGACCGTTGGTTTCAAAGTGCTTTATGTAGGAACTTAGGTCAAGTAGAGCTTACTCATAATAATGAGGTTCATTCTTCAATATAACAGTAATTTTATTTTAAATTTTCTTTATTGGCTTTTGGTTGTCAAATCAGATTATTCATATGGAAAGGAAATTTATATTATGACCATACATTTCTCTTGTTTAGATGAAGAATAAGATTGACTTTGCATTCCCTTAATTATTATGCTTTAAAATAGTTTATAAAATACTATTTGTAAATACAATATAGCTAAATTTTTAATATTTATTAAAATTATTCTAAATTTAAGTTTTTTATTTGAATTAATTTTATTATTGTGTGAAAAATTTTATTTTATTAAAAAAATATAAATAGTTTAAATACATTCCCATACTAAAAGTTATAAAATATTATTATTTAATTTTATAAAATAAAATATTAATATTAATAACTCTAATCAATAATCTGACATATTAATGTGATCTATAAATAAAATATTTAATGTTTATTTTAAATATCATATATACAAACAGGTACACAACCAAATTTTATTATTTCTAATTTAATAGTTAAATTAAAACACATAACCTATTTTAAATGTTATTCATGACATGTTTAGCATAGATGAAGTGAACTAATCCTTAGAGCATATAAAAGTACCAATAGCATAAAAGAATTTTAATAATATGTCCAAGAATTAAAAATTAAATTTTCTTTTAAATAGAATGTAATATGAAAAGAAAAAAAGATATAAATCAACAAATGCACTAAACTTATATTAATCAAAACATGCCTTTATCCTAGGATAGTCAAATCTAATATACAGACTAAATGGTTGATGACGATTTACGTTTTTTCTTTATTTATTTATTTTTTCTTTGCACAGTTTTGTACAGAGTTTCCCGTGACCCAAGAAGAATAAAAGTGGTCCATAGTTTGGATGGAAAGAAAATAGAATAAAAGGTGAAATAATTAATTAAAATTAATTGAAAAAAAGCAAGGCGGGAAAAAACAGTAATACTGAGGTGTACGTGGAAAATAGTTTCACATTTAAATGACAAGTGAACAAAACAGCGTCACCTCGTTAGTGTCGAAGGTGCCACGTTCTCTGCATGCAAGCGGCTCTCCTCTCTTTATAATCTCACTCTTTCTCATTCATCACACAAACAAAATCACAAGTGAGGTAAAGGTAAAGCTCTCAAATTTATCTACAATGCCAGGCCTTACCATCGGAGACACCATTCCTGACCTTCATGTTCAAACCACTCAAGGCAAAATCGAGCTTCATGCCTTCTGTAAGAATGGTTGGACCGTCCTCTTTTCCCACCCAGGTTCTGCCTTCTAAACATTATTCTTCTTTTTATATCACTTTACTTTTTCTCACTCCGTTCATGGTTGTGCTGATTTACTGTTCTTATTACCTTACCATTTTAGGTGATTTTACCCCGGTTTGTACCACTGAGCTTGCCAAAATGGCTCAGCATTCCAGTGAGTTTTATAAAAAAGGAGTGAAATTACTGGGTTTATCCTGTGATGATGTTGAATCTCACAATGAGTGGATCAAAGACATTGAAGCCTACATTGTGAGTTTATTTCACATTTTTCACACACAGATCTAGTTCAGTTCTAATGTGTTGATGAAAATTTAACACACTGCCCTTGTTTTTGCATGCAGTCAGGTTGCAAGGTGGATTATCCAATCATCTCTGATCCCAAGAGAGAAATCATCAAGGAACTCAACATGGTTGACCCTGAAGAGAAAGACTCCACCGGAAACCTACCCTCCAGGGCTCTTCATATTGTGGGTCCAGATCTGAAGGTACCATTCTATTTTCTACAGATTAAACTAATGAGTTTGCATTTCTTTTACTAATCGGTGGGGTAATGCAGATCAAGCTGAGTTTTCTGTATCCTGCTACTACTGGGAGGAACATAGATGAGGTGCTGAGGGTGATAGAGTCCTTGCAGAAGGCCTCTCAGTTCAAGGTTGCAACACCAGCGAACTGGAAGCCAGGGGAGTCTGTTGTGATTTCTCCTAGTGTCACCAACGAGCAAGCCAAAGACATGTTCCCTCAAGGCTTCGACACAGTCGATCTCCCATCCAACAAGGAATATTTGCGTCTCACCAAAGTTTGATTTCCTCTAACAGCGAGGACGATACAACCTTGTTTTCATTTCATGTATTTTCTGTTTGGTTCAGTGTCTGTTTGTCGTATCTTTTCTTCACCACAGCAATTATCTCGTGCTGTAGCTATCTGCTTGTTATCTTTTGTTCACTGCAGCTATGTCATACCTCCACCATGTTTCTTTTAATTTTAACTATTTTGTTTTAATTTTAACTAGTTTGCCCCTACACTGTTCAACTACTTCTATTGTTCATAAGCATAAATTTCTTGCCACTAATCATTCAGGGCAATGAAAGGTAGACTAAAATTAAATTAATGAAACAAATCATTATATCCATAAGTGCCCGCACTTTTACCAGATACTAATCCAAGAAATTAAAACTAAATCAAACAAATACTTATATTTATGTCTTAGGATAAACTTAATCAGAAAAAAGAAGTAAAAAATGGAAAATATTGACAATTTTCTTTTACAATTAGATTTATAATAAAAACGTTTTCAAAATTTAGTTATAAAAATATTATTATCCTTAAAAAAATATGACATGCAAATTGGTTTCGAAGAAACAAATCAAAGATCTTGATAATTTGATAATACTCATTATGTTGTACCATTTCTTGAATCAATTAAAGTTGTATATTTTTTAAATTAAAAATCTTGTTAATCGATCAACTTATATACTAATTTATAAAATAAAATAAAATAAATTATTAAAATAATTATAATTTATAAAATAAAATAAAATAAATTATTAAAATAATTATTATTATGAATAAAAAACTATACTAATTTATAAAATAAAATAAAATTAATTATTAAAATAGTTATTAATATGAATAAAAAACTATACTAATTTATAAAATAAAATAAAATAAATTATTAAAATAACTATTATAAATAAAAAATTATAATTAATCACTAAATTTATCATCAATTAATTAGAGATTGATTTAGAAACTAATTTCTTTAGTAGTTAAAATTTGGTAGCTAATGTATATTAACCAATTTATAAACTAATTTTTTTATAGCAAAGACTTGTAATTAAATTTTAGAAATTAATTTGGAGATCAATTATAATTTTTTATTCATAGAGACTATTTTAGTAATCAATAAATTTTTATTTTGTAAATTAGTATCTAAATTTGTCACTATAATGTATAACAATTTTTCTCACTAAAATTAATTGTTAAAGGAGATTTTCTTGTAGTGTATTGATATATTTTGATATTGTCCTTAGGTAATAATTTCAACCAACACCTCACTCAAGATTACAGATGTCAAAAATATCTGTATCTGCTGATAAAACACACAAAAGGTAGGAAATTGATATTATAAATGGACCTATGGGTAATCATGGTTACAAGTATTTTTTATACCTGTATGCAAACGAGACTGGTACGGGTATCATAGTACCTGCTATACTCTAATTTAAATTAAAACATTAATAAAATATGATGAAAATATTAACACATCGATTTTGAATGAGTTACTTTTTATCAATTAGTTCTAAAAAATCTTCATTTATTTGTAAATTGTCATTCAATAATATTTAAATGGATTATTTGAACTTTGTTTTAAATTTATGAATTATGTATTATATTTTATTTGAATTTATGGTTAAAATATATGTTGTTGCACATTTTAAATTTTTTGTAAAAACCCGCGAATACCCGTGGATATTAACAAAATATGCGGATATCTGCACAGATATGGAGTGGATATTTATCCAACAAGTAGCAGTTTCTAGTGTTATCAATATCGGATAATGGAAAATAATGGTGACCCCCAAAAACCTTTATAAAGTTATAACGGAACCAAACGGGTTATGGCGGAACCATAGATAAGTAGAAAAAAAATTAAAAAAATTACTTCAAAACAACCGACGGTGGCTGACGACGATGGTGAAGACCGGAGGTGGGGACTGGCGGTGGCAGCAGTAGTGAGTAGCAGTGAAATTGTAGTAGTCTAGTAGTCTCGTGGTGAAGGAAGGAGTGCTTTTTATTTCTAAAGAAAAGGAAAGAAAACTTTATGGGGTAAAGAAAATTTTACTGCAGTAACAGAAGTAAATTAAGTAAAAGAAAAAACCAGAGTAAAAGAATGATAATGGTTAGAAATACACGTAGGTTTGTTTAAATACAAAATTTATTGGGCTGGGCCCGCTGAAGACTAAAAGGCAAAGATAATTAGGGTTTCTTATCATCATTTTCTCACCATGCCGCTGCCGCTGCAAACCACCACCATTTTGCGAGTTTCTTCTCTTCTTCTCTTCTATACAAGATCTGGGTTTTTTATTTTTCGATCCGATTTTTTCGCTACAACCGCTACATCACCGTCATTCATCATGCCAAAAGCGACCGCCATGAAAAACCCGATTCGCCCCCGCCTTGTTATGACGGCAGGTCAGAAAACCCGATACCGATTTCCGCCATGGCCGAAATTCAATAACACTAGCAGTGGCAGAGCTCTTAAGGAGCAGGCGAGGGCCACAACCCCCCAAAACTTTTTCAATATTTTTTTAACTTTTTCAATTTTTTAAATTATGTGTTTAAAAATTTTAAAATTATGTATATTTTTGAATTTTTTAAATTATATGTATCTTTTAAATTAGGTACTAGTGTATTGAAAAATTAATAAAAATTACATTAGGTTTTTTTTATTCCTTTTATAAAGTACAATATATAATGTTAATAAATAATAAAACATAAAATCAAATATAATAAAGAAAAATTTATTAAGATAATTTTCATTTTCTCTTCTCATTATTTTTTGAGTTTTTCATATGTTGTACTCATCTCTCACCTTTACCTAATTTCTTTTGGTACCGAAGAAAAAAAAGTTTAACAGAAACTCACTATTTTTGCCCTTATTTTTTTATATCTTTTCTTCCATTTTTAAACAAAAAAAAGGGTAACTTTCTTTTGTCTCACTTAATAGTGAAATACTTGTTTAATATTTAGCACTAATTTTTATCTCATGACATTTTTGTATATTGAATATAGAAGAGTAAGTAATGTATTATGTGATTTTTTATAGACAATTTTTAAGTGGACTTGATTATCATAATTTTTTGTAGTAGTTATGTCTCTCAATTTTTGATTAGATTATGATAAATTATTTTTAGTTTTAAACTTGTTTTTTAATAAGGTTGAGGTATCTATCTGTATTACTATGCTTATTTTGTAAAATGCCTATTAATAAACTCAATTACAATTTTTGTATAGGGGTGAGTCACAAATTTCTTTTGAGGGTTTACCTAGTGAGTGTGATGGTGGGGCCACCATTGTGAGACATGAATAAGTCTTTAAGTGACACTCATGAAACAACATATATGCATAAGGTCGTAACGTGCAACCACTGATTAGAAATATTAGTATAATTTAAGAAAATAATTAATTAAAATAAAATCCTACTATGACTAATTTTTTAATCCAATATTTATCTTAGAGTTAAAAACTATTTATGTATAACAGTTTTATTTTTTTACATTTATTTCTTTGATTACAAATTATTTTTTTAAATCAGATTCATGACAATTAACTCTTATATCTCCCTCTTCTACTTATAAATACCCTTTATTTGCATGAGAATAAACACACAACAAACATTAAAGCTCATACAAAAGTGTCATGTTTTCTTTTCTCCTTCTCTATACTATCTTTTAAAATAGTAGTGTTCATAAGGTTCAAAAATTCTTCGTTGCACTCGATCAATCTAACGGGTTGTTGTATTTTGGGAGAAGAATGCAAAATATTATGTCTTGCCATGTGCAGTGAGGGTGTTTTCTCTCTACAGTGCTATGCACACATCAACCCAAACTATTTCTATCATTTCCTCATTTACATCATCTCTTTTAATCCATATCTTTGTCTGGTTGTTTTTTGTTTTATTTTTTATCATCTTATTATATAACACAAGCATTGTTCTAAGCCAAAAGGAAGTGTGCAGGCGAAAGATACTATGACACTCAAGTCAAGGGTGTGCGTTAGATGGTAATAAATATTGTAATAATGAACATGTAATCAATTTACCTTGCGAACTTATATTATGTTTATTGACTTTTACCTGAATGGGCCTAGCCTACAGAGATGATTACTTTGATTAATTTGCCTAATGTCATGATAACATGTTTTAGTTATTAGCCTTAGTTGATAGACTCTTTTCACAATGTCTTGACCAACATTATATGGTGCTGATTGAGGGGACCTCAACGATATAATCATAATCTTGGATAATACCAGGTAAACAGTAACATAAGATCATATTGGTAATATAAGTCAAGATTATCTCGAGTCAGATACCAAGATGGTCTTGAACGTATATAGCACATTTAGTATATCATACGAAGAATATTTAACTTTGACCTTTTTAAAAGCATAGATAGCATTGGGAAAAATTCAACTTCTTTACATGTTTCAAAGCATGATACACATAATCCAATTATTCAATTAGAGGGGTCCTTTCTTAAAGGGTTAAAGAATTACACGTAAGTAAATTGTCTTAAAATATAAGAATAGTAAAATGTCCTCAAATATGAGCATATATGATAAGTAGAATAGATGAAATTAGAAGAGTTTATTTAAAATAAGATCCATATAAAAATACAACTTCAAAACTATGAATTTTTAGTATATTATTTTGGCACCCCTAACATTATTAGTCAAGATCTGTCATTACTTTTATTGTTTTCTATCTTTCTCAATTTTAAAAGAAAAAAATGGTTCATTTTATACGTTTTTATTTTTTAGAATTTTAAGAATATATTTATAATTTTTTGTTCTTATTATACTTTTTATGTCTTCTAATTTTTAAATAATTTACATATTTTTTTATTGCTAGAGCTAAGGAAAATAAAACGTACTTCGACCCTCTCAAATCTTCCTCATTCTATCTCGCCCCCAATGAATGGCGAAAAGACCCTTCCCTTGATTCCCTAACTTGATAGGGTCACAAGTGCCCTCTTGGCTGACTCTTCCTCCTCTTTCTATTACAAAACAAAATTCACTAACCAGTTACAAGACTTGTGTTGTGTTTAGATTAGTTTATTTTGTCTTAAACTACTTATAGAAAAAATAAATAAAATCAAATGACGAGAAAAAGATCCACAAAAAACCTAAACCAATGCAAACAAGATATTTTGAAGAGCTCAGTTCTTGGCTTCATTCTTATGCTTTTGGTTCATGCACCTTATACTATGAACAACATGATCAAACGCCAGCTTCTTCATTGTCCTGTCACCTAAGGTTTGAAGTTCCACGAAAAACGACACTGTTTCTCCAACATCAGCAACCTACACAAATGCAACATTACATCAAACCACGACACAACTTCCATGAACCCAAATTTAAATGAACTGAGTTCATTTAAACCTTTCTGTTAGCGAGGAGGATAAGCACATGAGTGAGGTGCCAGTGAAGTCCACAAACACTCCTTCATCCACATCCTCCACACCTTTGAGTCCCTCCTCCTTATCCTTGTTTGACACGAAACCCTTCGTGCCGCCGAGAATGTCCACAACTCTATGATCAAGTGTTGAGCCTCCGCAGACGACGCCAGGTTTGTGCTGAATCTCCTCCGCCGAATGAAGTGTTTCTGATTATGCCGCAGGGGAGGAATGTTGTTCCATATACTAATCTTATACATGGGCTTTGTGAAGCTAGGATGCCGCAGGGGAAAAAAATTTGTATGGTATGATCGAGAGGAATTTTGGGTGTTATTTTCGTATGGTTGGTATTCAAATATACCAGCATAGGCAAAGGCAATGCAGTTAAAACATTAGGGGTAGGGATCAGTTCTGGTGCTTTAAATAGGAAAGAGAAACAAGTTTTTATTTTAACTGAGGCACAAATTGGAGATTTTAAAATATTTTGGAGGTACAAGATAACTCATTCGAGATTGGAGGTGCAGGAAGAAGTAGACATGTTAATGTGGACTAGGTTTGCTGGGTCGGCCAGTCAGTTCGTCAGTTCGTCAAAAAAAGGGCGAATCGGGTTGGAGTTTCCAATCCATCAATCCGTTGTAGTTTAGCCTATCTAGCACGTTAGTTTGACAAGTCAAAGGCGGACCAGCCTACCCTGACCGCTAACCTTTTCTTTTATGTTTAAAATTAAAAATAACTAAAAATTAATAACTTTTTTATATTATATAAACAAATTTATATATAAAAGAAATTATAAACAAAAAATTTTGAAAATTTAAAAGAAAATTAAAATAAATTAAAAAAGAAGGTGGCGGACCAACTCGCCATAAAACGAAACAGATTACAGTATCTAACTCATTTGTTAGTGGCGAGTCAGTCCGTCCTAACCCGTTTTTGACGAACTAAAGACGAACCAAACCAAAACAGTCCAACCATTTTGTCATCCCATTCAACTTACCTTAGTTTGGTTCCTCTCAGTTGCCAAATTGGTTAAGAAAACTGGTTGGTCAGTATTTTCTTAAATAAAAATTAAAATAAAAGGTAATTTAAAAAATTATTTTTTATTTCATTATTAGAAGAATATAAAAATATAATGATATTATAACTTAAATCATTAATAATAATAAATTAAATTCCACTTATTAATTATAATTAAATAATTTAATATAATAATTATAATCATTTTAATCTATTAGGAACACTAATTAATTAATTAATACTTGAAAATAATTTATTATATAATTTGAATTTATATATATATATATATATATATATATAAAAATTAAAAAATTAAAAATTAAAAGAAAAGGTTGGTGGTTTAGCTCTTCCCTTAACAAGGCATATTAAAAGTTTTAGCCGGTTTTTTTATGACGGACTATCCAATCCTCTCCGAAAGCAAAAGACGAGATGAATTCACACATCTTATCATGCTTAATTAGAGGGAGAGAAAATTGAATAAAGTAGGAAATTAGATAAATATTTTATTATAATTACAAAAAAATTACATTCATGAATTTATAACAAGTAATCTTAAAAAAAACGAGAAATCATTTTACAAAATGTTATAAATGTTCTCTTGAAAGTAGAAAATTGTTTGGCAAATGATTGGCAATGCTATACAGTATCCTCAAGTTGTCTTGAAAGTATAAGTAGTTTGGCTAATACTGTACAGTATAATTGATGGCAGAGAAAAAGGTAATAAATACGCTCTTTAAAGTAGAAAACTTTAGAATAACATGAGTAATTACTAGTACTGTAGATCATCGATAATGGAAAAAAATTATAAATGCTTTCTTGAAAGTATAAAATGTTTTAAATAAGATTATTTAAATCACTGAAAGACAAAAAAAGTTATTTATGCTTTCTTGAAAGTAGAAATAATAACATCAGTAGTTATATGCATATGCACCTTTAAAAGAAGAGTAAATACTCATTCGACAATATTATTTAATATATAAAACAATAGTTTCTATAATTTCTCATTATGAAAATGTTCCACTTAATTTTTATTTTCAAGATTAAATGAAAGTCTCTTGCAAAATTAAAATTGTTAAAAAGCATTTATTTTTCCACATTTTAACACAAATTAACGCGATATCTAGTGTAAATTGCAATCACTCACTTGCTTAAATATCTGTTCTTAAAAATACTCTGTTTCGTTAATTCACTAATTTTATTTTCAATACATTAATAAAATATCAAATTAACAAACTAAAAAAAGATTTTAACGGATTAATTTATCAATTTTTAAATAAAAAGTGATTTTTCTTTTAACTTATCTTTATTATATAATGTGATTCATCAAGGAAAACTATTTTACTTTAAGAAAAAAAACCTGCTGAAATTCAAATTTACGCATTCAATTATCTTCCACTTTTTTTTTCTTAAAAACTAATTAATATCTTATTCTTCTGTTATAAATTTATAATGTAGTAAATTGAATTATTTAATGATTTTTTAATCAATTTTAAATATTTATTATCTGTATAATGATTTTTTTCATCCAAATAGCATATTTGAATCTAAAATTTAGTTGTGTCAATATTTACATAATAGTATAGTTTCTTTTTTTCATGTTAGAATTTGGTTATCGGGAAATTGAACTCTAAACTGTGTTCTCAGGGAATTCTAACTTATTTTCTAACTAATTTCTTTTAAATTATTGTTAAAATTTTGGTCTCTACCGAAAAAAAATGATGTTATATTATAAATATTTCATACTAGGTTATTCTTTTGCTCACACACTAGGTAAAAAGTTTCAGCATAAAAGACCAATAAAATCATCAAAATATTTTTAGAACCAAAAAGACTACTCTGCCGTTTACCTGTGTTGATGGCACAGTGGAAGTTGTAGTAATATATAAATATCGAATGAAGCTATTACACAGTGTAGGCCCCAAAAGGGACGAATTTCTGCATCTCATCGCACAAAATGGGAATAATGCACCCAGATAGGGACGAATCCTAAAAGATTATCATACAGAAGCATCATCAACATAATAATAATGGATCCCTACACTCTCTATATGTATGGTATATTTCATGTAATTAATATCTTCTATCTATAATAAGCCACCTTATATGTATATTATAGAAGTAACACATGTTTGGTTCAAGTGCATTGATATTCAGAAAGATCGCCCACTGTCTCAGGGTCACCTTCCCTTAAGCAATTGATTGGAGGTATAGTCAAGGTCTCTTGTGTCCCATAAGCGTTCCAGCAAAAGGGGTCATCAAGCAATGCTCCTTCGAATGGCAAAAGCTCAACCTCAGAGAGAGTGATGTTTGTGCAAGCAACACTGTCACTGCAAGCAAAGTGAATAGGAGCTGTTCTAACATCATAGGTGCCCTTTATGTTGGTGTAGGACACATCATTCACGTGCACAGCAGAACTCTGGTTTAGGCATTCCTTTGACAAACAGTAGTATTGATCTATGATGATGCAGTTCCCAACGTTCTCCATTTGAATATTATCAAATCTCAGACCTGACACCGATCCCATTCCCCCTTGCCATGTCTTGATTCTTAGTCCGTTGTCTGATTCTCTTATGATGCTGTCACGGACTGTCAGGTTTGACACACATGCCTGAGAGTTGTGCACTCCAAGGCTTCCAATGCTGCACAAACAAAATTCCAAATTCATGCAGTTTTGTTTCAAAATTGCTCATTTCTAATGTTTTATCAATTGGTGCTTGTGTTTATTCATGATTCTGCATTGTACCTACCTAATCCCGTGGCTAGGACCACAAGTTAAACCTGCTATGTCCACGTTTGAGGAACCGGGTCCAACTGAAATGCAATCGTCACCTGTTGAAACCATGTGATTTATGTATGGCGTAAGTAAGAAACAGTGAAATGTTGAACAGGGTGAATGAACATTGCAATATAGTCACTACCATTGCTTATCATGGAGTTATAAATCCCAACATCTTTGGTATTTTCAACATGGATTCCATCGGTGTTGGGGCTCAGTTTTGGTGAAGAAATGGAGAGCTTATCAATCAGCACTCCTTGGCAACCATCAAACTTCATGTGAAACTGAGGACTGTTTTGGATTTTAAGCCCATTCACCTTCAAATTGGAGCTCATGAAGAACCGTATCATCTACAAACAAAACAGGGGTAAGTCCAAATTTGTAGATACCTTAACAGTTAGTAAATGCATCAGCTTGGTCCAGTTTACTTACAGCAGGACTACCACATGGTCCTGACAAAGTTTTTCCATTGGGACCCTGAAAGTGCCATTTTTTAAGCAGCATTTAGTATATATTTCCATTCAACTTTAAATAACCACACCAACACAAATTGAGGGAAGAATGATGAACACAACGATTGTGTTAGTGAAAGCACAAGATGGTTACCCTGTGAGGTTTGCAAGGGAGATCCCACCATTTGTCTCCATTTCCTTCTATTGTTCCTGTGCCATTAAGAGTCATTTGGTCAAGTCGGTAAAATACAAGCCATTGGTTTCTGCTATCCTTTTCTGGCCATGAATTCGGTCCATCTGGTGCCATCAGTGTTCCATCCACCTGGTTATTTGTGTAACTTATTAGCAAATTGAAATACTTTTATTATCCATACCTATTATACAAGGGACCACGCCACAACTGAGAGAACTTAATATTCACCATTCAATCATACATAGTCAAAGTTAAACCGATCTTAACCTTGTGTACAAGGTTGAATTGAAGGGCTAATATTAGCTTCTCTCATGTTTCACGCATGAAACAAAAATACTATGTGATGTGAGCATTTAACAAGCATTCTTACTTGGAATACCAATCCTGGCTTGCATGGACCTGAGAAAATAGTGGAAGTGATCTTAAAGATGTAGTTTTCTGGAGCAAGAAGAATCCCAGAATCCACAGCACATGCTGCTTTCCATGCTGCTCTGAATGCAGGTGTGTCATCCGCACAAGCATCTCCAACAGCACCAAAGGATCTCACATCAAAGACACAGTCAGAAGAGGAGGTTTGGTTATCATTTGGATAAGGGTCAGAAGGAACAGTGGGAGAATCAGCAGGGGGTGGAACTGAAGGGTTTGGATTCTCTGGCTCAGTGGAAGAATCAGAAGGAGCAGTAGGAACAGAAGAAACTCTCCTCTGCTTGCTGTGATGGTGGTATCTTCCCTCCACATTTCCAAAATTATGGTTCAAAAGTGTCACAATGATCCATAGAGTAAAAAACACATGAATTGTGAGATCCATGAGAGGTTCTAGTCTATGAATGTATGTGGCAATGTGGGAAGGACCACAAAATGCTGCTAAGTTGTTTCTGTAAATAGACCAAAACTTCAAACTCAGAATCTGTAGTTCTTGAAATAAATGGATGAGAATGAAATAGAAGCAAGAATGGAAAAAGGTTGATGCATATCCAAAGGAAGCTTAGCAAATAAGTTTAGCAAAGAGCACTCTTATTTATATTGGAGAACTTGTATGATATGGAACACAAAGAATGCTCAAACCATAAGGATGCAACGTGTAGAGTTCATGTTGGTTGAAAGTGCCAGAGTGTCAAGGAAACTTCAAAAGGTACTTTTAGAGGTAAGAATTCTTTTTAACTCTATTCACAAAAATTGAATTCAACTGCCACATTAAAGCTTTACTGCCATATATTTACATTCAAAAAGTTTATTTGTTTGATAAAGTTAGGGAAAACATTTTACATGTTTCTTTTTCATGTTCTTCATCAATTGAAATTGAATTTTATCTCTATATTTAACCTTCATCTTAGGCTTAAAAGTGGTTTTGGGAGCTAGAAATGAGGATACTTTTTTATGTATATAATTAAGATAATTAAATATTATTTCCAAAGATTTGCCATTTTCCTTCTTTTACCAATCCGTTATGAATCTTTTGTGGAGGAAAAAGTTCATCTTTTTTGTGGTCCCCCATGCTACGTCCTTTTCACTTACATTATTCTCTATGTGAATTTTATGTTTTCTTTCTCAATATTGAACAATTTTCAGTTGTTCGGCTATTGTGAAGTAATTTTTTTTTACTTTAAGCCATCTCTAATAGAAGAATTCGTTTTGAATTCTTAACATATATTTTCTTGGTTTATTTGTGTCATGTATATATATATATATATATAAGTTATGATTCTTATGTATGATGATTACAGAATTAACAGGAGAAACTAAAAGAAAATAGTTCCTTTTGTAATAGAGAGACAACAAGTATATTAATTTGACCTTTGAAAGACGGTGAATTTTTTAGTTGAAAAGAATAAACAAGCCATGTGTGTGTATTTTCCAAGAAAATATGCAAAACCATTCTAAACACAGTTGTCTTCAATCTACATGTCCTGTCATATGTAACATGTTTTTCTGTGTGTTTTCCCTGAGAAGAGGCCAAATCAGTGCTTGCATTGCATAGCTTCTGATTCTGAAAACCCTATAAGACAGCACGTTTATTCTGGCTAAAAGTTAATAAAACCAGATCTGTCAATTAAGCACACACTATCAGATTGTAAGCAGTTCAAGAAAACAAAACAACATCATGAAGAAATAATACAACAAAACTTTCATGGTGTCGCACAAATCCTCCATTCTAATTTCAATTATACTTCTTCTCTTCAACTATAGTGCACCTATTTGATTGATAACATTAATAATAACTGTGTTTTAAACCTTATAAAACCCGACTCTTACAATTAAGACATGACACATGACCTATCTTGAGGGGAATTTTCGAAATGTTAAGGCAATTGAAGCATCACACACGTCACATTGAATTAATTATCCTATGAAACCCTGGTTCACATTGTTATACTAAATAATATTTGGTTGTTGTGTTCTGGCATGACCAACTTGCAGTCACAAGAGAAGACGTAGAAGGGTATGAGAGAAGGATAATTCATTAATAGTTTGGCACAGAAAAGAATTTAAAATAAGCATCAAATTGGGTGAATATGGTATTGATGTAAAAGCAATCCATCCCGTGACTCTTTGTTGTTGTTTAGCTCCTTGTGGCCAAGAAATTGTAGGCAGCATATAATAGGTGGGTGACCATCGATTTAACTTAACCCATTCACGGGTGGCACAACTCATGTTTGATTAAATGTCACCAAAAGAAAAAGAGAAAAAGAGTAAAAGAAAAGAATGATACAAAGTAGTGGCATGTAACTACACAGTCCTAATAATATCCAAGGTTTAATTAAAGGTTAAAAATTGCAACTATACATTAGTCTCATTTGTGGTATGTAATCTTTTTTACTGCAAAAAGATTCCATAACCCTTTTAGAAACCATGATCACTCAATTATATACATGGTTCTATCTATCAACATGACCACTCAAGAAAACATATTAACAAACAGTGAAAGAGCAACGGACTTTGTGACTTCACCTGAACATGAGTGTTTGTTTCCTCTGAATTTTCTTGGTTCAGGAAGTTTTTCTCTAAGCATGATGGTGCATGTAAAGAAATTGTGGTGCAAAAAGAATGAGTTAGCCAAGTTAAAGTTGAGTGTGAAGAGGGTTTTATAGAGGGTAAGATTTTGACAGATAGTGGAATTGTTTAGCATGCATGCATTGCTTACAACTTTGTCATAACCTGTCACGTGTGCAGTCTCACGGGTGAGATAAAGAGAAAAGGGAGATTCCAAAATCAAATATAAACACAAATTGTGAGCTTAACGGAACAAAAGTTTGTGATCAAAGAGATTCTGTAACATAAAGGTGAACACTTTTTCTTTTAGTTGCCAGTTTGTGGCTCTAGATTAGACACGTGGCATGCACATACTCGTAGGTTATGTGCTTGCTTCATGACAGATATGCACAATAAGACTCATGAATGGAAGCTGCAACACAATGTTATATACAAAGAAAAGGAATAAAAAACTGAACTTAAGAAGAAGAAGATATAGACAAGTTGAACTCTATACTAAAATATTAGTTCCTGTCTTGTTTTCGAAGAATAAGAAAAAAAGTGTGATAAAATAAATGAAGTGGGTAATAAGGAAATTATAAAAATAAGAATGACAAATATAAATCTTCATTTTATATGTATCTGTCTATTTATATCTCATCACAGAAAGTATATTTGAACAAATATTTTCAACCAAATTTAAAAAAAAAAATTAACTTAATAAATTAAAATTAATCTATGCATATTAAAAATAAAATTTTGAAGAAATCATATGAAAGAGTTTCTATGAATTAGTTTATAAATAAACTGTTTGAACTTATAAAAATGTAATTTCATTCTTGTGTGTATTTTATACTTGTTGAAAAGTCTTATACTGTGTAGCCAAGAATCTTGTTCCGGTAGGTTTGTAATGTGTGTTGTATTGATCATTTAACGTATTGAAGGTGAAATTATTGATTGAGAGATGCCACCAAAAACAAAACAAAGTTAGTGAGATAAGCAAGACTAAGATGTTTTAGATAAACAGAGTGTTGCAAAACCATTGAAGTATTATAGATAGTGGTTTACTTAAAGATGTTTTAGATAGGTAATTCTTTATATTTATAGTGAAAGTTTATTTGACACTAGTGGTTCATTTTCTTGTATTACTTTTATATAAAAATAATACTAGATGCATTATTCCTTTTATATAGAATACATATCTCATCTAAGTATTGTATCAAAATAAAATAAAGTAGTTCCAAGAAATATATGATTTTACAAAAAAGAGAAAATTTAAAATATGTAGTGATTATTGTTAAATGGAGAAATTATGCACTGGAGAACTAGAAAGGTTGAAAACAATTAAAACTTAATTATTATATATTTTATGTTTTATTTAATTAATTAGGTGAATGGGAATGGCTAATGAAGCTGAAAATGGCTTTCACCCTTTTCACGTGTTGGTGTGTGTGTGTCACGGACTCAGTGGAAGCTGAAAATGGGTTTTAAATAGATTTGTTTTCCATCGGAGTGAGACAGTGACGAAGACAGAAAATGTATGAATCGAATTGCGAGGAATAAAACACATGTAAGGTTTCGTCACCTTCTTCATAAACCATTATTTTAACTTCTTTTAATAATTTTCTGCATTTGTCTTAATCATACTTCCAATCAAACATAGGCATTCAACCGGATTCGGCTCACACGTGTTTAAGGAAAGTTGCTACCTGTTCCACCTTTCACACCCTCCATCTTACTAAATCTAAATTTTCTATTAAGATTCTTTTTGGTGTTTTTCATTAAAAAACCATTATTATTAGTATATTATAATTATTTTAAAACACAGAAATCAGTATCAATCAATATATTTTAAAAACACAATAAAAAAAACCCAACAGAAAATCTATATTGGAATCTAACACTTCTCGATCTTCCTCTAATTTCTTTCTCAAATTTCACTTCACCTAATTTTTACCTTTTTATCTTTTGAGAAATTTTGGTTATTTCCTTTTTAATTTTTTTAATTCATCTTTCATTTTTTATAACGAGTTGATCGACGAGTTTGAAAAAAAAAATAATAAGTCAAAGATGAAAAAAATGAAAATAACAATCATAACATCGTATTAATAAAAAGGTATAGAAACAGGGAATACTTAAATAAATAAAAAAAGTTAACCTGTAAATAGAACAGGAAATTTTAATTTTAAATAAAAATTTAATTCAAAAAAACATAATTGACGGGTGCAGAAAAATTAATTACAATTTTTTTTATATTATATTGTTATTGTAGAGTATTCATCGGTTTCATTTGTTATTAATCTAAACAAAATTAACAGAAAATACTAAATAAAGTTTTCTTACAAGACTTCATTAAAAAAATTGTTGATTCGTGAGAGATTTGATTTGATGCAACTACTGCTGAGTCAAATAAGACTTATATCTTAACATTATTGAAGGATGGGTTCATCATAAAAAAATATCATAAATTTTATAAAGAAAGTTAAGCATATAAAAAATTCAGCTTTTTTAATCAACCATAATCCCCTTATCATGTAACTGAGTTTTGCTTTTTTCTTCGTTCACACTCGATCCTTTATTTTTGATATATTAAAATGTGCTTATATTTAAGTTCATCGAACATTATAATTTTGTATAATTAAGAAGCAAATATAATTTAAGGTTCTGTACAAATGAAAACATACAACATCAAATGTATTATGTAGAATAGCACCTCAAACTCATGAATGAAACTCACCTGAATCTTTATAACTGTTGGAGCCCTACAGACAGATGAAGTTAATTTTCAGGATGGAGTACATTTTATTGTGCCAAAATCAAGAGTGCCATGAAAGATTACATCAACTACAGTATTGCATCAGTATTATTACAAAAACATAATGTTCCATCAAACTCTAACTTGTATAGCCATATTTGTATAACTTGATATTTGTTGCTTCATCATTTTCTGTTCTACAGCTTCACTCAATTATGAATTTTGATCAGTACCAACAATCTACCACTTCTTCTTGCTGTGGCAAATCCCACTTCTTTGGGGGTCCTGAGGCCCTTGGGGTTGCACCAAAATAATCCCAACCCAATCTAGCAATTTCCACATAGATTCTTCTACCATAAAAATCCTGTACAAAATGGACAATAAACACATCCATTGTCAATGGATTTTATCATCTAAAATAGCAAATATGGACTAAAAAGTTACCTAGTTAGCATGTTATGCCAAATATTTACACAGATAACATTTTTTTTTTCAGAAAACCGAATTCTGATCTGAAAAAAAAAATGCTATCTGTGACAATATGTTATCTGGGTAAATTTTAATTCCCAGTGTAGTATTTGGGTTAAAAAATCATTGGCAGAAGAAGGTGAGGCATGTGATGAAAATTTGAACCTTCTGATCCATGGTTTCTAGTGCAAGCATGGCATCATCTTGGCATGTATATTGAATGAAAGCAATACCCTTAGATCTTTTTGTTTTCATATCTTTAACCATTTTAACTGCAAACATAAAATGCATGACCCAAGAGGTGTGAGTTAGAGTACTAAAAATCATGATGTAAACCATCCCAAGACTCATACCATTGTGAATAATGAGAAAACTTGTACATTTACCTTCAGCTATCTTGCCAAAATCAGAAAATTCCTTTTGCAAAGTAGTCTCACCAGTAGAATATGGTAAATCTGCTTCCATATGAAAACAAGTAGAAATTGATGTAAAAAAGTAAACTATACGATGCAATATCTGAAATTAATATAAATCTGCCACCATGGCATGGAAACAACATAAGTGAAAAATAAGAAAAGGGCACACAAGCATGCAGATTGATCACTGATGAAATTTCAGAACTGCGCAAAGTAAATCAAATCTCCACCAAACAACAATACATCAGAACTATATCAGTAGAAGATACTGTAGATGAGAACTAAGACAGACAGATAGATGTGATAGATGCTAAGTGTTTTGAAGCTAAAATGTTTCTCATAAGTTACCGAAATGATAATATACTAGCTAAAGCTAAGTCAAATATTGTCTAATTAGATTAGACATTAGTCTGCACATGCAGATACATTAACTTGCTAGATATCAAATTAACAAAAAAGAGCAGTGTTGTCAACCAGATGATTGTGTAACAGACACCTTTGTACTTCTATTTATCAAGTTGATAACTGGCAACAGTGATTTGTTATTATTGTAAAAGAACATTTTTATTGTCACTGTAACAAGGACGAAAGATCAAGAATCCTCCTAAACAAAGAAACAGTCACAACTATAGATAGAGAGTCTATATAGATAGAGTTTAGAAAAGCATGTTGATAAGGTACTACCTCTACACTAACTATAGCCAACAATTCATCATACCCCTCCTTTTTCATTCATAAACTTTATAAGGGTTAAATATGTTTTTGATCCCTTAACTTTCAGTTAAAATTGAAATTTGTCCATCTTTGAAACTTTAGTCCAATTTAGTCCCCCAACTTTAGATATGTGTGGATTTAGTTCTTCTAACCAAATTTTGTTAAGTTTATTTGATGTTTCAAAAGCGTTTCATAATAGTTTATTAGTTAACATTGAAGCGAAAATATGTCAAACGGTGTTAACAACTCAACTACTATATAGAAAATCATTTGAAACGTCAAATAAATTTAACAAAATTTGGTTGAAAGGACTAAATCTAAACATTTATAAAGTTAGACGACTAAATTGGATTAAAGTTTTAGAAAGGGACTAATTCCAATTTTCACTGAAAGTTGGAGGACCAAAAACATATTTAACCTTATTAGAGCAATACACTGAGCCAATCATTGGTTATATGCTCGATGCGTTAACAGAATGGAATATAAAGATATATAATAAGACAGTGGCAACAAAATCCTGATGTGTCCCCTTTAATATCTGATGTAGTCTTTTTCAATCTATTGAGGTCCCTGGTATCATTCTTATGGGTCACTGTACTGTCATTTGTCTATCCCAAAGATGTTCAAATAAAACTTTGTAGAAAATAAATTTTCAGCATAAAGCACATAAGCACTTAACTATAAAAATTGGTACTTGAGGAGGAAACCTCCATTAAGGGAAGAGGAAGAGTAAAATGTAGAAAAAGGCAGAAAGAAAATATAGTCAGAGCTGAAAAAAATCTCCAGTACCCTGGCCTTAGCCCCTTTCATATAACCCAAACATTGACAGTAACCCCAGTTGCCATAATGGAGCACAAGGCCCAAAAGGCTCATACTGAATGTCTGAAACCAAGTAGGACAAAGAACATTGCGTGATAAAAGCCTGATATCTAAGATATTGACAATAACTCAGACGTGGTGGCACACTATAACTGGTATTCTTTGATCATTCTGTTTAATTTACTGTCACAAAAAAATCAAATAAATTATGCAAATGAATGAAAGTTCATTTCAAGATAATCCTAATCACCTTCAAATAAACAAATAATCTGAGTATGATGTTAGTTAGAGTATCACATGAAAGTCAACATTAATATCTTAACCATCAAGTGTCTTAATTTGGACAATTGGACTAAAATCACTAAGTTTGAAAAATTAGGTGACTAAATGTTTCTATTTGAATTAGGGAGACCAAAATTGTATTTTAGACTAATTCATTTTTATCATGCAAAAAATCTTAAAGTGGCAGGTGAATGGTTATCCACTTTTAAGATAACAACCTTCAGTGTCATTGAGGGAACGCAATGAGAATCTCAGAAAATAATTATTTGATATCAGATTTTTCTCTTTTGGAGTCATTCCACTCTTGATTAGGGAATTCGGTTATTCTGAACAGGGCATGTCACCCTGAAAATATCACTCACCTCTAATGTGTACATATGAACTCCCTTGGCATATCCAAAGATCAATCACGGATTCTCATGAAGAGACTATGAAGAAACCATAAATATACATTTAAACATATAACAGTTTGCACCATCAAAATATGCCACACCATAATCCTGAAAAACAATTATAAGAAAATCCTTAAAATCCCTGATCATCCCAAAATTAAATAGTGAGAAGAAGCACCAAGATGTCTAGAAACCAGCACTATACTCCTTTCCTACAAGACAATAATGTATTTTTCCTATTTTGATAAAGCATACACAATAACAATAACAGACTTAAGAACAATATAGGGATATTCAGTGCTACTAAAATTATAGCACTGCTTTGCTATGGCTACTTTCATTTCATTCCGTATTCACAGAGTAATTATTGCTTTCCATCACAGTGGTTAAGAGGAAAATAACAGGAATACAACAATTTTAGTGAAGCAAACACGAACCAGACTCAACATTCACATGATCCAATTCAGACTTTATTCATAGACATCATAGATTCATATGATCATGCTCAAACTTCAATTCCACGATGCACGCACGGGAGCTTCATTTGCAACGTTATCTTGGAAACTTGATTTGATACTCCTCATTGTTCCAATTTAGTTCGTATTATAATGCATCATTCACTAGAGACTAATAGCAAAACTATATACACCTCATAACAACCAGAAAACAAATAATGATAACAAGTCTTTCTTTTGTGAATATTCTGATTCACTTTTCATTCATTAATCAAAAAATACAACTGAGAACTTGTAGACTGGAATTTGGCTTTCCAATTCCAAGCTTTGTCAGTAAGTTGGTCGTCTCTTCCCTCCTATTCTCGGATAGGCAATCTTTAGCATAATTTCAAACTGACCACAGCCGTAACATTTGTCTGAGTTACACTCCTTTGAATAGTGGCCATATTTACCACCTTTGAATGGCTTTGCGACCAACCTCCTCTTCCACACCAATTTTTATTTGAATGCTCTTTCTCCCCATAATACCCTTCTCGACCATGACCTCTACCACCATGATTGTTTCCTCTACCTCCACGACCTCTTCCTCTACCTTGAGTGTTCTGAGTATATAACGTTTTATCCACTTTCATTGTTGCTTTCTTTTGGAGTGTTTATTCAAGCAACTACCTTCTTCTTCTTTTGTTGCTCATGTGCTTCAAGAGAATTGACAAGCTCTTCTACTATTCTATTGCACATACGACATTCTCAGCAACCTCAAGATCTTCTCCATAACATAGCTAGCGAGCAACATCTCTCCATTTCAGCTAAATCGGTTCACTAGGGTTTCAACTTGAGTGATGAACTGGGAAAATCCTTTTGTCTCCTTCAACCTCATACTCTCCAACTAGCACCAAATTGTTTGAAATCAGACTTGTTTCACTCAGTCATCTCCCTTGTACACTTTCTCCAAAATATCTCACACTTTTTAATTTTTAGCACCAACAGTTGGGTACAACATGTAAAGAGCCACACTCTCAAGCTCTAATGCCAATTTGAAGACAACACGTCTTTCTTTTGTGTGAATACCCTGATTCACTTTTCATTCATTCATTAATGAAAAAATAAAATTGTGAACTTATACATTGGAATGGATTTCCATCTCCAAGCTTTAAATTCGGTTAATTATTTCAAATCAAGACACAAAAAGTAACCACTAACTCCTGACCTTTCCATTCTAAAATTGCTAACAGATTAACTTTCATTTAAGTTTATTCAACAACATTAACTCTCATTTAACTTTATTCAACAAATACAAGCATTCATCAAACAATTGCATAGCCTGTTCCATCTATTTGCCTCAATAATGTTCCAAAGTTACCATATAACCACAAATGTATCAAGGCTATATTAAAAGCCTTGTAAAAATCATCTTCCATGAATGAAAAGGATAATTTTCATCTCTTTGGACTAACCAACCAACCGAAATCTTCAGAACCCAAAATGGTGTTTTACTCAGCACTTAATTTTTCTCATACCCTTAACCATATATATCCCCACCAAGGAACTGACATTAAGCTGCACCTTTTTGTAACATAAACCACCTAGAGCTGGTAATGGTAGATAACAGTTGACAATGACATCTAACCTGAGTGCTACACCATAAACAAAACAAGCATCCTAAAGGATGATATCTGACAAGGCTTGCAAGACCAAAAAATAAAAAAATGCCATTATATTTTCTCCTTCGCGCTACCTACATCACCAAATTGGGTGGCGTATAAAAGGAGATAATTCTAAATTGAGTATGTATCCATAAGGCTCAAACAACACGAGAACAATTGGAAATGAGATGGGCATGCATGAATCAAACACACAACTACATGCTTCAACTAAATGGAATTGAAGGGTAAGAGGGTGAGAACGAATATTACTTTTAACAACAATTTTGCTGGCAAGAGGGTAGTCATGGCGCAGAGAAGATGCCCTGAGCGTAAGACGAGAAGGTTTTACAGATGCAGAGGGTTTAGCGAAGCCAGAGAAGGAAGGAGCCAACATACTCATCTCCATCACCGAAACCAAACACGGCCAAAGATTTTTTTTATGAACACAGCGAATGTGGTTGTTCTAAACTAAACAACTTTTGATTTTATAATTTTAAATTTCCTTATATTTTCATCACAATTTCAACTATTAATCTTTTATCACTTAGTTTTAAATATATTTTACTTTTAGAGTATATTACATGTTCCTTGTTTCTTTTTTACCTCCGGTTACTTGGTTTTATTTTATTTCTATTGTTTTAAGTAATTATGTATTGAATTGTTCTTTAATAAATATAACATTATAAATAATAATTCATGGATTTCTCTTATAAATATAATATATAAGAAAGAACAAATATATGATATTGTGGAATTGTCTTAGATTTAATTTTTACTATTTTAATAATATCAGTTCTAAATTTAAAATGATATTATAATATTTTGTTAACAAGACCAAAAAAGAAAAAAAAATATAATGACTTTGATAAAAGAGAAGATAAAATAAATAATTTAAAAAAAATACTAATTTTATTGTTTAATCTTTTTTTTATTTTAGTTCTTCAGTCATATTTTCAATTAAACACTCTTAGTTTCTTTTTTTTATCCGTTTTTATCATATCAATTTATTCTTGTCGAATGTGTTTATTGCATGTCTACCATTTAAAGCATTAAAAAAATGTAATTATAAAAATTGATGGAAATTTAGGTTTTTCGTGTGCTATGATATTTATTTACAAACTGTAATTTCAAAAACAACTAACAAATAATTTATACCGTCATTTATACTTATATGACACCAGAAAACAATTAAACATTATAATTAAACTCTAATTCGATTAATATAAGATTTTTTTAGTTTTATTTTTAATTTATCTTTATAACATTATTTCAATGTTAATTATAAGTGAACTTTATAATTAAATATGTTTAGAAATAAAAATGAAATGGCATATATAAAGTGTAACTAATTTCATGAAAACAATTGTTGAATGACATAAGATTACCAAACTTTTTATCTGAAAGGTTTTATATTGTAGATAATTATATAATGTTTTATATGATTGACTCATGATTCACAATTGTTAAATCATTTCCTGTGAACAACATATAAGGAATAAGATTCACAAATTGAGAACCATAAAATTTTGAGTTAGAATTGAATCTCTCTTATCAAAAGTATCTCACAAAACAATTAAAATTTAAATATCTCATGAATAAGCTATCAAAGATAGTAGGCAACAACAAAAATTGAATAGCAACTACTTAGATACATGTGTTAAGGATCAAAGAGTGTTATCTAGATGAACCCGTATCAGGTACTTGTGAGAAAAAGCAAATGCTTGGACAATTGAATGTATTTTCCCAAGTACAAGATCCACCAATATTCTAAAGTTTTGTTCCTAACTACTATCTAAGCTGAGAACAAAATAAATCTTACTCGACTCTTACAAAACCATCAAATTTATTGAACTGTCAAGTTATAATCTCGTTTCGAATCTATCAGCCTAGAAAAAAATTGCATATAAAATAAGAATTGGGAGCTTTTGTGTTTAAAACATTGAGGAAAATAAAATCTAATACAAATCAAGTTAAAGAGAAGACGTTTTCTATAAAACAACTGAAATTCAGAATTGTTAAACTTTTTTCTTTCCTTTAGGACCATTTATGAATTTAAAACGAACTTAAAGAGGAAAACTTGAGATTTCCCAGAACATATGTTCACACAACAATCTGGTGTTACTGTGCTATCGAATAATCCTTATGTCGATTCTACAAAAGCATTGCTTATTATGATAGTCATTACACAAGTCTTTTGATTCCTTTATCACTATTATCAATTCCATTTAGAGTAGAAGTTGTGACAAAATAGTTAACAATTTTCAACTGTTGGTTTGGTGAACAAAACAAAACCATCACCAATTTAGTTTGTATAAATCATTAGTACGCAAAGTAGCATTCAAGAACATCTCAACATCCCATATCATATACATTCACTTTGCCAAACTACATCAAATAATAAAAAACCTACAGTGATTTAGTACAAAATTTACTCCGCAAAGCTTCCTCTAATTTTTGGAAAATCACAGAGAATGCTCCTGCATAGAGAACAACCAAAAACTAGACAGTTATTACTAGATAGCACAGGTGTTGTTTCTTGATCTTAACCATATGAATTAGCAACATATCAAATGTAGGAACCAATGTCTAAGGTACAAACTTGTGACATGTAAGAAGCCAATGACAGTAAAAAACACAAAAATTTTCAGTAATGTGGTCAACAAATTATCAGACTGATCGTATTTATTTTATGATTCACATCAAACCCCTATTAATAATGTCAATCATTTCACTAAGCCAAAAAGTATCTGAAGCCAAGAAAAATAAGTTATTCCACCAAAGCTATTTGTAGTTCCTAGACAAAAGTGCTGCACTAAACTAGTGGAAAAGACATTTAGAAAAATTGAAATTGGAAAAAGCAGGTTGTTAGAGAAAAACCTGATAACGGGCTATCCTTGTCTTGTAATGAACCTTTCACCAACAGTGTCCCAGGGATTTGCTGAAAAACCTGTAGGATAATATACATAACTTAAGATCAATGTAAATTCTGCTAACCAAAGTCAATTTTGAAAGTCTAGTAAGAAAAGATAGCAAGCATACTGATATACGGAAGCATAATCTCTCGGGAGAAAAATTTAAACTCGATTCATTAGATGTCTTTCTTCTAGGTTGACAATCAGTGGAATCATTGACAAATTTTAATTCATTCCTCAATATTGAATCACAATCATCTTTTGATATTGCAACCTATCATAATGAGATCGTTATTAATAGCTATCGTAAGGAAATTAAATCAGAATCTGAGTCTTAAGAGTGACTGATCTTACATCCACTGTGAAAGAAGAAGTGTTCATTGAACAGGATAGGCCATGTGAAGAGACGTGAGACTTAACACTTTCCAACACATTAATGGCACCATGTTGGCGTTGAAGACCCTGAAAAATAAATCTCTTTCATCACATTCGAGGAAAACAAAAGTGACCAGATACGTGAAAATGTTATAGGTGTAATTAATCACTATCTCAAGCTAATTTGACATGTATTTCGTTGAAGATCTCTTTCATACCGGAAATCAAAACAAACTTTCACCCCTACTGGCAACACAGATATTGGGGTTCCTACCTGACAACCTTGTATGCAAAGGATGAATGCACTAGCAACAACTGAATTCTCAACCAACTAGAGGTACGCATCAAATAACATATTTCTTGTATGCTTAAAAGAATGGAAGGATAAAGGATAACCATCACATTTGTTCACTGAAGGGAAGTGTTCCCATTACAAGGTGTCACAAATCACCAAACCTAACCATAATGAGCAAGAACAATTGCTTTCCTGTCCCAATAGTTGACCATCTTCTGAAGTTTGAATTTAACTGGCAGTAATTCCATCTAGAAGGAAGTCTCCTCAAGTTAGACACCATACGTATAATCTCAGAATATGCACACACACCCTTCACAAGTTGATGATATAAATTCCGAGCCTTCTAGTAAGCAGACATATTGCTGTTAAAACCATTTTTTGAATTAAATCTTACAATCTTACAATTTTATACAATTGCCACCTTCCAATACATACCCTACAACGAAACTTAAATGACTCTATTTTACAATAGATAAATGGATCTGTGCAACTTCATATTATCAATACGAATTGCATGATTCAATGATACGTTATTTTCTACTTCTCTTTCATCAATTCTCACGAAAACATTTAAATGCATATAAAGCTTGATTTTTTGAACTAATCCTATTTTATTATTGCACAACTTTATTTGTCATTCACACATTCAAAGCACCATATAGCTATTTAATTGCTTCACTTCCACTATTCTAAAATAAAGGGTTCACAAACTCATAATAACTAATAAATTTTTTAATGAGACTTCTAGTTAAGTTGTTTTATCTATTTCTAGTTCAAACAGTTTACAATGAACACTCCCTGTCTGTGATATTTGGAGTGATTTTTCATTGCCTTATAAATCTTACTATTCACCGTGAATTATGATTCACAGTTCAAAAATTAACACAGAAATTCACGTTTCAAATGGTGATTCCTAAAGTTTTGGTTTTTAACCACACCATATAGTGTTGTGTTATCTATGTACATGCATGTGTGAGATTGTATCAAGATAAAACAATGGCATTATTACAAACTGAATTATAGATACTGGTAGTATACTATACCTCAAGCGTGAAGGATGTCTTGTTCTTCGTGGATAAAGAAATTGATGACTTCTGCACAGGCGGCAAGAAAGACCAAGCAAGCCCCCACCGGTATGTCCTGCCTTGAACAAATTCAGTTGTCTTCACTATGGAAACACCAAACCCCCAAAGTTTTGATACAAGGTACTTAAGATTTGATTTTTTACCGACCATTGAAGTGAACCACCTGTGAACAATTAAAATGAAGGAGTCCAAATTTATTACAAGCATGAGGATGTAATTGGACAAATATGAAAAAACAGGAATTATTTTGATAAACAAATAGTAATTACCGAAAATGTTGCTTCAATTGTGTACTATCTTCAATGATACGAGTAATGAAGGCCCTCTCACCACCAGGACAGACCATTTCATGAGAAGTCCCACCACAAGAAGTTTTGGGATTGAGTCCAGCTTCCTCCAAACTTTCAAAAAATGGTGGATTGCACATACAGAAATCAAACTTCTCATCATCCTTGACCACATCAACAAGTATGGGAGGTCCATGATAACTCTCATTCTCACGGGCATGCAAATCAAGAGGCAGAGGAGCTACCTCCATATCAGTTTTCTTGCACAAAATTATCTCGCCATTGTTCTCCGACTCTTCAACTTCCACACAGGGAGCATTTCCATTGTCTTGAACCTTTCTGATTTCAATCAGATGAGAAATATGTGCATTGCTACTAACATTTTTTTCTGCCCACTCAATTGCAACATCAGTCACATCTGCAGTCAATCATTGTAAGTGAATTTAAATACCAATTTTGATAACAGATACAGAAACTAGACTTCCAAAAACAATGAATAAAACTTGGACAAGGTTTCTTATTTTATTTTTGTGAACCCAAGTATCCCAAGACAAGAGGTGAGGACTAATCCCTCGAGATACTAAAATCCATTTATTACACTAACCTCTCCTAATGTTTTATACAAGCTTGAGGATTAAACCTCCAACCGCATTCTCAAGGGGCATTGTCATTGTCACACCATGTTGGTGTTGCTTACATGTTTTGGCAATGTCTTTCCATAACAGGGTATCAACAATAGAAGGTCAAGAATTAATCCTTCGTGTACTAAAATTCATTCTAGAGATTGACCTATTCCAATAGATATCTTTTCACACAAATAGACTAGAGATTGAATCCCTGGCCCCCGTGCCTAAGAGACAGATTTGTTATCTACTAACCATGTCACACCAAATTGGTGTTCCTAGAGTGCTTTTGATGATATTTTCTAATCAAAATTCAAACTTCTAGTAATCATTACAATCCGTCACTGGGCACATTGCGAGACAAAGATTTAAATTTTCATTGGAAAATAACATCAAAATCAATTAAAGAGCTACATCAAACATAATTTTGTTGACAAAAGAATATACCTGATCCTACAAAACTCCATCCATGGAGAGAAGCACCAAGAAGAGGGTAAATGCAACTAGCTCCAGTTCCTATGTCAAATCCCCTGACCATGGCATCACTTGAAATGGTGCCAGGAATGACGTCTGATGAAAGAAGATGTTGAAGCCAGTGAATGTAATTGCTGCGGTTGGGCACAGTGGGGCAGAGTTGCCCATCAGGAATCCACCTACCAAATAGATTCCATCAGCAACAATGTCAATAAATGTGTCAACAGTGAGAGAGAGAGAGAGAGACACACACAAACCAAGTCAAACTGTGACGATGATGGAGCAAGACCCGTGTGAGTTCACGTGTGGCGTTGAAGTCGGTCCAATCGATGGTGAGGCGCATGTGAGGAGGTGAGGGTTGGACGAATGACTGGAAAGAAGGGTAGAGAGTTGCCAAAAGAGCAAAGTCCGGTTGGCTTTCTGAATATACAATGTCATTGCTTCCTTGTTGCTCTTTGTTTCTCTTCCTTTTCTTGTTCCCACCCATGTCTCTTAATCAAACCCTTTCAACATTCAAACGTAATTTTTTGTTTGTTTTCCCACTCAAACAAAGTTCATATGTTTGCAGTTCAAGGTTGTGGATTGGAAATGAGAGTGCATTCCTAACGTCTTTGTGTAAAGTCAAGGGCCATGTGCACATTTTTCTCCATCAGTGGTGTGGTGTGCAAGATTTTAAAAATCGTCTGTTAATTTTAACAAATATCAGATAAACTTCAATTTCCCATCTGCGAATTTGACTCTATGGTTATGGGAAAAAGTTAAATTCCTGAACATTAGAGCTGTCATTTTAGCCCCTAACCCATGGGCTGGTGCCCTGTCCCCCTCTAAAAATAAGCCCTATTTTTTTGACCCCCTCAGTTGGGGACTTTATCAAAGCCCTAACCCCCAAAGTCCTATGTGAAGTGGGTTGGGACAGGGCTAGGATGGGAATGACCACTTAAAACTAAATTATTTTAGTTTTTCACTCTTTCTTTCAAAACTATTCTTGTCTGTGCTATGTGTGAACCAAGTTTCTCTTTGTCTATAGAACTCCTTCTTCATTGGAACCTAGCAAACTGCCAGAATTCGTTTATCTTTCTACTGATCTAACATTATTTTAACTTGTTAATTTCAAATTAATTTATACATAGGTTATAACCTTCACTATTCACATTTTGTTCATCCACTAAAGACCACACGTTAAGTAGTGTGTTAAGTAGTGTACAGTGCACACAAAATTAATCAGTACTCTCTACATATTTGTAAATAAAAGACGCCACTGAATGTGGTTAGGTTATTTTAATTAGCTTTTTGTCACATACCAAAGGAAATGCAATGGTACATGTCGCAACCTCAATCGCGACTGGAAATGGCTAACTCCAATCAAAAGAAATACATTTAAAAAATTGGGAGTTGCCACCATAATTTATTCTAGAAAACTATTAAAAACCGTAAAATAAAACATGTGGTTTGCAAAAACCGGATTTGTAGTCCGGGAGTTGGTTATGATGTAGGGAAGGTATTAGCACCTTACATCGCCCACTCGAAAGCAGTACCTCTAATTAAATATACAAAAATGATGTGGTTTTCAAGATGTTTAATTTTCCTCAAAAATAGTAAGAAAATAATATAGAAAAGAAACAAAAATAGTTCTTAATTTTGTGGGCCCGACAAGGATAATTTTTCACTCTTACGTATCTCTATTCATAATAGAGTCAGGGTTATGTAGTTTCTTTTAAAAAGCTTTTTGTGAAAATGTGCCGGCGAGAGCTGGGCTTGAACAAAAGAGAGGGCCAATGTGAACCGGGCTTTAATGAATGAGTATTGATTTTTTTAATTTTGAAAATTTTGTATTTTTTAGAATTTTGAATAGAAGAAAAGGTACCGAGTACGAGGACGATGCAGACAAGCATACAAGTACTCAGACTTTTATTATGAGGATGTTAGATGACAGACAGCCATACAAACATCCCAAAAACTTATCTTTAAAATATATTTGGATAACAAAATTGGATACCAAACGATGTAAACGACCATACAAATATCCAAAACATTCATTGGGGATATCAAATGATGATGTGGATGACCGTACAAATACTTAGACTTTTATTATGGAAGTGTTAGATGACAAATGGTCATATAAACATTCCAAAAACTTATCTTTTAAAAATATTTGAATACCAAGATTGGATACCAAACAATTCGGACGATCATACAAGTATCCAACCTTTTAAAATGTATAAGTATGAATTTAAAAATGAAAAGAAATGCTAGATTTAGAATGCTAGTAAGTTTTCATAGGCGAACTTTAAATAAAAAAACCAAAGCATAATTAATATTTAACGCTAAAACCCATTTCCTGCACATTCCAATTATTACTCTATGCAATCAATAATTAAAACAGGAACTCCACAGCTAATTGCTTGCATCTAAATATAGCCCCTGTAACATATTAAACAACAAATATAATCACCCTATGTATCAATCCATATCCCCTTTTTCATTCAGTTTTCTTTTCTCAAATCAAAGTGAACACAGAATAAAAATGAACATGAATCCGACAATATGTCATATAATTCAATTGCCAATATAAACCATGGCTCATTGTTAAATCCTCCTGCACCTGCCATTCACTTGCACATAACCAAATCAAACTTTGGGCAAACTTCTTGAGACCAAAATTATAAGAACAGAACATATTCAAATAATCATATCATCAATTATAATTGCAAGTGACTTGGAAAAGAAAACAGTTTCCTTATTCAATCAAGTATAAACCTGAATCATACGAAGCCACAGAACAAAAATAGGGTTGATGGAATTGCCTTAAAAAAGATCACACAAGAATTGCATTAGAAACATAACCAATAACCATCCGAAAACTCACTTCATACATTCAACTCCATCAAGGCCCCAACGGAAGAGTAAAGAGAACAAACATAACCATTAAACTGGTTCAATCAAATGCAACCTCAATATTAGAAGAAACAAACATCCAAATGTGCCTACAATCACAAAGCAGTCATGGGCCCAAATCGTCGCTCTGATACCATGTGAAAATAAAAGGATAATACACAATTGGAGGGTCTTATTAGATCCCTCTCATAACCTTCTATTTATAATGATAAAAACTGATACAATGGAAGATGAAAGATCAAAAGACTATCCTAAATACCTAGGTACAACTCATAGAGTGCCCTAGACTTATAAATACAGTTGGAAGTAGTTCCCAACACACCACTCCCTATTTTAGACTTAATAATTACTCTAACATAAATTTAATAATTATTTCAACAGAAACATATGCATTGCCACTCCTCTGAAAAAAACATCCAACAGAAAAAACCCTCATAGCCTATCCAAATTAAGCCACATCACTCCATTTAAACACATTTTTCCGTCATCATGAACCAGCAACCTAAATCACCAACTTACGAATGAATTCAAAGACTGAATCGCATCATCAGATGACCCAACACTCCACAAAAAAAATACACACAGATTCATAATCCGGAAACATCAAATTCAACAGTATACAACTAATCACTTCCAACCAAAACTAAATGTCAATCAAAATTAAACACAGATTTTAAGCAAAACAGAGAAAGAGGGGAGAATTGGAGCTGAACCTAGTCGGCATTAGTGGCCAATGACTATTTAGGCTGGCCCGCCAGCTTTTTCTCAAATGTTTAATTTATGGCCCAAAATCAGATTTTAATTTTTTTCATTTCAAATTTAGTTGTCCCAATGTTATATTACCAAAAGAAATTCTCCTTCAATGAAGAATACAACAACAATTATCTATTAAACAAGAAAATTGTCGCAACACAAATAACCCTGCAATATATAATAACATAACTGATTCAGTTCAAGCAGGTTCAGAAGACTAGCAGCAGAGTTTTATTTTATACGAAGAGCACATATAATGGGTCATAAAAAGCTATGTACATGGACTATATGCAAGATCTATACATTACATTCTACAAGAATAAAAGCTTTCCCTTCTATCAGATTAGGTTCCCTATCTTTCTAAATGCCCTCCTTCCAAGTTCAACGGACATCATCAATATGATTGTTGCTTTAAACCCCTGAATGTCTAGCAATGGAACAACCAAAAATTTCATTTACATTACTCGGTATTAATACAATAGAAATAGAAAAAATATTCTTGGATAAGAGGGAGAGAAAAAAGTGCAATGGCCGAGGATAGCATATCCTCCAAAGCTACGAAATTGAAATTGGGAAAAAATTTAAGGATGAACAGCGATTAACGGCAGCAGCTACAGCAATTACGATTCACAGAATGGGTCGTGGTGGTCGGAAATCACAAAATCAGAAATTTAGGGTTACGAAAATCAGGAATTTAGGTTACAAATCGGGAAAAAGGGAACTAGAACGCAAATTACGAACAAACCTGTCTTTGCGGTGGTCGTGGCGGTCGGAATCGTTCGCCAATCGCAGTCCGATGGTGGCTCTGCGTTCTCCGTGCACTGCGCTGATTTCTCGCTGCTGCCAGCGACGTGGTGGATGTCACGGTGGAGGAGAAGCGGGTATGGCCAGCGGAGACGTGGTGGCCAGCGGCGACGTGGGTGGAGGAGAAGCGAGTATGTGTGTGGCGCAGTGAAGAGAGCGGAGAAGAAGAGTTGCAGTCTCGCAGTCGCAGAGTGTGTGAGTCTGGGCGTAGTGTGTGAGAGAGGAATATTAAAAAAATTGTGCACGTGGTCTTTGTTTTAAGAAGTAATACGGGCCGGCCCGTTTTGGCCGGCGGGTTAGCGGGTTTAACGGGCCGGATTATTTTAGGTTGGCGGGTTGAATATTTTGTTCCGGTCCATGTCTTTTTTGTTGGGCTTGCAGGTCGGTCCGTTGGGTCCGGTCCCTTTTGTCATCTCTAATGATTTATGTGCCGGTGAGGATCATTGTTGTATTTGATACGAGTCTAGGTTTAATTAATAGTATGATATTATTTTAATTCGGATGTAAGTTTAGTACTGTTTTTATAATAGTATTAAGGCTTAAAATTATTTTGGTTCCTATTTTTGTTGATTTTATTTAATTTGGTCTCTATTTTTGTTTTATATTCAATTAGTTTTTCATTTTCGTCAAATTATGGTCAATTTGGTCATTTTCACTAACGGTGTTTAAATAGTTAATGTTTTTGAACAGTACATGTCACGTGTCAGCTCCGGATTGTTTTTTAACTTTTTTTTTATTTTTTTAATTTTTTAATTTTATTTTTTTAATTTCAAAACAAGTATCTACGTGTCAAGTCAATATTGTGTCACGTGTCAATGCTAGTGTCACGTGTTAGTTTGTAGTTGTATTATTTATTTTTGTTCAATTTAGTTTCAATATTCGTTATTTTTGTTCAATTCAGTCCCTATATTCGTTATTTTTGTTTAATTTACTCCCAAATTTTGTTAAAATGAAACCATTTAATTTTTAAAATTAACATTGGTTATTTTTTAAATTTAATTATAAATTATAATATTTAATTATTAATCGAATATAATTCTTAGATTTAATTGTTAAATAGAATATAATTATTTAAATATTATTAAAATATAATTATTAAAATTTCAAAAATATATATTAACATTTGTAAAATTCACATTTAAATATAAATATTTAATATTTTTATTGCATTTTAGATATTAAAATCTAAAATATTTTATATGTAAATGTTAATTTTACAAATATTAGTTTATTTTTATAAAATATTTTTATATATCAATTTTAAAAATATTTTAGAATATAAATATTAGAAAAAAAATTAATAATTATATTCTTATAATATTTTAAATAATTATATTCTATTTAGCAATTAAATATAAGAATTTATTCAATTTATAATTAAATTTAATAATTTATAATTGAATTTAAAAAATAATAAATTCAAAGGTAAATTTTAGAAAAGATATTAATATAATTTGTATCAAAGATATTAAATTTAGTGTCAATTTGAAAGGGACAAAATTGATTTATTTTAACAAAAATTGGGACTAAATTGAACAAAAATAACGAATATAAGGACTAAATTGAACAGAAAAAATAATACTACCACAAACTGACACGTGGCACTAGCATTGACACGTGGCACAATTGTGACTTGACACGTGGACCATTTTTTTGAAATTAAAAAAATTTAAAAAAAATTTAAAAACAAATAAAAAAAACCAGGAGCTGACATGTGGCATGTACTGTTCAAAAACGTTAACTATTTAAACACCGTTAGTGAAAAGAACCAAATTGACCACAATTTGACAAAAATGAGGATCTAATTGAACATAAAACGAAAATAGAGACCAAATTGAATAAAATCAACAAAAATAGGGACCAAATATATATTTAAGCCTAGTATTAATTGATAGGAATGATTTTAATTAGGTTCTTTCAGAAAAAAAAAATTATTCCGTTAATTTCTGGTTTTTTTATTTTTTTTATTTTTTTTTCAATTTTTATATTTTTTTGTCACGTATCAAATTCTTGGTATGACACATGACACTCACAGTGTCATTACGTAAGATACTATCACGTGACATTGTCAACCAAGTTTATTTGTTTGTGTATTTCAATTTACTTCTTATATATATGTTTGTGTATTTCAATCTAGTTCCAACTATGTTCTTTTAATTCAATTTAATCTTAACTTTTTTTTTTCAAAATAGATAAATATTGTCTCTCTTAAGATGAAATTAATTATTTATATAAATATTGTATTGATATTTGTTATTATAAAATAACTTACAAAATCAATTATTAATATTTATATTAAAATTTAATGGTAAAAATCATGAATAACAAAATATGGATTAACAATTAAGAAAAAATGTAACATATTATAACGTCATTTTCGATACAAAAATATGAGACAATATTGCTCGATTTTGAAAATAACGTTATAACATATTACATTTTCAATAAAAAATGAGACATATTACTCTATTTTGAAAATGACATTATAACATATTACATTTTCAATAAAAAAATTGAGACAATATTGGTCAATTTTGTAAGTCATTTTTAATACCAAATATCAATATAACATTTATATAAATAATTAATTTCATCTTTAGAGAGAGACAATATTTATCTATTATGAAAAAAAAAATGAGACTAAATTGAATCAATAAACATATTAACGAGTGAGCTATTGAATTCAACCCATTTTGTCACCCTTAACTATATATATTTAGATGGATTAAATATGTTTTTAGTCCTTGAACTTTTACCAAAAATTGGAATTCGTTCTTGTACGAAACTTCAATATATTTGATCCCTAAACTTTAAAAATGAATGAATATAATCTTCTTAACATAATTACATTAACTTTTTTTAACATGACGAATGCATTTCCCAGTAGATATTGAATTGGAAATGTGTCAAACGGTAAACAACTACAATACTAACATGAAACGCGTTCGCCACATTAAAAAATTAATATATCTGAGTTAAAAATACTATATTCATCAATTTTTAAAGTTTAAGAACCAAAATATATTGAAGTTTCGAACAAAGACAAATCTCAATTTTGGGTCAAAGTTCAAGGACTAAAAACATATTTAATCCTATTTAGAATATAATAATGGTTTATGTAGCGAAAAACATTGTTTAGGTTATATCTTTCTAATTGTGTTTGATTTTGGTTCTTCTCATGACATAATAATGATTTCTATATTATTCACTAGATAAACATATTTTTCAACTTTCCATCTAATATTTCTGGCAGGATTTGTTGTAATACTTATTTATATCATTTTGAAGGTTGCTTCCCAATGTCTCATATATTCTTTGCTCTTTATACTTTATACTTTAAGCAAACCAAAATTGTCTTATTTGTTACCAAAATTTAGGTATCAAAAATGCAAGATTTAAGATATTCAAGACTTTTATTTATCTTAACTCATACTTACCTAAATAATCATCCTTTCTCTATGAAAACAACATCAATTTTATAGAATAAAAGAACATGCATAAACAATTTTGTGTAGCCATCTTCTTTTCATGATTTTCTTATTAAAATAAGATATTTCTTTGAATGATAGTAGAATGAGTTTATTTCAATTTTAGGAAAGGACTTTCTTTGATTCTAAAAATATCTTCTAAACTAGTCGTTTGGAAACATATAGACATGTTATAAGTAATGGTGCAAAATCTATCCGGAATGGTTTAGCATGTTGTTGGGAAACAATGTTATACTAAGATGGAAATAGGGGATAAAAAAGTTAAGGTTAACCTCCCACAATTTGTTGATGACGCATTATTTGTGTGTTTCAAAATATCATGGCTATTAAAAATATACTCAAATGTTTTAAGATGACTTCAAAACTTGGAGTCAATTTTCATAAAAGTAAAATTAGTAGTTTAGGAGTGGACAAAAATAATTTTAAAATGTACTCACAAGCTTTCAACCGCAATATAATGGAAGTATCATTCAAATATTTAGGTATGACGAAATCCAACAAAATTCTCTTTTTGGCAACCAATAGTTGACAAATTAAAAACAGATTGTCCAAATGGAGTGGAAGATTCTTATTATTTACAGGAAAAATATGCTTAATAAAATTTGTGATTACTGTCATGCCTCTTTATTACCTCTTCTTTTATAAAGCCTTATTAGTTGTATCCAAGATTATAAAAAATCTACAAAGAAATTTTCTCTAGAGTTGGGAACATGATGGTAGAAAGATAGTTTGGATAAAATGAGAAAATTTATGCAAATCCAAAAGTGAAGGTGGAATAGGAATAAAAAATATTGAATTGTTTGATAAAGCATTACTATCTAAATGGAAGTGGAGACTAGGTATGAATGAATGTGGTTTGTAGAAAGATATCCTAAAATCAAAATATAGTTATTAGAGAGGTTTAAATGGGTAGAGAAGAAAACACTACACATCTAGGTGGTGGAAGGATTTGTGCAAGATATGTGGAGAATGTGTCAAAGGGAGATGGTTTGATCACAAAGGATCTAGGATCAAGTTTTTGGAAGATGCATGATTAAGGATAAACCAATAAGGGAGTTTGGTTAATGGACTAGCAATGGTTGGGAATCGACAATAAAATGGAGACAAAATTGGTTTGAGTGGAAACTTTCATAAGTACCTGTATTTAGGCAATTAATATCTCCAGCACAAATTCAATGAAAAGGTGAGGATGGGTGGGTATAAAAAAATGAGAACACATGTTTTTAGTTAAATCTACATATATAAAACTATGTAATTCAAATATTGGAAAAAACTCTAATATGTATTACATCTTTTGGAGCATAAGTGTAGTTCCATCAGTTCAATCTTTTGCTTGGTAAGTATTGTCCAATAGAAAGGAAACAAAGAAAATCTAAGGAGGAGAAAATTGCAACTAGGAGATACTGCAAGCATTTTATGCAGGCTGGAAGAGGAACCAATATCACACCTTTTCCTAACATGCAAAATAGAAAACAAAGTTTGAAATATGTGTAATGAATGGTAGGTATAAGTTTTGTACACCATAACCAATTAAATATGCATTTCCAACAACACTTTTTATTGAGGAATAATAATAAAAGAAATAAATTATGAAAAGGTACGTGGATGTCAATCACATGGAACATATTGAATCAAAGAATAATCAAAGGAATATAATTATATTTAAATAAGGAAAAGTTGATAGAAAAAAATTTTTACTTTGACACAATTAAATGATTAAATATAGATGAAACATAAAATGTCAAATGTTAATTTTTCTTATTCTAAGTGGAAATTATGAAATGTTCATTTAACTCAGGTTACCTAGTCTAATTTTTCTCTTGTTTTTGGTTCAAAATATTACCATGCACTATCAAATCATGATGACAAAAACTTAGACAAATTGCAATAGTTTGATGCCCCTAAAATCGGTACACTGATTACTATTGTTTGAAACTCCTAGGTGACAGTATCACAAAGATTAATCCTTTAATATGCTTAACATTTCATAAGCGTGCCATGTCATTGGAGTTGGCAAAGGAAGTAGGGGTGACAATTAGGACCTGGCCCGTCGGGCCGGCTCGCAGGCCCACAAAAAAAACGCGAGACAGACCAAGGTAGTGAGCTCGCAGACCCGACCTGCATTGGCTTGCGAGCCCACGAACTAAGGAGTATGCAGGATGGGCCAATGTTATCAGTCCGCATAAAGTGTGCAGAGCGGGGCAAGCCAACTCGTGTTGTGCGGACCTTATACAAGCCGAACCTAAACAGGTCAGGCCGGCCCGCATTACTACCCCTAAAGGGAATATAAGTGGGTGTTACACAAAAACCGATATTAAGAGACTACCCAAATATTTTGTATACGCCAAAGTCTTATTTTTGTGAACTTTCATTATTTTTAATGGACTTTATACAAACTCATATAAATGATTGCATATGTAAAATTATAAATTCTTTTAAATGGATTGAGACACCCAAATGTCTCATATATATATATATATATATATATATATATATATATATATATATATATTTATTCTGCTTATTAAAAAAAAAGACACGTTATAAATATTGACAAATATATAAGCCATAACAAAACAAGATAATGAACCAAGAATAGATCACGGAATCACAACTAGTCATGGTTTCCTCCACATCCCACTCAAGTGAGAAGATCCCCACTATAAGATTCCCAGGGACAAGATAAAATGCTTTAGAGACCATTTAGAGTGTGTTATTATTATAAAAAACAATTTATAAGTCAGTCATTTCAACACAATTAAGAAGAATGAATTATTGTAAATTCGTCTCAACCGTTGCTTAGATTATAACATTTACGAAAGGCTTGTTTGTAACTTATATGGTACCTCTATTATCTAGAACATTTAAAACAAAACATTTCCAAAACTCAGGATCGATAAACAAATTAATAACTCAATGAAATCACGATTTGTATATTAAACTAAATATATTTAATTCTTAAAAGAAAATACCAGCTGTATCTATTACTTCTTTTTTAACAAAAGAATTGCAAGTTATACACGAACGAGATAATGTAGTTTATCTAAATTTGTAAACTAAGTGCCAACTTTCAGAGTTCACTAATGAATGAAACACTTTCTTTTTTGGAGAAAAAAAGATCAATTATGTATTTCAGAGTATGTACATACTCAATCTTATTGGTAAATTCTAGAGCTATAAAAGGCTGTTTGGCCGTAGAAACTACATAAAAAATAAGATGGGATGAGATTGCAAAAGCTAGACACAGAAGGCGGTGAGAAAGCTCCAAAACCAGACATGGCAGAATTATAGAAGGAAAAAAACATTCTAGCCACTTTTGGTTGGAGAGCATCAGAACAAACTCAACCAACACCAAAATGTCTCATTGTGATGCAATAGAGCCCTCAACAGATCAACAGAGCAAACTCCTTCTGATCAAAAAGAGAACGGAACCATGAGTCATCATTCTTCTTTCACAATTTTAAAAAAATAAAATAAAATACGTATTGGAAATCTCCCTTATCAAATGACACACACGTACGTACCTCCGAACGACAGGTTGGAGCCCATGGTTGGATCGCTGTGCAAAAATATGTCACCAAAATACTGATTAACCAAAACCAAACCCTTCACTGGCCTCATGGATTGCAAGTAACAAACGTTCTTGAAGTTGTTCCTTAGAGGTATACTCAGGAAGGTCAAGTTGATTGAAGCTGAAGTAGAAATTGATACGGAATTAGGATGGCAGAAACTCAAAATGCAGACATTGTATTTCTACTAAACGCATGGATAATAATTACTCACCAAGTATGAGCTGATGGCAGACGATCAGGAGCTCCATACGCCTTGTGAATCTGAAACCTTTGCGGACCAGAGATGCCCTGCAAGGCCTTAAAACCCTCCAACGGAACCTGAAAAAAGGCTACATGTGTTACCACTTGTATTTTAAAGGAAATTAAATACCCCTAAGATGACAAACAATATGAGAAGCACCACGACAACATCAACAATAAATAATCTTCGACCATACATTTTTTAGATATGTTTAGAGTAACCTTAGCATGTGATAGAAATATTTATTTATAAGATGACAATTTGATGCTTCCATTAGATCACCTTTGATGTTCCAGTCACAAATTGCAGTAATCTTGCCATGTCTTCTTTGTTGAAAGTTTTAACCACTTCCCAGAACCATTGAACAACATTTGATGCCACTGTATAGCCAGTATACTCGGTGTTGGCCTTCAAGTCATCCACTGTAGGGAGAATAACACCATTCAGGTGCTTCATTGGTGATTAAAAATATGGTACATAATTTAAAAAAAATGATGAAACCAACTCACAATCAATTTCTGGGAGACCACTTATGAGAAGCTCAAGCTCTTTGTCATTAAATATGGATATAAGTTCTCGTGGTACTAATTCATTAAAACCTTCCAGGAAGGAATTGATTTGAGGACGTATGGCATTTGTCAAAAGATGGTCAGCAACTAGATCAACGTACTCGTGCTTTGTTTCTTCTGTGACTCTTATGTTCCTTCCTCCAGGTTTAAGCTCATAATCGGTGACCTATTTCAGAATTTCGTGAGAGACCAAAAGAAAAATGGTAAGGAGAATTTATCTAGAGTTAATATACAGAAATTGAAAAAAGAAAGAGTCAAATTAAAGCCCAAAGATTAAATGCAACAAATCTATTTTTCTTTTTAACCTAGTACGCAGGCAACACACGATAAGCCAAAATAAAATGCTCATTTACCTCATTCTTCTCATAAAGAATATGTTTTTCCTCATCGGCATCCATGCTAAATGTCAGATCAGGAACATCACTCACATCATTCTGTTGTGAAGATACAAAAATAAAATTAAACAAAATGCATACAGAAAACAAGTATGTCATGAACCAAAATGGACTGAAATAGGCATGTTCCGCAAAGCTTATTACAGATTGAAATGGCGGCTTAAAATACCAAGTCATCTATGTTTGTATCCTATCCAACTATATCCAGTGATTACCCTCCAACCTAGCTAAATTAACAATTTCTAAAGTCACAATTTTATAAATAACTTGCCAAAACACACGCACCTCCCCCAAGTCACTCTATCCATCTTACTGCCAACATTATCCATCTCACTTACCTCTATGATGAGGCTGAGACCTCTTTCCCTCAACACCCACAACCAGTCTTATCGTACCCAATGACACTCCTAGATGACCTGGCCCATAAGTGTGTATGTGTCTAAGAAAAAAGACAATAAAGTGTTAAAGATTGTAAATTGAAACTCACCTCCAACATCCATTTCAAATTCTTATAGTAATCAGGATCAACCGCTTCAATATCATGGTATGTAACCTTAACACCCAGTATATGCTTATAGAAAGATCGAGTAAAGTAAACATCTAGCAGTTGCCCATCAAACAAAGCCTTTCCCACCTGCATGTAAGATCAGACAACTGTCAAATATTCAAAACCACTCAACTGTTAACCTAAGTTTAATATTGGTATCACAGGCAGCTTTAACCATATATCACCCAGAAAAATAAAAGAGATTGAGGGGAGGCGGGGTTCTCTATTATCATGAAACCACATAAAAAACCTTTTGCGAAACATACCACTCGGCCCACAAACTTGAAATATGAGAGATGTTCGGTTTGATATACTGAATTCGGGTTTGGTTGGAAAGTTGCGTTGTTACCCACTGTTGTGAAAAGTAAAGCACCTTTGTCAAATATGACCCTTGATAGCAGCTGATACCATTCTCGGGTGAGACCACCTGCATCAATACCTTCTTCACCTTGAAATTGAACATTTAACCGCCCCTTTAGATCTTGAGTAGGACGCATCCTTAATTGATTATAAGAGTCCTCCAAAATATAAGCCCGCCTTACACTTATTCGCAATGGCCCAGACAAGTGCTGGTCATGTTGTTGCCTTATTCTTGAGCGGAAATAGGCTCTCTTGTTATCAAAGTCAATCAACCTTGGTGCCTTGAGCATCATAGAAAGTGATTTCTCCAACAAACCTGGGTTCTGCCTAATGAAAGCATTTGAAAGCCGGCGATGCTTCTCAGCAAACCTTGTGAAAGTGATAGCCCCATCCAGCTTTCGCTGTGAGTCTCCACCTTTTACGCTTGTTGAAGCTGAACAACCAGCAGATTCCTTGACTTCTCTAGCAGTCACATTTCCATGGTCTTGCTGCATAAATGATTCATTTGCTTGTAGCTTTTCACACAAAACAAAGAAAGCCTCGATAAAAGGCAATAATCTTTGTGTCCCAGGAGGAAGAGGTGGTGAAGTAGAAGAACCTTGCAAATTCTCAGCAACATTTATGTTTGACATGCTAGGAGAGAAAGAGCTCTGTCCAAGCTGCATCTCAGCAGCACTTATACAATTACTAAGTTCTTGCCACAATGGCTCAAGAGCAGTATTTAAATTCCAAATAGTTGCTTGATCATCATGTTGATCCACACCATTATCCATATCCATCTCACCCACAGTACTAAGTGAAGTGAGAGAACTAAGAGCTTGCAAAACACGTAGAATGGCTGCACCGGCCATAGAACCAGCACTCAAACCAAGCATATTTGTTTTCTGTAAGGTGACAAGCTCGCTAATGGCTGAGCCTGTCAAAGCATGAGCTGATTCTGAAAGCTCTAAAGTAAAAAACTTCCTATGGGATGGAACAATGAAAGCCAACTTCTTCAGCACTTCACCAGCAAGCATATACATTTTATCCGAGAGCCTAAAATAATGTCGAATTAGTCACTTTTATTCATCACAACTTCATAAAAATATGGAGATGGAAATGAGAATTAACAGGTGAGACAGCACAAAGACAGTATTCAAAGTCATCTATTCTGAATAGCATAGTTCAAAAAAATGAAAGTATAAATTTGAAAAGGTTAAGAGTAGCACCCTTCACGACCAAGAAGACTGCACAAATTCCGCAAATCAGATTGTGGCAACTGCAAAAAGATATTGTACATATCTGTACTCTTCTTCCCTTCAGAATGGCATACATGCATATCTGCACGCTTATCTTGTTGATTAGAGTCTGGCTCCACTAAAGCAGCATCCTTCTCAGTATTACTTGGGACTTCACTGGCTGACAATTTTTGGGTATCTGCCATTTCTTTCTCAGACTGTGATTGACTTTCTAATCTTGAAGCTGCAGTATCAACTATAACTTGAATCAGGCCCATTACCTGCTCAAGATGAGCATTGCTGCGTAAAAACAGGGGTCGACTCAAGAGCCTCAGAAAGAGAACAAGAGGAATAACCCCAGTCTGAGATCTAGAGGGATTTAGTGAAGGGCCCCCTTCAATAACCTTCTCTTTCCCTTTCTCATTTGTATGCACATTAACTGGACGTGAAGAATCAGGAATAATTGATTGATCAAAATGAAACAACATTTTTGCAACAGCAGAATGATTTGTTGCCAAATAAGTCAGAATTTCAAGAATTCGGCGGAACACAAGAGGAGGAAGACCTAGAATGAAGGCATGATGGGAGTGATCAGTGATTCAGTGAGCAATAAACTATAATATTGAAATAAGCACATAATGATTCTATCCCAAACAAAGTATAAATGTTACCATCCAACAATTGAGATTGACCATAAACTGTGTTTGAGTGACAACCAAAAAGCCTCTGGGAATTTAGTGTTGCTGATCTACTTACAGAGCCTTCAGCTTCAGGTTCAATCATGTCAAGCAAAAGATAAATAAGCGTGGCCATTGTAACACTATGCGCACATAAGTTTAACAAGAGCCTCTGCAGAAGTCCCTTTCCAAGGGGCTGAGAAGAAGATAGAAAAAAATGTTAAAATTTATTGAAATCACAGATACAGACATCCAAACTACAACCTATATGTCTGATCACACATACTGAATCTTGTAATAAACATCAACAGAATAAACAGTAGGCACAGCATTTGGAATAAAAATAAAGCATTTTCATATTCAAAATGAGGTAAGACTACCACCAGGAAGAGATCCAAGTTACCTGTGAAAGTCGCAGAAGCCGGATCAAAGCTTTGAGTGCAGTTGCATCAAGTAGTGGCTCACCTTCAATCTCCTTTACCTTTAAGCTATCCGTAAGGGCAGATCTCCTCCCTATCGTAACTCCAACACCCCGATCCATCACAGGCCGCCTGTCAAATCCAAGACCGTTTCTTCTATTGTTAAGCCTGTGGCTGCTCCCAAAAAGGCTGCGAGCTTGGTAATGACTCATTGCTCGATCCCTCAATATCTGAGCTTCTGCAAGCAACGGAGATGGCAGGGCTGACAAAACAGCCTCAGAAGAAGTCAAAAGAACCTATGACAGAAAATACAAGGATAATCATCATGTCATATTTCACAAAAATAGAACTTCCTCAACAATTACACAACAAAAAATTAAGATTTAAACCTCTTCACGCAAATCAGCAGGAAAAGTGGCAATTATAGAAGCATTATCCATGTCAACTGGCTGTCCTTCAGCCTGCTGGGCTACCCTTTGAGCTCTTTGTTGGGCCAACACCTCTGCTTGAATATCAGGAGGAAGAGCAGCTAAAAACTCAGGATCAATATCTTCGGCAGAAGGTGGCGCATAGGCTGGTGGTTGAACAGACTGAGCTTGTTGGTTTGCTAGAACTTCTGCCCTTAAATCTTCAGGCAGAGCCTCCAAAAAGGTAGGGTCAATTGTATTAGCACCAGAAGCTTCATTATTTGCACTAACTTGATCAGCCTGAGAAGCATCTGGAGCAACCTCTGTGTTCTGAGCTGATAACAACTCATCCCTCCTGTCTTCAGAAACAGCTGGTTGCTCTGACTGATTTCCTTCAGTGTCAGTACCGCCCATATCAACATCAGCACTAGCATAAATTGATGCAGCATGGCAATCACCTGAATTAGGAGTTTCAAAACCACAGCCGCCTAAGTCATGATTAATATGCTGCCCATCAGCAGTTGATGATCCATTGCATTCCATGGATTCAACTGGTACATCCTGGATGCTAGTCGGTACATCAGCAGCCCTTTCACATTGTATAGCAGCATTAGAATTAACAGACGAGTTAACAAATATTTCCACATTCTCATCAGGAGTAGCATTTCCTTCAATTACTGTGCAATCAATATCATTTGGCATGATGTTCAATGAAACTGGTTGAACTGACATAGGCTCATTAGCTGGCAGGTCTTCACCAGTATCTCTAGCAACTGAGTCAACATTAATTTCTTCACCATTACCATTTTCTTGCTCCTGACTTTCAATCTGCTGACACGTAGAGTCAGTTCCTGCAGTTAATATTGGACCATCATGAGATGCAAGAGTATCAGACCTATTCTCTTGTTCTCCAGAATTTTGTAACTGTGGCTCAACAGGACTGCTTGCAGGAGCTATACTGTTCAATTGGGCTAGGAATTGTTCCTCTACTGCTTGCGCAATGGATGCCGCTTGAGCACTTCCTTGTGGCTGACCATCATCAGTCCATCTACCATTACCTAACACTCTTCTTCCAGGTAGGTGCAATGAGCCCATACCGACAGAATAGTCTGTCAAAGGAGGAGGTGCTGCACCTCCCAAACGGTCACCAAACAGACTACTTGGCACATGATCATATGGAAGAATTGGTGCATCAAACATGTAGAAATGAGCCACGTCAAGATTCCCAGATGACATGGCTTCTGAATCTCGGGATGTAGAATTACCAGCAGACGACCACATTGAGACAAAATCACCAGATGGCGGTGGTCTAACAAGGAGAGGATGTTGAAAACCATTCACTTCAGTAGCAGGTCTCTCAAATGAAGACCTACCAGTTTGACGACGACGCTCAAAACTCTGAAGACGAAATAGGTCATCCACATTAACACCTTCAAAAGGCTCAGCAGCCACATCTATAAATCCAGGTTGTCCAAGTATCTGCAAGTGATCCAAGCCATCAAGAGCTTCCCTCCACCTTACCTCAATGACACGATTCTCATGAAAATCATCATCATCTTCATCAATCATCTCATCATTATAGTCATCTCCAAAGCCAACATCATCATGATCCTCCACATCAGTATCTGCCAAGGACATCATGCCCCCACCATCTTCAGCAATGTCCTCGTCTTCATCCTCTCCATCATCATCATCTTCATCCTCATCACCATCATCACCCATATCATCATCTTCATCACCCATATCATCATCAGCCCTATTTTCAACATGAAAAGTCATCTCAATTTGATCTGGGTTGTGCAAGACACCACCCTCTCCCATCTCTTCACGCATGAAGTCCATTCCAAGTTCCATTGGTGGGTTTTGAGACAATGTCCCATCTTCTTCGACTCTCATATCCTGCTCCACTGACTGATTTGGATTATCAGCACAATCATCACCTTGAGAAGTTCCTTGATCATGTGCATTATCCATTGTATCTATTATTGCTTCTTGGCTGCCCACATTTTGATCATGGGCCACTGCTTCAGTTGCAGATGGTGCTGTTATTTGATCATCAGATCTGTCATTTAAACCAGTAGATCTTTTCTTTTCAGTCCCATCAGATTTAAATATTTGCTCACTTGCATTAGCAGCTCTTGTAAGACCTTCTAAACCTTTGAGTATAAGATTCACAATTTTGGGTGCATCAGGATGATCCAGATCAACCACTTGTAGAATACTAGTAAGACACTGAATAATTCCCCCATCTATCATGCTCTTTGCAATATCAGGTGAATATCCAGAACCAGGTAAGCTACCAGATGACGAATTTTTTGACAAGATAGAATACACTAGATCAACAAAAGTGAATAACCTCTTATCTGGCAATAAGCTGCTTCTCATGGAATGGCTCTCGAAATTTGAAAAGGACACCAATTCTTTAACAAGTTCATTTGTCACTCGTTTACGCCCTTCACCAGATCGACCACACAAAACTACCAAGAACCATGAAGCCTTTTCAGATAACTTACCTCTCCAATCATCAGGTCCTGCAGATTTATCAACAGAGAGCGGTAACAACCGATGTAATATGTGGTGGATAATACCACTATGTCCAGATGGTTGATTAGATCCACGGAATTGACACATTTCAGAATCACGTCTAAGTATAACACCAACTGCATGCCCGTACATCAGAAGAATGTCACTCAGTAACTTGAGAACAAAAGTCACCTTCACTAGTCCTGTAGACCTTTCAGACTCGGGCTCTAATGACCCAGCCTCATCAACCTTAGACTTGCCCTTCACCTTCATGGCAGGTTCATCTATATCCATGAATGTTGAGTCACGCTCAGATTCTTCCTGACCTTTCAAAGGTGGGTACTTAAGCACAATCTCAAGAAGCTGATCAATTACTTGAGTGAGATTAACAGGAACCTTTTTGTGGCTTTTCAAACATTTCCCTGATCCATCATGAGACTTGCTTTCAGATATCCGGACACATTCATTGGAAGATAACCCGACCTCAATACTAGATGACTTTGACTTTTCTTTCTCTTTCTCCTTTGACAAAACAACAACAGTCCTTCCCCCTGATGTTTCTAACTGACAAACTGCTGCTGCAGCTTTCATGAAAACGTTAGGATCCCTAGAGATAACTGGTGCCAATGAGGTCAAAAAAGATCGAGGAGAAACACGTCCCGAATGGCGATTTCCACTTAAAGTTTGTCGTATCTCCAACTCCATGGCTGTCTGCAGTGTTTGAGGATCTTCAAGGAGGTGTCGGACTATAGCTGACACAACAGAGTCATACCCAGGGAAAAAGCAAATCCTCGGAAGATTAAAAAGAGCAGCCAGACCTCCATTTTCAAGAAACTGCAAAGCTAAAGCATGTGTTTTTGTTAACCTAGCACATAATTGCAGAACTGCCTGCATGACTACAGCAGGAACATGCTGTTTTATCAAATCACATGCAACATCCAGCAATTTATGACTCTCTTCAACAGTTGCAAATCCAGTAGATTTTCCCAGTATACTCTCAAAAGCCATTGAAGGTTCTTTCTCATTCCCATTTGAATTTTTTTCCTTTGGTAAAACTGTATCAGAAAATTGCAGAGAACCATGCTCCACTGAAGAATCAGGTAGGGAACCAGTTTGAGTTCCTTCCACATTTTCAACTTTTGGTCTTGACTGCACCATTTGATCCAATATAAGTAGTAAAGCACTAATGCATTTAGGAACTGGTAGTTCTTTCCCCAACTCTTGTCTGCCTTTGAAGTTAGTCAAGATATCTATAATGGTAGATATAATGCCATTCTGGGCAGCAATTTCCCGAGTACTTACATCCTCAAAAAGAAGAAGTGCTAAGATATGTGCTAACACACTCAATGCACAATTATCCTGGGAAAAATCCAATGGACAAAGTTTTAACTGCTGCATAAGATAAGATATTACCTTTGGACGATCATCACCTTTGTTCTGACTGCAAAGTGTCACAAGCAAATCTGTCAACTGAAATGACACTGAATCACTAGTCTGAAACAACTTGACAGATGCAGCAAGTATATCATCAACCGGAGGTTTCTTTACATGCCCCTCTTCAGTTAGCACGTCTATAGTCTTCTCAGCACTCTCAGCTTTAGTAGATTCAGAACTATTTCCTAGGGACAGAGCAAGTGCCCGAGCAAGTTCATCATCCTCCTGGACAGGATCATCAGCATGACTAAACAGCCACTCCATGGCCATTTCAACGCTGTTTGTTTCAACTCTTCTCAACGCTTCCTCAGCCCTTGCCCTTGAAAAACCCATCTCAACAATAGTGGCAATGGTTGCCTCATCAGGTGGAGGGGGCATGAATCGTTGGTTTGTACTTCCCACAATGGTACTACGACTTCGCTTGACATCTCCAACACCGGAGTATACATGTGTAACAAGTGAAATAATAGATGCAACGAAACCAGGACTACAGCTACAAAACATGGGATGATTCCAGACTGGTAGAATTACATCCAGAACCTGAGATTGCAACATACGTACAAAAACTTCTGGGTCTCGAGGAACTGGAAAGAGTCCAATTGAGAGACCAACTGCAACTGGCTGAACAAGAAGCTCTGCCTGAGATGCCGAGGTTGGGGACAAAAGAAGAGAAGAATTTACAAAATACTCAAGCAAACGACAGTAGCTTTGCAATGTATCAAGTAGCCATGTATTATGGGACAATTTACCTCCTTCCCCTTTTTTCCCAACATCAATGTCTGATGAAGGAAGAGAACACGGGAGTGTCCATAGCAACTGACTAGTAGCTTCAAATGTTGTGAGGAGCTCTTTAAAAGTTCCATGGACATAAAAATTATTAACCATTGCAGTATAACAACTCCGGCGCCTGCTGTCAAATGTCAGAGCAACCATATCATCCACAACCTTCCCAAGATATCTACATTTTACAGAAAGTGACATTTCAAGTCCAGAAGCATAAGTAGAATGCCCAGAAAAACTAAGAGCCTCGAGAAAATTTGTAGCTAAAACAGCTCCAAGAGTCTTTGAAGCTGAACTGAGTGACCCAGAATCAGCTCTGCGACGATTTGGTGAAGTGAATCCCTTCACAAGGGCAGTGAAGAAAGAGCGCAAAGTTGATGCCAATTTGTTAAGAATCTCTGAAACAATAACATCGGGGCTTTTCTTTTTCAGATCTTGGGATGAAGGTGCTTCCAGTGCACTAGGAGGTGTTTCTGAATCAATGTTTAAAGCTTCCAAATGACGACCAGCTCTTCCACCTCTTATGCGGGATATTCCGTGCCGACTTCGGCGATGCAAACTTTCTCCAGCGCGAACAACAGAAAGGAATTCCCGTTCCCCACTCCACAGTGAATGTGAACCATTCCTAGCAAAAACTGGGTTTGTGTATCTTACAGTCTGGATATTTGAATCATCATCACTCTCTCTTTCAATTGTCGTAGATGGAGGTACCTGTGAAACCTCAGGCTCTTGATCAGCATTCTTCTTTTCCTCCGCCTTAGAATCATTGCACAATGATATTTGCCAAATTATTTCCTTGTAAGTTTTCCCAAGATCTTTCAACACATCGGCATCTGAAGTGCTTAGTTCAGAGACAACAGTGCTTGTTCCCTTCAACAAAAATACAGAAAGAGTTAAGACAGCTTCAAGACTAGCAAGATATTTCAACACCTTTGTCTGCTTTGCAGATTCCACTAGAGCAAGTTGGGTCCCTCCCACCAAATCTAAAAGCTCATTAGTAGACTTTAGATGTTCCCTCAAGAAAGAGCAAACGGCCCGAGCAAGAGAAACATAATGCTGCGGTGAGAAATTTTTAAAGGCAACAGATATGCTGTGCCCAACAGAAACAGAAGCTGGCATCAAAGGTAATGTAACTAACTGGAGAATAGCTTCAATTCCTTTTTTCTCAACAAATATACGACATGTATCAGCATTCTGAAGAATTGTCTCAAGTAGACGAGCAATATTGTTAACGCAATCTGGAAGAAACGACTCCACATTCACTATTGACACATCAGGAGATGGCTCAGAAATGTGCTCTGTGTCATCAGCCTTTGAAGACTCATTATTAGCTAAGATCACATTCTTGTCCTCACCATCCATTTCCATTGGAACCAATGATGAAGAGCTTGGATCAGAACTCGAGGATGAGGATTCCACCACAGAACCAATTTTTGAGATAGTTTCCAGAATTTCAACTAACATTTCAACTCCAGGCCCACGCAATGAAGAAGCATGGCGCATTAATTCATCCAATCCACTAGACAAAGATGCTGGTGTGTCCCCAGCCAGAGCACGCAAATATGTTTTAGAAGTAAACACTTTCACAAAACACCTCAAAGAGTTCCTATCTTTCACAGCCTGCAGGCCATTACTATTTAAGCACAAGGCATCCAAACACTGGGGAATGCAAGTAATGGCTTCTGAAGAGTTGAGAACATCATCCATTATAGCATCCAAGAAGGCAGATGGAAGACCAGCTGCATCCAAAACCGGATAACAAGTAGGGTCCTTTTGTATTAAGTCACTCATAACAGTAGCTGCAAGAGAGAAAACTCCACCACCAAAATCTTTTGCCCTTCTAAAAATTATGCATAAGCAATGAGGCAGAACATTCTCTTCAGATCCATAGATACGAGCAGTATTTCCAGGGGCATAAGTTCCCAAGGATATAGCACGCAATAAAGCTTTCATTAGCAACCTACGGTGATATGAAATTAATGGTTCAGAATACAATGGTTTCTGCAAATCATCCAGCCCAGTTGAAGAACTTCTAGCCATATTTACACTTCTTGCACTAGACTCAGATTTTTCTTCTGGCTGTTTTCCACCATTTTCTACATATGAGACTTCAATCTTTAAGCGAGAGATGGTATCATCCAAACCTCCCAAATCTCTGAATAGAGCAGCAGCCGGATTACTGTAATCCATAAAAGCCTCTAAAATGCGCACAGCCTTTTCAACCAAATGCAAATGCTGTGGATTCGTATCTTTAAGGAGGGGTAGGAGAGTAGGAATAAATCCTGCTTCACGCATGGCAGAGCACCCTGATGATGTTGAAACCAACACAGTGACAAGAGATAAAAGAGCCTCAGCAAAATGAACTGACCATTTTGAGGTATCACTGGTAACAGAATCAATGGCTTTTTGCATCAGGCTAGATAAAATGCCACGATGCCCACCAGATGTAACTGCAGTCTGTACTGACTGCTGACGGGAACGATCTTGGCAAAGAGCAGCTAATGCATGCAAACATAAAATCCGAATTTTTTCCAAAACTGCATCTTCATAGCTCAGTAATGATACTAATTCATTGATAAATCCAGGCTCAGCATTGAAGAACGAAACCAGGTCATCGGCATCAGCACATGCTTGAATTAGTACTATGAAGGCATACAAGCGAATGCATGTATATTGCTGTCTAGAAGCCAAAGAACCAAAAGCCCTAGCAAAACGTAGTCTTGACAATAAAGAAAATCTTAAACTGAGAGGCACCTTATATTCCGTAACTAACTTGTGCAAAAGCTCAAGATCAGTTTCCACACGTTTGTCAATACCACTTAAGTGTATAATTTGCAAGCCTTGGACCAAGGGTTCAGCCACTTTTATGTCATTTTCTGGCTCATTTACAGCATAAAATTCAAAATGAAGGGTACAACCCAATTCAAAAGCAATATGGTCGCAACCATCAGGTACAGCAGATGCAATCAATCCAAGTCCTTCCTCCTTTCCACCCCATCCTTGGGCAAGAGCATACAATTTTGAATTCAAGGAAGTATCTCTTATGGAGTACTTTCCAACTGTTTTCTTCAAAAAGGTAGCCAAAGTGTCTAGGCTAGCCTCAACCACATCTGGATCAGTAGATGCAAGCAATGCAGAGAGATGCTGCTGTAGACACACAGAAACACATGCAGCATCAGTGCTAGAGGTATGAAAGTCATATTTCAAAATAAAATACATAAAACAGGTCACTGATAAAAAAAGGGAACACACAAAATCAATAAGCTTATCTTAGGTCTCATTGTTTGGAAGCCGAAAATTATTACTTAAGGGAAGATGCCATACCTCATACGAACTATAGAAATGTTTGTTTGTGCAATTATCCAAAATTGTTCTGATGACACGAAGAATTTGAAGAATGGCTTCTCTAGGGAATGGAGGATCTAAATTAAGAAAATCATCATCAATCAGCAAATCCTTCCTTGGTTTTATGTACTTCTCAAAGTATGAATCAAAATGGTTAAAAAGGTCAACCCAGTGATGAAAATCTCCCTGTACACGAAAAAAAAAATAGCAATGAATCAAGCACGTCAAAACAAATGTAAATGATCTGCGTCTGCCTAAGACAAAGCCATAAAGTTACCTTATCAAACTCCCAAACAAAACCCTTCAGAGGTTCTTCTATCTTCTCAAGTGGAACTGAAGTAACACGATCAATGAAACATCTAATTTTGGGAGGCTGAAACCAGTCAACAAAAAGGTAATTCATACACTCCTTTAATTGATTTATCAATATGACCATCACATACTGAAATTAAAATGATCAACTACTAAAAAAAATATATAACTAAGATAATAAAAGAGCACACAGTACACAACTAAACTCATAACCATGTTAAAGATCAAATAGTACAGAGGCAATTAATTAAAAACATAAGATTGCATATTAAACATTGAAACTGATTTCCAGCTGATAAATAGAAATTGTAACAAGACCCATCAAAAAATACTTTACCGATTGCAAAAACTGCAAAGTTACTTAAAGAAACCTTGTGGAACGCACTATTCTAGTTCTCAAAGGAAACCTCTCATCAAAGTATGAGACTGAATTTACTGGTATTGCATCGACAATATGAATTTAGTCAATATAGCTAAAATGAACTAAAATAAAACAATAAAAGCACACAAACAACAATTAATAACCCATTAGTTTGGGTAGCTGAATCAATTGAACAAAGGCATTGGCATCCATCAAGACCAAAATATTGAGAAAATATAATCAGAAGCTTTAAAAGTAATAACATCACATCTTGCGTCTTCAAAATTGTCATCTCCAATCCTATTTAAGCAAATTATGATTTCCAAGTCCATAGAAGTATGGAAAATACTATATCTATAAATAGACTTGTCTACAGCAACAGGATTACTTTCCTTCTGAAGACAATTTCGTTTAATATTCAGAAAAACAATATATATATATATATATATATATATATATTTGTAACATATTATAAAGTGTTTTTCTTACGAAAAAATAAAGTATCAATCTATTAAAAGATACATGTGTAATATATAAAAGTTCTAACAAGAAAATCTATAGGCGTGATGCTTTAGAATTGTGAAACAGGGACTTGATATTGATGGAAGAAGAAAAAGATAAGAAAATACACATCCTATATTAGGACATTAGAATCAGGAACTAATCAAACTACAACCAAGTCAAAATCAGAAACTAAAACATTTATTAATCTTTGAAAATCATAGTACATGTTACAAATGCAACATGCCTACATGATTGTGGCCATTTGTTGGTTCATCAATTCTTACAACCAGAACCTTAGCTTACGCTCAAGCCATCAGTTGACACAGTATGATCACTTTTTTTCTTTACTTAAGAATTTCTAAAATAAAAATCATAGTATCTCCTACGAGGAGAAAAAATCTTCCGCTAAACTTGATCAACTAAAGTTAGATCATACATAACGTGAAAGGATAAGTCATCAAGGCTCTAATAAGTACCCAACAATATGACAGCCCCCGTAACTGAAAAATGGTAAAATTCATCTCAGAAAATCCTTGCTTCCCACCACCAACAGTAAACATCAAAGTCTCCCATCAATAAACAGAAAGGTTGCATTTTATCCAGGATAGCTAATAAACAAAATGACAACAAACATATTTCATGCTATGCTATTCCCTGATTTTCAAGTCAATTACCCCTTTAATTTCAATGCAAAATACAACAATAGCAAATTTTAAAGAACCCATGCAAAATAAGAAACATGCAATTCACACCAAAGAAAGAGTCACCATATTTTCATAGTATCAGTATCGATCACTTTTTTTTTCCCTGCACTTAAGAATTTCTAAAATAAAAATCATAGTATCTCCTATGAGGAGAAAAAAATCTTCCGCTAAACTTGATCAAGTAAAGTTAGATCATACATAACGTGAAAGAATAAGTCATTAAGGCTCCTATAAGTACTCAACAATAAGACGGCCAACTGAACTGAAAAAGGGTAAAATTCATCTCAGAAGAATCCTTGTTTGCCAACACCAACAACAGTAAACATCAAAACTCCCCATCAATCAACCGAATAAAATCGAATATAACAATTTGCACACGCATCAGTGAAAACTCATCAAAAACGGGATAGGGAAAAATGGAAATAATATAAAATAGTTGCAACCCAGAAATTAAAAAGAACAACCCAAAAAGATTAAAAAGAATTAAAAATACCCCATAAACCCCAACAACAAAAAGACTGAATGAAGGAGAAGAACCTAAAATCGCAAAATTGATCAATAAACAGAAGAATCGGCGTATAAATGAACAATCACAAAAGAAAGAGAAAAAAAAGGAAACCAAAAACTAACCACTTCAAGTGCCCTTTTCCTCTTCAACTTCATCTTGGAACTAAGAGCATCGCAGGGAAGAAAATAAAATAGATTGTGCGAGTTGATCAATCCCCGACCAACAATCGAGAATTGATCCTAATTCTGGAAAGGAATGAGAAAATTGAAGTGAAAGTGAGGAGAGAGAGAAGGAGAAGATTAGAGGAAGCGAGAAACCCAACTGAGAGAAGAAGCTGCACACAATAACGTGGTTTACAATTCCAATACCCTTCTATATATTCACAACAAGACTATCATAAATTAAATTAAATTTAATATGATAAATAGCACCACCTTATTATTAAATAAATAACTATTATTATATTATTAGATTAGATATTATTATGAGATGAAGATTGAAAAGGTAAAATGGGAAAACATTTGCTGATTACATAATATTTTGTTAAAAATATGTTCCATCTCTAATTATATTTTTTTTCTTTTCTGGTGGATTCCTTTCTTCTCTTTTTTAATATCTCCTCTACACTGGATATTAAAAAACTGTTCTTTTTTTAATCTTCCAGAAATGGAATATATCCGGAAGAGAAAAAAAAAACGGCAAGGTTTTCTTTTATGCAAAGCATTATTATAAATTTCAATTACCAAAATTTGTTTATCCTTTTATTTGGCTATTTGATTTTTTAATTTTTCCTATCAGATTGTGAATTTGATTTTTAAGATTCCAATTATTCAGTTTTGTTATAAACCAAAACAAACATAAGCAATGTTATTTGGCGTCTGCAGAGCATTTCATGGTAAAGCACTGACTTTTCAGTTTCTACAAATACAAATACTTATTTCTTGTGAAATTATTTTTTGGATTTCTGCATATAAAAATATTGTAACCAATTTAATAGTTCAGGTTACTAAAATAATATATATATATATATATATATATATATATATATATATATATATATATATATATTACAATGGGTTCATCTTTTAACACATAATTTTGATCATATTTCAGTTATTTTGTGATTGGGGTTAAAGTTCAAGAACCAAAATACAAATATATATCAAAATAAAATAATACTTTTAAATATTTCTTTAAAATATTTATATATAATAACAATATAAGTAATAGTAATCAGTTATTAATAGGTGGAATTACCCATGGTGAGGAAGAATGAAAACTATTCTTTCTTCTACCAATAAGCTATCTTAAAAAGGTAAGTTTTGGTATTATATAGCCATTTTTTAAAACTTTAAATTAAATAAAAAGATATAAGAGTTCAAAGTTGTCCTATTGTTAAAAAATATGAACTTTAGTGATTTTCAAATTAAAATAAACACGGCTTATCATAGACCGTATTATTTTATTAAGTGAAATATTAAATAGACCGTTACTTTTGTTTCTTCATCTGAGATGTATTAACTTTGTCTGTATTCCTAGGTTAAATATCTGTTTGTGTGATATTAGTGTTTTTATTTTCCTTCTTAAAAATATTTTTCATGGTTTTTTTTTTACATTTAACAAAAAAAATAGTTATATTTTTTATTTCTCTCACACAATGTTGATAGTGATGACATACGATATCAAGTGACATTTTCATAAACTAAAAATAAAAATAACCTACTCAAAAAATACTTTAAAAATATTAAAAGACCAAAAACAAAAAGGACATATTCAAAGAAAATATTAAAATCATAATATATTTACATTTTCACCTTTATACTAGTCCATGCTTTTTTTCTTCCAAAGCGTCATTTTTCTTATTAGTACTAGTTGCGATAAGAAAAAGATGTCTATATAATAATTGTTTGTAATAAATTTCATGAACGGTCATACTTACTATATGTGTATATATATACTCACTAATGACTAATTAATTTCATGAACCATCATACTTATTACATGTATATATACTCATTAATGAGTTTAGAAGATTAAGAAAATGAAGACAAAAGATAATGTTAACATTGGTTATATCCAACATAAGTTTAAGGGTATGTCATATTTGACATGTCAACATGAAGAACACCAAATTAAAACGGTATCATAGTATTTCCAAATTTCCATGTTAGGACAAAACCATTTTTTAAGTACCATGCCATATAATTTGTATTGTTCTTCTAGTAGAATTTAAGTTTTGCATCAACAATACTCATTGATGTTTAATGGAAACAATATTTATAATATATAATGGAGAAAATAATTAGTTTAGTTCAATTTTAAATAATATATATTACTAGTGTACCATATTAACTTTTATGTGCAAAATATAAATGTTCATAACATTTAATAAAGATAAACCATGAAAAAGAAATATTCATATATAAAATCTATGTCATTATATAAAAAGATTCACCCTATTTTGTTATCGAAGACAAAAGATAACATGCGATTAATGATATAACTTATTGGCCTAACTCACTATACTTCCTTAGGACATTAGGTTCTTAATTCAAGTGTCATAAATCATCATGATGTAGTCATTCGTATATCAATGTACACTAAACGATCTCCTGGAAAATGTTTGTTATATGGTCACAATAATAATAATAAAGTTGTTTATTATTCAAATGTTTACTAGGCAATATCTCCTTTTAATAGAAGTTCTACTTCCAGATATTGTGTTTTCATTGGAGGTAGCTTGATATCAAAGTAAAAAACAAAATGTTGTGGCAAGAACTAGTGTAGAAGCAGAATATAGAGTTATAACCTTAGTCACTTGTGAACTTGTTTGTCTTAAAAAATTACTTAAAGAGTTACAATTTGGAGATGTCTCTCAAATGACATTTATATGTGATAATCAAGCTACGAGTGATAAGTTAATAGATATTTTCATTAAGTCTTTACATGAACCAATAATTGATTATATTTGTAACAAGTTTGATAAATATTAGGGGTGGCAATGCGAGTTGGCATGGCCCATTTAGGCTTGTTCCTCACTTGGCCCGCAAAATGCAGATCAGTCTAGCTTTCCCCGCATTGAAAATGCGGGCTGAAAAGTTTGGTTCGTTGGGCCCACGGGGTGGCCCATTTTTTTTTCTTTTTTAAAAAATCTTATGATAAAGCATTCAATGTTCAACAAATTGGAAAACTTTAACAAGTTCAAAAAATTAAGCAAAGACTTTGGGGAGTTGAATAATAAATTGATAATAAACACTTTCATCATATTCATATTCGTACTTTGACATACACAGTATATTTTTCAAATTTTAGCACATTCAAAAATACATAACACCATTCTTTTCCATTCATACAATAATTTGGAATGTTCATGCAGGAGTTCAGAAGGAAAGTAACTAAATACATAAGTGCAAATTTTTCTCCTTTTTTTTTATGCAGGCCACAGGCCAGCCTGCGGGGCTACTGGTTATGCGGGTCGGGCTTTTGCGAGTTCAACATCTCGATTAGCCTTGTATTTTTTTGACGAGCCTACGGATCGACCCGCCAAGCTAAACCCACATTGTCACCCCTAGTACATACTATTTATATGCACCAACTTTAGAACGAGGGTTAGGTCTCGTTAAAATATTGTTAGATATGATTGGTTATAATATATTTTGTTATTTGCAATATTATTTGTATAAGGAGGAGGTATTATTAATACATTGTCATATGTGTATTTTCTACCCAAAGAATAATTAATTCTAAAAAAAAAAAAGTTGTCCATTATTTTTTTAGGATCAATATTAACAAGTAAAGTTTGGTAAAGTTCTATTATTTGTATACATTGTTTTTTCAATCTTACCCTTTAACAAGTATCTATTTTTTAAATTAAAATAGGCTTAAATATATATTTGGTCTCTATTTTCGTCAAAATTATTCAATTTGATCCCTATTTTGGTTTTGTGGTCAATTTGGTCCTCATTTTTGTAAAATTGGAATCAATCAAGTCCTTTTAGCAAACGGTGTTAAAATTATTAACATCATAGTGATAACGTGGAACTATTTTGAGGACATGGCAAGTTATGCATTGACGTCGGCATTGTGTTTACTTAGTTTTTAACATTTAGGAAAAAATAAATTAAAATTAAGTATGTAAAACAAGTGAATAAGTTAAAAAGTTAAAAATTTGGAAGTGAAAATTAAGTACAGCGAGAGAAAGTGGAAGTAAATAAGTGAAAAAGTGGTTCGAGAGAAAGGGGAAAAATTAGGGTTCGTGAGCACCAAATTAGGGTTCGTGAGAAGGGGGAAAATCAAGAACGACAACCTTCTTCCACTGCGATTAGACTTCGAAATTGTGCTTTGTTCGTGGGTGAACTTCGTCTTCAAGCAATGTGAACGATTGGAGCATCAACCAGGGTAGTTCATTGTAAATATTTGTGTAGTGTGGTTTCGTTTGCGGTGGGTTTTATAGTTTTGTTGCTTATTGTTTCTAAAGTGTCACTTTTTGGTTGATTTGTTGTTTGTGTAGTCGCTTTCGATAGTGGGGTGTGTTAATATTTTACGTGTTTGGTGGTCCCCTTATGTTCCCCCTTGTTTATGTGCTTTTTAGTTGTGGTCCCCTGTTTAATTGATAGCCTATTATTTTATTTATGTATTTAGATGTGTGACGAAAGATTCAAGGTTGTGGTCCACCATGGTGGAAATTTTGTTCAGAATGGTGCGCTTTTTTATGTGGGTGGATTTATTGATGATTGGTCATGTGACCCAGACACAAGGGGTATTTTGAGGTGTTAGACACACTTAAGTCTATGGGTTATTTAACTGTTAAAGAGTTATGGTATGTTGTAGATAGAAGGCTGCAATTGTTGTATGATGATAATGAGTCAATTAATATGGTTAATATTGCTAAGCGTAAGGGAGAAGTCCACTTGTATGTGGTCCACATTGTATCAGAAGCAGTAGTTGTAGATGATGATTTAGAAAGTAATTTGGAATATGTAATTGTTGAAGTTAATGCTAAGTTGGGAGGTGGAGGTTTGACTGAGGTTGTCTTGGGGGTGGAGGTGAGATTGAGGGTGAGTTGGGAGATGGAGGTCAAAATGAGGCAGACTTGGGAGGTGGAGATGAGACTGAGGCTGACTTGGGAGGTGGAGGTGAGACTGAGGGTGAGTTGGAGGTGGAGATGAGAATGAGGCTGACTTGGGAGGTGGATATAAGATTAAGGCTGACTTGGGAGGTGGAGGTGAGAATGAGGGTGAGTTGGGAGGTGGAGGTGAGACTGAGGTTGACTTGGGAGGTGGATGTGAGATTGAGGTTGACTTGGAAGGTGGAGGTGAGGATGAGTTGGCAAGTGGACGTGAGGATGAGTTTCATGTAGACCTGGGGTGGAGGGGGTCAGAAGGGGGTGTTTGAAATTGAGGTGGATATTGAAGTCGAGGTGCACAGTTGGGTTGATTTGGAGACTGAGGATGAGGACTTTGTTGATGTTCTTGTCAGTGTAATGGGTGACGTTAATAATTGTGATAATGATGTGGGTTTTGTGGCAGTTGAAGTGGGTATAACTGAAAAAGAGAATGAAAGTGATTGTGACCAAAGAGGGGATGTGCGAAAACACATTATAGAGGGCTTTCTGATGATCAATGACAGTCAGATGAATTGTTAAGTGGTGGAGAAACTGATTGTGAATCAAAAGATGATGATAGCAGTCGAGATGTGTTTGGGGTGTTTATGATGCCCAAATCCATGGCAGACTTTAAGTGGGATGTGAGAACATATTTCCTTAACAAGGAACATGTTAGAGATGTTGTTAGAACGTATGCAGTTCATGGTGGAAGAAATATAAGATTTGTCAAAAATGATAAACATAGAGTTAGAGGGTGAGATGCATGGGGGCCCAAGGAAAGTGTCCATGGTTAGCTTATTGTGCATTGTTGACTTCCCATAATAACTAGCAATTACGGAAAGTTGTGGATGTTCATACTTGCAATAGAGAATTTAGCATTGATATAATAAATGCTAAGTGGTTGAGTGATGTGATCCCAACAAGGCTTATAGCTTGGGTCAACGCCTAGGCCCAAATCATGCTCAAGGCCCAATACATGGCCCACATGCACCTTCAAGCCCAAGCCCATCAAGAGGCCCAATAACAAGGAGCATGCTAAGAAAAGATCCAATTGGGCTTCATTCAAGATGGCCCAAACCCACATGGGCTTCTCATAATCTTCACATGGGCCAAAGAAGATGTGAAGATTTGAAGAGGTTTCTCAAAGAGCAATAAAATAGCAATAATATTGGCCCATTGTTTAGGCTTTGCTTTCTAAAATAATAAGTCAAACAATGAGTAGTTCAATTGATAAAATTGGGCTTGACTAAGCCCAATAAGAGATTTGGCCATGAGCTATCAAAAGAGCCAAGGTGGACTAAGTGGAAGTCAACACTTCTTCCTACACCTCATGGATCCAAAGCATCCAAGGGTTAAGAATGCTTCCTCCTTTTCCAAGGCATCATCCAATGGTCAAGATCAAGCCTCCTTCTCCAAGCTTGATCTAAGGGCCAAGATCAAGGCCCACTCCATCCAAGGGCTCATTTTTCTCATGTGTAAATGGCTTCATATAAAAGCCAAAATTTCACTCATTTGTAGACACTCTTGAAATTTTAAGCAATAGATGCAACTTGAGTTGAGAGCATTCCTCCCTCTATTGCCTTTGAGAGTCACCACTTTCTAGAGATTCCCTCTCTCTACCTCTAGCCACCTTCCTTAGGCTAGCATAGATTAGGAAATCCTATCACCTCTTTCACCTTCCATTGCTTGCAAGTGCCTTCCAACTTGCCTCCATTCCTTCATCCATTTCCGCTGCCCATGAAACTCTTCATGCATCTTTGGAGCTCCACCATTGAGTGGGACTTTGGAGACAAATTTAAGAGAAAATCCAAGTTTAAAAATAAATGAAATATGTAACAAGGTTGTTAGGAAATGGAATACTAGAATGTCAATGTCTATGGCTCATAGGGTAAGAGTAATGGCATCAGACCAAGTCTAAGGTTCTTTTAAAGAGCGGTTTAGGAGAATTTATGATTATGCAAATGAATTGTTGAAATTTAATCTAGGATCTACAATAAAATTAAAAGTGGAAGACGTACAAGGTCAAGCAACATTTAAAAGATTTTACACTTGTTTAAAAGCGTGTAAAGATAGTTTTGTGTCATGCAGACCAATTATTGAGTTGGATGAATGCTTTTTGAAAGGAAGGTATGAAGGTGAGTTATTAATTGTTGTTTGTCAAGATGGTAATGACCAAATGCCACCACTATGCTATGCACTTGTTGAAGTTGAGAACAAAGAGATATGAACTTGGTTTATATAGCTATTGATTGAAGACCTAGGTGGGCCAGAAGTATGTAGGTCCATCACCTTCATGTCACACCAACAAAAGGTAAATAAAAGTAATAATTTAATACATCTTTTAAAGCATTTGCACTGTGCTTATGGACTTATATATTTGATTTTGCCTTATGATAGGTACTTATGTCTGCTATCCAAGAACTGTTACCTGGAGCAGAACAAAGATTCTACATGCAACATATGTACGCCAATTTCAGGAAAAAAATTGGTGGGAAGAAATTCAAGAATTTAATGTGGCGGGTTGCTGCAAGTATATATCCCCAAGCTTGGAAAAGAGAGATGAGAAATATCAAAGAAGTCAATGTTGAGGCTTACAAATACCTCATAGCCATTCCACCAAGGTTTGTTTTTCATCCTTCATATTCACAATGTTGTTGTACATTATGATCATGCTAACCTTTTTGTGACACATATTCATTTTCAGATTTTGATCCAGATCTAGGTTTACAAATCAAGCCATTTGTGACACTTTGGTAAACAACATGAGCGAAGCTTTCAATAATGTCATTATTCATGCAAAGGACTAAACCAATTATATCAATGCTAGAGGACATCAGAATTTATTTAATGAAGAGGTGGGCCAAAAACCGAAAGTATGTGAAATCTTGTAAAGGTTTAATTTGTCCAAAGATTAAAAGTAGACTTCGAGAAGAATCAACTTTAACAAAGAATTGGATTCCAAGGTATGTAAATAATGTCTTTCACACACATATTTATGTTCATCCTTATTTCTAACTTTTAACACTTTCATAATTGGTCAGGAGAAAAGATTTTTGAAGTCAGGCACATTTCAATTATTAGGGAAAAGTACAAAGTCAACATTGACACACAAGAATGCACCTGTAGGAGATGGATGGTCACTAGTATTCCTTGTTGCCATGCACTTGTTGTGATGAGGTTCTTAAATTTGAATGCAGAGGAGTTCATACCACACTGGTTCAAAATTTGCACGTATAAAGAAACATACAACTCAATAATCTATTCAGTCAATGGCTAGTTGCTCTGGGAGAGGACTTCTTGTAATGATGTACAACCCCCCCTCCCCCCTCTTTAAAAGGAGATTACCTGGAAGCCAAAGAAAAAAAAGAGATTGGAACAATGGGAGTTAAAGAAGAATGATACAGAATTGAGGAAAAAAGGTGGTCATCATAAGAAATGTAGTGTCTGTCGTGAAGTGGGACATAACAAAAGTAATTTTCCATAAGTCTCTCAACAACCAAATCCACAATCAAGTCAACCAACAGAACCACCACCCCCAACAAGTCAGTAGTCTACACAACCTACACAACAACCACATGAAGTCTCAATGTAGTTTGGGCAACCAAGCACAAGGCAAAAATTGCAGATTTGGAGACCAACTTGAAGATCCTTTTGTGTGTTTTAATTAGGCCTACTTAGAAGACCATATTTTGTGTTAACTGTATTTAGGCCTCTTTTGGTGTAATTTTGTAGTAATTGGTACTCTATTTTGTTCAGTCTTTTGGTCCAACATTTTACTATTTTGAACTCTAAATTGCTTGAGTAAACAGGTTCTATTTTCACTTAAATGAATATTGGTCTCCAATATTGGAGTTGTGATTGGCATCTATTGTTTTAAGAATAGGGAGTCAATTGAATTATGCTTTTGTGCTTGGCAGGTTGTCTTACCAAAATATAGACTGAATTCAATTATGCATTTCTGATGAGAGGTTGTGTTACAAAATTAGAGACTTCATTACACAAATTTTCACGAAATTAGGGACTTAATTGAACATATTTAAATCAAATTAGGGACCAAATTAAACAATTTAAATGAAAATAAAGATTCATATTCATTCATCCAGAACAAAATAAAGATTGCCCAAGCCTAGTTCATCCAAAACACAAATAAGATTCATAACTTCATTCATAAATTACAAAGCAAAACCAGACATTGGTTTTTTAACATTCATAACTTGATCAACATCCTCACCTAAACACATTGCTTTTTTAACATTATTGGAACAATGACTATATTGATTACAACAATAACAATACCCAATTCTATGAAAAATTGGATTGTTTTCTTCATAACCTTGACTGAAGTCTCTAGTTTAGAAATCTTCATTCTTTGTTGGGCTATAATACCATCCCTTTCATTATATAATTCTTCATCACACCACTTGAAGTAGTTACACCACACCACATCACTGGAAGCAACACTCTATTATTGAACACAAAATTATCGAAGCATAAATTTTGTATTATCATTCTATACGAAAGGCAAATGACAAATGAATTTTGTTTTAAGGCACATCAATCTAACCTTGTCGTTAAGACAACCCCAAATTTGCCTTCCATTATTCCTTGAAGTTCTTGCCACTCAGACTACTAAAAGTTCTCCACATTTGCAAATGGGGGTTCAACCCATACCCTTGGAACCACGAATATGAAACCCACTACAACTTGGTTGCCCCCAACAATTACAGCAAGAGGAGGAAGACAAATGGTGATAAGACATACCTCACAAACATGAATTCTTGTTGGCCACAAATTCCACTCCTGCAAACCCTAATTCAATTTCTTTCCCAATTGGATTTCAAGAAGTTTTAAACCTACAAAGGTATACAAATGAATAACGAGCCACGTCAATGCATAAATTTGCCACCTCCCGCAAACAGTTCCACATTGTTAGTGTGTTGTTAATCATTTTAACATTATTTGCTAAAAGGACTTGAGTGATTCGAATTTTACAAAAATGAGGACCAAATTGACGAAAAAAACGAAAATAGGGACCAAATGTATATTTAAGCCATTAAAATAATTATATTATCAATTTTAAAATTTTAGTGATTTTAATTTAACTATTTTTAAACTAAAATAACTATCTATATAATAAAAGAGTTACCCATAAAACAATTAAAAACTATCTACAATAAAATTGTAAAATATATTTATAATTTTTTTATTATCAAAGTGAATACACATGCATATAGTACCTATATTTTCACTAATATTTTATAAAATAGATCAATAATTTATTTTAAAACATATTATGTAAAATGACAAAAATATTATATCGTGACCGAAATAAAACTCCAATATGATTGGAGATCATGCAAACAATATTATGGTATAAGATTTAAGCTTTGTTTATCAAATAATTAAATTTGAGATTTTATTTAGACTTTTAAAGGATATAAAATTGTAAGTAATAAAAGAGAGGGAGAATTAGTGTAACATTCCAAAATTTTAATTAATTTAAATTTTCTAATATTGGAGCAGTAAAAGCAAAAGGAGTAAAAGCAAATGGGAGTAATTAGATTCAAATTTATTATTGAATATTTGAGTTAATAAGACAAATGTAATTTTTATAACAATAAATAACATTAAATTTTTGTTTTGTGTTTTAAGATAAATATTTCCAAACTTTAATAACTAAATGTAATATATATATATATATATATATATATATATATATATATATATTATTGCTATAGACATTATCTAATACTTAGTAAGACATATAAAACAAGTTCAAAGTAATAATAATCACATGTTAGAAGCATTAGTTGAGAAGCAAGAAAATTAGATAAGTCTCTCAAATAAGTATTAGATGCAAGATCACGAAGATCAAATAAGTCTTTTAAAGAAGCACTGGACCTAAGATCATAACGATTGAACAAGTCTAGATACACATGACAATTACATTGAGACTAAATGATCATGCACTCAGTTGGCATTCTTAAAAGCTACAACCTTGGCCACATGGAAGATTGTCTATCCTAAAGGTAAAGTGTCATGAATTTAAAAGATAATCTTCGCATTCGAACAACCTACTCCTAAACATTATGTGTTCATTTTAATGCGGTCAATAAAGATAGTTGTTCAAAGAAAAATTGTGTTTCACTTAAACAATAGGTGTTATATAACATCAAATGTTAAAATGACAAAAAGGACAAAGTAGAAGCATTGACTCACAACAAATATTTGTTGTTATTTTTATAAATAGAAGACATGTCATGTACATGAAGTTTGGCGACAAATTGCTGAAAAAATAAAAATACAATAACTCATTTAAGCTTTCAATTTTTAACTAGATTCTTACTACATATAAAAAAATTGTTTTTCAAATAATATAAGAAGATAGTGCTTATTGCACATTCTTCACTCTAGTGAAGTAATCTCTTAGTACAAAGAGCAAATATTTCATATTCATTCATTTGAATGTGAACCTTATAATCTAAACAACTTCCTTGTTGTATGAATTAGAGAGACTTTATATACTTTGTTTGAAGAAACCTTATGTACTCATCCTTAATCTTATGACAAGATTAGCATATAAATAACAATAATTGTGTACTTGTAGTAAGTCAATAGTGCTAGTAGGGATACATGTTATTAATTGATTGATTATTGGAATTCTTTGTTGTTGATATATGTAGAATTTGTTGCATATAAATAAAATATTCACTATATATTTATATTACACATGTTGTGCTCTTGAGCATCATAAAATTTTTGTGAAAGTTAGGAAGACATGATAGGAAATCACATTAATTTGATTAACATAAACACCCATGTGATCATTGGGGTTTGGGTGTCCGTGATTCCATCAATAAAGGGATGTTGGTGGGACTCTCCTTAGGTTAAAGAGGTGTGGGTAGAATTCTGGATATATAGTCTAACGTTTTGAGTGTTTTTAACCTCCATTATCGGAACAAATGAATGAGCTTGAGATGGAGGCGATCAATAATAATTGGGTGCTTCTCCTTCCATCATTTTAAGGCCTTAGTTTAGGACTATGGAGATCCTATCCAACATCCTCCTCATTTTTACATTTTCTTCTTTCAACACATTTTCTCCTCCATATATTAAGTTCATTTAAGGTTCAATGAGTAATGTCATTTGGTATATAATTCTCTTGTGCTTTTAGTATTCATTGTCATCTTTTATTGGTCATATTCATCGTTGATACCATGTTCTACGTTTTACTTAGGTTTCACAATGGACACCAAATATTCTTACGTGGACCAAGATAACCTTATAAAATTGATTAGGCTTAAATAGACTTTTGGTCCCCTAATTTATATGCTTTGTTCATTTTGGTCCCTAATTTTTTCAGGATTCAATTTAGTCCTTGATGTTAACAATGTTAAATAATTTAATGGTAGAGTGTTCTAATGTGATACTGTGGCAATTGATAATTACATGGCAATGTAGGGAGATCAGATGATGTGGACAGTAAATAAAAAATTGAAGTTGTATTGGGTTTTCGAAGAGGGTAAAATTAGGGTTCATGTGGTGAAGAAATTAGGGATATTGGTGGAGAATAACATTGATTCGAGGAAGAAGCGATCGAAGGATAACGATTCGAAGAGGAAGGATTCGCGTCTCCTTGATTGTGGCATAAGGTCCTCGTTTTGTTCGTAGTGGCACCAAATCGAAGGTAAGTTTTTGGGTTTTTAATGGATTCTTTGTCGCCTTTTACTTTTATATTATTGAAATTGTGGGCGTTGTTATTGTTTTTTGTGTGATTCTGTCTCTGTGTGTTTTTAATGGTGTGTGGGTTGTGGTCCCGTTAGTTTGTGGTTAGTGGGTTGTGGTCTCTTTTTAAAGGAGATTGCGTTTAACTTTTTTGGGGTATAGGTTGTAATATGTGTTGTATCTGTGGGCATTGGTAGTGCATAAAGTAACTTGTTTTATGGTTTTTTATAGGTTGATATGTGTGATGATAGATTTGAGATGGTGGTCCACCATGGGTGATACTTTGAAACGAATGAAACATTGAGTTATAGTAATGGGTTAACGACCATATTGGCTTGTGACCCAGATAGGTGAAGTTTTTTCGAGATAATGGGAATACTTAGGGAAATGGGTTATGTAAACATTAAATAGTTATGGTATAAATTTAGTAAGTCAGTTATATTGGAGAACAATTTAAAAATTGTGTTTGATGACAAGGGTGTAATGCACATGGTCAATATTGCTAGAAGGAATGAGTAGGTTCATATGTTTGTTATTCACTCAATTTGTAAAGCTGAAGTTGTGGACAATTTTTTGGGATATTTCCCTAAAGAGGTGGTGGCAGAAACATGAACCAAAACTGTTGAGGTCCAGGGTGAGGTGGATGGTCATAGTGGTTGTGGCGATGGAAATCACATTAATTATGTGGAGGATAATAATGTGGTTGATGAGGCTGAAAAACAACAAGATAATAATGGTTGTCACATGGAATAAGAATTGGAGGATGACGCTGATAATCACCATAACATTAGGGTACAACCACAAACTGAAGTGGATGTCAATGTTGAGGTTCAGCCAAAAAATGAAGTGGATCAAATTCTGGTTTAGGAAAATAATGAGGTTGAAGCAGAAGTTGGTGTCCAACCTGAAGTTAATGTACACGTAGGTTTTGCACCTGAGGCAGTAGGTGGTGTCCAATCTGAGTGTGATTTAGAAGCAGATATTGGAGCTGAGGCAGAAATAACAATTGGGGAGGAAAGAAATGAAGGTGAAATTTATTCTGATTATATTGGGAGTGAGGAAGATCTACATGATGTAAGTGTCCATTATGAGGACAATTTGTTGGAAGGAAATGGGGAAGAAGATGTTGAGGAGGAAATGTTAGATGTTGATTGCAGTGGCCATGTTCATATGCATGATAGGGATATAATGATGAGTCATTGGCCAATGTCAGCCAATGTAAGACAAACTTTGGGACCTTTAAAATGCCCAAAAGCATGGTCCAATACCAGTGGGAAGTTGGAACGTATTTTCCATATAAAGAGACATTTGTAGAGGCAATAAGGACATATGGAGTGCAATATGGAAGAAGGCTAAAACTTCAAAAAAATTATTAACGTAGATGTAGAGTGATATGTTTGGGTGCGAAAGGAAAATATACTTGGTTTGCATATTGTGCTTATGTGGCTGCAACAAACATATGACAGTTAAGGAGAATTAATGACAAGCACAAGTGCAGCAGATAATTAAATGTAATTAGGATGTGGAATATTGTTGTGAAAAAGTCCATGGCTCGTAGAGCAAAAACACTGGTTGTTGAGCAAGTTGATGGGTCTTTTGTAGAACAATTTAATCGAATCTATGATTATACACATGAGATTCTTCAATCTAATCCTAATTCTACAGTAAAGGTGAAAGTTGAAGGAAATGAAGGGGAAAGATATTTCAACAGGTTCTACATGTGTTTAAAAGCATGCAAATATAGTATGATTTCATACCGCCCTTTTTATCGACTTAGATGGCTATTTTCTAAAATACAAGTATGGAGGTGAACTCCTTACTGTTGTTGGAAGGGATGCCAACAACCAAATGGTACCAATTGCATGTGCTATTGTTGAAGTGGAAAATAAGGATATATGGACATGGTTTTTGGAGTTGTTAATTGATGATCTTGGGGGACCAAATATCTGTTCCTACACGTTCATGTCAGACTAGCAAAAGGTATCTATATTATTTTCGCACATTATTGTTATTACCTTTTACTGCTGAGACATTTGATGCCTTGCCTAAGTTAATTTAATTGTCTTTTGTAGGGTTTGTTGCCTGCTATTCAATCCCTTTTGCATGGGGCTGACCAAAGGTTTTGTATGAGGCATTTATATGCAAACTTTAGGAAGAAATTCCCGGGAAAGAATTTGAAAGCTTTAAAAGGGTCAAAACATGTAGTAGTGTGCAAATGCATAATTGTATCATCTAGACAAGCTTAATATGATGCTAATGATGTACTAAAATAGTGAATTTTCCTAAAGAACTAGTGCAAAAGAAAAATCCTAATTCTAGGTAGTATAGAAAACCTAAAAGGAACATATCACACTCAAAACTTGTAAAATGCTTGGAATGAGATAATTGATGGCTCAAACATGTTTCAAATGACTAAACCAAGATGCTAAGATGTTCAAACCTTGATTTGGAGCTTTGACTTGAAAAGTCAACCCTTGGGTTAACTCTCCATCAAAAGTGACTTCTAGAGTGGTTGAAATCTGAACCCTTGCTGAATTTCTTTGGTGTTAATTACTGGAGCTAATTGTTGGGTTTTAGTTGTTGGAACTAATTGTTTGGTTTTAATTGCTGAAACTAATTGTTTGGTTTTATTGGTTATGATTTGTGCCAATGTAGGTGTTTGTAAGTAAGGTTGTTGATTGGTGGTGAGTGTTCTCTACTGATGCTTCAAAGTAAAGGTGAGTGACTTATTTAGCTCTTTGATTGTTGTTTTTTTTTTGTCTGTTTATGCTTTGAATATGATTTTGGATCTATTTTACTATCCTTAGGTAATTACTATCGAAATTTCTATAACTAGGTAATTCTAATTACTACTTTTGGTTTGCATAACCATGGGACTTGCATTCCAATTAGGACAATGATGTTTGGTTACTATTTGGATATCTTACACAATAAGTGAGATATATCCCCACATTACTCCACTTAATTCCAATTCTCCCTTTAATAATCTAATATTAGGCCTTTATTGTTTTATAGAACATGGACGAACCTCCTTTCGATCGTGCTTGGATGTATGATCGTTGTTATAGTGGTAGAAGGGGGTTGAAGGAGTCTTTTGTCTTAGGCATTGAAGTGTTTGTCTAAGTAGCAAGACAGTCTAGATGTTTTAAACTTGAAGGTCAAATTAGATGCCCTTGTTGTAACATCCCGTCAGGATATTACGGATTTATAAATAAAAATAAACGAAGTAAATAAATAACAGCGCAATTAATAATACCTCATTTTCCCAAAACACGGGAAAATTTAAAATTTATTAAATGAGCAATTAATGTTCATAACCAATTGTTATAAAAACCAAAATAACAATGTTACGAAATCACCCATCAGGGTTTACAACTAATTCCAAAAGCAAATAAAAGGAAACATAAAAATTCCTCGAGTCTATCCCCTCTCCGAGACTAAGCTCCACCTGAGCCACCTGCATCAACAACATCTGCTCCCGTGTACCACGTACACGATCATCGCCAAACACACGCAGATAGGATGAGCTAAACAGATAAAACATATAAGATGTTACAGATATATATCTATATACACACATATCACTATACATAACTCAACATCCCTCATTATTCTATACTTTAATTCCTACCATCTGACCCCCAATCAAATTATATGTGTTCTACATCGTCTAATGATTACTTCAAGATGACTTGCTGCCATACCTATCGGCCACAACCGATAAAGCACATGCAAGAAATAATGCTACGGATCATACACCGTAACGCCAGATAGAGTTCCCATATACGAACATAGTCTGTATCGTCCCAAGACTACCAAACTCGTCAGCCAACAACTGAGGAGGGCAATCTATCTGGACCCATCCGTACTAGCCACAACCAGCACACTCACACCGACAACACTCGCCAACCCGAGCCACAACTCAAGGGTTCCTCGTGTTCATCCGCCATCCCGAGCCACAACTCATGAGATGTTATTCCGAGCCACAACTCAAGGAATACCACGTGCTAACCCCTATCCCGAGCCACAACTCAAGGGATACGTTCCGAGCCACAACTCCAGGAACACCAGCAATCCCACCTTTAAAGCATCGCTAAACGCCTTGTAGATCACCATTACACAATCAAAATTCCAAGCTGCAGCAGCACAAATCGCCTAGCGGGGGACACGTGCCGCCAGGCGCTGCTAGCTCCCAGACCGCCTGGCGGGTGTCGCGTATCGCCAGGCGCCAAGCGCCTAAAAACACGTAATCACAGTCGCCTCCGCTAGGCGGTTCCGTCACCACCGCCAGGCGCCAACACTCTAGGACCTCGTTGTTACTACTCCGTTCACCTGGCGGAATCTCCCTCACCGCCAGGCGCCACGCATTCCAGGGCCCTCTGTATAGTGGCCATCGCCTGGCGGTCTCAACCCTGCCGCCAGGCGCCGTATCAGTAAGTTGCACAGTACTGACTTTTAGGTTGCTCAACCAGAATACACTATGACTCAATTCACCCAACCTCACCACCTAATTTCCTTCTAATCCTCTTACACTCGCTCCCAATAATTAACTCATTACCCAAATTCTAGACTTTCATTTGGATTCGCTAACCCGACATATAAGAGGGTAATCTGGTTTAACCTCCTTATTTATCATATCAGACGTACTCTTAGGCATTTCCTACCTTTGTTACCTTCTGATTCATCCAGTAATGAATATATTAATACTAAGGTCAATATCTCTCACCCTTACCATTATTACCTTTGCTCTCAAGACTCAAAGCTAACATTACCAATTAACCTTAAGGTTTCACCATTCAGTCATTATTACCCAACACAGAACTTTGATTTATTGAACCTCAAATTCATTAGTGCAACATTAATTTTTATCCTACACAACCATTACACCTTCTGCTGTTTGCATTTATTCCTTCCCTTCTTTCCAAGTCATATAAACTCCTCCCCTACTCTCTTCTCACATCTTTCCTCTTTGCCCTCCAACTTGCTTCCCAATACAGCTACCACCCTCACTGTTTCACGCAACCACACACCTAAGTCTCACTGTCGCGAGGGCGCCCGAAGGCAAGCTCCGCGCCGCCAGGCGGCACAAAGAATTCTGGGCATTTCCTAGTCTCACAGCCCCTACGAAACGATCCCCTTCAAATTTGAAGGCTCTCTTATCCCCTTCACAATCCATTTTCTCCAAGAACCTGATGCTAATGCCACCCGACACTACATAGTCTAATTTCCAACAAACCAGTTTCAGTATAATTAACTTTTGTAATCCTAATTCTACCAATCTGCCAATACCCAAACCCAAACCATTTCATTACACTGTTTCATCACATTAAACCATACACTTCGCTGTAATTCAATGACAATCAAGTTAAAACATCTCTTGACCACTACCCCCCCGTGTACTCCTCAATCAATTCCTTCCAGGACCCCCAAAATCACAGAAAATCAAGCCACACAGACTTGCATCGCCTGGCGGAAATTCATCACCGCCAAATAGTTCAACAGAGAACCCAGAAACATGGTTACAGGTTCGTGTCGCTTGGCAGTACATGGCTTCACCGCTAGGCGATTCCTTCAGGAACCCAGAAAACACTCACACAAGTATACGCCGCCTGGAGGCTATGTAGAGCCCGCCAGGCGGTTTCTGGAAATTTTCCAAAAATCAGAATTTCACAAAGACAACAGTGATCATGCATTCAGGCTATCATATTATTCATGAAATTAAATAATAAAACAATCAAAAACGGAGTCCAGCTCCCCTAACCTGGATCCTTTAGCTTAAACTTTGACAATTTGGGAAGTTCTCCTTTGATCACCCTCCTTCCTTGATTCCTCACTATTCAGCACCTCAACTCTCACTTAAGCCTCACAACTCTCAGATTTTCGTGCTCTCTCTCTGGGTATATTTTCCAGCTTGCCAAACCTTAGTTATTAACCTAATTTTGCCTTTTAAAAGGTGCCTAAAGCTAGGTGATTAATCCCAAAACGAAAATGGCATTGAATAGGATGTAATGTCCCATTAAACTCACCTACGGCTGCCTTTCCAACCTCCTTTGGCTGCCCACTCACTTAGGGTTTTCTTTCAACCTTTCCATATTCAAGCTAAAGCCAAACTACGAAAAAAAATATAAAGTTTAATGTAAGTTCTCCAAGGCTTGAACCCATAATCATGCAATTGCCAAATCAATATCAAACCATTTAACCAATTCATATTTCATACTAACAATCATAATTCAATTATCATATTATACCAGAACAGGATTACATAGATTTAAATAATAAAATAATAACATTAAAAGTTAGCATACATAGGACTCGAACCCAAGTCCTCTCACCACAACCAAAGTACTCTTAACCACTTGAGCTAGTACTTTTCCACGTCATACCAATCATAATTTAATGTCATAATCATTTCCCCACCCGCATTTATTAATTAATTATTTAATTAATTATTTAAATCTTACGGGTCTTACACTTGCATTAAGTGTGACTGTACAAGGATTTTGACATATGAGGTTGTCAAAGTTCACCTTTATAAAAAATGGTTCATACCAAATTATTGGATTTGGATATTACACAATGAAGGTATGCCAGTTGTTGATTTACATGAAGGTGATAATTATGTCCCTAGAGATGGTGTACGTAATGTTGTAATGGAGCAATTATGTGACATGGAATAGATGGTTAATAACGCTTTGTGTCAATTTCAATCAACCCAACAACCCAATGACACTAACTTAGAAGAGTGTCCTAATGAATCCACACAAAGGTTTTATAATTTGTTGGCGGAGGCAAATCAACCTTTATTTGAAGGGGCAAGAGACTCTAAATTTTCAGTATGTGTTACTATCTTATAAAATAATTGAAATATTCCCAACCAATGCTTAGAGAATTTCACCAAAGTTTTGTTAGATCTCACACCACCAAATATGAGCTTGCCAAGGAGTTATTATGATGCTAAGAGGTTAGTATCAAAGTTGTTATTGGAGGCTAAGAAGATTGATTGTTGTGTGAGTGATTGTATATTCTTATATGACAATGATAGTGGAAAAAAGATGCAGCATTGCTTGAATGTAAATTTTGTCACAAACCAAGATATCACCCACTTCATCAGGGATCAAGGTGCAAAAAACCAATTGTAGTTAAATCAATGTTCTATTTGCCTTTAATCCTAAGATTACAAAGAATGTTTGCTTATATGCAAACCGCACCAGATATGACTTGGCATCATGAAAACCAAAGCCAAGGAATGCTACGCCACCCATCTGATGGTGAAGCCTAGAAGCACTTTGATCGTAAACATCCTACCTTTGCGTCTGATCTACGCAATGTGCGACTTGGTCTATGTTTAGATGGATTTAACCCTTACATTTAGGCTTCATCTTCACTATATTCTTATTGGTCAGTGATTGTTACTCCATACAATCTTCCTCCTGAAATGTGCATGTCAAAACCTTATATGTTTTTGAGTTGTCCTATACTAGGGTCATTCAATCCAAATGCCTCTATTGATGTTTACTTGGAGCCCTTTATTGATGATTTGAAGAAGTTGTGGGTTGGTATCTTGACCTATGATGTTTCAAGGAAACAAAATTTTATGATGAGGGCATGTTTGATGTGGACTATTAATGACTTCCCTGCTTATGGGATGTTATTTGGTTGGGGCACACATGGTAGATTAGTTTGTCCACATTGCATGGAGCATAGTAAGTCATTCACGTTAAATTATGGTCGCAAAAGTTGTTGGTTTGACTCACATCGTAAATTGTTACCTAATGACCATAACTTTAGGAGAAATATTGAAGCCTTTCGAAAAGGCCAAGTTGAAATAGATGGGCCACCTCCTAGGTTGACACCATTACAAGTTTGGAGAAGAGTGAAACATTTTCCAAAAGTCACGAAAAATGGTGTAACAAGGATAGATGGATATGGAGAGTGGCATAATTGGACAAAAAAAAGCATTTTTTGGACAATACAATTATGAATGTGACGGGAAAGACAAAGGACAATGAGAAGGTAAGAAGGGATTTAGGATTGTATTGCAAGTGAAAAGACTTGGAGTTGAAGGTTCAAGATAATGGAAAAATATTAAAGCCTAAAGCGAAATACACCTTAACCCTAGATGAAGTTAAATCAGTTTGTCGGTCGATAAATGAACTTAAGATGCCATATGATTATAGTTCCAACTTGGCTAGATGTGTTGATGTTGAAAAGGGAAGAATCCATGGTATAAAAAGTCATTATTGTCATGTATTCATGCAGTCATTACTTCCTATTGCATTTAGTGCTTTCCACATTCATGTTTTAAATCCTCTTACTAAAATTAGTCATTTTTTCAAAGATTTGTGCTCTGCAACATTAAAAGAGGAATCCCTAAGAAGAATGGAGGAAAATTTTCCAATTATTCTCTGCAAATTAAAAAGAATATTCCCTCTGGATTGTTTGATTCCATGGAACATCTCCCTATTCATCTCCCCCATGAAGCATTGTTGGGTGGACCAGTGCAATACAAATGGATGTATCCATTTGAAAGGTACTAAAGGACCTCCCTATTCTTATTTATAATTAATTTTGTCGCCAATTTTTTTCATCATGATGTACTTTTTTATTTATATAGATTCATGAGTGATTCAAAACGATCGATAAAAAATAAAGCCAAAGTTGAAGGTTCTATTATTACATTTTATTTATACCGTGAGACAACATACTTTTGTTCTTATTACTTCAACAACTTCATGTTGTCACCACGCAATTGGAGGAATGAAGTTGAATGTCAAAGAGATGTGTCAACGTTGTTTGTTTTTCAACAACATGGTCGACATGCAAGGAGAGAATCGATTCATTGGTTAACTGATGCCTAGTTAAAATTTGTTTATGTTCATTTGTTAATCAATTACACAAAAGTCAAACCATATCTTGAGTAAGTTATATCCTCCTTTGTGAACAACTTTGTGGTCAATTATATATAAGCTTTTAAAAATTTACCATTGAAATTTATTTTTTCCAGCTCATTCCTTATGTGCTTGCAAATACCTGAGACTAGTGCTTTTGCTCGTATTCATTCAGAGTTTCCTGAATGGTTCCAATATCAAGTACGTATTATACCATTAGTTATACCACAAATGGATTTTAATGTATCATAATTCTACATCTATCTTTCTATATTTATAGGTTTATAACGAGTCATTAAGTGTTAGGAACCAAGGCCTAAGGGATTTGTCAAATTGGCCCATGAAATGTGTCAAAGAATGGCACATGTACTTCATGAATGGGTACAAGTTTCATACTAACGCATGGAGCAAAGGGAAAAAGACTATACATAGTGGTGTTCATGTCAAGGGCCTTACCGAAGGAGGTGAAAAGGATTTTTATGGGATCATCCATAGAATATATGAACTAGAGTATAATACTTCTAATAAACTGAAGAAAGTTGTACTTTTTTTTGTAAATGGTTTGATCCCTCAAGAAAAGGTACAAGAGTGGATCCTAAATATAACATTGTGGACATTCACATTACTTTAAGGTACCAATCATTTAATCCATTTATTTTGGCATACAATGTTAGACAAGTATATTATGTACAATATCCACCATCTCGAAAAGATAATCGTGGTTGGTGTGTTGCAATTAAAACAAAGCCGAGAGGTCATATTGAATCAAATGAGGTGAAAGACGATGTCTCCCTTACCAAGTTGAAGAAATGTCACATGCCAACGAAGTAATTGAAGTAAAACATGTATCTGGATTTCATCACATAAAAGGTGAAGAGTTGGAACAATAGGACGAAGAAGATCTAGATGAAGAAGAAAATAAAACTAAAGAAGAAGAAGTGGAGGAAGAGGAGGAGGACGATGGGGATGAAAGTGATGCTAATGACTAATTTTTTCTTTTTTGTTTTTGTACTTGAACTTTTTAATATGTCTATTTTTTTTTTCATTTCATTAAAACTTTTTTGTTGTTGTACTTCAACTTTTTTAACATGTCTAATGAATACTTATTAAGTTGTTGGTATATTTATTTGTTATCATACACCATCTTAATTTATTTGACAATTAGATCGTAAACTCCATACGTCATGTCATTGGGAGATCCACCTCGACCACCCTCAGTTGACAAGGGGAAAGGTATTACAAAACCAAGAAAGAGACGTAATAATTATGTGCTTCGGATTCCACTTAGACACATCACCCCTACCTCGGGCTTACATATGTCATCCTTATCTACCCTAGCTCCACCCACAGGGTTACATAACCCTACTTCTATCTTGATGATTCATATGTCGTCCTCATCTTCTCAACCTCCACCCACATGGTTGAATACCCCTATTGTTGCTCCCAGGCCCCCTTCTGTGCCACCCTCACATATACCATCCTCATCTTCCTTAGCTCCACACACAAGGTTACATACCCCTTCTGCAGACATTGGAGCGTCCCATTCACCTCATATTGTACCATCCCCGGCCTCGATTGGTAGTCCATCTTCTGGTTTTGGTTAGCAGTTTGCATCATCCCCAGTTGCAGGTGATATAGTTGCCCAACAACCTATGGTTGATCCTGATTTAGATGCAGAACATGACCCTCCTCTACAGGACCGCCTAATGATTGAACCTATCGGTCGAGGGTAATATTTCAATTCAATTATTCTCATTGTTTATATTATGTAACTTCTTTCATCTTTTGACAATTTTCCATGAATTCTAGGTTTGTTCCATCTAGAGTTACTTCACAAGCTATCACAAAGACAATCAAGCAACAATTTATGAATCCTTGGCCATCATGGGCAGCAATACCTGAAAAAGACATGGATATTTTTTGGCAACGTTTCAAGGTAACGTGTTCTAACTTATTATATAGGTAAATTAAGTTGTTAACTACTATTTCATGCTTAATATACTTATAATGTTTTATTTGTTTAAATTGTGGTTTTATAGAGGAGAGTTTAGTGGGCACTAGAGCATGAAATTATAATTAAGAGAAATTTCAACAACAGAGCTTCTCATGGTCTATCTGAGCTGTTTAGAGATGCTAGAATGGCTAGAGAAAGGCCAAAATGGATCCCTAATGATGTGTGGACAAGGCTACGAGAACATTGGAATTCTCCAAGTTATTGAAGCAAATGTATTGCAACAAAAAATAATAGGGCTTCTGAAATGGGTGGGGCCCTACACACAAGTGGATCCATTACCACTCACGAGCATGCCCTTCGTATGGTATACACATTAACTGTTTGTATTTGACACATTTGAACTACATTTTTAAAATTTGAAATCATATCAAATCTAACATTATAACATATTTTGTTGCAGGCACGTTAGTTCGGATTACATGTGTTTCTTGATGAAGTCTTTTAGCAGACACATATCCGGAAGGGTACTGGCGAGTATGTGGATGAGAGGTTTAGGAAGACAAATGTAAGTCTCTTTTATTGTTCAATATTATTTACTCTTAAACTTATATATGTATCCCACCACACAATAATAATTGTTCATTTTTTACTTACAAGAAGAATTTCAGACTAGGCTTTCTCAAGTTAGATCTGAGGTTTCCTCATGTGCTAATGGAACACAAAAGCAGTCCTCTACTGATCCTACACAGGATGAGAATATTAGGACTAGGTGTTGGATTGAGACAGTAGGAGGAAAAAAGAAAGGAAGACTTTATGAGGCTAGTCAACTTGTTTCAAAATATACGGGTTCAAATGAAAGCCTGAACCAACTACCAGTTTCTTCCTCTTCTAATACTAAGGACCTCAACAATATTAGACAGCAACTTTCACGCAGCCTGGAGGAAAATGAGCAATTAAGGTCCGAGTTTCAATCATTTCAATCACTAGTCTTGCAATATCTCCCTCCTGATGTTCAGGCTCGTGTTCAACAGCCACATCCACAACCACAACAGCCAAACCTTACTCAATAAAACTCTGAAATCCCTCAACCCCATTCTCAGCAAAAAGATAATGAAGAGGACGATAATCTAAATGAAGAATCTTCTTCTGATTATGAAGATTATTAGTTCTTCATGTTCTTAAGAAAATCTTTCTTCAGCATGTACTTAATAAACTTATGTACTATTATTCCTACTTGGTATTGATTATGCTTATGTAATATTTGACAAACATTCCTATGCTACATATTATTTTGTATGTTTTATAAACAATTTAGTTTGTCATGTGATATATATTGTGATGGAGTTTGATAATGATACATAATTTGATATAATGGAATGTTGGAATATTGGAATGATGTATTTGTCTGTGTTGAAATTTTCTATATGCAAGTATTCTGGAATGTTAAACAAATAAATTAACCAAACAAAATTTATACACTTACCGAGGATTATCGACGACCACATCCATCGAAAAATTCATTCGTGCAACCATTGTCATTATCGACGGATCTGTCCATCGATAATTACCGACGGACAGATCCTTCGATAATAACTGACGTCTTGACCGACAGATTTGTCTGTCGGTAATTACTGACAGACTTTTATAATCTATCAGTAAAATATTACAGACGATGCGTTTACTGACGAATTTTTTGCCGTCGAAAGTCCGTCGGTAAATTATCATTACCGACGGATTAAGGCCATTACAGACGAATTCTAACTGTCGATAATAAGCGTTTTTCTTGTAAGGTTAATTAATCTCAAAATTTATTTTATCTACAACTTCAACTTTAGTTTATGCGCTCTAAATTGATCGTTAAAATTTTGTTTATCCTATTTTATAAATACAGTTTTTATTAACTTAGATTTAAATCATTTTCACAAAATATCAATAATTTAATAATATTTTTCTTGAGTTTGTTCTTTTGTTACATATTAACACTTGATTAAGCAGAATTTTAGAAACAGAGAAAGAAAACCTAGTTAAACATGTGATTTGTAAGGACTTATTAATTGTTTAAAAGTAGAAATGACGTTACATGCATGATATTTTATCGATTTAAGTAGAAAGTTTACAAATAAAGAATATTAATTATTAAAAATTCATTTTAAAAAAATCACGATATCTCTCTAAAATATTTTTCTTCTGCTCTTTCTAGATTTTTGGAATATTTGTGCATCCCTTCATAAATTGAATTTTGCATTAAGGATCTTAACGGGGAATAAAGCAAATATGCAGAGTTAGAATTTGTTTTAGAATAACTTTCTTTTGTTCATTTTTTTAAGTTAATTTTAGGAAGTTTTCCATGCAATGGGACCAGGAGCCTTGTACATGGTAATTCTATGTCAAAGATGATTTTTTGTTAGGTCATTAGTAAGAATTTTTTGTGTTAAAGTTTATCTTCCTACGTTATATGAGAAGTTGGAAGCTTAACTTTAGCTAAATAAATATTAACATGTGAGGAAAATTATTTATGTTTTTTTATAAAACATTAATATATATGATATTTATATAAAGGTGACTTGATACAATATTTTAGCTTTTATGCAAGGATTATATTTTGTTTGAAACGTACCTGAATATTTGAAATTTGATGTTATTTGAATTTTGTAAAATAGATGATTGTTTTATAATATTTTTGATTGGAACTCCTTTTGAGAAGTTAATATAGTGGTTAGATTATACAATTCCTTAATTTGAGTTTTGAGTGTGGTTTAGAATAAAGTTAGTTCATATGACTTCACATATCTTGGTTTGTGAGTTTGAATTATCAATGTTGAATTAAAATTAGTGGAGAATAATATTTAAGTAAAGTGTGGTTATAGGTGATAATTTTAAATATATTTAAAAGTTGTATTTGTTAATAGAACAAAAACTTATGTATTATGTATTGCTCTCAATCCTTACTTTTCATATCTTAGTCCGAAGGATTTTTCGCTCAAACAAAAACAGAACTATAATTTAACCTTGTTTTGACCAGATTTTTGCTCAAGTGAAGAAAAGTTCGCTCAAACTATTTCTTTTTCTATTCTTTTGATCTCTTTAATGAATTGAATATCAATGTTTTTATAAATGAAAAATAAATATTAATATGTATATTTAATTTACGTGTGGTTTGTTTGTATGATTTATGTTATATGATAATGATTTTTTAGATTGACTAGAATATGTATAGAATTATGTGTGAATTATTGTTTGAGGTGGATATTATTAATAAAGATATGTATATTATAATAGAGATTTGTTTGCTTCATTAATAATATAAATCACAAATACTAAAATATTAGATTATGGAGAAGACGAAGGAGAGTTTTCATATATAGTAACATATGAAAATGTGCAAACTGGAGTTACAATAAATTTACTCTAATTCATTCCTCTTAGATCATATATCAAATTTTTGTAAAATATACTTAGCATGACTCCTCTTAAAAGACATCAATCATGTGAATATTCTTTTTATACATATAAATTGGGTTAAATATGTATTTAATCCCTCAAGTTTCAGTGAAATTTGGAATTAGTTTCTCTTTAAAAATTTTGACCAATTTAGTCCTTCATATTTAAAAATGTGTGAATTTAGTCATTTTAACCAAATTTTGTTAAGTTTATCTGACATTTCATGCACATTTCATGATAGTATTTGAATTGTTTATACCATTTGACACATTTTTGCTTTAATGTTAACTCAAATATTATCATAAAACACGTTTAAAATATCAAATAAACTTAACAAAATTCGGTAAGAAGGACTAAATCCACATATTTTTAAAGATGAAAGACTAAATTGGTATACAATTTCGAAGAATGACTAATTCCAAAATTTACTAAAACTTGAGGGACAAAAAACATACTTAACCCTATAAATTAGTATGTGGTTTATGTATTTGTATTGATGGAACATTTTTTGTATTGAACTACACTTTGTGAATTTGCCAATTATAATATTTTCCTTTATACACATTTATATTTCCGTGTTAAATTGTTATATATATATCGCTTATATAAAATAAAAACAACACTTGTTCATCTTTCCAACAAATATGGTGTTTGTTTGTGTTATTATTGATTACCACCATATTTGAATTTAAAAAATAAAAAATAAATAGTCGACTTGACTAGTTTTTCTTAATTATTATTTTTCTCGAACCAAACAATGTCTCTGAATTATTTAACGCGGTTTAAATTTTAAAAATTATATTCGTGATGAGTGTAAACGTAAATATATCTATCACAAATGAATTTCTTATAATATTAATGCAAATTCTTTATGCATTCGTCTTTTTTTATACGCCTATGCATTGGTTGAAAATATTTTTTCAATATTGTTTTTGGCAATGGCATGCATATATAACAAGAAATGCAAAAAAAAAAAAGTAATCAAATTATTTTTGGAAAGTTGACATCCTTTAATGGAAGCAAACTTGTCTTTATCTTAACCCTTTTACTAAAATCAGTCAAAACTTTTACTAAAAAGCCAGTTTTACGATTCATTTAGCAACAAATTATTTGATTGATTACTTTCCTTAGTTTATTCAACTCAACTTTGCTAAAAATTGAATCCATAAAAGCTTAAAGTTGTTTTTGAAAAGTGTGAAATAAGATGGCCATTTAAGATAAAGCCATAAATAATTTTCTTTGTTATCAGGTGACAAGTTTTTTATAAGAAAAATAATTCCAAACTATTTTAAAATTTTGAAAAGCATGTCAACATAATCACTTATTTTGAGTTGCAATTTATCTACTCATAAGTTTTGCATATGCTAATTTGCAGCGTGCATGTCAGGTAAACTTTAGATTCCAATTACGGTAAGAAAGGGGAGAAGAAAAAGACACTATGATGTGTTTGTTTGAAATAATTGTTTTGGAGATTTTCAATAGAGAAGGTAAATTTAACCATTTTTTTTATTGATTGAAAATAAGTGAGTTATTTTCATAAAAAAAAAACTTTTTAAGTAAATTGGAAAACACTAACAATGGTTAACACATATGGTAGGGATAGATAAGAAATTCAATTTCACATAAAAATTAGATTATACTAAGAATATATTTAACTTTTTATTCTTTTTAAAATAACATGTTTTATAATAACTAAGAATATAATAACATGTTTTATTCTTTTTAAAATAATTATTAAAATTTATCCTAATGAACTTGATTTAAGTTTAAATATCTTAAATAATAGTTAAAATTTAAATAAAATAATAACTAATATACATATTAGTATGTAAAATAATAAAAATTAAATTTTAAATAGAACTCATTCTTTCATTTGTAAAACTACCTTTCTGAGAGTCAGAATCCTAGTCTTGTGTTTCCTAAGAGGGTTTACTGGGAGACTGAGTGCTGCTTCTGTTACTATAAAAGTTGGTCAAGTTCTTTGTGTGATTCCGAAAAAGTTTACTTTCATCTCTTGTGTCTTCAAGAGAGATATTTTCTTTTCTTTATTTTATTTAATCTAATTGTAATCTGATTTTTATAATGATTAAGTTAATGTATAATTTTTTAATCCGAACCAGCATAAATATTTGTGTTGAATCCTCTTTTCTATCTCTTTAATTTATCTATTGTTTCATTTAAAAGAACTAAAAATTTAATTTAAACCGTAAAATTTTTTTTTTATGAAAATATCAATTTTATTAATAAACCAATTCACCCTTTCATTTTATCCATTAAGAAACTATTCCACTGCTTAATAACAACTGTACTCCATTAACAAATACCTTTGTTTTTTTTCCCTTTTCTTCAATTTTAATTACATCACGTTGCGTAGCTAATAATACATACTTATCGTATTTTCTTCAGTTACGGCATCCTCATAAATAAAATAATTTTGAATTCGATTTTCTTAAATAAAATATTAAATTAAAATGTATAATTAAAAATGTTTCATTAAAATTAATCGATTAAATCGTAAATAAATATTAAAATAGAACTATTGAATCTTGTGTAAAAAACATAATAAAAATACAGTATGCATGTACCTTCCGTCTATACAATATTATCCCTAATTATTTATTTAGTTAATATTATATATCTAATTATTAATCGGACGTTAATCAGATATTAAAATGAATTATTGGATGAAGTATTTGAATTGGAACTTACTTACGAGTGAAGCAAATGGATTTTGTGTGGTAGCTTTATTCCACGTTTAGACAAGACTTGATTCTTCTTTAACAACAAAACAAAACCTCAATTTAAGATTCTTTAGATAGTTTAAGCATACTTTTTATCAAGCAGATTTTTTAAATCAAGTTTTTCCTCTTAATGCGAGTCAACATAAAATTATAATTAAAATTAAGATTAAATGGTTAATTAAGTCTTCGAAAGTGTTTTACAAAAAATAGTTCTTGAAGGTGTGAGATAATATTAATTTAGCTTTTAAAAAATTGGCTTAAATATCTTTTTTTCCTCATTTTCGTAGAGTTTGTTGTGGATGGTCCTCATTTTAACAGAATGTTTAAAATGGTCATCATTTTCACAATTCGTGTTTTATTTGGTCATTTTCTGTAACGTTGTTTAAATCATTAACGGAGCATTGTACAAGTGGCACGATTTGTATTAGAGTGTGTTATGTGTATTGTACAAGTGTGGTAATGATATATTTGGGGATAAATAAGTGAGCTAGGGTTTTGGTAATGAATGTTTCGGCAGTTAGTGAGTTTTGGCAATCTTGTTCCTCCATTCCCAATTGGTGTTGCCGCAATCTTCTTCTTCCTGCAATCTCATCATATAGGTATGTTACGGTCCCAATCTTCTTCCTTTACCTTTGGTTGTAATCGTTGGAGGCAACCGTGTTGTATCACTTCGTGCACTGTTGGTGGTTCAACGAGAAATGGATTAACCCCGATTTGTAGCTGCGGAGAGATGCCAACTTTAAGGATAGCAAGAACTCCAAAGAATATTGGTAGAAAATTTTGGGTATAATCTGTTTTTATTTTTGTGTTAATAATAAATTGGTTTTAATTTTTGGTTTATTGATTTACAGAGTGGTGATTCCAATACAAAGTGGTGGTGTTGATGAAAAGGATGTCATCATCATGACACAAATGAAACAGATTAATGATTTGGAGAAGTCATTGAAGGTTGCTGAGAAGAGGCTGCAATTAGTAATAGGGTTAACTTGTGTTGTTATT
>Ga0214544_1000116_pt1 | contig 112252 bp, 82 predicted proteins | sample CNSS3metaG_FD_160074 | JGI IMG/M metagenome (GOLD analysis project Ga0214544, IMG submission 160074) | Root nodule microbial communities from cowpea collected in UCLA plant growth center, Los Angeles, California, USA - CNSS3 | ecosystem: Host-associated > Plants > Roots > Nodule | place: USA...
ATAAATTATAAATAGTTTAGTAATTTAAGCGGGGACGGGTATTTGGGCGGGTATATATATATCCCCATCTCCATCCCCATCCCCAGTTGAAAATTTCGGGTATTACCCATACCCATACCCATACCCAGTCAAAGCGGGGATTCCCCGTCAAAACGGGAACGGGTTCGGGTGATACCCACGGGCACGGGTTTATTTGCCATCTCTAGTGATTACGTTTACCACGCTCACGTGATTTGCACGATTTTCCTTCCTTCCTTCTCCATATTAAAACCCGCATCTTCTTTCTCCTAATTTCAGTTTAAGAAATTTGTTTCCGCAGTCACCGACTCTGCTCTTTTTCTTGAAGCTTCCATTGTCTGCGGTTGCTTTTGCCTTTGCTTCGCATCGGAATGGTTCGTTCCCTCTTCTTCCCTTCTTTTCTTATCTTTCTCTCTAATAACATGTTAGCTTCCTTTGTTTTCTTTGATTTTAGGTCTTTTTTACGTTCACACTTTCTCCCGCACGTTCGAATTCCTCTTATGATTTCATTTCTTGTTTTCCATCTACCGAGACCAATTTTGATGCTTCAAACTTTTTCATTCCAGTGTTGGAATACTTGAAACTATGCCTTCATCTTCTTCTCTCTCTCTCTCTCTCTCTCTCTCTCTCTTTTTCGTTTTTCTTTCTTGCTAAATTATGTTGTTATCGTTGTGGGGATAGAAAAACGTGAGCATCTTTATCTTTCAACGTTTTAAATTTAAGTTTTGATTCTTGCAGGATGGTGCAAAGAAACACGGTGCTGTCCTGGCTTTCACAGATGGAGCAGTTCTTCCAGTCAGTCAAGTGTTTGAGGCAATTAGAGAACTTGGCAATGAAGGGGTTCAGGAATCGGATCCTCTAGTTCTTACATCTGCCTCGCTCTTAAGTAATTCTATTGATTCTTCATTCTTTGTTTGCATATCTGTATGCACGTCTTCAGTTTAATCATTTATACTGATTTCGCATAGAATATGTCTTGGCCTTCTTTTAATGAACTTCTGGATAAACACTCTCCAGTTGTAGGAGCTGGAAATTAGGAGGTGGAATGCAATTGTGTGTTACACCAAAGTTAACTATTTTATTGAATCAGTTTTAAATCCAATGAGTTTACAATTTATGACTTTAATTACCCATTTGATCCATGTAGTTGCCAAAATAGTGAATTAGGTCAGTAGAGTGTAGTTTATTGATCACTTGATCTTGCCATCTTGTTTTGGGTGGTTATGGTGGCCCTTATTTCACTTGTTTCTGTTCACATTTTCTCCAGTTCAATGAATCCATAATCTGAATCTCTTTTGTTATCCGTCAGATTGAGATGCATTAGTTTAGAAAAAGTAAGCAGACCCAGGAGTTGAATTACTTTGTATTTCTGGTTTCCTGCTGACGTGTTCAGATTGTGTTCCTGTCCTCTCAGATGAAAAAATCAGTTTCCTTTATAGACTCGTTGAATTTCCATATCATGGTTCTGAAGTGGTTCTTATTGTTCAAGCAGGGCAACGTCCAAATACAAGAATAGCAATTTCAAGCCATCAATAAAGTTAACAAAGCCTTGTCTAATGCTATAATGCGGCTTGATTGTCATTATAATAAAGTTTATTCTTTATTAAAACATAGAAACATATCAACATGCTTTTAGGTTAGACCATTTCAACTCAATATGCTAGGCAAGTCCAAATATGTCAATAACAGCCAAGATATTAAGAACCGGTCTCCAGGTATGTTTGTTGATCAGATAAGAACCAAAAAGGAAAAATGATACTTATGTCAAAGAGAACATCCCCCATTGTGTCAAAATGTGGGTGAGTTATGGTATTTTGTTCTCTCTTGTCATTGACTGCTCGGTTTTTCTTAGTTTCTTTGTTTATCCGCAGCAGTATATAGTGACAAATTTAAATATATTATATCTTAGCTACATCTACTTTGGATCTTCAACAGATCGGTGGTTCAACCTTTAGTTTAGGCAACAAAATGCCTGAACTGCAACAAAATTGGAAATAGCCAGTCCTTCCTGTATTTTTGTCCAATCCAATTCCTTTAAACATGTCAACCAATAGTTGTTGTTTCTTTAAAGAACATGGATGCAAATTCACATTTCCATTGGAAATGCTCAATTCCATTTCACACATATATCATATTTTATTGTACTGTAACCATTTTTTTCACCTATGATTGCAAATTTCAGGCAATTTGCCAGTGGAGTCTTCCTCTGTTGATTCTGCTATTTTAATCTGGTTGTCAAGTGATTGTCCTGGGGCCCAACTGATTCAAGAAATCCTTAGAGTGTTAAAAGTGGGTGGTATAATTCTCATTCGCAAGTCACCTCAGTCTACTGTGGGGTCATTTGATAAGGTAATAACGTCTTATATTGTATCCAGGGGAATTGATATTGTTTTATTGCACAGTCTGATTATTTTCCCCGTTATCCTTGTAGATAATATCTGATCTTCAGGGCAAGTTATTGCTGGCAGGGTTTTCAGAAACCCAAATTTTACAATCAACTGGTGTAAGTTTCATTAACTGGAATCTTCCTATCCTATGCCTCTTCTATTCATCTATTTCTTATTGTTTTCTTGTGTTTGGTGTTGTACAGCAGAATACAATAGCCTGACATCTGTCTTAAAACCAGTCTATTTTTATTGGCAACTATTATTGTGAAGTTATAGGTTTCTCAGTTTGAGCACAATTATTAATTTTCATTAGTTTTTTTTTTCTACTTTCAATCATGATCTTCCGTGTCCTTGTGGCAAATTTGTCTTTCTATTGTATGGTATGAATAGTGAATTATAGGTCTAGAATCATCAATCATTCTTTCTCTTTCTTTCCTAATTAATTGTTCTTGCCCTCTTACAAATTATAAGAATCAATATGCTTTGTATTGCTCATAGGTCAAAGCTAAAAAGCCCTCATGGAAAGTTGGTTCATCATTTTCCTTAAAGAAGGTGATAAAGAGTTCACCTAAAATACAAATTGATGTTGATTCGGATCTTATAGATGAAGATAGTCTTTTGACTGAAGAAGATTTGAAGAAACCTCAGCTACCACCAGGTAAGGAACACCTTTTAAGTTTGTTCTACAACTAGTATTTTGTGTTATACTAGGTTCTTAGCTGACATGCTTGTGCCATAGGTGATTGTGAAATTGGGAGTACTAGAAAAGCCTGCAAAAATTGCACCTGTGGGAGGGCCGAAGAAGAGGAAAAAGTTTTGAAGTTAGGATTGACAGCAGAACAGATTAATAATCCTCAATCAGCTTGTGGCAGTGTATGTGTTACTTATTTTCCGTTTGTAATATATAGTTTGTTTATGCTTTCTAAGGCTGTGTGTTCAACAAGAATTCATTTTTGCTTTCTGCACATTTTAGGCATCGAAGTTCTGACCTGTTTAATAGCTTCCCAATTTGGTTTGTTAGCTTTTTGTAATAATTCAGATGATTTAGAGGCAAAGAAGCATTAAAGCAACCTCTCTCCCCAATTCATGGAACCTAACTTAAATATCATGAAATATAAGAGCTAGTGCTACATCATAATTTTTTTCCTTTGTTGCACATAGCTCATGAATGTGGATATAGAAGCTTATGGATGGAAGAAATGCAAATGTTATTGCCATTTCTTTCGATTTAGCTATGAAAGCTTGCTGAGTTTGTGAGCTTTAAATAACCCTCTAAATTCAGGTGGCAACCTCACCTAGTAAAGAAAGGAATTTATAAAATCCACTTGTATGTCCTCAAATTTGTCTTTAATATGCAGTGTGGACTCGGAGATGCATTCAGATGCAGTACCTGTCCTTACAAGGGATTGCCTCCCTTTAAATTGGGCGAGAAGGTACTTTGCTTTCTCTCTCTCCCTCTCTTCAATTGGTGTCATTTCTTTTAGTATGTACGAATCATTCCTTATTTTGATGCAGGTAGCACTGTCCGGTAACTTCCTTGCTGCAGACATATAAATGGATAAGATTGCAGTACGATTTGTCATGGAAATCCTATTATTATAGGATTACTTATGTAGTATTTGTCAAACCCGAGTTATGTTAATACTACTACCAGAGATTCATGTTTTCCAGCTATTTGAGCTGTAATGTCATTTGTCTCTTTAACTCTTGTATTTCCTTGATAAATCCCTTCATGCTTAATAATAAGCTTGGAGACAGTGGTTTTATCAACCAACGTATAAATTTAATATTCTAGCAGGCTTTCCAGATTTATAAATTTAATATTTTCTCATTGAAACATGTCATGTAGTTTAAAATTTAAGATTTAGAATTATGAAAAAAATTATTTTGAAATTTTTAAAATTTAGTAATAAGAATAGAAGAACTTTTTTGTTTTAGAAAAGTATTTTTTTATTGACGATTAAATAAATCATTAATAAATATTTTGAATGATATAAATCTAGTAAAATATAGCATAATAAAACCAAAAAAGTGAAATATGATCTCGTAATAGATATAATCTAAGAGCAGTTAATTTAGAGAATAACTATATAGGTTAATAAATTTATTTATTATATAAGATTATGAAAAAAAATTCACTTTCTTAATCTTTATATAACCTTTATTTATTATATATAATTATACGATTAGATTTGAGACATTGAATATAGTGGGAAACAATGGAACAATGCGGGAAATCTTTTGTTTCCACGTCCAAATATTTTGATATATACAATTTTTTGTGATTTTGCAGTACAAGGAATGATATTTTCGCAATTCAAATAATCGATATAACTAGGAGGGGGAAATAAATTAAATTATGCTAGCTTCCTGTTAAATAGAAAATATATATATATATATATATATATATATATATATATATATGTCGATTTTCAATTTTAATATATATTTAACACAATAATTTTCTTCAGAACGACATGGATAATTTACTTTAGTTTAATTTATTAAAAAAAAATTGAGAAAATTTTCATTATAAAATATTTATATATATTAAATTCAACCTAACTAAACAAAGGAAGAGAAGGTGTTGGAGAAGAGGGGAACGTAGCTGAAACTGCAGAAGGAAAAGCAGCGGAAAAAGGTCATAAATCACAGATCGATCATCTCTGGTTCCAATTCCGATTCCGGGTGCGTACTCGCATTTATTATTTGTCTGCTCCAACGGCGTCGTTCAAGACTGCTGAGCTTCTTCTTTTTTTCTGGTTTCTCAGAACAACTTAGGTTTTGGTGGCATAATCTTGAGTTAATTAGAAATTATAAGTTGGGGTAATTTTATTTTATTTATAATACTCTCTACCCTGTAAAAGTAGGATTTCGATGGTACTAACAGAACCAAAGTAATCTGTTCAAGTCCATTCTAATTCCGTTTTTCAACTTTCAACATCTCATTCTATTGTATTGTATGGGGCTTGAGTCCCACATGGAAAGTATGAGATTCTAGAGTGAGTTTACAAGGCTTTGGTTTCTGCAACTACAACAACTAGTTTTTGTGATGTGCTTCTCCCTGGGTTGTTTGGGTAATAATAATTCAGTTGTACTGAATGTTTAACCTTCTGTGACACCCTGACAGGTTGATGTGTGTGTGTAAATTTTTTAGTTGTAAATTGATTTTTTGTAATCAATTTGTTCGTAGTAAACATGTATATTCTCTCTTAGCTCTCTGTTCTCTACTCTGTTTTTCTTTCATTCTTTCTTAAATGCATTCTTTCACCCTTTCCTTTTTCAATTTGTGTATATTTTTGTAAGGAATTGTTGCTATGTGTTATTCCTCTAGGGATTCCATGTTTGTATAAATGTGAGCATACATTTTGTTTGTAATATTTTTTTTTTATCCTCATTTTTACTGAATCTAGGGTTGTAAGTGTGTGGCGAATGTGATGGGTGATGTAATTGAAGAGGAGGAAACTTTTGGAAGAACCTTTATTACTATGACTATTTGCTTGCTTCTGATGTTTATGTGTTGAACGCAGACAACATTTCTCTGTGGGTGGTTTGAGCTGAAGCAACATCAAAAAATGATTCTAGACAAGAATGCGATTCAGGAAACCCATTATAAGGTTCTTAACGTCAAAGAAGATGCAAATTATGAAGAAATTCGTACCAGTTATCGCAGTGCTGTACTCAGCTTACATCCTGATAAGCTATTGAAGTCGTCAGAGAGATCCAGCAGCAATGAAATAGATGGAGAGAGATTTCTGAAAGTGCAGAAGGCATGGGAAATTCTGAGTGATTCAAGCTCTCGCTCGTGTTATGATAAGGAGCTGCGAAGCACAAGACAGGATTTCTTGGCTGCTGAAGTTGCCGAGGATTTAAGGTTAGACGATATGATGGTTGAAGATGGTGGAGAAGCATTGGAACTGTTCTATCAATGCCGATGTGGTGATTACTTTTCTGTAGATTCGTTGGAATTGGAGAAAATGGGATATTCTTTATTGAGGGAGGGAAGTGGGATATCTATACTCAGTGTTGATACTTTACCTGGATCAGTGATTCTTCCATGTGGATCTTGTTCGTTAAAAGCTCGTCTGTTAATCTGTATGGATGACATTTGAAATTAAATTATTACCAATTTTTTGTATGAATACTGACTGTTGAGATCATTAACATTTTCTATATGATAGCATTTTCAGCTGCCTGTAATGGGTAATTCAAATCTGAATTGTCGTTTTTCAATGTTTACATGGAAATAGAACAGAGTGATATTTGGAGTATAGATTCTCTATTGAAATTTTGGTATTGTCACCTTAAACAGTATCAAAAACTCAGCAAAGATTTTAGCAGAGAATTCAAATTTTGATATTTGTTTCTGATTAGCTATACCAACTCACTTGTTCAAGCATGATTTTAAATTTTTTCTTCTTTTCTCATCAAAGAGATGTTAAATCCTGCATTTTAAACAACTTCGGATGGGACTCTGGCTAAACCTATAAGAGTGTCGCTTGTTTTTGAGAGTCTAATGTATTTTTTGTCATTCACTATATTATCTAATGTGTGCAGAAGTATTCACATGCAAGACTAAGTAAAACAGATATTTGAAACATTCATTAGTAATGGTATTGCCCATCAGAAAGGAGGGTATTATTCATCAATACATTATACATACAATCTATTTGCAAACTGACGATTATTGTATACATGAGAGTTATTAATTTATGCTATAAATTATAAATTTGTTTTCTTTAGTGCCAATAGTCTAGACCACCTTTTATCAACCGAAGCCTGACTTTGTCCAGTTATATCTGAAAAAAATAAAAATCAAGATCATTAATAAGCATATCTTAGATTCTTTTTTCAAGGTTGCTTTTGGTACTATTCCTTGTATTACAAAACATTAGAAGAGTAATGAATAACAACCTCTTGATCGCCATGAAAATTTCAAATAGTAACGAAAAATGCTTACATTGTATTGTACCCTCAGTTTTCTCGCATGATTCCGAGCAAGAGTCCTGCAAAGTTAAAAATAAATATAAAAAATAAAAAATAAAACCCAACATGTAAAAACATGATATGCAATACTGCTAATTATTATACTTTTACTGCTGAGTTTAGTCGAATGGCATCTTGTACAAGAGAATCCAGATCAACTTCGTGTCCAGGTCTAACATATATCACCTGTATTGAATGAATAACTGTGTTAATCAGTTTTTTTTTTTTTTTCTATCGACAAATATGGGAGATTTGAATCCACAAATTTGCTTATCATCTCTTTCAACTTTATCCTTAAGTTATCTTAAAATTCCACAGCTGTGTTAATTAGTATTGAACATGTTATGATTTGAAATCATCTCGTGGCTAAAAGTTTGTTATAGGTATTGTCACTCCTTAAAATAGGATGTAAAAAGAGCTATATCCATTGAAATATTGCTTTAAGACCAGTTCTAAAATTCAATTCACGACATTTTAACCTCAAATTTTGACATTTAGAACTATCGAATATTTTTGTTGCTAAGGTAGAACTGCAATCGTCTACCATCTCTGGCCTACTTTCATGGCTAATAGTATGGTGGTGAATTATTTGAAGTGATAAAACGAGCATATTGACCCTTAATTTGCTTTCAGGTACCTCATACTAACTCACTTTACATCAAAAGTGAATATAATATGTTATCTTTTCAATTTAGAAGACCAAAATCCAATATATATAAAATAGTTAAATTAACATATATTTGGAATTAATAATAAACATCACAGGCAACTTAAGTAACCCACAATTTCTGATATATGCTAGGAGTCTCTTTAAATATAACTTGCAAGTGTTTCTAAGAGTTTCTCTATTACTTGGAAGTTTGAAAAACTTTAAAATAATTTAAGAATGGTTTGGATGAGCTTGTGTATAAAAACTTCTTAGAAAAGAAAAATATGAATAAAGAAATAAAAAAATATTTTTTTATAAATTAAAATTAAAAGGTTTAAAAGCATATGTAAATTTTACTTTCCTTTTGCTTACATAAATTCTTACAGAAAAACTCCTCCAAACCCAGAAATGGGAAAGACAACGAGACACGAGCCTTTTGAAATAGTTCTAAAAATTACAACAAAATTTGCCCGTGAGAATTGCATGGGTGAACTTTTTCAAATTGACATTAATTTAGAGCAACTCCATAAACAGAGATACAAAAGAATGAAATTACGTGGGGGTTTAAGAGGGTAGTTACATTAGGGTCAGCTCCAATATCAAGTAGTGGTTGCTTGCGTTCGTCTTTAGGTGCTATAAGAACCCATACGTTAAATTTAGCATCAATCTGTAACCATTAGTGAATGCAGAGTCAACCATAGAACCATAGAATATGTTTAACAATGTAGATGATATATCTTCAAGACATCAATTGCAACAACATTATGCATGCAAATAACACATTTTCATTCCAAGAATTTCGTAGATGCATGATGTATTTGTGCACTTAATTGTCCCAAACTCACACACATTGGTAAAGAAACCCGAGGCTTTTCAGGTAGAAAAAAGAGGAACGCGAGACTGCGTCTGAGCTTTGTATTGAATAGTTGTTTTGCTATGGTCAAAATTCTCTTACCCACTAAAATATCAATATAAGAGGAATCTAATAGAAAAAACAAAACCACAGAGATATCACAGTGAATAAGTATCAATTCATGGTATTTGAATCAAAAATAAATAAATAACAACTGCATTGCCAATGCATGTAACAAATCACAGACCAAGAAATTAACTAACACATAGTGGTGACTGAAAGAAAGAAATACCTGTCGGCAATAGGGAGTAGAACAGTTGCTGCACTTTCTAGTGAAGGATGTGGTGACTCTTCCATCCACGGATAAACCAAAGCTAGCATGCTGCCATTACCATGTACAAGTGTTGACAATCAAACAATCAACTTCAAAATCTGATACTATTGATTCCAGTCACCAATGGAGATTAAAAAAAAAATAATACAATTCGAGATGAAATGTTTGGAAGCACCTTTTGGACGGAGAGATTGATGAAAACTTGTGCGTTCTTACGTGAGTTACCATCGTCTTCGATCAAATCCTGTAAGTCTAGGTCGTGCAAAGAGACTAGATAATCACTTGTCCAATCGCCGTGATATCTGCCATCACCAGGTGATATTGTGATCAAACGCCGAGGAGCCCTGCTCGTGTTCTTCCCAATCTACGTTTTGCCACATCAAGTAAATAAATACTACAAACACCTCCTTAATAAACTTGAGTTTGGAACAAATTAGAGAAATGAAGGAATTAAGGAGGGGGAATAGCGAGTTACCAAAGGAGAGTTAAAGTCATCCTTTCTTTTGGAAGAAGCAGTGACAGTGACAGTGGCATTATTGTAAGAGTGAATCCGAGAGAGGAACCTGAAGGTGTTGTTGAGCTTATCTATGGAGTTGTATGGAATGAATATTGGATTGAAGCTCCTTTGCGATACCAAATTTCCTGCATTTGCCATCACTCTCTGGAGTCTAATCTAAGCCATGGTGGGATATTTTACGCTTCTATAATGCTCAAACCTTATCTTCTTAATGTGTGACTGGTGTTTATGCATCGTATGCAAAATTGCAGATGTAGTTTTCTAGGAAATCTTTTATCATTTCATTCTTGAAGGGAATTTTCATTTTTATTTTTCCACCTTATTACTTTATCATTTCTAAATCATTGAAATATATAATAGAAATAACTTAATTTGATTTAGAAATTAATTTTATATTTACAAATATACTTGAATTTTATTAAAAACATGATTATAAATTAATTGAAAGAAAATAAGTGGTTTCTTTAGTGTCTTCATCCACAAGGGGTAAAATGGATGATCAAAACTAAAATCATGTAATCAAACTAAACCAAATTTAAATAGACCTTCAAATGTACTTAAATAAGAAAATAAAACAAGTAAGCTCCTGTTCTTTAATAATCCAGAAAAATGTTATAAGTGAAATCTAGCGTTTGTTTTTCTGAAACAAAAAACACGATCAACAGATAGTTATCCTATTGGTTATGTATACTCACCAAATATGCAGCTTTTTGTATTTTATAGCCTTTAATATATAAACTTTAAGCCGAACCGCGCAGTAGAGAATTGGATTTAATTAACACTGATTTCGTATCCAAAACCAAAAACTGAGCCTAACCTGTGACTGAATTCCGTTTACGACAAATCAGGTCAAACTAATTTCCATGTTACTCATCACAATGCAACAGGGACTTATTTGAACTGATTTTTTTAGGTTAATTGATAAGTCAACGAATTTGTTCAACTCCTCCAAGTGGGCATCTGTTGCTTAAAATACCACTAAACACAACAAATGTGCTTCAAGTACCCATTTCTAAACAAAACTTTGGATGACTTACCCAAGCACACATTTTCCTATTTTTCTGCGCCCCCAAAGACTACTTCTAATGAATCACGAATGTGGATGTTATTTTCTACAGTATATGCATTGTGAATTAATTCTATAATTAACAAGGCCATCAGAAATGTTATCGGTACAGTAAGGATGGTCAATAAATGGCAATCACGGCCAATTTAAATGTCTCGTTGCATCCTCACTCAAGTTCCAAGCTCCTTCCGCCATCTCATCATATAACTGTTTCCATCCCCAACTTGAATATCCCAAGAAAAACCAGTAATTCCTAACTGGTTCATTTGCCGACTTCAGTTCCTCAATTTTACGAATTGTCGTTACTTGATCAAGTAAGTAAATTCCAGGCAGGATTTCAGGTAAATGATTTCCGGAAACTGTTCTAGTTAAGGATAAAAGAGGCATTCCAGTTTCCATTACTGGACCTCCCAGGGAGAGAGGAGCCTCTTTCAATTTTTCCAATTCTTTTTCCAGTTTAGGCAGAAGACTCCATCCTATATGTTTGTTGAGGATAAGACCTTGAAATCCAGTTGCTTCATTGGCTGCAACAATGAGAATCTTTGATCCATCAAACGGATGAACGCCCAAAAGCTTTTCTGTGGCAATTAGAACTGAACCAATCACCACGTGAGGCAATGCTTCGTGCAGTCCATTTGTTACGGGTGAACTCACTGGGCTAGGTCTAACCACCTGGTTTAGCATTTGGTCATGACCTTGGGCTCCATGATATTTGCTGTGTGATTGAAGTGGTTCTGGGTTGAAATCAGTTAGCAAAGCATCATATAAGTTTTTATTTTTGCCTTCTCTTTCAGATAGCCACAGAACTGCCACTGGAACCATGAAACAAAGTCAAGAATTAAATTTAGACTACCATAGTAAATGTTAAAGTTAGAAGAAATAGAAAACAGGGAACTTTTAGAAACAGAAGTTGAAAGACGATACACATACACTAGCTACAAGTCTATCACTCCCCTGTCAAGTTCATCTAAATCTAGATAGAACCTCACAAGTCTACGTACATACTAGGAACCAGATGAATAGGAAATGAGGATGCGGTGATGAATCAATGATCATCGGTATACGATCAAAGTTTAACGCCAAAAGTCACATATGCTATTTCATAAATTATATATACAAAAATAGCATATCACAAATGAATGTTTACCTTTTTCTCTGATAAGATTATGAAAGTGACTTCCGTGCTCTGCCACAAATTTCATAACCTCAATTACAGCGATATCTCCTTCATAAAGAAGAGGTTTCTTCTTTTCTGCTGGAAATAAAATTAGAGCAGGATAAACTTCCCTCTGCATATTAAAAGTACAACAGACAACATTAAGTCAAGTACTTTCAAGAGTATAAAATTTCAAATTGGAAGGCCATACAATCAATTATTCAAATACAATGTTATTTCAAATAAATCGTGGCTGAGAATCACATCATTCATACTTTAGTTATATGCAATGAAACTTAATCAATCCCATCTCAAAATTTATTATTCCAATTTATACATGCTTCTCCCTCAAATGAGCAACAGCTGTACATGAAAATTATGGCTACCTCACGAAGTGAAATAAACTTTTCGAAAAGGCATTGATGTCTTTTAATGCTTATAGATGTCCAAGGCAAAAAAGGATTTTGACAGAAATTGCATCGGGTTGAGCACCGATTCCTTTCATTGGTATTCCAAATATTCCACTGAATGAAAATTAGCCTGCCTACACTGCTTACTAGATTTCCTTTTTTGTATTTCAAACTGCACATGATCAGTTGGACCATCCACTTTTAGTCTTTGGATACAAGTTAACAAATAACTGTTTGCCTAGTTCAAGCTTCACCAATTCATTAAGTTTATTTTTTCAGCCGTGTGAGGATGGGTGGGGGGTAATGAGCCGGAATCATCACCATGTTAGCCCAATATTTGAAAATTTATCATAAAGTAACCATAAAAAATTCATCACGTTGATTTGACCCAACAATAATGAATTCATGATAAAGATGAACAATACATTGCTGAACAAGTACAACGCAATAACAAGCTCAAAATGCTGACGAAAGTATGACAATAATGCATAACAAATTCTCAATTAGGTCCTTACACGTAAAAACTTATTAAATCAGTCCCTACATGCTTAAAACATAAAAGATTTGGTCCCTGTCACAATTACTCTTTTATGCATTTTTAATTTGGTCCTCGTACAAATACCGCATTCTTAATTTGGTCACATACATGTAGCATAGCATGTTCTTAATTTGGCCGCTTACAGTTAGGAACCAAATTAAGAACGTGCTAAACATTTAAGAATGTGTTACATACATGTATAGGAAACATGTTAAGAATGCAAAAGGGACCTAAAGGTGTCAGGAACCAAAATTTGTAACGTTTTGCATGTGTAGGAACCAATTTGATAAGTTTATGTAGGGTCCAGTGGGACTTTGCATAGAGGGGATAAATTATGTGTTTAACCTAATCATAAAAACGAGACAAGGACCAAAAATATAGCTTCACAAGTACCTGGTCTAATGACTTCAGTATCAAATCACAGTCATTCAGAGTACAATCCAATAAGTAGATCACCGGAAACTTCATCATGATATGATCCAAATTTTCTGCCATGTAACAATCAATTGTCACTTTTAGCGATTATGTCTACCACTTGGTCGGCAAATACTCCCACAAACCAATTTAAAAAACATCATACAACATCAATCAGTCCACAAAACAAAACAGTATAGGAACCATTGGGATTCATGCTAAGATCAGAGGTGCAGAGTCAAAATCGGTTACATATTTGAAGTGAAAAGTTAAAATTGTGTGGTTGAGTAACAAACAAGTGAACACTGTAAAGCAGTTGGTGGCAATAACATGCACAACAGATACAAGACCAGCTAATTGCTAACATAAAAGCTCCTGACCATTTTATTATAAGAAAAACAACAAGCTTCTCACATTTTATCTTAAAACCGAGACACAACAAAACTTGCTGAAAACAAATACCTTAAGCAAGCATCTTTATCTGAATGAAGTACGAGGTGGTAGAGTGAAGAGACAAACAGAAACATGGAGTCTTACCATGATCAGATATACCTTCCACGTTCTGAGATCCACTCTTCAACATATTCACATAGCCCTTGATGGCCCGATATACTTCACGAACAACCATTTCCATTCTCTGGCAGAAAGAACACCAGTTATTGCTGAACAAGATCAAGACATCTTTATTCCATGCATTGGAAGTATCTTCTTTGTTAGAAAGATTAAAACCAATAGCAAGTTCAGAGAAACTATGAGCCGTGATTTGAGGTATAGAATCTATCTCATGAAAATCCAAATTAACAAATGGAGGATGGATGGGCCCCTTTTGACCTTGAAGTACATGTTCTGACCGCTGATATGGATGTAGGGTTCTATTAAGAAACTCGGAGAGAAAATCATATAGTGAAGAAAAGTTGAAACTTTTCTCACCAGGATAAACATAGTGTTGCTGCTGAATGGGATCAACTATAACCAAAGATGGAACTCCAACATCACCCGTGAGTCTTTCAAGTAATTGATAATTACCATCAGAATAGAAAAATGAACCATTAAAACCAAGAAAATGAGTCAGTTCTTCCTCATACTTGTTCCCACCTGAAGAATCATCTGTTTCTGATCTCACAAATTTGGCAGTAGAAAGTTCATTATCTGCAACAGATTCCCCAGGCTGCACAGACTTCATCTCCTCATGTGTGATGATAGAAGGTCTATTCCCTTCAGCATGCTCAGAAGATAGCTCGGTCGATTTGGGATTTGCCTTAACCTCTCCAGCAGATCTATATGGATCCCCATCTAGCACCACAGTATTCGCATGGCCCTGTTCAGAGGTTACTGTTGGAATTTGATTTGACTGAACTTCTGAATATGGTTGTTGTGTACTAGCTAACCCGATATCCATATCATCAGATAAAAGTTGGAAGCCTAAATCCTTTGCTAGGGAGCTTAGTTTTCTATCATTCTGTCGCTGGAGGAGATAACCCAATATTTCATTCAAAGAACTCCCTTGAAGATCAGAAGGTACATTGTCTAAACTAACTTGTTTACCCTCATTTATAATCATGACCGAAGAAATCTTCTCTTTTAGTTTAATCTTTTGGGCTGGCATAGATAACTTTAACCTCGGATGTTCAGATGTACTCTTCAAACCATGATAATATTTATCATGACTGTCATTCTTCTTCTTGCCTGCTTGATTCGCACTATGATAGTGTTGTGCCAATTCTCTAAAAGCTTCAAGAGCTTCCTTACTTTTTCCCCTAGTTTCTGAGGATTCAGATGATCTATCAACAAATAGAAGTACAGATGGCTTATTTGCTGGTAGAATGGGCTCTTGATCATGTCCATTACCTTCCAGCTAAACACAAATAAGACAGGGTAAGTTCCAAAAATGGTTATTAATTGAAAGAAGGATGGATGCTTGCTAGTGGTAGTGTATCTTCATTTGTTAAATAAACTAGTCCACTATAATAATTACACATAGGATACAGGAACGATGGAATTAAATTATGGCATATACTTCATAGCATGGAACAAAAGACAGAAAGGTTTGATTCACCTCTTTAACATAATAACTATTCATCTGCAAAACATAGTTTAAGTCATCCTCTTCTTTGAGAATATTTGAACAACTTGAACATCCAGCCTGATACTGAACCGCAAACCATGGGCCATAATCACCAACACCTAGGGATGAAAGCATTGACCTATTCGAAACCAGGCCAAATCTGTTTCGCTCCGGAGGAAAAAAGAATTCTCTCACAACAGTCATGAATTTCAGGTAAAAAGAATGAAACCGCTCAAATTCTTCAGATGATGAACAATAATGTACAACATCATGATTCCTATCCTTGGAGCCCTCCAAAAGACCATAATTTAACAAGCTAAACTCCCCCAGCCAAGGAGCTTTACAAAACCCTTTATCAACACCAAGTTCAGCCTTGCATGTGTCCTCATCTGATGATTTGGAAATAGGAAAAAAAGACACAGAAAATAATGAAATGAAGAATTTACTTGTTAAACTCGAGGTTTTTCATTGACAAGCACTTAAATAATACCAGCCACCTTCTTGTTAGTCTTCCCCCTTGACACATGCATTCCACTATTCCCTCTGCTAAGATCCATTCCATGGTTATTCCCTGCAAAGAAACGCCCACACAGACAGTGAGTCACCTTCTGCTGAGTGACCAACCATTAAGACATTCCAAGTAACATAAATACACTGATTAAAAGGGAGATACTATAAAACAGATCCATATTCCCTAAAGTCGAGGAATAATCAGGGAATCAATGAATTCAAACAATAAAAACCGTTGGATAAGTATCATACAACTCATGAAATATAGATAAAATATAACCATGTGATTTAAGTTTTTTTTTTTTACTTTAAATAAGCCTCTAAAACCATATATCATTCGATCTTCATCTAACGGAGCTAGTTGACAAATGTGCAAATGCAAGAAATACCGGAAAACATATTTTTCCGCTCTCCAATTAGAATTTCATCCTAGTAATCTTCAATATTTCTTTAATGCGGACCTTTTACCAAGTGAAACTCAAATTCTGATAGAACAACCATTCGAAAAAACACTTATTGAACTGTTAACAACCTTCGTCCTACCTACCTCTAATCATCAATGTCACGGACATTATTTCAGAAAAAAGGCAAATATTAAGTTAGGTGCAGATTCGTGACATCAAATTCGTTAAAACTCACCAAGGACGGGGAAACTGTTTTGCGTTCCGTTATCTTTAGTACTTTTGGCGAGCAACTTGGGCGTCCAACCACAAAAATCAACGAGAACAATAGCTTTGTCAGTGGAATCAATGAATGATCTTAAATCCAGAGGAGAATTGAGAGCCGCGAGAGGAACCTCCTCAGGCGCAAGGGATATATAAGGATACAACGAGAACAGAATATTCTGAGCTCTGAATCTTCCACGGTACTTATAAGACACAGAATAATGGAAATAGACGAGTGTTATCTCATCGGTAGCACCTATGGAATCTGCTAGAACCTTCTCGGTGTTTCTATGCATGCGCATGAGTTTGAGAGAGGCGAACTCTTTAGGCTTAGCGGAAACTGCAAGCGAAACGTCGTTCATGAGAGATCGAGCCTCGCCAGACCCTGCGGTTCAAAATCGAAATCAATTCATCAAACACGTTAGGAGCAGAAGAGCGCAACGCAACACGTAATGGTGTTGGTCGAATGAAGAGTGTGACGAGTAGAGTGAAGTACAAGGAAGCGCCACGAGAAGGAGGAGGTGACTATGGAGACGGATCTGTGAAGAGAAATTCTGCTTGGTGAGGATCTGCCATTGGAATTGAGATTGGGAAGATGATGAGCATCGATATTGGGGAACAATGGATAACGATGCTAATGCTATAACAAACACGGTCAATAACGGTAACTTCATTGTCTCTCGGTTGAAGATGCTACGCTATGGCACGGTTGGTTCAGTGGAGTGAATACCAGTGCAGTCACCGCCACCAGTGTCTCGCTCGCACATCACACACCGGTGATATTCTTTGTGGACCGGGTCGGGCTAACTCGGATCGGAAAGAGAAATGCTAACATATTTTGTTTTTTTGTGTTGGGACGATGATAATTTTATTTATTTTTTCATGTGATGATAATAGCGAGTACTAAATTTGCAATATTATGTTATTGCGGATATCAAGTTGCGAGGGCAAATGTATAAATGAAATAATATTATCTTTGAGAAGTAATGTTATGATTTTTTATTTATTTTTACAATTATGGTTATATTTATAATTTTGGAATAAGTATCATTTTAGTCTCTAAATTTTGATTTAAAATTAGAATTTGTTTTTATATAAAATTTTTGTATATTTTGATTTTTCAACTCTAAAGTTGAATAAATATAGTTCTTTTAATTCAATATATTTTTTTTTTACGTATTTTATGTTAGTGTTGAAATTGTTTATAAAATTTAACACATTTTTAATTTAATATCTGTTATAAAATATGTTCGACACTTAAAAAAATTAATGTAATTAGATTAAAAATATTATATTTATTTTTTTTTTTTAAATTTACGAATCAAAATACGTTAAAGTTTCAAACAGAAAAAAAAAAACGAATTCTAATTAAGTCAAAATTTAAATACTAAAATATACTTAATCCAATAATTCTAACATATTCTTATAAGAACTAATTATATAACTTTATAGTGTAAAATTATAATATAAATTCACTGTCATGTTTTTATTTTGTTGGTTGATATCATGATTATATCATCAAGAAGAATACTTACACTTTTGTTAAGATAACAAAAACAATTATGACGACAACGTTGTCCACATAATCCTTGTTCTTATTTGAATCTAAATACGAATAAAAAAAATGTGTATTAGTTTTTGTTGTTTAACTTAATTATACGATCAAGGATGTTTTAAAAGTTAAACGTTTTGTATGGGTTGTTTGCATTATATCTTTGCAATATGATTTAGAAACGAAATATAGAATCATATTTTAATAAAGTCCAGACTCTTTATATTTATAAGTGTGTTTAACGTTTTCAAAAACCCAGTAGATGTTGATTTTTATTACATTACAAAAAATCAATATAGACATTGATAATAGAAACAACAAATATTTCATTTATCTATTTAAATGCTATAAATTTTAACTGTTTTGACTTATTTCATCCCTACAAATGGATATTCAACTCAATCTCAAAGTCATGAAAAACAGGATGTTAGAGTTGAGAAAAAAATGTGACTAAAGAATTTTTATTCTAGTTAAAAACAAAATTATATACCCATTTCATATTTGGCATGTGAATATGTAAAGTTTTTGCTTTTTTATACCAGTTTTAAAATTAGTATAAATATATAGGTTATAAGTAATGTTTTTTATTTTAATATCAGTTTTATTTGTACTTCTCACTAGAGATGGTAATATGGGTCTGGCCTATCGAGCCGATCCGCAGGTCCGTGAAAAAAATGCGGACGAGCTACGGTAGTGAGCTTGCAGGCCCGTAATGACCCAGTCTGTATAAGCCTGCGGTTCGTGCAGGCGGACCCGTAAGCCTACATTAAAAAAAAAAATGGATTTGTGTATATTAATTACTTTTTTTTATGGACTCTTGCATTAACGCTTTAAATTCTTGTATAATTGGAAAAGACAAGTATTATGTATTTTTTAATATGCTAAACTTTAAAGAATACATATGGTGTGTGTCATAGTATGAATATAAATATGATGAAAATGTTGAATTATCAATTTATCATCCAACTCCTCAAAGTCTTTACTTGATTTTGTGAACTTCTTAAAGTTTTCTAATTTTTAAACATTAAAAGTTTTATCATAAAAAAAAAAGTGGGTCAGCCTGTGATGTGCGGACAGGACCTAAACAGGCTGGACCAGTTCACATTGTCATTCCTACTTTCCACCGCATATAAAACTTGGATATAATTTTCCAAAACAACAAATATTTTAATCATAAGACATAATAATATTTCAATAATCTAGTATTTCATGAAATACAATCCTAACCTAATATTTAGGTCAGATATAATATAATATTTATATGTAATGTTTGTCTATCCTAACATAATGAATATACATTTAATATTTACACGAAAACTCATAAAATATCTAATATCATCTTTTACAAACACTCAACATATCCGAAACTCATGAACTTAATTCAAGACTTCTAACTCCATTAGATATACGTCATTAAAAATATACACAAAAAATTTGAATCAACAATTGATAAATACTCAATACATAAGTTAAAAATTACACATTTTTACCATATCTCATGGTTCAACAATTTTTACAAATATAATTTTATGTATGTACCTCATCACATAAAATCAACACTCATTACTTCTCGGTCGACAAAGTAATACAAGTTAAATTTATAAAATATTATAATTTGATAATTATATTTCAATAGTATAGAGATTAACTACTCACAAATTACTCAATGAAAAAGAGATTTGTATTTCTCATAATCTCAATTAAGTCTGGTTCACTATTTAAAAGTTTTATATGTTTTAGAAAAATAGTGTTTTTAAAATATATAAAATTTGTTTAAGTCTCGATCACTATTTAAAAGTTTTATATGTTTTAGAAAGATAGTGTTTTTAAAATATATAAAATTTGTTTATAGTTTAACTTTTTATAAATAAAATAATGGAGTGTTATCTTATCATTAAAATCACAGCCCGTCTTAAACTTTTGCACTAATTCAGCTATATTGTGTAGTTAGGTATGATAAAGTGGTGAAATATTAAGGAGTTGTCTATTTATTTAACAATTCAGTTATATAGTGTAATAAGGAGTGATAAAGTGGTGAAAGATTAAGGAATGGTCTATTTATTTATCAGAAGTTAGTGGATTAGGTTGGTGTTTTTGTCCTCTTAGTCTACTTAGACTCGTTTTAAAATATCAGTTTTTGATTATATAATTTTTAAAAATATATAATTATTTTTATTGGAATTTAACGATGAGTCTTTAATGTGGTGTACCAATGACCAAGTTAATGGAAAATATTAAATAATCTATACTTAAATTTATCCTTATAATTTAAATAAGTATGAAAAAATATATTTTTTGTAACGGTTGTATGAACCTATCTAATACAAAATATTATAGTTTTACTTGAATATTGTGCTTGCTGTGCACCTAAATTGCCCATTTTGTTTTTAAAATTTACATTTCTTATAAGCTATATAAATCAATTGTCTTTTTGAGTGTTAAAGTGAATTAAATCAATTCATATGAATTATGATAGTAAATTGAGTTCAAAATGAATTGGTTTAACTAAATGTACCTTATGATAAATAAAAAATTATCTCAAAACGGTGAATTAGATATATAATATTTCCAAATATAATAATAACATTTTTTAATTAAGTGAACTAAGTTAATTTTAGACTATAATAGAAGATTTTTTAAATTCTTTAATATAATTTGAGTTAAACTCAAGGTGAGTCTAATTAACTGATATCTACTTATTTTACATTTGTTTACTTACATATAAAACTATTATCTGTTCATATTCTTAATTTTGATAATTCTTTGTGAGGAATTTTATATGCTTTTAAGACCGTAATAAAATAAAGATATTTAGTTTTGGTGGATAATAAACATGTTAATAGACGAATAATAATAATAAAGAAAAAAGAGTTAAACATTCTAAGACGGACATAATAGCATATGAAGCAGAAACACAGAGGTTTGAGTTGTTGTGTGTGGTTTCAATTTGAGTCACATCTCTGTGTGCATTCTCATTGTTACCTCTCTCTTTTGATCTCTCTCCCAGGTACTCTATTTTTCTCTTTCTCGTTCTCTCTTTACAGCTGCTTGCTTTTTCAATTGTTACTCCTTTTTTGCCGTGCTGTGGTTTAGATTACTAATTTGTTCTTCGAATTTGTGGTTTAGGAACACGCCATTGAAGCTCATTCTAGCTTTTTTCAACGTTCCATACAGGGGCAGGTAAGAGGGTGATTGTTATTACTTTTTTCACTTTCCTGTTGTGATTATTAGCTTCAAAGAAGGTGTCTCGTTTTGGTTTTGATAGATTGGTTAAAGGCTCGGAGTGGTCTTAGGACTACTTAGTAACTAGGTTGGTTTAAGGGACAAATGGGTATTTTTCTTTTTGCGAGTTGTGGGACAAGATCGTGACTTTTTGTTTTGGTCACCAGCTGTTTGATAAAATGTTTGACTGTTACGTGCAATATGTTATTGCTTTGGTGCGAAGAAAATTTGTTGCCAATGCGAATTCCGGTTTGGTTGGTTTGTTTTTGTTGATAGTGTTTTTTTATTGTCCGGTAAAATGATTAGCTATGATCAGTGCTTATGTGGTATTTGGTTTATTGCCTAAGTTTGCGAGCTGTCCCCTTTTCCATTCTGTTTTCTGGTTTGTTTGATTTTGTGGGTGCATTCTCTTAGTTTGCAGTTTTTGTTTTATTTGTAAAGGCTATTGATTTGACCTTTGGTTGTAATATAAGGCCGGTTTCATGTTTTGGCATATGAATTTGGTATGTAGCATGAAATTTCGTTTCACTGGTAGCTTGGGTTTCATTTCATGGGATTTGGATTTATTCTCCAAGTGTGATTTCTAACATTGTATTTTGTGCTGTTTTGGTTCTCCTGAGGTTTGAAGCTGTTGCCATTGGAAATTAACACTTATTTTTTGTTAGTGAAAGAATAGAGTAGAAAAAAATGATCAGACGAAGGTTATCTGTTCTCTCAACGTCAATCATCAGAAGCTCAACTCATAGCAAACCCATACTCAGATGCCCATCTATCCAATTTCAACCCTTTCAACTCCCTCATTCTCCTAATGCTCATCGAAAAATTAGTTGTTATGAATTCCCAGATTTTCAAGGCTTTAGAGCGTACAGTCTTCTGAGCTTGAATGATTTGAGAGATAAGGTTCCCAGGAAGCAGCCAACAAGGAAGGGGCGTGGGATTGGGTCTGGAAAGGGTAAGACTGCTGGGAGGGGTCACAAGGGTCAGAGAGCTAGAAAAGGTATAAAATTGGGTTTTGAAGGAGGTCAGACCCCTCTTCGCAGAAGAGTACCCAAACGTGGGTTCAAGAACCCATTTAGCCTAACTTTTCAGGTATGTTTTAGTCTTTATACTTATCGTTTTACTTTTGTATAATGCAGAACATATGGAAAACCAAAATAATTCAACTCGGTAAAATTGATTCTTGGACCAAATGCACTTGGTCAAGTTGCTTTTGTTTCTCAAGATGCATTCTTCCCACTAAACTAGAACTTTAATATTGGATGAATAATGGAAAAAAATGAGAAAAAGACAGTTTTTGTATGTTGCCAATCTTGTTGTTATGGTGTTTAATGTTATTAAGTACAAATTGTGAAAAATGGCAGAAAGCCAATAGCCTGTCCTATCATTTAGTGGATAGCTTTGCGAGCTGATAGCAGAAGTCACATCACAGTTAGAATATATGATTTTTATCAAATATATATGTTAAAAAATTAAGTTATGCACAAGTAAAAATAAAACACAAAATGAGCATGATATTTAGTCAAAAGTTCAATAGGCTGACGACAACTTGTCAAAGATGACAAGAGGATGCAGGACTCATGCCACAACCACAACCAAAATAGCTGTTGCACCAGGGACAGAGTTGCAATCATGGATTTGAGAAATTCTGCTGTGCAATAGTGCTATAGTGGTCTTTCAGTAGATTGCATCTCAAGTAGTTGGAGCTACCAATGGACATGGGATATATAGCAGTAGTCATTCAGAGCACAATCCATAACATTTAGATGCAATTTTCAATTATCGCAATCACAAGGATGATCTAAGATCTCTGAGGCAGTTATCTTATTGAAAGATTAACTAAACCTCCGTGTGAGTTTGAGTGTAGGATCAATCTGTTGGGGACCAAAAACAGAAGGCCTAACACAATATTGCTTTCTATGTTACAAAATAGTGTGGCTAAAAGGAATATTATTTCTTCACAGTAGTCAAAGCAACAGGGTAAACCATATTACCCCCAAAAGGAGCATTCTCCTTTTCACTTTGAAAAAACCAGATTCACCAGTGTTAGAAAGCACAAGCTAAAGCCCCAAATTACAAGTGAGGACTTATTTATTTGGTTCTTACTCCAAAACCACATAAGTAACTAGCTGGTTACAGCTAATTACAAATTAGCCCCTTTTTTCCTTCTATAGTAGACCTGTAAAGGTTGCTCTCCTTTCGTCTATGTCCCTTCCCCCTTCCAAACACAATCTGTTGTCATCATTGTTCGTTTCTCTCTTTGTATTTTCTCCCACTTTAAAAAATGAATTATTAAGTGGGAAACATATCCTGACACTGTGAAGCTAAAATGATATGTTTAATGTTAATATCTCTGAATCTAATTTTATTTTCAAGATTCTGAAACCCCCTGTGGATATATCTGTCCGAGTGGCTAAGTTGGTTTCAATTGATCTGAACCTCTATTTTCCATGTGACATTTCCCAAGCATGATTTAACTAAAAGTATTGTGATCATTGACAGAAAATGTTTTCCAAAGTTTATATCTTTATTGTATTCAAGAGATTTTCCCTATATCTTAACTGTTTATACTTGAATATTGATGTTGATGTAGTAAGGCATTCTATACCTTGATTGTTGACATTGGATTTATGACCATTGAGTAGCTCAGTTTTATTCAAGTTTCTGTTTTTTTTTTTTTTTTTTTTTATTTGGTTCTTATTTTAATCTCAGAAACTCATAATCTATCAGCCATTTATATGTCTACATTGTTAAAATTTTTATGCATCTTTTTCTGCAGCCAATAGGTTTGGGTAAAATTGCAAAGTTTATTAATGCTGGGAAGATAGATTCTTCCGAATTGATTACAATGAAAACACTCAAGGTTTTATAACTGCTACCCCACCTTTTCAGTTCTTCTGGAATTGTTTTTGCTTCATGTGCTTCCTCTCATTCTTGTTGTCATTATTATTACCATAGGATGCAGGGGTACTTGGGAAGCAATCGAAAGATGGAGTGAGATTGATGGGGCGTGGTTCAGAGCAGATCAAGTGGCCAATTCATCTAGAGGTAGACTTTATACGAAGACCATACGTGTTTAGAGGATCATAATCACGCTTTTTGATTCTTAAGTTTTAACTTCAGAAATATATCTTTGTATCAGTTTTTAAACTTATCTTTATCTCATTTCTTAAATTTCAACATAGTCATAATCAATCGTTTTTCTTTCTTTTGTTAAATATTTTATGATTAGTTATATTGTGGCTTGAAATTCTTTTTTCATTAGCAACATAAACTAACTGGGCGCAGCAAGATTTTTACCTTTGTAATTGAAATGGTACAATGGGTGTAGGGTGTCTAACTTCACATTTCTAAACAAGACCAAGAATTTTGACATCTCGGCTATACTTGATATTTGTTACTTTTACCTTTTTTTTTCCTTTTACCTTCGTATAAACAAACAAAATGTTGTAGTTTGAGATTTATGTTATAATTGGAAATGTTAATATTTAAATACCATAGTATAATTTAACACAGCGATTTTACAGGTATCAAGGGTTACTGTTAGGGCTAAGGAAGCAGTTGAAGCAGCTGGTGGGTCTGTGAGAAGGGTGTATTACAATAAGTTGGGCTTGAGGGCACTGCTGAAGCCTGAGTGGTTTGAAAAGAAAGGAAGATTGTTGCCTAAAGCAGCTAGACCTCCTCCAAAGCAAAAGGATAAAGTTGATAGCATTGGTCGGTTGCCAGCACCAACAAAGCCAATTCCATTTTTAGTTGAAACAACCAAGGATCTTCCAGTTCAGCCATTTAGTTAAACTATTTTCAAAAAATTTTGTAATTCTCTATGGTGCAAGTCTGGCTCACAAGTTTTTCATGCAGTTCATGCAATTCAGAATTAGATAAATGAATTCCTTGGGGACAAAGGAAAGGGAAAATCTTGTTTATTATTTTTATTTGTTTTAAGGATTTGATCTTTGTCACTCAGTTGAAAAGAGCCTTAGGTTATTGTCTCTGTGCTGGGAATAGAATCTTAGCTTCTTCATTAAGGGTAATTTGCAAGAACACTCTTCACTGTTTACTTTTCTCTGGTTATGGATGGTGCTTGTTAAACTGACTTAGCTGAATTTTCATAAATGGACGATTGTTTCCATCCGAATTTATCAATATACAACGTTATTATTCACTGATTATACATGTAGATGAATATTAGTTGTTGTTTTTCTTTTCATTACACTAAGAGCTTGAATAAATATTCTTAAAGATTTTTAACTTGCACAATAACACTTCTGAGATGAAATCAACAGCTGTAGTAACTTATTCACAAAGGTTTGTTTTTTATGCTTTACCCTTGCTTGTGGCCACAGAATAGTTTCAGGTACATTACAATTTAGTAAATCTAGCTCCCGTTGAACCAAATACATGGATGATTAATGAAACACATTAAAATGATTAGTTTAATCCATCAACACATTAAATTCAAAATTGTATTTTTATACTAAAATAACTAATATATGCATAAAATTTATAACAATAACAATAAAAGTTCATATTTCAACTTTTAAGAAATTGTTATAATAAAATATCTCATATATAAAATATCAATTAAACTATTAAAATTTATGACAGTATAAATCCACAAACAACAAATGAATAGATAACACTAATTTTAGGTACAAGATTCTGTTAGCTTAATGACTAGGGTGATTTATTTGGGTATTGATTTATGTTGAATTTTTATAAAACTAAATTGGATTTACTTGATAAAGGTTTTTCAAGAGACTGTTTTTTTTTATAATAATAATTTGTTAAAAATTTATACGCATATTTAAATTATTTGTAACAATATATAATATTTTTTTTTATATATACATCTTATATTTTTATTTTACTTTTAATTATATTTTGAAATTTTAATATTTTAAAGTTAAAAACGAAGAATAGTGAAGATAAACATTCCTCCCACACAAGACTTCTTCACACTATAATTATACTGTTTTCCTTTTTATGTAAATATGAATTTTGAATTACTAAAAATGAAAAATAATTACAATATGATCAAAGATAGAAATTATTTAAATGATTTCTCGTATAGTAACATGTCTCTTTTAAAAAATGGTTGGTATATAAACTAGTATTTTTTTTTAATTATCATATTATTTGACATTAATATTTTTTTTTTCAATTTCTATAATATTTTATCGCATGAAAATTTGTGTCTATGACTCTCATATGTCTCTCATCTTAAATTAGTTTTAAGACCAAATTAATAAATAGGTATTTCTCTTAAAATATTTATGGAACAAATAAAAAAGAAGAGCTATTTTTGAACCCCGAAGACGTTGTTAGCAACCAGTAACATGTTCTTTGCTTCTCTTCTCGCTCCCAACAGAACTTCAAATTGTTTTCCCTTTGTTCACTGAGTAAGTTTCTTTTTGACGCGCTTCGTTTCGCTTGGTATCTTATTTGGTTCGGCTACTAAGTGTATGAAATATGATGGGGTCTGAGTAGCATTGTTTCTCATCTGCACACCAAGTGTTTGCTTATTTGTCTGAGTGGCTCGATCGAGAATATACGTTGTGATGGAATGTATACGTGTCTCTTGTTTGTGTGGGTTTGACATTCAATAGAATTTTGGGATGTTTGTGAGGTCATGGTTCCGTGTCTTCTTGTCTTGGGATGCTGAAACTGAGTAAGGAGTAGGGAGTTGGGATTTGTATTTTGTGGTTTGAATTATAGTATTGTCATGGTTATTTCTGCCCATGTTGTACTGTCAATTTTGCTGCTGGATGTGAGAAAATAAATTATTTTCATCTATTATGTTGTATTATGTCACTGGTTATGCATTTCAGGGATTTTAAGGCATATAATTCTCGTCGGCTTTGTTCCTGGAGTCTTGGTGCGTGGCTTTCTTTTTTTCCTCATTTACTCTGTAAAGCAACAACTTTTTGTGTATATTTTGTTCAACTGCTGCAAAGACTTCATTCTTATAAATTGTCCTTTTTATTTTTTTGGTGTAATATTGGATTGTTCTATGGTCTTATGATTGACCAAATTATTTTCCTGTCCAACTGGAGGAACTGATTAATGGAAAATACTGTTTTTAAAGGAAACATGTTGAAACAAGCAATTGGCATAACATGCAAAACCCGTGCTTATGCTTTTGAAGGAAACAGAGTTTTGCCTTGGGTATATGTGCCTTCGTGCTTTTTCCGCAGTGGACAGGTAAAGTCTCTTATATTACCTTTCAAAGTACAATTTAAATTATTTTTACTTTTTTCAATATTTTTCAGTAGAATTTCCTTTTTGTCTGTTTAATAAATTATAGAATTTGGTTGAATCTTGATTTAAGTTTCCGACTTTGGGAGCAACTTCATTGGTTTATAAAGAAGACTTTGTGTACAACATATGGGGGAAAACCATTCAAATATGTGTCAAAAACAAATGATAATGAACACTTCATTTTCATTTTGTTTCATGTAATATGGTGTGATGGGCATTACTGCCTTTAATTGAAATAATTCCTTTCATAGATAAATTAGATAAGATGCTAAGTTTCAAACAAAGTATGAAATCCTGAAGCTTATGAAGTTGTATAGGGTTAAATTGGCCTGTGATAATAAAATAATTTCTTTAGCTTTTGCATATAGTTAGGAATGAGCCTAAGTTTAATAGAAGAAATAAAGTTTGGAAGGTCTACTACAGGAGGAATAAAATTCAGTAGTTTAGGTTTGTGACAAACTATAACAGAGGATATTATTTTGTGATATTAAAGGGCCCTGGTTTTAATTGTAGTGCAACAGTTAAAGATTGTGAAGGGCATTGGTTGATAGTTGGAATGGAAAAGGTTTATGCTGTACAGCAGTTAGCTAGAGATTATTCAGCACTAGTGTGAATTCATTGCTCCCACATATATTTGTAGTGTATCAAATCAACTACCTGGTATTGTTTTACCGTTCATTATGTGGCTATGCCTTTCAATAGGACATGTAGCACTTTATGTGCGAAGTTACCATTCCAAGTAGCTGGTGTGGATTTTATCCAATTGAAAGATAAAGTTCAACAAGCCCAAAATGCCTATTTGAGGTGAATCATTTGTGTAGTATTAATACTCATTGTTAAGTCATTTCTTTTATACAGGTACATAAGGCACCTAGAAGTTTTTTTGGGGTAGAGGATTTCCTTGATGACGACAATAGTCGACCTTACACATACCAAAAAGGCAAGAAATCAAAGAATCCAAACAAGCACATATCTTTTAAACAAAGAACGATTGCGTACATGGAGCCGTTTACACTTGATGTGTTTATCTCAAAACGCTTTGTATCAGCTTCACTCACTCACAGGGTGACAAGCAAACAGGTTGCAGTTGCAGGTACCAACTCCAAGGACATAAAAGCTGTTCTTAGGTCTCGGTCAGACATACCAGCATGCATATCCATCGGTAAGATTTTATCTGAAAGAGCAAGAGAAGCTGATGTTTACACTGCTTCCTACACCCCAAGGGAAAGGGACAAGTTTGAGGGGAAAATCAGAGCTGTAGTTCAATCACTCATTGATAATGGGATTGATATCAAGGTTTACCTTGATTGAGTTGAGTAACTCAAGATTTTGTGGCTATCAGTTTGATATCAATTGGTGATTTCTGGTTTGGCTTTGTGGCTAGTTAGTTACCATATGCTGCTTTAATGGATAGGAAGATGGACAACCTAGAGAGGAAATCCATTCAGGCTCCTATTGGGCTGGAGGAAGAACTTTGATTCAATGTGATAGCTTGCAAAAGAGAGAGGCTGTTCAGGATAGGCTTTACTCAACACATTCTGCTGCTGATGCTTTGTCTGAAGACAATCAGATGCAACACTATCAGGATAGTTTGGAAGCTACCACTGTGCCAGTTTCATCCCGTTACTCTTTTTCTGGTCCTTCATATTCACTTCGCTAAATCAAACAATCTCTTCTGAAATCTCCTTTATAGTATGTTCCTTAAGATTACCATCTATTATGGTGAGTGACTCAATTTCATTAAAAAGAACTGTACGAATCCTACATACTTTCTCGGTTAGGCAACACTCTGAATTGGGGAAGCGCCATTTATTCACTGTGTTTGAGATTTGATGTGCAAAGTGCCATTCATAATCAATGACAATTTTCCTTGCAGACCCCAGTTGCTTTGCAACTTTCACAATTTGTGACTTATGACTAATTGGCATGTCATTTGCTGCTTTGGCAGACAGGGAGATAAGCAAGCAACATTTCAATTGATTTTTTAAAGTCAGGATGTTATGCTCTGCAAGCTTATAATTTTTTTAGGATCTGTTGACACCCTGTATGAATGTGGATACTCTGTATAATTTTCAGTGTTTATGTCCTAAAAAATGTATTATTTTGCCAATGTTTTCATGGCCAGAATGGTTAACAGGTGAACAAAGATAACGTTTTAATGTTTTTAGTCAGACCTCATGATTGCATCTTCAGAAGCACGTTTCTTTTTAATGTTTTAGGATGATATACCTTAATCAAATTTGATCACCTTTGAACTATGCTGAGCTTGGGGGTGTGGTGTGAATCATGAATCATACTGAACCCGCATTGGTATTTCATTATTTTTTCACTCGTAATCTTTTCTCTATTTCCTTTTTACTTTATATCAAAAACCTTTAACTTTCACTTTATTGTTTACTTTCATTTTTCTATCATTTTGTCTTCTATCAAATAGGGCAAAGGAAGTTACATGTTGGAGTCTACTATATGCACCTCATCCACTGAAAACTTAAAGGCCTCACCCTCTATGTAAATATCTCAAAGGTTATTGATGGTATTATATGATTGCAGTTGCAGTAAAATATACAATAAAATAGAAGACGAGTACGTCCAAATTTGTAGTGAGAAAAGAATACGTTGCAACAGTGGGACATGTCTTTGTATATTCCAAATAATATATAATAAATGTTGTTTAATTCCTGACAAATATAAACTAATTTTTACTTATTCAAAAATATAAATAAATAATAATAAAATAAAATATCAGTCCTAAACAATTAACATATTTCTCAGAATTTATTCCATTTATCAAAAAGAATAAAAGAAATATAAATGTCATTTATATCCCAATAAAATATCATTTATTAGGATATAAATGTCATTTAATAAAAATATAAATATAATACATATCTATTTAATATTTATGTTACTTCTTACAATTTCTCCTATTTTAATTTTAAAGGTATGACTAGGGTTGATTATTCATATCTACGATATCATTAAACTAAATACTCGCTACACTTTTTCAGTGAGAGATAGTTAAACTCCAAAAATCTTCGCTAATCGGAGAATAAACAAATTATCGTCTCCAAAAACTCGGGCCTGCCGGCAAAAATGGGTCTGTAATGCGATTAGTTGACCAAATAAAATGGCCCAATAATAATTTCATAAAAGAAAAATAGTTATTACATAATATTTGGAGAGGTGGAATTGTTCGTTTGTTCCAACTCGCCTTAAAAAAAACCAAGACACTACTAGATGAGTGAATGAAAAGAGGATTTGGTGTAAGAGCTTTGTTCATTTCCTTTCGAAACTGTAACCCTCTTCCGCCGCCGCTACTACCACTGTCAGTCCCCTTTCGCGCCGCCAGATCTCTTCATTCTCCGTCGTCTTCCGTCGCAGCCATGCCCGGAGCTGGGACTCACGATGAGGAGTGGCCGGCGAAGCGCGTGAGGGACACTTTCATGGGTTTCTTCGAAGGCAAGAATCACGTCAACTGGAAGTCCAGCCCCGTCGTCCCCTTCAATGACCCCACTCTTCTCTTCGCCAACGCTGGTATGTTTCCCGATGAGTGATTATGTGTGTGGATTTTTTTCAAATTCTTCTTCAAGTCAACGTTTGCCATGCTATGTTTGGAATTGGAAATGGTCGTGGTGGCGGTAAGGGTTTTGACTTGAAATATGAAGTGATGCTGAATACGTTGTGATAATTTGTTAACATTAACATTTTTATGGTGAGAGAAGAGAGGGAAGAGGGAAATGGTAGGTGTTAAAGAGGTTTTTGTAGTGGAGAGTATTCATATTTGTTGATATATATATTGGTGATAATAGTAAGTTAATAACATTGCGTTATTTGATTTCCGGGAAAAATTTACGGTGTTAAGGTTTATTTGTGGTGTGATGATAGGTATGAACCAGTTCAAGCCAATTTTTTTGGGTACTGCGGATCCCAACACTGCCTTGAGTAAACTCTCTCGTGCTTGCAACACACAAAAGTGCATTCGAGCTGGTGGTAAACACAATGATCTTGATGATGTAGGGAAGGACACCTACCATCACACCTTCTTTGAGATGTTGGGAAATTGGTCCTTTGGGGATTACTTTAAAGCAGAAGCCATCAGCTGGGCGTGGGAGCTTCTAACCGAAGTATGTTTTATTGGTTGGAGTTCATATTTTGCATCTTGAATTATGATCCTCTTTGTTGTAAACATTGATATTGTTATGTTAGATCACTATGCCAAGTGCTTTGTCCATGAGAATGATATCTAATAACTAGCAGCTACCTAGTAATTAACTACAGCTACCCCACCTGTAAACATTTTGTTTGCTTAATTTGTGCGTTTCTTGTGGTGGTAAGTTGGTCTTCTGGTGTCCAGTTACACTTTCATTTAGCAATTTTTCCATCACTGTCAACAGCACTTCCAACTTCCACTCCATCAATTGCACCATGCCCACTATTAATGCATTGAGTACTTTTATTGTGACTTAAATATTATGCAGGATTTTGTTAGTGTTCAATTGTCAACTGCAATCTTGACATTGGCTATCACATTTAAGGGCCTCTACTACTTGCTAATTATGGATAACTTAATGATCACTTCCTATGAAAAAAATAAATTGGAATGCTTAACTTGCATCTATGGTATTGTGCTACATTTTTAAATTGCGAAGTCGGTGGTCATTTGACTTCTTGATTTATATAATCCATAACTTTTGCTCTTGTTAAGTTCAAATCATGAACTTCTGTTTTGTGCTTCAGGTTTACAAGTTACCTTCAGATCGCATGTATGCCACATATTTTGGTGGTGATGACAAGGCTGGTCTTGCCCCTGATATTGAGGCTAGAGATATATGGCTAAAGTTTTTGCCTCCTGGACGTGTGCTTCCTTTTGGATGTAAAGTATGCTTTCACCATGTCTTAAATTAAAATGTGAAACAAAATCATATTAATGTTGTAGTAAACAATATGGATTATTTTATACTAGTATTAGAGCAAAATACATGGATGGATGTTATTTCACGGACAACTTGTTACTCTATTTTTATCATGTGATGATAAATTATTTTTCGTACTTAATGGGTAACAGTGTGACTGCAGGTAGTTATTGGCGAGTAATAATTGAAATTATACTGTCAATTAAAAGATTATTTGGGTTTCTCAAATGAATGCTGGGACCATTTCACCTTTCCTCTAAGAAAACAACTAGAATGCAACTTTTTTTCATAAGAATCATATGGCATACAAAATTAAAATTTAGTATTGTACTGTAATTTCTGTCTGAACCAAGCCTGCATATCTTACTAAATCTGTATCTTTGGATAGGACAATTTCTGGGAAATGGGTGATACTGGTCCTTGTGGACCTTGCACTGAAATACATTTTGACAGAATTGGTAACCGTGATGCTGCATCATTGGTTAATAACGATGATCCTACTTGCATTGAGATATGGAATCTTGTCTTTATTCAGGTACTAAAATGATTTACAGAGACCAATAATTTTTCTCCTCTCATTTATGTACTTTGCTAAGTTAAGTTGGTACTAGAATCCATTTTAGCATGCAGTCTTATTCTGTCACCATGGATCTGTATGTATGTGACTATCTTTACCTGGTAACAGTTCAATAGGGAGGCTGATGGCTCTCTTAAGTCGCTTCCAGCAAAGCATGTCGATACAGGCCTGGGTTTTGAACGATTGACCTCTGTACTACAGAACAAAATGAGCAATTACGACACTGATGTCTTCTTGCCAATCTTTGATGTTATTCAGAAGGTATGTCGGTGAAGGCATTGGAGTTTATTATATTTCCCTTGTGTTTGATGGTAGTCAGCAGGTAATTCTGTAATGTAGTATCACTTATCACTTTTATAGCAGACTGTGTACACATGATATCAAGCGGAGAGAGCATTACCTAACCTATCTGAACTCATAGTTATCAGTTTGTATAAATAGGTTCTATTGGAACGTTTAAATATGTAATTAATGTAAGTCTATAAAAATTACCACGGAATTAAATGTTGATTGTCCGGCTGGTACCCATTGTCTATAGTGATTTTTTAAAGTTTTACTACCTTTGCCTACAATGGATGCAAACTTGTAATTCACTGTAAGTTGAATCACATTAAATTGTGTTTTTTTCTTCTTGTTTTCTGTTTGTGCACCTTGGACAGAACTAGGTCATTTAGATTAACCAACTTTATTCCTCAAGTTTCCTCGATATCTAATACCATTGGACAACTCCTTAATTTCAAATATCTATTTAAATAAATATCTTTTTTGACCTTAGATAACCAACATATGCAAAATGTTGATTTTACTTTCTATTTTTAAATACTTATGGTTCCTACAGAAATATATGTAGTTACGTATACGATTTTCCATGTGTCATGGCATGCATTTCCATGTGCTGTGTTAAAATCCTGTGAATGCTTTTATGAATTTGCATTTAAGATTTTGCATGTATTTTTTAAATTTCTATGTGAATGATCCCCTTGTTAATGTTTTTTTGTTTTCTTTTAGTAGTTGTATTTAATTTAATATTTGTGACTGGAAACTGTTTGATATGTAATTTTGCTTTTGTGTAACCCATTTACAGGCGACTGGTGCCAGACCATATTCTGGTAAAGTTGGAGCAGATGATGTAGATAAAGTTGACATGGCATACAGGGTTGTTGCAGATCACATCAGAACTCTTTCATTTGCCATTGCTGATGGGTCTCGTCCTGGTATGATATTATAGAATGGTATTTTCATTGACATTGCGAGTCACGAAATGGCAGCTTTAAGTCACGTCATTTTTTTTGTCTTTTCCCTCTCATAGCTGGAGGGAGGCCTGTTCTTCATTGACAGGTTTAAGTCTGTTGGTAGCTGCACTGCAAAAAATAAATTCCCTTAGCCAATCTATTTAGGTTTTTGACTTTTTGATTATTATATATCTGGAATACTAGCTGTAAAACTTTTAGTTTGTGTGGGCATCACGTAGATCCGTATTAAACTAAGGAATTTTAATATTTGACTGGTTTCCATATATTTTCAGGTAATGATGGTCGTGAGTATGTTCTGAGACGTATACTTCGTCGAGCTGTGCGGTATGGACGTGAAGTGCTAAAAGCTAAAGAGGGATTTTTCCATGGGTATGTATAATGGTTAACAATTTAATCTGTTGCCCGAATCTTGTTGTAAAGCTTTGTTGCCAGTTATGATGCATGGATATGTTACATGTATTGGATACAACGGATGTCTGAAAAGGCGATTCATCTCATGTTAATAAATATAGGATAAATTAAAATACGTTGAGAGTGTATATCTATGCATATATTTAATTCACAAAAACAACAAAATAAATGTTATGGTAATTTAAAAAACATATTAAGATTGAAAATTATTATTAAATATTATCCAAGTGTATATACAAATAGTGAGAGTGAGAGTTGCTTCTATCAACATTTGCTGTCACTTAAGTGGTACTCAAATATCAATCCTGAAAATGATTTCATGGAATAAATCACAAAAATTATATATTTTATGTATTTTAATGTTTGGAATATTATAAAAATAAAAATGAGTGTAGTAAAATATAAGACTAAAAGAAATTATGATTGTTATATACACACACAAATATCAGTGGAATGTGATATTTGAGACTATTTTAAGAAAAAGGGGTTAGAGTGTGGGAGCCTTGGGAAGTGTTGTCTTATTCTGCGTGTGCTAATAAGTTGCGGACCCTCACTGATAAAGCATTCTATCGGAATAAGGTTTAACCCAAAGGACAACGATAATTCATTAAACGGGATCATTAGTTTTACCAATAAGCTACAGTTCTAACTTCCAAGCACTCTGTCTATGTATATTAAGTACTTTATTATTTTTAATTTCTGAAATACCACAGAATACGTATCTAATTGTATCCTTGTTTGATATGTTCTTGACAAGGATACGCTAGCTTGATGAACATAATGTGCAACACAGGTTGCCAGATTTTGCGTCCTGGTACCATAAGTATAATAAAACATATTTATGTGTGTTTGAGTAGTTATGCTAGGATCCAATTGCAAGGTCATGGACTTGATTGAGTCCCACATTGGAAGTATGAGATTCTAGTGTGGGTTTTACTGGGCCTTAGATTCTTCTACTACAACAGCTAGCTTTTGTGTTGCCATTGTACTGTTGGCCTGAGACTACTCAAAGTGCCAGTGCATAGAAAGACTACTGTGGAGCATGGTGAGATGCTCAGTTTCTATTGCAATGTATAGGACTGGAGTGAGTGAGTTTATTGGGCTTTGGTCCAGCAACTGCATCAACTAGTTTTTGTGGTGTGCTTCTCCCTAGGTTCTTATCAAGTTAGGTTGGCTAATAATTCAGCTGTACTGCATGTTTAACCTTCAGCAACATCCTGACAGGTCGTCATAACTGCTGGCTCTTGGTTTTTCCGTGACACAGTGGTGAGAGTCTGTTAGTGTTGGGAATGTATTAATTATGTGTATGTGTAAACTTTCTACTTGTAAATTGATTTTTTTGTAATCAATTTAGTTTGTAGTAAACTCATATATTCTCTCTTAGTTCTGTTCTCTACTGTGTTTTTCTTTCATTTTCGATGACATTCTTTCTTAAATGAATTCTTTCACCTGTTTATTTATTTATTTTTTTTCAAATTTTGTACATTTCTTTACGGAATTGTTGCTGAGTTCATTCTCCAATGATTCCGTGTTTGTATAAATATGTGTACATACATTCTATTTGTAATGTTCTGTCCTCATTTTTACTGATTCCCAGGCTTGTAAGTGTGGTGGTGAATTTGATGGGTGATGTTTTCCCTGAGCTAAAACAACAGGAAACACACATTCGGAATGTAATTGAAGAGGAGGAGGAAAGCTTTGGAAGAACCTTAATTAAGGTGACCATAGGCATATGCTCCTGTATATTTATGGGTTTTCATTAGTCAATCTTAATGACAGCCATTTCTCAAATTAGTTTTGATTCTTGTGTACTTTATTCATTGCTTTAGATGGTTTTTGCCATTTTCTTTTTCATGTTATACATTTAAAGATTATAAGAAAACCCGACTGTTTTTCCTTTTCCCAGGGTATTGAGAAATTTGAGACAGCTGTTCAACATGTTCAAGGAAAGACACTGAGTGGGGAGGCAAGTAGAACCTGTTATTTTCAGTTACCTTGTAGTCATATGTATTTGCAAGTATATGCCGTCTATTTAAAATTCAAGCAAACAAATATGTTTGTGAAATTTCACTTAGCTCAGATTTTTTTTTTGTTGTGTCATTTTTTATCTGTCTTTGGGGAAGTGATTTAAATGAAATTCTTTTCATTTCAACTTTAAAATTCTGTTGTTTTTATCCATAACCATTAATTCCTTTAATTTTATCATAATGATTTGTTGATTGTGTTATAATCACATTTGCAATAATGCACAAATACACCAGTGTTGAACTGTTGATTTTATTATTCAATATGTCATTCCATGTTGTTTTCAATAGACCTATGGGATATTTCTCATGCAGTTGTCTCTTGATTATAGGAAGCATTTGTCTTGTGGGATACATATGGATTCCCATTAGATCTCACTCAGGTAGGTGGATTGGTTCACTTTAATGCTGTATGGAACTGTGAGTCTATGCTATGCCTTTGTTTTTTTTTTTTTTTCCTAACATTTTCCTGTTGTATCAGCTGATGGCTGAAGAAAAGGGATTAGTTGTTGATGTTAAAGGTTTTGATAAGGCAATGGAGGCTGCAAGAGAGAGATCCAGAAGTGCTCAAACAAAGGTATTTTAATTGCTTGAATGCTTCTTTTCTGTGCATAAGTTTCTTATTTGTTAAACACCTGATATATTTAAAGGTTAAATAAACTAATCCTTGACTGATATTAACACTCATTTTTTCTTTTTTCTGCTTCTCCCACAACTTTCTTTTGTCATTGTCAGCAAGCTGGTGGGGCCATTGTCATGGATGCTGATGCTACCTCCGCATTGCACAAAAGGGGCATATCCCCAACAGATGATAGCTTCAAATATGCTTGGTTCAAGGTAGTTTTGTTACGAATAGCTATTGAACAGAGGAGTTTCTACTATTGGTTCTCTTGCCCCCAACCTTTCTTCTTTGATTAAACTTGATATTTTGATGGCTTGCATATTTTCAACTTACTAACTGGAAGGAGACATAATGAAGCAGACATTATATTTTGGTTATTGGTTGAGCTGTTGTATTAAACTTTTCAAGTCTGTTTATAGACTTGATATTCTACTGAACTTCTATTCCTTCCATTGATTTCTGTTCCTCACCATTTCTTATCATAGGACCATGAGAGTGTGGTACAAGCAATATATACTGGTTCTGAGTTTGTTGATACCATTAATGCTGGTCATGATGTTGGTTTAGTTCTGGAATCTACAAGCTTCTATGCTGAGCAAGGTGGTCAGGTATGAGGCCTTTTAAATAAATTATATGTTATATTTTCAATATAGTTTTGTTTGTTTGCTTGAGCATATTAAGTAGCAAAACTAGAAGAGAATAATGGTGAAATAATACTCGGCGTTTTAACATTAATGCCTTTGACATATGAAACAGTAAAATAAAAATGGTCTGAGTTATAATGTGCAGAACATGATATTTTGATGTATTTTGCTAATGGGAAATATAAGGCAAATATGCCTGGAATTAGCCAACTTGCATGAAAACAGGGACTGAAAATAAAAGATTCTACCTGTTGAATTTGTTAGTTCGATGCAAGTGATGCACTCTCCTTTTTTTACGGATGCAGATTTTTGATACTGGATCACTTGAGGGTACACTTGGTTCATTTCAAGTGCATAACACTCAAGTTTACGGAGGCTTTGTTCTTCACATTGGTAATGGGACCGGTGTCTCTGTTGGTGACAGAGTAGCATGCAAGGTCTATATATATATTTTTAATTTTTTTTTCTCTGTACTTCTTACTTTTATTATTAGTCCTTGACTCCAATTTCTCCATTATTTGTTCACTTTCCGGGACTTCAAATACCTCCAATTTGTTTTGGTTATCTATCAGTACTTTTCTTCTATGTATTCCTCATTTATTTTGTATATTTCATAACTTTTGTAGGTTGACTATGGAAGACGTGCCCTCATAGCCCCTAACCATACCTGCACGCACATATTAAACTTTGCTCTTAGGGTATGATGATAATGCCACTGAATGAAGACGTGCCATTCCCCTTACTGATCTGTGTGCTTGCTGAAATTTCCTATGTTGAATGCAGGAAGTACTTGGCAATCACGTTGACCAGAAAGGATCCATTGTTCTACCTGAAAAATTGAGATTCGACTTTTCTCATGGTAAAGTTTGTTCAATTGGACTGCTAGAATATTGCTAGTGTAAATAGTTGTTGTTTACTAAGCTTTAATGATCAGGCAAGCCTGTTGATGCCGACAATTTAAGGAAAATCGAGGCAATTGTTAATGAGCAAATTAAAGCTGAATTGGATGTTAGTGCAAAGGAGGCAACTCTTGCTGAAGCCAAGCGTATCAATGGTTTACGAGCTGTTTTCGGTGAAGTAAGTAATGTCATTTCACAGTTTTTGGTTATCGTATCCTGGATCATGTTCCTCAATATTCTGCCTTGGTGTAGGTCTATCCCGATCCTGTTAGAGTTGTGTCAATTGGACAAAAAGTTGAGGATCTTCTTGCTGACCCTGCGAATGATAAATGGTTATCTATTTCATCAGAATTATGTGGAGGTGAATATTATAGCTAATGTTTCCTTTGAAGGTCTTTTTTTCTTTATTATTCGAGGCTCTTCATTTTTAGTTGATGATCTAGGCACCCATATTTCAAACACACGAGAGGCAAAAGCTTTTGCACTTTTATCTGAGGAGGGCATTGCAAAAGGCATACGCAGAATAACAGCTGTCACAACTGATCGTGCTCATGATGCAATGAAAGTGGCAGATGAGTTGGAGCAGCAAGTAGATGACGCAGCTAAGTTAGATGGAAGTTTGTTGGAAGAGGTTGGTATTTGGGTTTCTGTTCATATAAGATTTTCTGGAAAATCAGGCTTGTACTTTTTTCCTTTCTATTCTAGTTAGTTGGCCAATTCAACAGGTCAAAATGCTTGGCTCCATAACATCTAATGACTTATTATGAGAAAACAGAACTAGCATACAACTAGCTGAACCAGCTGCCAAATTGGGCATTGGAATTGCTTGTTTTAAGGACAGTTATCAAACTAGATGTTGGGCTTATAAAATTTCCTAGTTTTGAACCCAATATCAAGGCCTAATGGAACTTATTCAGTATACTGGAAAGTTAGAAATACTTGAGACCGTTAACATGAAGTCTTGATTGAATTACTAAACTAATAGAAAAACTGATAAATACATTTATTATGCATTGAAAGTTCCTTTCTTTTTAGCTTTGAAGGAAGATGGGAGTTTATCTGCTACAATGGTATGGATATACTACTAGACTGGGATTTAATGTATTCTAATAAGTTTTTGCTTTATTTTTCTCTCCTTTTGGGCAGCTAGAATATGTAGTTGTATACTGATATGTCTGTCTTGATCCACCGTCATGCACTTAGTATTATCTGAATATATAAACACCATAGTTGGGAGCCTAACAGCTGAAGTTAGTGCATGCCCTCTTTCACATGATTGTCTCTTGATCTCCTTTTCTTTTTCTTCATTATCAACAATGATTTTCCTAGCAGATAGATTATAGATATGGAGCATACTTATCTTTCCCTTCCAGAATTGTATTCACTTGATTTTCTTTTTCCTTTAACAGAAAGTTTCATCATTGAAAAGCAATGTCGAAACTATATCAATTCCTGCTGCCAAGAAAGCTGACATCAAGGCCAAGATAGCCCGACTACAGGTATTTTATATGTGTGGAATGTATTTGCAGGCATTTTTGTTTTTATTTCTTGTCCTTCAATTTGCTCATGCATTTAGTCATACATTGTACTAATATCATATTTCTTGTAGGATCAAGTGAGAAAAGCACAGAAGCAGATTGCTGAGGAAAACAAGCGTAAAGCTGTAATTATTACAGCTGAGCAAGCTGAGCTTGCAGCTTCTAAGGGGAAAACTTTTTGCATATCTCGTGTTGATGTTGGTCTGGATGTAGCTGCTGTTCGTGAGGCTGTTACAAAAGCCATGGACAAGAAGGTAATTGCTGATTTTAATTCTGGCGCCAATTTAGTAGTTGTCATCATATGGATGAATATGCTTTGTGAGATGTCATATTCCTGTTATTTAAGTTTTCTGTTAAAATCAGACACTAACTTTTAATGATGCTGGATGTTAAACAGGGCATATCTGTGATGGTTTTTAGCACGGATGCATCTACAAACAAGGCTGTAATTTGTGCTGGGGTGCCAGAGAAAGGAGATAAAGGTAAGTTGGATGTGGCAGAGTGGCTGAGTAATGCGTTGGGGCCTTTAAAAGGGAGATGTGGTAAAGGAAAAGGTGGTCTTGCAACGGGTCAGGTTAGTTATTGACTCATTACTTTAATCTCTGCACATAAGTAACTACTATTTAATCTCCAGGGTCTAGGATAATGCTCGAGATGCCATGGGTTTTAATCGTTTATTGTTTAATTACGACCAGTGTGGTCATGAAATTATTTTTATTAGTTATATCAAACTTATTTCAATAATCCGAAGAGCAATTGAAATTTGTTAGTTTACAAAGTAGGTTCAGAAACGTTGTTTTAATTGAAAGCTTGATCATGTACCGTGTACGCAAATTTGAATTGCTTTAATATTATTCTTAATTGGTCCAGTTTTTTTTGGAATTGATTTGATGTAATCTTAGTTATAGTTTTGTTGGGATTGATTACTCTTTTCTAAAACTTATTTAGAGAAGAGGGGTAGAAAAAAATAATGGAACTTTTTGTAGGATTTGATTTGAACTTAAACGCTGGCCAAAATAAAACTAGTTTTTGAAAATTCAAGTGCCAGCCTCACTATTTTCAAACTAGGCTTATCGTTACGGAGCTACCTGACTTATTTATGGAGACATCTCATAATTTTATATAGTTTGAAATTCTTTTGTCCAAATAGAGTTCGGTCACTTTGAATTTTTCACAATTGAAGAAAAATGTTCATTAATTGGGAGAATTTCTGGCACGCATTGTGCATTCTATTTGGTATTGTACTGATGTGTACGCTTATCTTTTTCAGGGTACAGATGCAGCACATGTTAACGAGGCTATGGATCTTGCAGAAAAATTTGCATCAATGAAATTGAGTTAATGTTGTACTGCAGTTTATCTTTCGTGTGGTGTTAGCATGATTCAGTGGATCTTTAGTTTGGTATTAGTTATACAGAAGGGAAGGGCACTTGAAGTAATTATCCGATCCAGATGAGTTGAACAAATTTCTAGTTGAGTGCCTGAATATTCTTTTGATACGAACATTAGTTTTGGTTTTTATAGACCACTAATTGTTCCACAATACAGTAGCAATTGCTCTGATAGATTATCAAGACATTATGAAGTTCTAAAATGTGATAATTTTCATAGCATTTATTTGTTTTTTGATTATTTGTGTACCTGTAAATTTTGATGATGTCCGCATTTCGTTTCACATAAACGGTCTAATACATGTCTAATGGGAGATTTAAGGTCCACCGAGAGATTTTAGTTTCAGTTTTTAGAGGAATATAAGGTAAATAGTCATTTTTCGAAGTAGCATATGAAAGCTTCCACAAAGAAAAGAGGTGAAAAAAAAAATAAAAACAGTGGTTTTTGTTTGGTGATAATATTTTACCATAGATATTTGACGCCCAGATATGTAATATATTGTGATCAGAGAGAAGTTTTTGTGGTTTAGGAGTTTTTCTTTGGGGCCATAAATACTCGATCACTGATAGATGGACATCATAAATTTCTTTTATTTTTTTCCTTTCTCTTACTTTTTTGTCTTCGCTGATATCACTTCACACACTGCATTGTCTCCTTTCAATTAGGGTTTCTCCATTGCCCAATCTTGAAAAAGAATACCTCATTAGAAGGTGCACCTTGTTTTATTATTATTGTTTTTTTCTCTTCAAAACTTGTCACATATTCTGCGACATATAGAATATAATGTAACACATCACTATATATATATATATATATATATATATATATATATATATATATATATAAATAAATAAAGAGATATATTTTGTATCTACATTTCCTTATTCCAGTTTTACCTTTAATTATTATTTTAAAAACTAATTATTTTATAAATAGTTTATCTTTCATTATTATTCTAAAAATCTCTTTTATCTTAATAATTATTTTAAAAACGTATTCTTTTGTGTACCTGTTTATTTGTTTTTTAACTTTACACTTAACAAATATTTAAAAAAATTAATTATATACTTTTCATAAATCTTAACTCCAAATTTTATGAAAATTAAAAAATGCAAATAATAAATAAAGAGGATATTTTTTCTATTTTTTAATTTTATCCTAAACTATTATTTTAAAAATGATTTATTTATAAATAATTTACTTTTGATCGTTAGTTTAAAAATATCTTTTGTCTTCAACCGTTGTTTTAAATACTTCTCTTATGTACATATTTTATTTTTTAATTTTATATTTAACAACTATTTTAAAAATTTATTATATATTCTTTATTGACCTGAACCGAAACGGACCGAATCAAACCAAACCGAATTAAATCGGATCGGATCAACCTAGACCGGAATGAACCGAATCGAACCAAATTGAACCGAACCAAACAAAATTGAACTCAACCCAACTCAATCCAACCCAACTTAATCGAACCCAACTGAACTAAACTTCAATTGTGTTGAATTTTAAAACACCTTGAAAAAAAATTAGGAAAAATTTTACACTTTCATAATTAATTAATATAGAGTAAATAGAAAGTCGCTTTGTAATATGCGTAAAATTTTACACTTTCATAATTAATCTATAACAATATATAAAAAGGATACCCTCTTTTGTGTCCACATTTCGTTATTCCAGTTGTACCCTTCATTATTATTTTAAAAAACTAATTATTTTATAAATAGTTTACCTTTAATCGTTATTCTATAAACCTCTTTTGTCTTTAACAATTATTTTAAAAACATATTCTTTTGTGTACATTTTTTTTTAATTTTACATTTAAAAAATATTTTAAAAATTAATTATATATTTTTTATAAATTTTATTGAACTGAATCGAACTGGATCGAACCAAACCAAACCGAACTAAATCGAATCGAATTCAACCGGATCAGACTGAACTGAACCGGACCGAACTGAACCGAACCAAACTGAACCAAACCAAACCGAACTCAACCAAACCGAACTGAACTGAACTACTCTTTAGTTGTGCTGAATTTTAAAACACTTTAAAAAAAGGAGGAAAGAATTTTACACTTTCATAATTAATCTATAATCTATAACAATATATAAAGGGGATTCCCCTTTTTGTGTCCACTTTTCAAAATACCAATTTTACCCTTTAAATATAATAATTTATTAAATTTTTAAAAATTGACCGTTACTTTTATAAACTTTTTATAAAATCAGATGCCTTTGTTGTTCTGATATATTTCACTTTATTTTTAATAAATATAATTTTAATATATATATTTATTTAATAACATTATAATATTATCACTGCTAATAAAATATTACGTATATTTAAAAAATATACACACAGGCGCGATAGCGCCTGTGTTACGCTAGTAATATATAAATAGGATACCCTATTTTGTGTCCACAATTCATTATTCCAGTTTCACCCTTAATTATTATTTTATAAATAATTTACCTTTAATCATTATTCTAAAAACCTCTTTTGTCTTTAACAATTATTTAAAAAACATATTCATTTGTGTACATATTTATTTATTTTTTAATTTCACATTTAACAAATATTTTTAAAAATTAATTATATATTTTTTATAAATTTTAACTCAAAATTTTATGAAAATTAAAAAATGAAAACAATAAATAAAGAGGATGTTCTTTTTATTTTTCAGTTTTATCCTAAATTATTTTTTTAATTAATTATTTTATAAATAATTTACTTTTAACCGTTAGTTTAAAAACCTCTGTTGTCTTTAACCATTGTTTTAAAATCTTCTCTTATGTACATATTTTATTTTTCTAATTTTATATTTAACAACTATTTTAAAAATTTATTATATATTCTTTACTGATCTGAACCGAAACGGACCAAACTGAACTAAACCGAACTAAACCAAATTAAACCAAACCAAACCGAACCAAACCAAACCCAACCCAACCCAATCCAATCCAATCCAACTTAACCGAACCCAACCCAACTGAATTTCAGGTGTGTTGAATTTTAAAACACCTTGAAAAAAATAAGGTGAAATTTTATAGTTTCATAATTAATTAATATATACCAAATGGAAATTCTCTTTGTAATGTGCGTAAAAAATGTCACATCCAAAAATGCGAACAATAAATAAAGAGGATACTCTTTTTATTTTTTAATTTTACCATAAATTATTATTTTAAAAATTAATTATTTTATAAATAGTTTACTTTTAACCGTTAGTCTAAAAATCTCTTTTGTCTTTAACCATTGTTTTAAAAACTTCTCATATGTACATATTTTATTTTTCTAATTTTATATTTAACAACTATTTTAAATTTTTTATTAAACTGAACCGAACTGGATAGGACCGAACCAAACTGAACTAAATTGAACCGGACCAGATCGAACTGAACCAAATCGAACCGAACTGAACCAAACCAAACCAAACAAAACCAAATAAAACCGAACCGAATCGAACTGAGCTGGACTACTCTTTAGTTGTGCTGAATTTTAAAACACCTTGTAAAAAAGGACAAAATTTAAAGGAAAATTTTACACTTGCATAATTAATCTATAACAATATATAAAGAAATACCATATTTTGTGTTCACATTTTATTATTCCAGTTTTACCCTTAATTATTATTTTAAAAAGCTAATTATTTTATAAATAATTTATCTTTAATCGTTATTCTAAAACCCTATTTTTGTCTTTAACAATTATTTTACATTTTAAAAATATTTTAAAAAATTAATTATATATTATTTATAAAGAAATAAAGAAAAAAATTATAAAAATATATTAGATAAAATCTTTACTTATTCAAGTATTGTTTCAAATTTAATTTGATTTAATGTCTAGTAAACAAATTAAACAGCTCTTATATTGTTTATATTCCTATCAATAATTTTTCTTTCAATTTTTAAAGCTAAATTTTTAAAATTATTTATTTATTGTAAATTTCAATTATAGCATAAGTTATAAATTAGAAGTATTGTATGATAATTTTTTTAAAATATGTTACTCTTTTGCATTGTAAAAGTTTAAATGTTAATTAGTAATAATAAATGACAGTAAAGTGATAAATAAATTATGATGGGGGTATAAATTACATTTGTCAAGTAAAAAGATAATGGGTCACGCGCAGGGCACATGTTAAATGGTCCATCCTAAAAGATACCGTAAAATCAGAAGCTATAAATAGGGCTAAAACGTGATTTCGAATTTTTGAGAACAGATAATCGAACTAAGAAAGTAAGAGTGGAAGAGCCTGAAAGCAGCGTCTGAATCCGATGGCAAAAGAGGGAAGCGACTTTGATGAGGTAAACAACGCCGTGGAGGGCACGGGGGAGGAAGAAGAAGAGGAAGAGCACGCCGCAGCGCAGGAGGAAGATGACAATGACATGGAAGAAGAGGATGAGTATACTTTCAGGTTTGAAAACGGGATGGATCCTTTGGACTTTGTCGACAACAATGACGATTCAGGCCTTCTACCCTACGAACGATTCGAGCGTCTTGAACAGGAAGCTCTCGCTGATAAAAAGCGAAAAGCAACTGAACAATGCCACAGGTTCGTTGGTTTCTTCAGCCCTAATTAATTCCGACGCTGTTAGGTTCTGATACCATTAGGTAGTGAAATTTGAGCCTTAATATGATATAAGAGTCTTCAAGAGTCTATTATAAAGATAAGCTCAAATTATTATAATATATAAAAGGAGCAAACCTCACTTATATAAATAGGGGAGACCTCAGTTACTCAGTTAATTATCGAGCCATTGTCTTCTTAATATGATGGTATGAGAGACTAATATGTATGGTATCCATCCAAGTCATCGACATATATCCTAGAGAGATAAGGTGAAGTTATATTGTTGTATGAAGATGAGTTAAGCTTAAATTATTTCTTAATAGACTTGTTATTTATTTCCAAATGATTGCTTTATTTGTTGTATTAACTGCATTTGTGATCGGACTTTTGAATTTGTAGTTTCTGCTTTTTGTTGTCGTTGCTGTGAATTGTGCTGTTTATACTTTAGTCTGTTCTCTAGGAGTGGGTGCAACTTTGTATTGTTAATATATTGATTCAGAGCTGTGCATGTGCAACCGAGAGTGCCACAATTACGTACATGTTGAATAGAAATTGAAATATGTTAGTTGTGAAACTTATTTTTGTTGATGGCAAAGGAAAATATTGTAGATACAAGAAATTAGAGCAAAAGGATTGGAGGTTAAAAATTAAAATAAAAAACAGAAAATCCTTGAATCCCTTGTTCAATGAGATGAGCTACTGAAGATTCTTGATTGTGTTCAGGTGCTAAAAGGGTTGAACAAATTCTAAATGTATTTCACGAGGATAAATAACTCTCTGCGCTTACTTACTTTTTGGATGCTTGTTTGATCTGTGCTATTTTGTGTCACTAAATGCAGTGAAGAGCCACCTTCTAAGTTGGCTAGGGAATGTGGTATTTCCGGGTCAAAGATAGCTGAGATAATGGAAGCAATGAATTATCATGGCGTGCGCAAGAGATCAAGAAAGGTATGCTATGCAGTGCATATGCCAGTTTAGTCTACATAATATATTATGTTTGCAGTTTGTCTGGTTGTCTCTATTGGCAAGTAGGCTTTGAAAGATAAATTGGTAGTTCATCATTGTGTCAGATTGCGAAGAATATTTTATCTCTTTTTCTTTTATTTATTTTTTCTACGTAAGCAAGGGCTACCATGAAAGAAGTTGATTGCCTTCCTTTATTTTTTGTTAGTCTCCTTATGCATTTTTAGCAGTTTGCCAGTTCATAAGCAAAGGCTACACCAGAAAGAAATTGATAACTTTCCTTTAATTCTTTTATATTAAAAGGTTGATTACAAGCTTTGATCTCCAGCAATGGAGTGGATATTAGAGGAATACATTTGGTGTTATGGTTTTGGAAGAACATTTAAGATCTGTGGTAAATGCCTGTTGCATTTTTTGCTCATTGCTGTTTCTAAGCTGTTTCCATTTTTTATGCAGGTTAGCTTAGTTTATTCTGACAATTTACCCCTCTTTTTTCCATGAATTTTCTGTTCTACATGATAGCTTATCACTAGTTTAATTGTGTATACAGTTTTCTTCATATGCTTATGGTTATTTATTTCTTATCCATACAATATCCATAACCTAGAACAGATGTAGATGAGAATGTAAAAATGTAAGCACTCAGTTGCAAGTTATGTGACTACCTTCTGTTTTAAATTTTAATGTGACATGACTCTTTTAAGTATTCTCTATCTGCCTGATGCAGCCTAAAAAGAGAGGCAGGCGGAAAGGATCAAGAAATAGAACGGACCCTAAGCTAACACGGATGCTGGGTGATGCCACACTTCACTATGCATGTGGCCATTATGACAAGGTATATTATTCTGTCACATGACAGTCCTTAGCTTCTGTCACTGGAGTTTTGTATTAGTTAGTGTCACAGTTATCCAGTATATTGAGGTAGATAAGTAAGTCCCTGTACTTTGTTAGTTTATTGTTTTAGGATGGTTTTGATGGGAACGGAGAAACAAATAATGGGCCACAGGAGCACTTGGTCCAAGAAGCACAAAGTCAGCCCAAAGAATGGATTGCTTATGTCAGAAAAAATAAAGGAATTAGGAAAAGGAGGGGCTTGAGGTGAGGTGGCAGAGTTAGTTTCGGAGAGAGAGATATAGAAGGGATAATGAGCCTAGTTTTGGGGGACATGGTGATTTGGTTGGATTTTTCTGGTATATAGAAGCGTTTGCTCTCAGTAAAGGAGCTTAGCTCTGGGGCATAAGAGGGCCTGTCCTCTTATTGCATTATTTTCTGTTTTCATCCTTTAATTCCAAGAAGTTCCCCATTTCATCTTTTTTGGTGTTTGTTATTGCATCTGTGTTTTGGTTTCTGGTATATAACAGGTTTTCTGTATTAAGTACCTAAGGAGATAGGATAAATGATACTATTTCTCTCTGTCTAGGCTCTTTTTGCCTTCAGCATATAATCATCTGATGCAACCTGGGGTATTATGCGCGTCTTTGTTTGTTGGCATACCTTTTTTGGATCCATTTTTCCTAATCAACCTTTGTTTTGCTTGAAGTTTTCTTTTTTTCTTTTTGTAAGATTTAAGCAAATCCAAGTTGATCAAATTAATGTATTCACCAAAGAGATATGTGATCGGGTTAATACTGTATGTCTTGCTTTTCAGATAGATATGGTTGCCTCCAGGAGAAACTCATTAGCTGGAAGTTATATTCATGTTTATTGAAATGATCTAACACTTTCCATTTCTATTTGTCTCAAGTATGATAGATGGCATAAGATCAGGGTGTTTAGTTTTTTTATTCTTAATGCTTTTTGCATCTGTCGAGGCTTGATTTATATTATAGATTTTATCATTGCTTTAGGCTTTTTCAGAATATTTATGCATTCCTTTTCTATGTTGTTTTTTTGCAGGCTAAAGCTGTGCTGCTTGAAGTTATTAAGTTGGCACCGAATTTGGCTGATTCTTATCACACTCTTGGACTTGTCTGTAGTTCACTCCAGGATTATAAAAGAGCAATGAGTTTTTACCTAATTGCTGCTCATTTAAATCCTAAAGATGCATCTCTTTGGAAAAGGATTTTTACCTGGTCCATGTGAGATGGCTTCTTAGTTTTGTTGTCTCTGTTATTTTTTTGAAGTTATTCTTCTGGAATAATTGTGATGATGGTTAAAATTTCATCTAGTGATGTCCTTAAAATATATGACCCATGTATTCAATTTGTTGATGGACAATATGGTGCACAACTGGCTCATACTCTCTCATAAAATACCACCCTACCACCCTGCTATTTTCTTTTCATATATCATCGTAGTTTGTTACTGTTTATAATATAACTTAGTTTATGCATGCATTACTTTTAAACAATGCTGAAAGAAATAGTATGATGATTGAGTTCTGAACCTTTTCCAAATGCAGAGAACAAGGTTATATTGATCAGGCACGGCATTGTCTTTTAAAAGCAATTACAGCAGATCCCAAAGATGTTACTCTTAGAGGTCTTCTTGCAAGGCTTTATGTTGAACTTGGAGACTATCAAAAAGCTGCTGTTACATATGAGCAAGTACATCAACTCTGTCATGAGAATGTTGATCCACTGAAAACTGCAGCTAAGGTTTGTCTTTGCTTTGAGATAGCATGGACATGCATTCAATTTTGTCAATAATCCTTTGACATTAGTTGTTTTTGTTAACAATTATTTCCTATGGAAATCACGGTTTGCCTTGTGATGCTTTATAATGCATTTATCGCATCTGCTTGTATGTCGCGTGGACTGTATCTATATACTCTGACTAACATCTTTGAAATGGTAAGCAGATGTGTATAAAATATAATGTTTGAGAGGGGTAAACTTTAAATTATCTTAATATACATGCAAAAAGTATAAGGGTTGAGGAGCTGATAATATTTTTATTCAATTAAACGTTAATTGGTTGACTTTCAATGTCGAACTGAATTTATATTGCTTTCTATCAGTTGTACAAAAAATGTGGTCAAGTTGAGCATGCTGTTTGTATTCTTGAAGACTATCTTAAGAGTCAACCTGATGGAGCAAATTCGAGTGTAGTTGATCTGCTGTGTACCATATTGATGGAAACTAAGGCGCATGACAGAGGTCTGCAGTATATAAAACATGCCCAAGCTGCAAATGCATGGGAAGAGTTACCATTGAATTTGAAAATTAAGGCTGGAATTTGCCATGCTCATCTTGGAAAAATGGATATGGCTCAGGTGTGACTCATGCTTACTTATAATTGAATTAACTGTGTTTTTCTTAATCATGGTCATGGCCCCTTTTAATCTTGCTTAAACCTCATATATTAGGTTAGGTTAATTGATATTCTTTGGTGTCTTTGGATGAGTATTTAGTTTAGACTTTCTTAGTTATCTTTAATTTTATCTCTTTCATTCTGTATGCTCTTTCTTTCTTGTGTCCTAGCCAATTTATGTGTAACACACATCGTTACCTATCCACCATAATATTTCCCTCCATGTAATATATCCCATGTGAAGCTTGGGTTTTCAATGAGATTTGCACGTAACTCTTTTTTGCTGATTTCCTATTTTGTGTAGATTTTTGTCCTCTCTCCTTTAATTCTGAATAAGAAAACTTAAATTTATGGTCATCTTCTATATAATCTTTTTTCCTTATAAAAGGGCTTCTTTTCTTAAGGAAAGAAAGATCAATTTCGCAGTCTTTAAAATTGTGTACAAGTACTACTCTCTTTCTTCTCCCACCGCATTTCTGAAACACAATATATCATTATTTTTAAGTTACATTTTCCATGTTTCTCATTAGCTTAATTTCGTACAATGTTGGAGTGCAAGCAAATGTATAATACATGTAATGACAGTGTATGAATCTTTCTTTTGACTTTGCTTTCATTTTGATGTATTACTTAACATTTCAGTTGATTACTAGGTTCTCTTCAATGATTTGAAACCAGAGAATGCAAGCAAGCATGTTGACTTGGTTATTGAGGTTGCTGATTCATTGATGGGTCTTGAACATTATAACCCTGCATTGAATTATTATTTGATGTTGGAAGGAAATATTGGAAACGAAAATGTATGGTAAACTCCTGCCCATGCATGCCAATTATCATTTTAATTTTTTACCAGTAATTTGCTTTAGTAGGTGACTATTTTTGTCTTGTAATCTTATGGGGATGTATATATTGGAATCTTTAAATTTATTGTTCATATTTCTGTTAGAAATAACCATTCTTGTGTCTTTACATAATAACTCAAGCTTTAGGGGAGTTGTTTGTTCCATGATATGGTATTGGAACTTCTATGACTGAGTGGTCTAGAGTTTGATCCTTATTGACCTATCCAGTAGGCACAATTACAAGAGCTGGGTATGATAAAAATGGACATGAACACAAGAATGCAACCAATTTTAAAAATATTGGACAACACATCTATAATTTTTAAATTATAAAAGAGAATTCATGTTTCAAAAATGAGAACAAGTTATTATGAACACTATAAAATATAAAAGATTATCTGATTATTGTGCTATCTAATCAGTATTAGTATTGACTGCTTGAGTTTTTCTAATACATTTCCTCATGCCCAACGTTTCTGAAGCTAGTTGGAAGGAAATAATTGAGGAATTGTATTGTCCATCTGTATCAATTATCAAATGTAATTGTTTACTGTTTTCAATTTATTCTATTTTCTTTGGCTCTTTTCGGTTGCCCGATACTATTTATCTAGCTTAGAAATATAATTTCAGTGTATGCCTTTCGTTATCATCACTATGTTATCAGGATATTCTATATTCTTACTGAAATTCTTTCTTGCAGGGTCCTCTATATCTGAAACTTGCTAAATGTTACATGTCCTTGAAAGAAAGTTCACAAGCAATTATTTTTTTTTACAAAGGCAAGGTTTTATTTTTAAAGAGAATGGTATTTAGTTAATGATACTTTGTGAAAACCACTTCCCCTTTGTTTTTCAATATAAATGAAATATTCTATGGATCATTTCTTTTTAGTGATGAAGCTTCTGAAACGATTTTTGATTGTCAAAATCTTTAAGTTTGGGAGCATCCTTTTTTCTTGCGGGAGTAGGATTTCGCTTTAGCATCATAGAATCAAGGCAGTTCTCAAATGTATTCTTGGATTGCTTTACTTTTGAGTAAACTTTTTATGCATAACATAACTGAAGATCTAATAGCATGCATTCTTCACATATAGATCAATACACAGATTTACATTTTTCAAGTTATCTGATTTGTGAGCTTTCCCATTAGCTTCCTCATTCAAAGACAGTTACATTTTTTTGGAATGAACTTTCTGTAGTTTTTTATTTGATATTTTGTGTGCTTCTTTACTATGGAGAAACATTTTATTGTTGGTTTTCAGCTTTATTCGTTTTGGAAGAAGCATGCTAAAATTTTGTGGCACTAATTTATGTAATTGTCTTGTGAGATTGGTGCATTCGTTGGAAATAATTACATCTTTAAGAGTGTCTTTCACCCTATATTTGATTTGGAATAGGATTTTTTGTAGCTTCGCTCTACTGATTTGCTCATGGATGTCACAATGAGTTTCTGTTTCAGGTTTTGCATAGAAATTGAAGATGCTTCATTCTTGATTTTATCCTTTCACTGTTTTTTTTTCTTGAGGTTATCTTATCTCCTTTCCTTTATTCCACATTTTTTTATCTTCTTTTTGTCTATCTAAATACTATAATTAAAACTATTGAATTATTGCTTGAAATTTTGAAACCATGGTTTTATGCTGTTAATGGGAGAAAAAGGGAAGTCTGTCAAATTCAAAATGCTTTGTATCACATCTTGTTCTGGCTTGGTGCTGAGACCTCATGGTTGACATCAGTTATAAGAGCATATTTTAGGCTTGTATTATTACGCTAGTGCATGTAGATCCAGTGACAGTGAAACAACACTCTGCTGTTACTTCCTGATGATTGTTCTGCTGTGAAGTATTCATACTCCCTGGTTGCTAAACAAGATTTTGTTTCAGCCCTTGAAATACTACAAGATGACGTTGATGCACGGATAACTCTGGCTTCCCTTCTGCTTGAAGAGGGAAAAGAAGATGAAGCAATTTCCTTGTTGTCTCCTCCAAATGATTCTGGTATTTCGAACATGTTTTCTTTCTCTACAATTGAAGTTCTTGGATGGAGATTTTAATGTGAAAAACTTGCAGACTCTGGTGAAGCTAATCCTGAAAAGTCAAATGGATGGTGGGTTGATATAAGAATAAAACTGAAACTCTGCAACATTTATTGGAATAGAGGGACACTTGGTGATTTTGTGGATACAATTTTCCCTTTGGTTCGTGAATCATTGTATGTTGCAACTCTTCGACAGAAGGTAATATTAGAGAAGCCAAATTTTCACCTCTTTGGCACACAGTCAAATACAGATTGGTTTGGTAGATGCTCTTGGACGCCTATGTAGGCATGCCTGCTACTTGCTTCAGAATGTTAACATGTTGATAAACTACATTATTTCAAATAGATCTTAAGATTTATTTGAATTTTCAAAAGACATTATTGCTGTAGGGTAAATCAAAAAGGCGACTCACCAAAAGAGATCTGGTCGAAAGGGTTAGGATACTAGATGGTCCAGAAAAAGATAATGTATTTCGAGGATTCAGGCCAGTAGCTGCAGCATCTGATCGGTATGTGTTTGTGTTGTTTTGTATATACGTTATTTCTAACTCGACTGTGTCATGTTCAATCAGATGCATTACCATTATGGGTGATCTGTCATAATTGTGTTTAGTATGAAATTTATTAGAGAAATTGTTAGTGCTGACTCTTGAAGGTGATTGAGGGATATATTCTTTGGATGGATTGTTGTTGATCTGTTTAGTTGTTAATTGATTGATGACCATTTTTCTGTATATCCCCTTCTGCCAATTTCCTCTAATTTTTCGTGGAGTTTGGTGTTGCACAATGTTGGGAAGCCATTTTGTTATCGTCACCTTAATAATTGTTTGAGCCACTCTTAGTGTCATGTGTTGGGACTTCAAGATCGAAATCACTGATTTTATCCCTATATATAGCACTATGAAAAAGAATAGAAGGCTTCTTTTAAGAGAGTGAAACAAAGATTTCATTGTAGGTATTTGCTTGACTGAGTACACCCCGGTCAAGACAAGTTATCTATTTATAACAATAATGATTATAAGGATAATAAATAACTACTACTGTTTTCAAGAGACTAGTTAAAATATCACTACCTAAAATGCATTGAACTCAGCTAAACACAAATTATGTTTAACAAATTAAATAGTAGTCATTCTTTTAACTTGTTGAAAAGAGAAGTTTACATAAGTATTTATACCTAACTAAATTCAATACAAGGGATGGCTAACCGTCTTTACTGAAAGGGTTACATGAGATAGCTGTTAGCAATAGCTAATAGCTCTGACTATATACTATAATTGTACATATACAAAATAGCTCAGTACGTACTCTAATATTGTGAAATTGAAAGAGTATTATTAGTATTATTATATCTAAATTTTCATTTTTCAAATATTATAATACTATGATTTCAAACATTTACTTCAATTTATCCTTTCCGTTGTTATTCTATATTTGGAAAACCATAGGATAGCATCCCCTTGGCAATATCTGTGTGGTACTCATATAATACATGTATCTATGTATTGGATGTACTACCTTCATTGCAGATATTACAAAATATTTTGGGTGAATAATTTGTCTTAGTGTTTATGCTTTTTTCATGTTGTTTGATTTGGATACTAAGTGAAAAGAATTGTGTTTTGTGTAATTAGGTTGAAAGCTTCCAGGGCAAAAAAGTTGCTGCAGAAGATGGCAATTGAAAAGGAGAAAAGAAAAGCTGAGGCACTGGCATCCGGAATTGATTGGCTAAGTGATGATTCAGATGAGGAACCTCAGGTGATCCGTTTGGTGTTGTCTACTCAATTCTAGAACAAATGTCTTGATGATTATGTCTTAATTCCCTTTTGGGTTTATTGCATGAGATATTTTTAGCAAGAAAACAGAGAACCTCCCTTGTGCAATCTTCTCAAAGATGAAGAACATCACCAGCTAATAATCGATGTTAGTGCTTCGATTTTTTCTTTTTTGTGTGTTGCACCCCCTTTCCTCTGTTATATGTCTGACCTGTTAATATCATTGTACAGTTATGCAAGGCATTAGCATCCTTGCAAAGGTATTGGGAAGCACTGGAGATTATTAATCTCTCTCTAAGATTGGCTGGTACATCTCTGTCTACTGACAAGAAAGAGGAACTTCGATCCCTTGGAGCTCGTAAGTCCTGAAGACAGGCTTTTGCTTATAGATTTATTCTTTGCTTCGAGTTCCAACTTTTCTCATTCGAAGAAATAAAAATAAAAATTGAAGACTTCCACTTCTTGTTTAATGTTTATGTTTGTTTCATTCCCTTGTTTAGCTTTACATATTTCCGATATTACAATTCTAAAGAAAAAGAAAATTAATGCTTTAGGGAGGGAAGAAGCTTATCTTACTGATAAAACAAATTTATGTTCTCCACAGAAATGGCATACAGTACCACGGATCCTAAACATGGGTTTGATTGTGTAAAATACATTGTTCAGCAACATCCACACAGTGTTGCAGCTTGGAATTGCTACTACAAGGTTATCTCAAGGTAATTTTGTGAATGCATGGAACCATGGGTTCTCGAGAAAATTGGTTAGGCTTTCTAATTTGTTGTGATAGGTTTATGACTTAAAGATAAAAAAAGACCTGGCTTTGTAAAACATGGTTTACTTGTTCTCTCCTGGTTTATAGATTGGAAAACCGAGACACAAGACATTATAAATTTGTACGTGTTATGCAAGGAAAGTTTGTGGACTGCGTGCCTCCTATTCTAATTTCTGGCCATCAGTTTACCATATTTAGCCATCATCAAGACGCAGCAAGGAAATACCTCGAAGCTTACAAACTATTGCCAGAGAATCCCTTGGTTAATCTCTGCGTTGGTATGCTTTTCATGTCACGCTGTGCATGTACCGCTTTCCTAACCAAGAACTAGCAGTAATTGATTAGTTAATTTTATCAATGTTTCTCAGGAACAGCCTTGATCAACTTGGCATTGGGTTTCAGACTTCAGAACAAGCATCAATGTCTTGTACAAGGTTTAACATTCCTCTACAATAACTTGAGAATCTGCGAGAACAGCCAGGTTTGTCTGCTGAGCCTTTCATGCAGTTTTTTAGCTCATTAAGAAGAAAATGTTTTATTAAATATTAATAATAAATGCGATAATAAGAAAGAAAAATATCACCTCTAAGTTCAATGCACGTATGGTGTAAGTTCCTATCCAGTGGGAAACTATGCACAGTTGATCATCATCGAGTTCCTTTAAATGAAAATATAAATAAACATTGAACCAGCTGATGTAGGCATTCAGATACTGAACTTCAGAAGGTTGATTTGTTGTCGTGAATTTCTTGCGTTTTCATTTGTTCAATATGTGAGACTGAAAAACTTTGCAGGAATCCTTGTACAACATAGCTCGGGCCTATCATCATGTTGGCCTTGTAACTCTGGCGGCTATTTATTATGAGAAAGTGATTGGTATTTGCGAGAAAGACTATCCTATTCCAAAACTTCCCAATGAGAATCCAGATGTCATCGAAAATCATAAACCTGGTTACTGCGACCTTCGCAGAGAGGCAGCTTACAATTTGCATTTAATCTACAAAAAAAGTGGCGCTCTTGATCTAGCTAGGCAAGTTCTCAAAGATCACTGTACCTTATGAGTTCACATATACCTTCTCCAACTACAAGCATCTTGCAGGTTTAGTGCTTAGTATTTGCAATTAATAACGTAAAAAAGTTTAGAAACACTTGCGATGTGCAAGTTATACTTTTGTAGAATGTATTTTTACAATTTTACTGTTACATTGTAATTACATGTTGCCTTAATTGAATATATCACGATTTAAAAAAAATGAACAATAGTGAGATAATAATTAAATAGTTCATATTGGTATATTTAAAGAGTTATATATTATGTCAAGTTGTAAAAGGTATATTTTATGAATTGTTATTGAAGGTGTCATACTAGGTATAATTTACAATCAAGTTCAAATTTAAATTCTGCGAGATAAACCATGTTGGAGGAATAATATTTATCTGGTGTTATGTATACTACCTCTTCTAAAAAGTAAAATATTTAAAACAGGAACACATTTCTTAATTTGAAACTCGGAAAATTTATGAGATTTTGAAATTTACATTGTTCGTATTTAATTTTTTTCACTTTTAAATATTTAGGATAAATCAATATAATTTTATTAAATTTAAAACTTCTACTTTGAACAAGACATTTTAATTTTACTATATAAAAGTAAAATGAAAAGTTGACGTTGTAATATTTTACAAAAAATAATTTTAAGCATTTAATGACTAAAAATGTAAATGTTGACATTTTTTATATGAATATTAATAGAGAAGAAAAATATAGAGAATGGAGGATTTAAAGAGAGGTGATAAAGAAAAAAAGAAAGAAAAAGAAAGAGATGAGAGAGATAGAGTAAAGAAGAAAAAGAAATGACAGAAGATAGAGTGAAGATGGTAGAGAGGGAAAGAAAAGCATACCAGATAAGTAATATAGAGAGAATATATAGAATTGAGAGAAGAGAGACACATTTTTAATTATTATTTTATTGAGTAATTTTTTTAATATTTTAAGTAACCATGTTTTTATAATTTTTTAAAGATATCCTATGCTAACATGTTTCATTACGTAGTATTTAAAATTATTTAAAAATAAACCACTATTAAATTTCTTAATCTAAAAACAGAATAATATTTTTATGTTCCCTCTTAATAAGAGGAATAATACAGATATTGAAAAAAAAAACACTATATATACTTATAGAGCAAAAGCGTGTCAGTAAAATAAATGGTAGTGCTAATTGAAGGTGGAATAATTTTCAATTGCTTAAAAAGAATATCACAGCTTCTTTAATAAGGTAAAATGTCTATAACTGAGCAAGTTAAAAATGACACTTTATTAAAATTCTAAAATATATTTTCTTAAGAATGTATTACAATTTAAGAGTAAAACTACACCAACTGATAATTGACAAGTTTATTCTTAGTTGATAAAATTAATTATTAATTGATAAGTTTTTAAAAGTTTTGAAATTATGAACCAGTTGATTGAATTAAAATCACTAGTTGGTAGATCATGCATGAACTAGTTTATTCTTTTCTATTCTTTCTGCGTTTATTTTTAACTAAACTCCTATCAATTTCACTATATTTATCTTTATTATTTCTGCACCCACCTATTTGTTTTCATATTTTTTTTCTTTCTAATAAATTTACTCTCCTATTCAAATTTGAATTTTGTACAGAATTTTTAAAGTTATTCCTATGTTATAATTTTGAAGACTTTGATATATTTTAAAATATATTTACGTTTTCTAATATATCAAAATTAGACAAAAACCCAACCTCTAACTCTCTGTCAAGACTTTTAAAATCAGGGTTTTTCCTCTTAAACACACTCCTTTGGCCTCTCATGTTACAGAAGTTGAGAATGTCAACTATAGAGATAAATGGGATTTTTTTCGCAGGCTTTTACGGCAACTTCGCTGAGAGGAATCGGTGTGCGGATGCTTTTTCCTGAACTTGGACCTTCTTTCCAATTCGTGTTTATGCATTAACAGTTTAGTTAATTGCATTTGTTTTTCTGTTGCACGCACGCCATCTGTTTGATTAAATTAAATGCATTTCTTCTCATCACCACACTATATTTTTCTTTTCCAAATTCATTGCTAACCGGAAACTGGTGGTTTCACTTTCAGTGCACCTCATTCAATTGAAATTTTTTAGCATTAACCTGGTGGTTAATTTTACATAGCTAATATGTTTGATTTGTTCTAAGGATACAGCTGAATAGTGAAGTATTATAAAGAGTGGATGAGACATTTGGAACTGGCGCGCGAGATTATTTGGAGAAACAACATTTAGAAATGATTGTAGCAGCGCGAAAACTCTCCTCTTCAAATATTAAACCACTCTTTTATCTATCGTTTCTTTGTGAATGCAGAAACCATTTCCACTCAAATGTCTCTTCGACCTTAATACCTTACTCAAAAACCCGTCTCCGGAACTCCACAAAATTTTCATCTCAGTCGTGGGTTAATTTGTTTAGGTTTTGCTCTTCACATCATGCAGATTCAGCTACAAAACAGAATTTACCCCTCTGCCGTGAAGGTAATTATGATGATGTCAATTCCCAATCTCTTCGTGTTTGCCCTGGCTGTGGGGTTCATATGCAAGATTCAAATCCAAAGCACCCCGGTTATTTTATCAAACCATCAGAGAAGGACTTCAATTATAGACTGTATAACAATCTGGAACCCGTTGCACAAGAGCCTGAGTTCTCCAACTCTGTTAAAAAGGGGTTTGTTATTGAACCAGAAAAGCTTAATGGTGATGATGTGGGCTTGATTAAGAAACCAGAGAAGCCTGTGGTCTGTGCACGCTGTCATTCGTTAAGGCACTATGGGAAGGTGAAGGATCCTACTGTGGAAAACTTGCTACCTGATTTTGACTTTGATCACACTGTGGGTAGGAAGTTGGCATCAACAAGTGGGACCCGGTCTGTGGTGCTGATGGTTGTGGACGTAGTGGATTTTGAGGGGTCGTTTCCAAGGAAGGTTGCAAAGTTGGTTTCTAAGACAATTGAGGATTATTCTGCTGCATGGAAGCAGGGTAAGTCAGGGAATGTGCCTAGAGTTGTGCTTGTGGTGACAAAGATAGACTTGTTGCCTAGCTCGTTGTCACCAACAAGGTTGGAGCATTGGATTAGGCAGAGAGCAAGAGATGGTGGGATTAATAAGATTACTAGTTTGCACATGGTGAGTGCACTCAGGGATTGGGGACTGAAGAATCTTGTGGATAATGTAGTTGATCTGGCTGGACCTAGGGGTAATGTGTGGGCTGTTGGGGCACAAAATGCAGGGAAGAGTACTTTGATAAACTCTATAGGGAAGTATGCTGGAGGGAAGATTACACATCTGACTGAAGCACCTGTGCCAGGGACTACACTAGGAATTGTTAGAGTGGAGGGTGTTCTTCCAAGTCAAGCAAAACTGTTTGATACACCCGGCCTTCTTCATCCTTACCAGATTACATCGAGGTTGATGAGGGATGAGCAAAAGCTTGTTCATATAGGAAAGGAATTGAAACCAAGGACATACAGAATTAAGGTTAGTGCACTGAAATTAATTTATGGGGATTTATTTTTGTTGTTAATATAAGTACGCTAACTTGCATTATGGTGTGTAAGTGTTTTTTTTTTTTTATCTTTTGTCTATTGATAAAACCTGATGTATTTCGTTTTTTTTTTTGCCAATTTATTGCTTTGGTAGGCTGGCCATTCAGTTCACATAGCTGGTCTAATGAGATTGGATATAGAAGACACATCCCTGGATTCTGTTTATGTCACAGTGTGGGCTTCTCCTTATCTTCCACTGCATATGGGTAAAATAGAAAATGCTTCTAAATTGTTCCAATATCATTTTGGCCAACAGTTACAGGTATTATCTTTACTCATTTTATTGAATACTTACTCTGCAACTCCTTGTCCATTAGGCTTATAGCTGATTGTAGAGTATCTTCTCAACGTATTTTCTGTTGTTTCATCTAGTTGAAAAGTTTGAGGGCTTCTTCTCCTTGGCCACGAAACCCTTAAAGCATTTAGTTCCATAATACAATATCTCGCTCGATGCTTTCCATAAAAGCTTTGATAATCTTTCAAGCCTATACATGTAGTGCACATATTAACCAATAAACTATCAACAGACACAAAAACTTCCGAACTAGCTGTTTCAGCATAATTTGCTTCCATTGATCAAAGATAGCGTTATAAAACAATTGAATTCCAAAATTTATAAAACAATGCCAAGATCAATATAACCAAAATATGAGTAAGTAATTTCAGATATGGTAACAATAGTGTGCCGAAAACCATGGCAATAAAAGATGAACAATATGGATGGTTAGCTGTGAGTCAAGTGAGAGAGAAAGAGATATTTTTAAACCAGGGAAAATGTGAGAGAAGAAGTATCATGTTTCTTTTTAAATTGTTTAGTTTTGGGACATTATTCACCCTAGTTTTTGTCTTGGACTGTTATTATATATTTTTTAGTTTGATCACTGTTCGCCCAACCAAAATTGGTGTGTCAGTGGCTTTTAAAATGACCTTGAAATATGTTAGTCGTGTTTAATTAACCTGGTCAAGATATTTAATAGCATTTCTCTCTTCTGTTTTCAATCCACACATGGTTTGGTAATGCTCTTAATAAATTTAGTGGAACAATTTTCAGAGAATTACCAATAAACTTAAGTAAGATCTAGATGGAGTCGCTATAATATGCTTAAGGTGAAGTTTTATATCCAAGCAAAATGTACCTAGACCTATATGTAACAGGTTTAAAGAAAAATACACTTCATTCTTGTATAACACATTGTGAATTGTTCCTTGTGCAGCCACCAATTGGAGAAAAACGAGTACAAGAACTGGGGAATTGGGTAAGAACGGAGTTCCATGTTAGCGGGAACAGTTGGGAGTCAAGTTCAGTAGACATTGCTGCTGCTGGACTCGGGTGGTTTGCCATTGGACTTAAAGGAGATGCAGGGTTAGGTGTTTGGACTTATGAAGGAGTTGATGTTGTTCTTCGCAATTCTTTAATACCCTATAGATCACATATTTTTGAAGTTGCAGGATTTACAGTATCCAAGATTGTTTCCCAGTCCGACCAAACTTTAAACAAGTCAAAGGAACGAAATAACAAAAAGCCAAAAAACCAGTTTGTTGAATCACCTCTTTTGACTTCTGATAGAGTCATATAATAGTGGTGTCATTTTGATCTCTGATGGAGTCATGTAATAGTGGTGTGAGTTTGGGAGAACAAAAAGATAATTGAATATCATGGCATTTAGTTTTCTATACTGGTGATGATGTGGGTTTAGTTTATTTAATATTTTATGTTGCATTTTGTTTTCCTTCCGGGTTTGTTACAAAATGAGTTTGTAATTCAAACAAGTCTCGTCCGATAATTCAAATTTTATTTTTATTTTTTGAATTGGATCCTAAATGTTAATACGATTGAACTCCAATAAACATATATCAATGTAACTGGGTTTCTGAACGTCCTAACATAGACTTTTTAAGTAGGTTTATTTTTTATCTTGAAATAACGGTCGCTATGGTTGGAATAAAAGTGGAAATTAGGACCCAGAGAAATCTTTACAAAACTTTATAATATATTTTGCTTTGAACATGTTTAATAATATATGAAATTTGATTGAATTAAGAAACAATTTTATGTTAACTAGTAACCAGTGACTATCATGTAAAATTCACATAACAATAAGGTTGACTATCATGTAAAATTCATATAACAACAAGGTTGATAATCAAATTTTGACAACTTTCTTTTATATAGGTGATATTTTTTAATTGGTTTTAAAATATAGAAAAATAAGAAAAAAGAAAATGGGAGACCATTTAAAAAATGACACATCAAATTATAAAAGAAAGTTGTCAAAATTTAATTGTTAAAAATTTATTTTTCTAATAATAAATAGTGTGCTCAAAGAAAAGAAGAATGAGAATAGGAAAGATGGAAAAAGGTTTGTTTGATGACATATAAATTACAAGAAAATAATTTCTCTCTATATATAGCCAATCCTATGAGTTTACTGTTCAATATCTGTTAATAATAAGATGGAGAAAGGTTAAATGTTTGAGAACTATTTGACAATTTATATAAAGGTAAATAGTCTTAACAAAAGTTAATTTTTATGTTTGTAAAAGAAAAAGAAAGTAAATAATTATGATTGGTAGTGTCAAATAGTAGTGTAAAAAAAAATGGTGTGGGTGTCCTAATAAGATTTACCTTTCATCTTTTTTTCTTTTTCTTTTTTTCTCTTCATTCAAACAATTTTTTGTTCAATCCAATCAAAAAATTAAATTAATCATTTATTCAAGAAGTGGTCCTCTATTTAAGTATGAGAGATATGATGTTTCGTAATTTATTTTCTTTGTCTTATAGTAAACGTCTCTTTTTCGTCCTCTATTTTTTTAAATATCAATGAAAAATGATACCCTTCCTAAAATAAAAATAATACTTGAATAGTAAAATATATTTTGGTTTATCTAACTTTATGTATTTATAGTGAAATTGATTTCATCACTCCAGTAACATGTATTTTATTTTATTATTTTTTGTATATATTACAAATTATTTTTATTCAAGTCTAGGTAGTAGGACCTTATTGTTGTATATGATACATTTTCATGCCCCTTATTGAAGAAAGAAAATAAAAATATCCTCTTAAAGGTGACATGGTCAATAAAAGAAAAATCTAATACATTACTCACACAGACGAGTCTTGAGAATCCATAACTAGAAATAACTTTCCTGTAACTCATACAGATGTAGATAAATATATCTGAATTTACACTTCTACTTTATATATAGTCTATTATTTATTTTTAAGGTTTTATTTATAATTTTTTTTTTGTAATTTCGTTTTGTGACTTAAAGTTCCACTAATTTTTTATGTACTATTTTTGTTAATTTTATTAATTATTATCTTAATATGATGATGTTTAGTCATGAATACTTGAATCATTTAGAATTTATTAGCGTGCTCTTATATTTATTTCCATATTATCATTTAAATATTTTTTCTTACTTTTTTACAGAAAAAATCTTCATATATTTATACAGGATAAATATAATAATTTCTGTTCTGTTTGTTTATAATCATAATTTGCAACTTCCTAGTTGTTTTTATGTGTAAGAATGAAAACTCTCGCTTTTTGCGTTCTGATTTGGTAATAAATTGTTTTTTTTTCATTAATAAAATGATTATAGTAACACAAAAAACAATTATATTTTAAGAAAACACTAACCATGAAATGAAAATATAAATGAATACAACTACTAGAGGTACTAAAAATCAATTTAATAATTTTTACATCATATAAAAAAACCTCTGCAAAATTTGCAACAACCAATTTTTGTATAAAACTAAAGTGGTAAGTTGAAGTATTTTTGAAAGTATATTACTTAAGAGACTAAAACACAAAATGTGAGTTACAGAAACTACACATAATGGTAAAAGGAAAAAGGAAAAGTTTGTGTTTGTTAATATGAATTGTGAAAAAGCAAAGGAAAAAGAAAGAAAAGTTAGGAAACGTTGCAGGTCTTGACATCACATTGCCAGCTAGGTAATGTGAGAAAGAAAGAGAAAGAGATAGGAATTTGGACATTCCATTCCAATTTGACCATTCTTCACAACAAAATCCATTTTTCTTTAACCCAAACCCTTCTAGTCTCTCTTTCTTCACTTCTTTTTTCTTCATTTATATTTATTTATTGACACTCTTTTTTTAATTTTATATCTCTCATTATTAACTGATTAATTTATTAGCCAAATCGGAGCGTTCCTTCTCCGGCGATTCCATGTTCCGTTTCTAGGGTTTGCGTTCTGCGATCGCCGCTCGCCGCACTCGCAGAGATGTCGCGCCAGACGACGACGACGGCCTTCACTAAATCGAAGACTCTCGACAATAAATATGTACGCCATTTCCCCCCTTCACTCTCATTCGATGATTGGTTGTTCTTCGATCTCCACTTTTTTTTTGTCGTAATGCTGCTGTTGCTGAAGATCGATTGGTGGAAGCTTTAGCCAGCTGTGTGGGATGAGCTGTGTGGGATGATGTGATTGTTGTGAATTTGTGAAGTTAAAGGAAGTTGGATAATTGTTTGTTGTTAGTGTAGTGTAGTACAATGTGATGGGGTGGTGGCTGGTACTGGTGCTGGGTTGGGCTGGATGGAGTGTTAGGTGCAGGATAATGTTGGATCAAATGAAAATACTAGTGGTGCTTAGTGTATTCCCGGAAGTGGTGATGCTGATGATGTATTGATGTTGGAATTCGTCCCGGAGAATTATTATTATTATAACTTTATTATTGCTGTCTGGCATTTTATTTTACTCTTTTTGGATTTGTGGTTTTGCTTGCAAGGGGTAGGAAATTCATGCTGTAATGCTGAACTTCATTTGCAAATATTTGGAAATCTTGTCTTGTTTCTAGTTTTGAAATTTCATATGGTATTGGATCATAAAATAGCTTAACTTTTTAGTGGCTGATGATTTTATATGTGAGATTTGGAGCAGATGCTGGGAGATGAGATTGGGAAAGGAGCTTATGGGCGAGTTTACAAAGGTTTGGACCTGGAGAATGGAGATTTTGTTGCCATTAAACAAGTTTCTTTGGAGAATATTGCTCAGGAGGATCTCAACATCATCATGGTATGTAACGTGTATAATTTTCCCCTCCCTTTTGAGTTTTAACTTTCATGTTAGCTATCAACTATCAATGGGAAAGTATTGAGACTTATATCCTACGCTGCATGGATTTGGGTAAGGTACTGGGTACGATTATGGGTGTGAGAAATGGTCATTTAGAACAAATCTTTAGTACAGGTATGGTGCTGTGTGTTTGAGTCTTTAAATGCATCTTCTGCTTTCACACTGATTGATTGGGCACTAAGCATTATCTCCCTTTGTTGCACATTATGCGTTAGTAATGGGTAATGGTAAAACAGATAGCAAAGTGCATGTGTGTATACACAACACAAATAGCATTCTTTAGGTATATTAATGTATTTTTTGTTTTTTGTTTTTTTTTTCTGCTTTCTTATCTATTTATGAATTATTAGTTGTTTTTCTTAGCTTTTCTATTATTTTTACGTATATGAATGTATATTGTTAGATATTGTTAGTTACAATATCTTATGTTAGTTACAATATTATGTGTATTTGGGCTTAGTCCATATTTTCCTTCATTATTCTTCATTATAAATATATTACATTATGTGTATTTTCTACACAAGGGGAATTAACCCTATACGTAGTTTTTACTATTTTCACACATATAAATATACTTATATATTTTAGAAAGGATTTTAGAATCTGTGTTAATCTTTTTATCTACCCTTTCGACCCTCTAGTTTGACAGTGTTGCATTTAGCTTTATTTTTAGTATTAGTATAACATCTTGGCTAAAAGAAGAAATTCATTAAGCAGAAAAAAATACAAGTAATGATTCTCCGTATCCCTTACAGAAGATATTCAACTATTAAGAAAGAGAAAAAAAACATTAACAGAGCAAAGCTGCTCAGTCCCTCTGCATCTTTGTTGAGGAACTGCTTTGAAAATAGAAGGCAGTTACCTAATCTTATCCCTTATACTGTACAGTTAGTGGTGTGGGGATGCTCAGTATCAATTTTTGTAATCAGTGTAGATAAGCTAATTCTCATTGTTGTCTATTATCTGATCTGCCCACTACAATCAGCAGCTTTCACTAAAATAGTTTTAGTCATACTTGTTTTATACTCTAAGTTGCTCTGCCGGATACTATCATAGATTGTATGTTGCCATAAATAAATTACTTCTTCAGTTTTGCCAGACAACAAAAATTAGGGCACACTCATCATTGGGTTCGTGGGCTTTTCCACTCATATGACTGACCTTCTCTTGGATCATTTCTCTTTATGTGTGACTTTTGCTTGGACACTTGACTGACCTTCTCTTGGATCATTTCTCTTTATGTTGTTCATAATTGATATTTCCTTATCTCCATTCACTAATCTGGTTGTTGTTTTGTCTGTGATTATGCTGTCATTTGATGGATACCAGCAAGAGATTGATTTGTTAAAGGTACTTCTATTCCTCAATATTGGATTAGATTTTTGGATTACATTATAAATTAGATTTTTATTTTGCTCAATAACTGTCATGTTGTTATTTGCTCCATTTCTTTGTAGTGTATATTGTTTGTGTAAGCATTAGGCTATGATATTAATGGCATGCTACAGATGTTCTTGCATTAAAATATACTCTTAAACTAATATGACTTGAATTGGACCAAAAGGAACGTGGTCTCCTTGCCTGGCTTGGGAAAATTAGTTATTAATTGATGTTATATACAATTTCCTTACTTATATGTGCCCCAAACCATGCATGTTCTCGAACATGAATTAAGGAAAAAGCTTTGTGCCAAAACCTTGGATATGGGGAATCACAAAGTTCTCCCAAAAAGTGGGTGGAGAAACCATAGACAATTGAAGTGAAGTTGAATGTTTGTAAATGTATAGTGTAGTTACTGTTATGGCTGTGATAGCAGGGAGAGAGGACTGCAAGAGATTAAACATGACCTTTATGCGCTGGTTGTAGTGTGCAGTTGGAGGTGCCATAACAAGAGGTGGCACGTTGTGATTCATTCTATTATGCTATCTTTTTATGTTTGGTGATGCTGTAAAATGAACAGTTCATTGGCTTAATCTTGGGAATTATACAAAAAAGCTTGGGGTTCTGAGCACATTTGGATTGTCTTCAGTGATATTATATGATGTCATGTTTTTTAAATGATTATTATTTTTCAGAATCTGAACCACAAAAACATTGTAAAGTATCTTGGATCTTCTAAGACAAAAAGTCACCTGCACATAGTTCTTGAGTAAGTGGGTTCTACTCTTTCATAACATTAAATGATTTAATCATAGCATCATTCAAAGGGTAATCAGTGGAGTTAATAGATTCGGTTTCATGCTCTTTTGCCGTATCATAGGTATGTAGAAAATGGCTCGCTTGCAAATATTATCAAGCCAAATAAATTTGGACCTTTTCCGGAATCATTGGTTGCAGTATATATAGCCCAGGTTAGTAGGTGTAGGACTACTCATTGAGGCTTTTTCTAGTATGTGATTTTTTTTTTGTATACTAAATATATTATGTTATGAGATAGGTGTTGGAAGGTTTGGTTTATCTTCATGAACAAGGTGTTATTCATCGAGATATTAAGGGTGCAAACATACTGACAACGAAGGAGGCAAGCTTTCTAATTTTATGTTCTTGTTATAATATTTCTGGTTATGCAGAAGATTTTTCTTATCATATAATCTTTCCTTTTATTTGGACCTAAATTAATTGTATCTGGATGTATTGGTGTTAGTAATCTAAAATCAATGTTTAGCCATGTTGATCACTGAAGTTTTGTTTTAAGAATCTAATTATATTTTTCAACATTATTTTTATGCTTAATGATATACTACATTCATTTTTGCTTTATTTTTAAAGCGTTGTCTCTTTTGTGCTTCTTTTCTCTGCTGAAAGTTGTGTGTTATGTTCACGTTATCTTAGAATACTCTGTTTTTCCTTTATAATTATAAAGATTCTTAACTATTTTTGCTTTTGTTGCTGCTTGTTCAGTTAGTTGAACTGCTTTACCAAGCAATTCAGAAATTTTGTAGTGAATCAATTTTGAATTTAGAATATAATCTTTCTAAAATAAGGAAGCGGAAATTAGTAGACAAAGAAGTCTGTTTCTTGAATATTTATTTTGAGCATTATTATTGTGTTACTTATTTTGCATTTAGTTCATTACCCTTTATCTTATATGCAATTTTAATTGAAAGAAAGAAAACTCATGAAGATGAAAAGAGGAAAAGTATGAAGAACAAAGAACATATGTCATCCTCCTTAATATAAGATGGGAAAGGACTGCACTGCTCTCCCACACTGACTCTTTTCTACAGTTCCCATTTTGTCTCTATTTTTCTCTACCTCTGTTTTGTCTTTGTTAAGGATTCTGTTGTATCTTTTAACCTTTTTGAATTTTTTTCTCTAAAGTGAGGAGGTATAACCATTGACTGAATACTTGGTGATTTAGACTGAGTTGACATTGATTGAATAATTAGTGACTGAGATTGAATTAACTACATAGTTTGTTGTATATGTGCATCTGTTGATCACCATCTCAAATTTTTTCCATTCAATGGCTGCAAATTCTTACCCTGTAAAGTGAAGGATTCACTCCAACCTTTTGGACTTCCATCTGTAATAAAATTTCTTCTAATTTTGTATTACAGTATCAGCATGAGTTTTCTTTAATGACACACTCTAGATCTTGTCATATTTTTTGTCTAGTTTTCTGTTTATATTACATTGTTTTTCTCTTAAATTTGGAAATTTTCTTTATTTCTTAACTAATTACATTCTAATTTCTGCTTTCAGGGTCTTGTGAAATTAGCTGATTTTGGTGTTGCTACAAAACTAACAGAGGCAGATGTTAACACTCATTCAGTTGTTGGAACACCCTACTGGATGGCCCCTGAGGTATTAATTGTTTGATGTTCTTTTGCTAAATCATTTACTTAGAACGTTTAGTTAGTGCCTTGTTCAAATTGTTTTTTAACACTAGAATGATATTAGGAGATTGAGTTCCTTTCTGTTTTTTTGAGCCAATTTGTTGCATTTTTGGCCACTTTGGTATGCTATTTACTTTGTGCGACCACTTCTCCCTCAGATCTACTACCCTTTTGTCATTCTTAGAATGTATTTTATTTTTATTTTAATAAGAAAGGTAGTTTATTTGTTGAGCTTAGCTCCTTGCTTTCATTTTGGAGAACCTAATTAAGTTGATTGTGAATTAAAAAGACTTCTAGTATGTTGTATTATTGTGCTTGATTAGGGTGGTCATTGATAATTTGGTTTTAACTTGTCAGGTTATAGAAATGGCTGGGGTTTGTGCAGCTTCTGACATTTGGAGTGTTGGCTGTACAGTTATTGAGCTTCTTACATGTGTACCTCCTTATTATGATTTGCAGCCTATGCCAGCTCTTTTCCGTATTGTCCAGGTTTGCTATTGTGCTATCATTTACTGTATTTTCAATATATGAAAGTTCCTTAGACTTGAGTTTTGGTTGATTCTAATAAGATGTTTACTATCCTTATTATTAGCCTTTAACAGGGTAATTTACTTGATGCAAAATTGTAGATCAAGATAAGATTAGATTTTGTTTTAGATGATGTCTTAACTGTTTGTGTTTATATAGGTATACATGCTGTAAATCATTAGGAGTGTAATACAGATTTAACAGTTACATTTATCATTTTGCTAGATAGTGACATTGCATATGATTGTATTAGAAATAAGTTCATAATTGGTGCATTTTGTGTTTTCTTGTGTTCTTGATATGCTTAACTAAAAGAGTATGATTTCATTTATAACCCTTGAGGTTTATCTCAGGATGAGCACCCGCCAATTCCCGATAGCCTTTCACCTGATATTACTGATTTTCTGCTTCAATGCTTTAAGAAGGTAAATTCCATCTTAACTGTTTGTTAGAATATATTTCGTATGCATCTGTTGTTTTAGCTTAGATTTTCTGCTATCCTTCTCCTTGTTTTATCTCCACCCTCCTAACATGAATTTGCTTTCTGTTTTATGAATCTTTTAATGTATTGGTCAAATTTTAATTTATCATATCTCTACATTGTAGGTCAGGCAATATAGATACATTATTAATCTGATTTGTAATTGTATCAAATAAAACTTGTTTTCTATGCCATTTTGTTGCACATTTCAGGATTCTAGACAAAGGCCTGATGCTAAAACTCTGCTGTCTCACCCCTGGATTCAAAATTGTAGACGTGTTCTGCAGTCTTCTCTTCGTCATAGTGGAACACTAAGGTAGATTGCGTAACATATAATTTCCTTCATCTTCCAGGAATTATTATTATTGTTGATAACGGTGTGTGACTATTGAAGTTATCATAAGGGAACATACCTGTGCTTTTCCATTCCTCTTTTATTTTGTTGTTGGCTTGGATAATGACCATTAGCATTGATCTTCTTATTCGTCTGGTGCTTTTATGGCCAATCCTTGAGCTAGTTGTTGGAGTTGAGTTATACATAGGTTTTATAGTGTTGTATATTTGTCATATTCTTGGCCAAATCAGAACATCTTAACATCCTTACCTTGGTTGTAATTGTGGTCATTTCTTTATTCTTAACTATATTGAGACAAATATAATCACTGATAGATATTTCAATAACCTCATGACCCTATTAATCATTTGTGAGACATTTAACCATTAGGACAAGAGGTATGGATTAATAATTTATATAAAATTATATTCATTTACTCTTAATCACTAATGATACAAAGTTAACCATATTTATACTGGGTGGAGAACTCCAGCAGTTCGTATATCATCACTCCCTTTTTTCCTGCATTGGTAATCCGTATTGCATAGCTGCTGATAACTGGAGTGTTACACATTGGATTTGTATTATATATGCAGTGTTCACTTCCAATTTGTGGAGGTACTTCTGAGGATGAATTTTCTCTACTGAAAGAATTGGGTGTTTATTGATTCTACAATTTATTTACTGTTTTTTTTTCATTTGAATTGTTGTAAGGTATCATTTACTTTTAGCTCTATAACTGTTATTTTTTTTTATTTGAACCAATTGTGCTACCACTTGCAGAAATATAGAGGAAGATGATTCTGCAGATGCAGAAGATTCTGGTGGTTATCATAAGAGTGCTTACGAAGGCTCTTCTGTGGAGAAAGAGGTTAGTGTTGATGGGAAGCTCTGAGACTATTTTATTCTATCTATCTTTAGTACCAAAGTAATTTTTTATTTATAGGATTCTGGAAAAGAGCTTTCATCTGCGGCTCCTCAGGGCAGAAAATCTCATGAAGACAATGCTTCAGCTCCTAATTTTTCCAATGAAAGAGCAGAGAATGAAGATCATGTTCCATCAGATCAGGTTCTTACCTTAGCCATTCGTGAGAAGTCACTTCTACAAACTGGATCTAGTAATCTCTCTCCAAATAGAGAAGTTGGTAATTCCGAGGCTACTGGCAGTCATGAAATTTCAAATGAAGAACTTCATGAAGTTATGATGAATGGAGAGGTTGGATCACCACAATCGAGAGGAATCGCTAGTAAGGTTGGAGGAAAAGACAGCTCTGTAAACAATGGTAACAAATCATTTGCTTTTGGGCCAAGAGGTCAAGATAATAGTTCCCTCAAGGTATTTCGTGTTCTTATTAATTGTTTGGAACTTTTTTTGAGCGGTTACTTAGTTACTGTTGATTATTTATTTGTTGTAAATTCCATTTATTGTATTGCTTTTTCTTTTTTAATACAGACACATAGATAAAATTTTATTTTAAAAGCCAAGCATGATCATATTAACTGAGTTGGTTATGCAAATCAGATGACACGCTTGGGCTCCTTGAAAACTAAATATTTGATAAATCCATTTAGAGCTTGGTACATCTTAATTTTTTGTCCTGAAGTGTCTTTAAGTCTTTCTCTTCCCATTCTAATCAGACTGTATTCGTTTTTGTCCAATTTTTTCATGCATTTACTTTTCACTGTACTTTGTGCCCTCTTCAATATCATTAAATGCTTTTTGAACAGTGTAAGTGTTGAGTCCATGATATGAAATCAAGTCAGCTAAGGTTTCTCAAAGAGTCCCTGTTTTTCTTTTAATAGTTGATGCTATAATTCATCACAAGAATATGTCAAAGATGAAATCTAATACAATTGTCTAATTGCCATCTGAAGGCAATGAAGATGCCAACCACTGTGGAAGGAAATGAGCTGAGTAGATTTAGTGACCCACCAGGAGATGCGTGCTTAGATGATTTATTCCATCCATTAGACAAACAACCTGGGGATGTTGCAGCAGAGGCATCCACATCTGCATCCACTTCTCATATGGTTAAAGGTAACACACCTACAACTGATGGTGGGAAAAATGACCTGGCTAAAGAGTTGAGGGCCACAATTGCTCGAAAGCAATGGGAGAAGGAAAGTGAAATTGGACAAGCAAACAATGGTGGGAATCTTTTGCATCGAGTAATGATAGGTGTTCTAAAAGATGATGTGATTGATATAGATGGTTTGGTAAGTTACTCAGTCTTGATATTTAATATTTGTCTATTAAAGTCCTGTGTTATTCTTTTGACTCTCTATTGTCTCTCACTTATCAGGTCTTTGATGAAAAACTTCCTGGAGAGAACCTTTTTCCTTTGCAGGTACCAGGGGTTTTTTCTTCTATGCTCTGAATAACTTATTTTTCCCTTACATAAAGTGGTTTGTTCAATTCATTTTTTGGCATTTCATATATTGTTTTTTCTTGGTTACATGTTACAAAATGTTATCATGTCATGTTCGATTGTTGTTTGGCATTAGCATAACGTTGTATATTGCAAGGTAGAAAATACTCATCTTTCAATATTGGCTCATGTTTGTAAACATTGTACATTATAGTTTAGTTATGGAAGTAATTTCTTGGATATCTTCATTTTTCCATTTTCATTTCATATTAATTTCTGCTGTGTACACCATGAATATGGTTTTGTACTGGGCCATCTTGTGAAACATGGTTCTTCATATCTTTGGGTATATCTTTGGAAAAAGGCAAGAAGAGAATAGACTGGGGAGAGGGAGGGAAAATGCAATTTTCAATTTGCACTAATTCTTTTGATGTCCAACAATGTGTGCTGTTGATGTCAATTATTTTATACTTTACACTTTTTAATTTAGCATTTCCTATTATGGCTTCATAATGTTCTTCTCTCCACTGTTGGATTTTCCTTGTGCATGTTTCGCATTCTAGTGGGCTATACATAATTTTGTAAAGTAATTCAAGTTAAAAAAAAAAATTCAAGTCAGAATTGCATTTTGGCATATTCTTTGAACTCCCAAATCCAAACTATTGAACTTCATAATTTATGTTGCTGTGCTGCTTTAATAATAATCTTAATAAAAAGAAGGAAAACAAGTTTTAGTGAGTTACATGATGATTTCAAATTGTTCTAATTTCTTAGAGCCACCACTTTCTTTTCTGTGTAGCTTTTGTTGGATTCAATGGTTACATTCTATGTTACCCTTGATTTTAGCCTTAGATGTATAAACAATGTCGTTTTGCATGTGAAAGCTGGTTCTCCCTGTAGAAAATTTTGAGCTTGGTTCACCGCTGCTTTATATATTATACTTGCATCTGTGATGTATTTACCACAATGCTGTAGGCTGTTGAGTTCAGCAAATTAGTTGGTTCATTAAAACCAGAGGAATCAGAAGATGTGATTGTGTCTGCATGTCAGAAACTTATTGGTATATTTAATCAACGCCCAGAGCAGAAGATTGTTTTTGTTACCCAGCATGGTTTACTTCCTCTAACAGATTTGCTAGAAGTTCCTAAAACACGTGTATGTGTTGTTCTTCTTGATACTTCGTCTAATATTTTTTCATTATTGATAGGCATGCTGACAATTTAGTAACATGGAAGAAGACATCTTAATGTAAATATAATTATTTCAGGTTATATGTTCTGTGCTTCAGCTTATAAATCAAATAGTTAAAGACAACACTGATTTCCTTGAAAATGCATGTCTTGTTGGATTGGTAAGTACTATATCTGTTTCATGCTCCTCGAATTTTACTTTCCCTTTCCCTGATTAATTTAGTTGAATTCTATATTAAAAATTTGTCTAGTTGATGTTGGGGAGCCTCGATCTATTAATTTGGATTGGTTAGTATTATTACTTTATAAATAATGTAGTATGCTAAAATAATAGTTTATTGGATAATAAATCAGTCAATGGGGAAGCAATTTTGTTGTTGCTCGATTGGATTAAAGGATTATTTAATACAAGAGACACACCTCTAACATCACTATGAATAATATCGAAGATAGTAGAGTTTTAATGGCACAACCCTTTTATGCCATTCTGCAAAATAGATTCGGGAAACCCCTGCAAGAGAAAAAAACACAAGTAAAATGGAGTGGAAACATTCTGCCCACTTTAGTTCCCTTCGTGGTCATGTTCCGTAGCACTTACTCCTACCCAAATCCAGCTCAAGAGAAATTAGCATTGAATAGTAGAGTATTACTCTGTAAGCTGGCTATGAGTAATTAATGTACACAACCAAAAAGAACTGTGCAAAAAAATCAGTCTAGTAGTGCTGAACCTGTTATAATTATAGAAATAAGAAGCAGATCCTATATAATTGAAAGCATATAGATTATATATGTATTATTAGGAATATTTTTATTTATTCCCGTGTCATATCTTTATTACTAAATCTCCTCTATTAGTGGTTTTGATTTCGTTCTCTCAAAGTAAATAAAGCATACGTGTTGTCTAAAACACTGTTTCGGCTCAATATCACTCTTTTTCTTGTAGTTTAACTGAATTAATAAAACAGAGATCAAACATGCACTATGTCGTAACTTGGAGAGCTCTACATAGATCGAATAATTCTAGTTGCTTTTAATTTAATTGATTTGATTGAGCAATTGTGTAATACATATATAGATGCAATTTACAAAGGAAATATATGAGAAACCCGAAATCTAAGTAATGATACTTATTTTCTGCGATGTAGAAATCTCCTAACTGAGAAACCTGGGAAATAAAGCAAGAGTCAACAATATCGATACATATCCATCTCTATGCTATTAAAATCTCTTGAGAAAAGTCGGAAATGAAGCATGAATCAACAATAATCAACAGTTGGGATTTTCGAATATTAAAATTTGGCCAATAAATATAACTACTAGAGTACTGAAACTTGACCATCTTATTTGTGTTGCTGAGCGTTATCAGATATCTCGATTTGGCTATATTTAATGCAAAATTTCATGGCAGATTCCTGCAGTCACAAGCTTTGCAGTACCTGATCGACCTCGAGAGATTCGAATGGAAGCAGCTTATTTTTTACAGCAGCTTTGTCAGTCAAGGTCTGGAATGCATTTTATTTGTTATTGTTATTGTTGTTTTTACCTGGATTTATATTTTGAAAATAAAGTGTAGAATTGATTGTTTTTATTTAATGCAGTTCTTTGACATTACAAATGTTTATTGCTTGCCGTGGAATACCAGTTTTAGTGGGATTTCTTGAGGCCGATTATGCCAAGTACAGGTTAGCTTTTATGTGAATCGTGCTTGTATGGGAGTGCTTGCAATTTACACTAGATTATAGTTTGCAATGCAACGCCAAGATTTGTTCAATTTAAATATTTCAGAAGTGATCTAGATTTGGCTGATTCTTTTTAGGGAAAGACGTTATTAGATGTGGGAGTGATCTTGAAAGGCCACATAAATGTCTTTACATAGTATGGGTCTGATGTGCATGGGTTCCTTGATTAGAATCTCCCATGTTTTGATATAAAATTGTGCTACTTTCTCTATCTGGAGTATACTGTTTGACCTTTTGCCAAGAGCGATGAAATGAGATGTGGGACCTATGTAAAATAGTAGTGTATTCCTAAAAGATCTCTTTGTTTTACAGAAAGTCTTTTTTCTCCCCTGTCAATGTTCCATTGTTCCTAATATAGGATATTCATGTCAACTGAACGGCTAGTGGCAAGCTTTGGAGCTTTCACTTCCAGCGTGAGATTACTTTGCATTTTTGTCTTATTTTTTATCTGACAGCCTGATAGAGATAGTAGCCATTTGGCCCTGCAACCAGAGCTCGGATTTGTTGGAGAGCTGACCTTTCACGTTATGTTAAGGCCCTTCTGACAAAGCTGTTCAGTACATTGATCTTCACTGGCACCATTTGACTTAAATATTTCAGAACATTATAGCTTTCACCCTGCTTCAGGCACGAGGGCTTTTGTCTGAGGTCTTTCATAGGGCTTTTAGATTATGTTTGCAGCTCTGATTGATTACTTATTGTTAAGATGACCCAATTGGTTTGGACTATGGTCATATATGACGCAGACAATCCTCTGCCCTTAATTTATTTTGGGAGTGGGGCGAGGTCTGGAATAAATTCTTAGTGATTTCTTCTCATAAATAAATTCTAGCAATCTACATTTGCTCTTACATTTTATTCTTAAAATTTGTATTGTAAACGCTGACTATAAAACTGTGTTTCAGGGAGATGGTTCATCTGGCTATTGATGGCATGTGGCAGGTATTTAAGCTTCAGCAGTCAACTCCTAGAAATGATTTTTGCCGGATAGCTGCTAAGAATGGAATACTTCTCAGGCTTATAAATACTCTTTATAGCTTAAATGAGTCAACTCGACTAGCTTCTAGCTCTGCTGGGGGTGGATTTTCAGTTGATGGTTCAGCTCAACGCCCCCGATCTGGTATCTTGGATCCTACACACCCTTATATTAATCAGAATGAGGCGTTGCTATCTTCAGTAGACCAGCAAGATCCCTCTAAAGTGAGACGTGGAGTCCTTGATCATCACTTAGAACAGTTACATCCTTCATCCTCCAATCCTCGAAGATCATCAGATGCTAACCACTCCATGGATGATGCCATGTCATTAGAGAAGAATTCAACTCAAACACCCAGAGAATCTTCCGTTGGTGCATTGAAAGAGCGAGATGTTGAATCCAGACAACGTATCTCCACTACCAGGGCATCAACTGATAGGCCACCAAAATCAACAGAGCCATCATCAAATGGGTTATCAGTGACAGGAGGTACACACCAGGAACAAGTTAGGCCTCTTCTTAGCTTGTTGGACAAAGAGCCACCATCTGGGCGCTTTTCTGGACAGCTCGAGTATGTACGTCAGATGTCAGGATTAGAAAGACATGAAAGTGTACTCCCTTTATTACATGCATCTGAAAAGAAAACGAATGGGGAACTAGACTTTTTGATGGCAGAATTTGCAGGTAATAATAAGGCTCTATCTGATTCTTTTATGAAGATATTTCAAGACAAATAACAAATTTAAAGGAACTATAAACTCAGTAAAATTTAATTTGAACTTCTCATCATCTTTTTGTACAAATTATGCTTTATTTCAAACTTAATAAATTAGAAGATCCTTCAAACCTTTCTAGTAATATTCATTCTCAATAGGTACAACTACAAAAATTGGTTATTAAGCAAAAATTGGTACAACTACAAAAATTGGTTATTAACTGCTTCATTACTTCTACTTTTTGTAATTGATTGAACTGGACTAAATTATAAGCTTAAGCTTAACTGCAGTAAGTTATTGTCAACTACAAAAGTTCAGTTTATACATTGTTGCTATTTAAAGAAGTCATTTTTTTTTTAATTTATAAATGCATATTGATTTCTAGCTATGCCCTATATATAAATGCATACATACACATACATATGCTAACTAGAGGTAATGGGCCTTACAAGTAAAGGCCCAAATCACTACTCAGAAAGAAAAAGAATCCAACATGTTTCTAGCAAACAAGGATTTAAAGCTTTTTCTGATTATAAAATCTGTTTTGTTAGTAATTTTGTTTTGTTAACTTCTATTCTGGTTTGGTTTGGTTGTCATTTTGTGTTTCTTTATGAATGGCACAGTATTTGTGGTTATGCAGATGTTTCTCAACGCGGAAAGGAAAATGGAAGTCTTGACGCCAGTTCTAGAGTTTCTCATAAAGTCACTCCCAAGAAATTAGGGACTTTCAATTCCAGTGAAGGAGCTGCTTCCACATCTGGGATCGCTTCACAGACGGCATCAGGTGTCCTGTCTGGTTCAGGTGTTCTAAATGCTAGACCAGGTAGTGCTACTTCGTCTGGGCTACTTTCCCACATGGTTTCGTCACTGAATGCAGAAGTTGCCAGAGAATATCTGGAGAAAGTGGCAGATCTTTTGCTTGAGTTTGCGCAAGCTGACACAACAGTGAAATCTTATATGTGTAGCCAAAGCTTGCTCAGTCGTCTTTTCCAGATGTTTAATAGGGTGGAGCCTCCTATTTTGTTGAAGGTGACAAAACACATCTTTTTTTATAGTTCAGCTTATATCCTACTACTTTAGTTTCTGACCATCCACGTATTGGTATTCTAGATACTGAAGTGTATTAATCATCTGTCAACTGATCCAAATTGCTTAGAAAATCTTCAGCGTGCTGAAGCAATAAAATACTTGATACCAAATCTTGAACTCAAAGAAGGATCTCTTGTATCAGAGATACATCACGAGGTGTGTCTTGCTTACCTTACTGTTATCCAAATTGAGTTATATAAAGCATACTTATACATGGCATAATTTTCTGTACAATACTTTCAACTATCATTTGTATTAAGCTCAAAATAAATTTTAGCATTGGTTATGTAGTAACTGCAATTTTCTTTTATTTAAGAACAGAATTCGGTGCAGGAAATACTCTGATTATAGCACATTATGTAGTTGCCTTCTAATTAAGCATATTGTGGGTTTTGGACAAACGTTATTTATTTCATGTCACCTTTGCTTTTGATGGTTTAGATTATCTGTAATTTTTGTTGGTGTTTGTCTTAGTTGGTGTTAGCTATCTAAAACGGGCTTGATCTCATCTTCCATTTTTCTCTTTCTACAGGTCTTGAATGCCCTATTCAATTTATGCAAGATAAATAAGAGAAGACAAGAACAAGCGGCTGAAAATGGAATCATTCCCCATTTAATGCAATTCATTACATCCAATTCTCCCTTGAAACAGTATGCTTTGCCTCTTCTATGTGATATGGCTCATGCATCTCGCAATTCAAGGGAGCAGTTAAGGGCTCATGGTGGTTTGGATGTCTATTTGAACCTTCTTGAGGATGAGCTTTGGTCTGTGACAGCACTAGACTCTATTGCAGTTTGTTTAGCCCATGACAACGATAATAGGAAGGTTGAACAAGCATTGCTGAAAAAGGATGCAGTTCAGAAGCTTGTGAAGTTCTTCCAGTCCTGTCCAGAGCGGCATTTTGTACACATATTGGAGCCATTCCTGAAAATCATCACGTATAGGACTCTATTCTTTTCTCTTCATTTGGTTATGTCCTTGAATACTTTAACTATTTGATCGATCAGTCTTGCACAGATAGGTGATAAACAAAGTTTTAGTGCACCAAAGTTCCTTTTCCTCTTTTGAAGTGGAATAGGTTTCGATGAACAGTTATTTTTCACCTGGCTTTGATGCATAATACAGAAAGAGTTAGGAGTAGGGACTGGGTTATATGTAGAGCTTGATGCTAGAGTCTAGATTAATTATATTTAGTGGAATGTAATTATATGTATAATGGGCACTGCAATATTGCTAACCTCTTATCTTGCACTGTCCCATCCTTTAGGCCAAACAGACATTATACATAGTCACAGACATTATACAAAGTCGGTTGAATGGATGGGTTGAATTTATCTAGCTTGCTTTACGGGTTTTAGGATTCATCATATTTCAAGAGGCCAGGGAGTTCTGAGTAACTTGAATAATGGGTCATCTTTGAAAGTGAAAATGAATTAATGCACTTTTACGTAGTTGCAGGAGCAAAATCCTACAGGATCGCTTCTCTAACTGGATAACAAGCAACGAAAACTTTAACATTGGATAGTTTGGTGTTTTGATGATCCCTGCTTTATACACTGCAACGTCATTATTTATCATTGCTGTCATTGCTACCCGATAGGTTTATTTGTCTAATAATGCTTATGTATTCAATATAAGTTTTAGAGTTCAATTGTCTAATTATATTCCTGAGACATTGTTCTCTAGTCAAGTTGTAACATTATTGGATCCGTATAATCAACCTCTGGGATATAACCCCCCTCCCCTACATCTATGAGACAGTTGAACTCTACAACAAAAAAGTCTGCTATCTATAATATAAGACTCTTTTGTTGTAGAATTCAACTGTCTCATTGAGGTTGTAGGGGCTTGAATTTTTTTCTTTATAAAATTATTTTTTAAAGGAAGAGATCAAAAGTGAAGATATACTCCAAGGAAAGAAAAAATCAAAAGACCAGATACACTATATTCTTTATGTTACGTTTGATGCTGCTGTAGTAGTTGGAATGTTATTTTGTGCTTTCATATTAAAATATTCTCAGTTTCATTTGTATTGGAATTTTTTTTAATCTCTGTGATCATATAACTGCAGAAAATCTTCGAGGATTAATACAACATTGGCTATTAATGGGTTAACGCCGTTGCTCATTGCAAGGCTTGATCATCAGGATGCTATAGCTCGTCTTAATTTACTCAGGCTAATAAAGGTACGGGTTGAAATATGATATTTTTTGTTAATACATGCTAAAATCTCTGGTGAGTAATACCACTCCTTTAACCAGGTTGTGTTGCATGGTCAAGAGATGTCAAAATTTATATTCATCAGAACTAGAAAAAGAAAAACTAAGATGAACAAACCGGCGTAGAGGATTTCATTTGTGGAACTTCAAAAATTCTAACTACAATGCTCACTTAAGTGTGGCTTGGCATACTTAAAAAATTGTTAAATCACATTCTTACTTTATCTAGAACTTCAGATAGTAGAATGGTGATCCAATAAAATCTACTGGAGCTTTAATTAATAATATTGTTCTATCGACACATGTATTTAAGGATATAGTCTTGTGTTAATAAACATTTATTCAAATGTGAGAAACTGCCTTCCTTTCTTTGAATTTTTGATACTTTTATCATTTAAAATTCAGAGGTGATGATGTTTCATTTATAAATGTTGGTCCTGGAAGATTTGTCTAAAGAATAGTGTTAGAATTTATGATAGTTATTCCTGGTACAGCAATAACAGTTACGTAAGTGTTTAAAAATGTTGTTGCAGGCCGTTTATGAGCATCACCCTCAGCCGAAGAAATTGATTGTGGAGAATGATCTACCTGAAAAGCTTCAAAACTTAATAGGGGAACGGAGAGATGGACAAGTGTTGGTTAAACAGATGGCTACCTCATTACTTAAAGCGCTACACATAAACACTGTTTTGTAAATTTAGATTTAAATGCTCATTTTCTTTTGTGTATATTTATCAGTGTACATAACTTTCTCTCTTATTTGGTTTGCTTATTTTCATTCCCTGTTTGGTTGAGTGAAAAGAAAAATAGCATAGGCCGATGTATGTCATTTTCATTCTTGGATAATATTTTAGGGGGTGCCTCATTTTGTCGGCTTCAATGGCCGAAATGTATTTTTTGTTTGTCAACTACAGTATATATAGCTCTTCTAGTACATGGTTACAAGGTGGAAAATTCTCTACCCACTTACTAATCAAACCCTTCTTTCATTCTGGTCTTTGATATTTAAAATGACGTTTTATGTATGGGAAATCGAAAGGCAACGAGTTAAAGTGGCTCCTGGGTGTTTAGAGTCTATGATATATGGTTCTTCGTGCTTAGTATTTAAAAAATATTAATTTTTCTGTAAGGAAAATGCTTTATAAATCGATATCACATAGTTCAGAAGTTATTTTCCTTAGCCCGAGTTAATTTCAAGAATACAATGACTTATACGAGTTGGAATAACTTTATATGTTATTAATCATGAGAACTATATCATGAATTGAAAGTTTGATATTGTATTTCATAAATTTATCGTACATGGTAACTTGCGATGTCAAATTAGTCTTTTCCGATAAAACTTGAAATTCAAAATGTGAAAGAAATAGATATCACAGGTAACACTAATTACTTTCGATAGTTTCTCGCATCAATGGGTAGAACGAATTATGATATGACTAGTTCTTCTTCTAGACAACCTCTATTGAGATGCAGTAGATGCGAAACATATTGAACGATATGACTAGTTCTTCTTCTAGACAACAATAATATACTATTTCCAGATATCTCATTATATCTCGAATACATAAAGATCCCAATGGATAAACCAGACAATTTCAATAATTTCTGATTACCATAAATCAGATAGACTTGATAGAACCCCTGTTGTTTTATTTAAATTGTCTTTTTAACATTGAACTAAAATTTCGATAGAGAAATTACTCGTGAAAGCATCCAATGAATAATAATTAAACACTGTCAAAAAATATATATAGGTAAGTGGGGAAATTACCCCTGTTGTTAAGCATAAGATTTCACATTCCCTAGACAAAATTAGAGGCTACCTACATTTCATTACAACACATTTAACTGAATACTCAAGTCAGCTCAAAATGGAGAGCTCGAAACACAGCCTCCTAAAAAGAACTAATTCGTCTAAATAATTTGGCAAGTGATGGGAATGCAGAGGCCCTTTGAAAAGTATAAAAGATGAATCTATCTATAATGCTTTGCTCAAAAGCATTGGTGATGATATGTTAGAGATGAAAAGTGTCAAAATCAGCTCCCAAATCCAAATGGTGATTTTGTCCTGTTACCTCCTTCTCCATACATTTCGTTCCACTTCCTCAACTCGGTCATGCTTGTTGCATCATGCGCAACCGATGGACCCACCTACACATTTTAACCACACTTTTAACATTTTAAAACTAATTGCACCTCAAAGACAGACAAAAAAATAGCTTCAAACAAGCAACATGTCAATGCAACACACTTCTAAAACTTTATTGACGGTTAAACTCAAATTAATCTTTAAAATTAAGAGACTGATTAATTACGTAGTGGACCCACAAATATTTGTAACTTCTAAAAATTTCGGTTAACAGTAAATACAAATAAAACTACTCTACAAATACACATTGAAAGTACTTGAACATCCAGTAAAAACATCACAATTCAAAATGAACAAATAGAATATTATATACCTTGGTTTTGGACTGAACAAAATCATCCAAATTGAGAGGCCTTAATATTGAAGTTGTACCACTACTGGCTTCCTGTGCAAACCAAAAGAGAATCCATACATCAGAGATCAATTTGAAACCATTTTTGAATTGCAGATTTGCAACCAATAGATAATATCAACGTAGATAACAACATTGATATTAGTCACCACTATTGTCCGTTGACAACTAAACTTGTAACTTACTCAAAAGATTAAACCCGTATCCAAAATGTACAAAGAGGATCAACCAACTTTACTGATCCAGAACGTAATAACTTTACTGATACCAAACTTCTTTGGTGAGATGCAGCTAAAATAAACTGGGGGAATATATAACAACATTGAATAAAATATTTTCCTGGAGATTTGTTTTCACAACATACAGATCTGCTAAAGTTGCAATATACGAAAATTTTTTCATTAGATCATTTCTCCTTTGCCATTATTAAGTATTATTTTACAAAAATAAAAAAGTGTAAAGTACAAACATCACGCGAGCAACAAATGTGCATTTTATACTCGTCCAACTTTTAAAAAGGATAGTGCAAAAATCTCGCAATTGCTATGAAAAATCTGAGCTAGTTTCAAATTTGTGATCTGCATACCTTCTTTTCATTCTCTAAGAGCTCTTGAACAGGTCTATACGCTGCAGCAATACAGAGGTTCTGCAAATGTAAGCATGAAGCAGCATTAGAGATACATGACTTGAAATGCTTAGATAGAAGATTTTCCAGCTTAAGCAAGTGTGATAATTATTATAATGTTAGGCCGACTATGCTAGACTGCAAAAGGAATTTGAGAGATGGTAAATAAGGTAGCACTCTCAGCCAGCTACCTTAATTTCCTTTATATCCCTCACTTCCCTAGTGTGGTACAATATAGTGATGCCTAACGTACTTTTTAACTCAGTTGTACTTAACAATATTTACCTTCAAATCACTGCCCGAGTATCCATCAGTCATGTTAGCAAGTTTATCTAACTGAAATTCAGAATCCAAGTTTTCTTGTGCTAGAAAGATGCTTAAAATCTTCATTCGATTTTCAGCATCTGGTAAATCAACATATATCCTGGACGAAATAATGCCAACACAAATCTTAGTTATAAAAGAAGTAGTAATTTCCCGCATTTATCAAACCACTTCCGTATTATAATCTTGACTATGAATTTAAATAAAGTTCTACACTTTCTACATGAAGGTACTTATTGAAGTATAAACTTTTAACAAAATTAGTGGCATTATTATGAGTTTGGCCTCAATATCAAGCTTAAGCTTTTGTCCCAGTTGACTTGACTTTTGTTGATACTATTCGACGATATAGCATAGTAGTAAGGGATATAAGAGTGACCACAAAATAGTGTTAACTTCCTCCAGATCCTAACAACTAATCACATAAAAAGTATTGAGTTCTGTAGCACACACAAACAAGGATAAAAACTAAATCTAAATGAAAATCAGACACAAAATGGGACAATCATAATTTAAAAATGCGACATTGATTATGACCATTCGGCTGTAAATCAAGCTTTCAAAGAGAGAAATCATATAGTTTACCTTCTTGGTAAACGACGAATAACAGCATCATCAAGATCAAATGGCCGGTTTGTTGCTCCTAGAATAAGGATTCGTTGGTTTTCTTTTGACCTCAATCCATCCCAGGCTGCCATAAATTCGTTCCTCATTCTTCTAGTGGCCTCATGCTCAAAAGCACCACCTCTAGCACCAAGCAAACTGTCAACCTATACAATACAGATTCAAGTCAAAAACCAAGTGTCCAACTTGTGAAAGATAGATTTGAGGGTGCACTAAAAACGTATATCTATAATTTTACTTTTGAAGGCACATTCCTGGAAAGTTGAAACATATGTTTCACATTGAATAAAAAGGAGTACTAAGGAATTTAAAATCCAGAAGCATATTTTTACACTTCAGCTTTTCTGGAAGAAAAAACCATGAGGAAAAAATAAATCATAAGACTGAAATCTGAATTTCGTAGTCATCTTGAAACATTCGATTCAAGGCATGAAGATGGTACAGAAAACATCTAGATTCTCTTATGCATTGAGTAATCTTATAAATGTGAGAAGTTCAAATTTGTGTGTAAAGCATTTCTCTTTCCAATTTAACTAATCAATTTAAAGAGCACGGACATGTCAAAGAGAGGAGACACGATTAGTCCATAAAAGTCCACTCTAAATTATTATTGAACTCTTTGGATTCCAACTTTTTTCATTTAAATTGAAAAATTTAATACAGAACCAAAAAAATCAAACTATATAAGAAAAAGCGAAATAATGAGAGGTTATGCATTCAAACACTCACTTCATCAACAAATATAATGACAGGAGCAAGCTTGCTGGCAAATGAGAAAAGCGCTTTGGTTAGTTTTTCAGCATCTCCAAACCACTGTCAGGAAAAAAACAAATATATGTATAAGATATCACATGCAGAAGAAGATAATATATCTTAAAACAACTGAAACAATTTACATAAGAAAATAAATGGAAAAGAAGCTTCAAAGGAACTTGATTTCGGAAAAATGTTTAATTACTCATTTAGCCCCTATAGCTGTACAAACTTTACCTTTTAGTCCCCATACTTGAAAAATCATAAATGTTAGTCTCTACACATATCACTTCAATCTCTTTTAGTCTGCATACATATAACTTCTTCTAATCACTTGTATTTCCTACCATCTAAACTCGGACAAAAAGAGAATAAAAATTAGATTACGAATTAGGGCTGGGACTAAAACCTAAATTTAAAATCCTTAGTAATTCCTTCAAGGTTAATTGTATATTATTATTAATTTTGCATTTAATAGACATACGTAACAATTACTAAAGACCAAACATGTATTCAATTATATTAACTATTAACCAAAAACTAACAAAATTAAAGTTGTTGTACAAAGACTGCAGTTTTTTTTCCTTATTGTACTAAAAACAAAATGACAATACTTGTTGTACAAAACCTACTATTTACCATTCTGTTTACCTATCACGCAATCCATGGTTCTTGCACTTCAGAATCCCTTGGTGTGTTTTCTTGCATGTTCTTTCTTTATGTTTCTAAACTATTCTTAGTTATTAGATATTTCTTCTACACAAATCTATTTGGAAGCTCAAAACTCCCTCTAAGGTCATTTTTTTTATCTTTTGGACAAAGATTTAGGATTAATAAAAATTGTCTATATTTTATGAAATAAAGGCCAAAGTTGTGTCGGAATATTTGATTGATATCATTGTAATTGTTTCCTTTCACCCTCTTTCAGGTCAAGGATATCATACATACGGAGCAAATTAAAAGCATATAAATTTTCAGATAAAACAACTGAAACAGGAAAATGTGCTGGAACCAAAACTACCTTTGAAGTAAGGGTCGAACCAGTTATGCTAATAAAATTTGCACCAGCTTCAGTTGCAAGTGCCTTCGCCAGAAGGGTCTTACCAGTGCCAGGAGGACCAAAAAGTAAAATTCCTTTACAGGGCTGTAAAATGTTTCTTCAAATTAGCTTTACACAAATAAGTGAACAAAAGTAATTTGGCTACAGTGAGAATACATACAAAAGTACACAATCATTACCCGTAACAGATTTCCTCGAGAAAAAAGCTCTGGCCTTCTCATTGGAAGAATTACGAGTTCTTGAAGTGCCTTTTTCACATCTTCAAGAGCACCTACGTCATCAAACTTCACTCCTATTTCACCAGGAGGTACTACAGATGAAATGAAATTGCTCTCAAACTCATCCTTTGCAAGGTTCTGTTCAATATACATATAAACAAAATCAACATAAGACGAAACATGCCCAGAATTTAAATTAAGATGTACATGTTCGGGAAAATGTACCCTTTGTGGGAGCATGTTTATATCTTAAGTGCACTAAGCCATTAGTACAGTGCTATACAACATAGTCCAAAGGACAATATTTATCACATGCATATAGTAATATTTTAGATACCAACAAAGATCACTTTGAATAATACTACAAAAACCACATACCTTGAGGCTCTGAGAAGACTTCCGTGACATTGTCTCCTGGCTCGTCAATCTTGAGACTGCAATTTCAAGACTTCACAAAAAAGAACAAGTGAAACTTAAAATTCTATACAATCATATATTACAGATAAAAAATAAAAAAAACGATTTATATTATACCTTTCACGAGGTAGGCACAATCTTTCTCCTTTAACAGAAGGAAGCAAGCAAGACGACAAATAGTGATTTTTTGCCCAGCCTACTACTTTTTCAGCTTCTGAAAACAAAAACACATGATGCATACCATGACATGTTAACACATTAAATTTCAATGACAGTAAATTTAATGGTTACCAGGTGCCATTGGGACACTTGTTAAAGATTCACAGATGGAAAGTATTAGCTAAAAAATAAAGCCTTTTAAGTTCCCAATGTATTAAACACTCCTTGTTAAATACTCCCCATGCTTTTTTTGCTCAACAAACTCCCTTAAGGCACCTGTTAACAAAACCCTATGATATTATAAGTTATAAATTTGCACCTTGTACTTTTATTGAAGACAATAAAAAATGCAAAAAACTAATCTCAACATCAGCATGGTTTGAACATGTTAGAGTGCAACCTATATTTTTGCCCTGATTAGAGCAACAATGTTCTTCCAAGGTTTTCGTTGACAGCACTGTAATGGAATTCAAGATTTTATTCAGTTTATTCAAAATTGTTCCCCCTATCCCCTGCACCTCACGTTTTACAGAAAAGAATCTCTCTTTTTTTCCATTGCCATGATTAAAAAAAAAAAATTGTTACTCTTCCAATTTATTTATTTTTCTAATAGGTTATGAAATGGAAAAAAATAGAGAGGATCATTTTCCCATTTTATTTTTCAGTGGATAATTTGTGATCCAACCTTTTGCTCTCTGGTTTTTTAATAAAAGAATTGTTTAAAAAAAAAACGAACACACGTTGTTCACTGGAAACCATCCGGATAATATTAGGACTAAAAGAGATAGAGATATATAAAACATGATAAAAACAACACGAGAATTTAATAAGCTATCAGTTTTCTCTTGCCCTATTTTTAATCATTATCAACCAACCAATTAAATGCATTACTAACTCCAATATCAAGTACGGCATAAACAAGTATATGAGCTTCCTAGAATCAAAGTAGTTTCCCAATTTAAGCTCTGTGATTATTACTCAATTTCAGATTTGTGTTCCGAAAAGGGAAAGACATCATTCATGGATGACACAAATCATTTCAATCCAAAACGGGAAAGACATAGGGGTGAAGGCAAGATACAAACAAAATGGTTGACGAAGAAAAGATTAGAACAAATAAGAGAACGAGTGGAACTTACTGAGCTTTGTCAAAACAATGCCATCAGTATTTAAATGTAAAAGGTCAATGCATGATAGCTGATGTTCTTCGAGAACCTGCAAAATGCATCACTACTTTTATTTGACATTGATGGTGTAAAATGCATCACTACTTTTATTTGACACTCATTTATGTAATGCATGCCCTCTATTTGACTATTTCAATGTGCAGATTCCATTATTTGCAAACTAAAATACCTAATAACTTTGCTTTATGACACTTGTAGATAAGTCGTTTATCTACTTGATATAACATTGAACACTGTATATAATACTCTGAAGTTGTTTTTAATTGTCTCTAAATCTTATGATTCAATATAAATTGTGATTCATGATTAAGAAATTAGCTTTGTAATCTCATGGTTTGAATCTGGATTTGATATGCATATATATGGATCACAAATGATCAATTATGAATCGGGTAACAATAAATGCTTCAGAAACCAGAGAATTACCTTCCGTAGTATACTCAAATTACTTCGTGAAGTCACGATTTTTTTATCTTCTTCAAGTTGTTTCTTGAATGTTGCCAGCTGATTCTCATCCTGCAAAATGTCATACAGAATTACAGATGAAAAAATGACATGAAAGTTAGGTGCTTTATAATCAATTAACAGAAACCTTAAGAGATCCATGTAACCAATCAACAACAGTGAAACCAAGATGACATTTCTGCTTTAGTCTTCATGAAGAACCACAAGATTTCCAATGTATTTTGAAAAATATATATTACTAATTCTTATAAGTAGAGGGAGAGGGTCGGGATGGGGGATCCATAGCAGAAATGTCCCCCAATAAGAACATCCATTTTTACTTGGCCAATGAAGAAAAGATGGGGAAAAATATATTGAGGAATTCGAAAAATATTGTGTGGTGTACAAAGCATGGACAAGCCACTTTTCCATTATGATCGGGTTCTTAACATACATCTGACTGGTAATGAATTAAAAAAACTTTAGGGGCTTGTATGTTGGCAATTTATGTTCTTGTTCATTATTGTTGTAGTGATGGGCAGTGTATTGAGATGTTTAATTAAAACATTAAATGCCTCATACTAAGTGTGGTATTTGACAATTGTGAGAATCCCTAGAGTTGTACTTCACCGTAGTGTAAACAAAACAAATACCTAGGTGATTTTTCGTCAACCATCAAGATTACCATAAGTGGATGCATATGCAAAACAATTACCTTGGGTGGATGTATACTCAGAACATTAGAAAAGAGCTTGTTAATTTCGTCATCTTCTGATGTCTTGTCCCCTTTAATTCCCTCAGTCCAACGCTTCAGAGAAAGAGGCTGTAATGTTCTCAATAAGAATTCAATGATGGCTTAGGACCACATAAAATCATTTGATTATTTCCACAGTGCCCAAGTGCACTGCCCTCGTTTGTTTCAGCATCCATATTCAACACAACAGATTATAAATCATACACCAGGACAGATTACAACTGGACTCAGTCTTCATAGAATTGGTCATAATGAATCTTACAAGAAAATTAAAACAGAAAAGGTAGTATCTAAAATGCTAGCATATAGCGACAAAAGAATCATAATATATCTAGCTGAAATGGCGCTCTGGTCTCTCATCATATATATATATATGTATATATATATATATATATATATATATATATATATATATATATATATATATATATATTATGAGAGAAAAGCATGAGCATGAACTTATTGGTTTGCAATAACTTGAACGTTGCAAATAGGCAAGGTAAAAATCGTGTATATATCTGCTAAAGGAATAAAATGGCTAAGGGGAAGGACCCAACCCGATGTATGCTAAAACATCAATCACACAATACCAATAAAAGTTCCTGTGAGATCTAAAATTTCATAAATAGAATACTAAAGATATGGAAAACAAAATACTATGACAGAAGGAAAGTCAAATTAACATGAACATGAAAGCAATATTAATATTTTATGGCATCCAAGATATTATAAACATCCCAACGAAATTCTTAAATTTATCATCTATATCATTAGACAATCTACTACAAGAGACTCAATCCGAACCTTAAGTATCTCAATAAAGTTAACAAAATATGCATACAAAGAATAAATTATCATAACTCTTCAAAGCTGCTATTTGAAAGAAAAGAACTCCGTATTACATTTAACAATGTAATATAGTTCATTGAGATACAAAAAGAAACAAATGAGTAGTGATTTGAAAGCAGCATAATTTGAAATCACAGGTTAACAATAGAATGTTTAACAGAATGCAAAATTTTGTAGAAAGATAAAGAGCATTACCAGCTTAGCAACACGTCCAAAATTTGGTAGTATCATTGTCTGTCAGAAACATCATGTGATCAAGGTAAAAGTCAATAAAATGTAAATAGTAGCAAAGTAAATGCATTTTAGTCTAGAACATTGGGAACTTAATACTTCATGACAAAGAATAACAATTGAATCTTACAAATTGTTCTTTCTCCTTTGACCCTGACTGTACTTTATTTTGCCCACAAATCAATATTATAGGACCAGATAACTGGTCAAACATCTCCTCAACCCTTTGAAAAAACTCATTTCGGTTTGACTTAGGAACTGATTTATGTAACCAATGTGAACTGTCAGGAAAATAGACAATAAGAGGCTGTTTTCTACGCAAAACCTGCAAAAGCAATAATCAGGCCCACCCATAAGTAAAACAAGATTTTGTTCATCTTATTATGAGATTTCAAAAATTTAAAAATGCCAGATACCTCACATAAAGCCTCCACAGCAATGTAGCAATCCTGTGATTGAGCATCAAGATCATTCTCAATGTCCTTAACTGTTTGCAAATAAAAAAAAATGTTTTAAGCCAAGGAGATAAGCTACTACTCAACCTCTGATAAGTATAAAAAACATAATCATCAAATCCAAACCATATATATTTGAAAAAAGATCAAGGTCACTTTGAATAAGATAGCTTAGAAGATAACATTTTTCTACATTTTGAATAAGAAAAATTTACCATGAATCCAATAGATTGGGGGTTTCGTATGATCATCACTAAGGTTCTCCACCTCACCCTCGTTGACCTTGTCTTCATTAATATCCAAGATGACTGCAACTCGATCGCCATTGACCTCATAGACCTCTCCTCTCTGACCATTAGTTAAAGGTCTGCAATATATCCACGTAGGTTAAAATTGGAAAAAAAGAATGACTAGCAAGCTACAAGCACTTTTTGAAAATCTCACTTGCACTTAGTATGTTTTGTTTATCAAATTATCAAAAAGTTATCGAAGAATGATATTAAAGAAAAACTAAGTCATAACTTTAAGCACATCATGAATGGCAGAAAAATGAATCGTGGACATCCCAACTATTAACTGTACACATCAATATCAGAAAAAAGGGTAAATTATATATTTTACACCTCAGAGTATCCAGGTTTTTCCATTTGATCCATCAATTTTAAGAAACCTGTAATGTAGTCCTTTTAATGGTTTTGCATTGTCCGTGTAGACCTTTTGTTAGTCTTCCTTTACTTTTGTCTTTCAAGTACTGTTTTTTGCTTACTTTTTGGTTTCTAATATCACAAGCTTTTCATCTGGTCCCTCTAAATACCACAAGTGTCTCATTAGGTCCCTAATTTTTAAGAGTCGTGCAGGCATTTTATGGACAAAAAACCAGGAGCCTATCAAAAGAAGTACATGGGAATGGAATTTTTTTTGAAACCACAAAGGGAAATTGCAATATTAGGATTACACCCATGGGAGGAACAGACAGGAAGTTCGAGCAAATAGATGAAAATAACAAGGAGCTATCGTGCAAAACTCAAACCTGATCCCAGTAAACCCAATAACTAAGATTTCAACACTTTACAATCTACAAACAACCTAAATACTGACTAATGTGTGTAGGATTCCTTGTAGGGTCACATTGCATGTTTTTCAAGATCAAGTTGCATCCCAGTCAAAGCTCAAATTAAATGAAAGCCATCTTGTATGATGTGTAAAAATCTATATTGCATGTTTAAAAAAATGGGTGTCAAGAAAATACCAAAAGGTTAGAGGCCTTTAACAGTTTGACTTCTATATATAGGGATGACTTACCAACCCACCTGCCATGTATAATAGTATAAGCATTAGTTGGACCATCAGATGTTGGTATCTTCCCCAGTATAACCCTGTGATAAAATTATATATGCCAATGTCAGGTGAGTGCTAGCTCAAAGTCCAATGGGGATGATACATGGTTTTACAAGAAACGTTTGAGGCAACTCTGTCACCAGAACATGGGCTTCACATTTTCTTCGACACTATGTCCTAAGACATTCATCAAAATTACAGGGCCCAAACTACATATTACACAAACTCCTGAAGTACGTAACTATAAAATTATATAAGTCGCTGACACCCACTAACCAAGCACTTGCAACTTGCAAGTAGCATCAAACACACTTAAGTGGTATTTAAAAGAAAAAAATGGTATAATAATAGAAACGCTCACAAACATTGGCATATATAATTCATTAATCCCATCACAAGATAAATGGACAAGAACAAAGATATCCACTGATAAACACTGCATATACTTCTCCAATATGATATAGACAAATATCAATTACTTGTCTGTATGAAAATCAGATTATCATTTTAAGAACTTCTATTTTCAGTTCTTTGAAAGACTTCAGTGAATTATGAGTTCAAGACATAGAAATACAATATTCATGTGACTAAACCGTTGTATGGGAAAGAAATCAGTATATGAAAATTCGTGGGAAGCTGTTTCTCCCTTCACATTATATTCCTCCCTCAGGTTTAAGAATTCCAATCTCACAGGTGCGGTGTCACCACTTCCTCTACAATTACCAATAGCACCACTATTCTAACCACATGTAACCAGTAGCCACAAGCATGAAAATCATCCACATACAATAATCATTTCAAGGCAGAAAATATCTTATTAATGAATGAAGATCTTTCCTTGTGTTTTTATGCAGCAATCTAATTAAGAATCACATTAATTTCTCAGCTTCAGACTCTCAAATAAAGTCCAAAGAGGTCAGCAGTAACCCTTGAAAGCGTCATCTATGTGACTGGCAGTGTATCATCTATGCAGTTCTCTTGTGTGCAAGTGTCTACGCTAACAAGATTACATATTTTATGTAGCTGAGTTGTGCAAACGAGGAAATCTTCCAAAATGATTTATCAGAATCAGTCACGTTGGCAGTCATGGTAACAAGTGTAAGCAACTTCATGTACTTAGCTCCAAAAATATTAGGCATGCTTTATTCAATAAATTAAATGAATGTTTCAGAAAAAAAATAAATAAATAATCTGAAGTTCTGTGGGAGATGATGGACTACATAGGCGAAAAAGGGGGAAAACATTTTATTACCTATCCTCGTCTGTAACTTGAACAGATGGCCCAATGTACTTCACACGGTCACCTACAAAATGTAATGAAGCAGTAATGTAGATATTTGCGTTAATGCTTCAAACAAGTTGAAAATTGAAAGCAAATAAACGAGCTTATAGAAGGGTAATTCATTAATAGTTTGCTAAATCTTAAATTCATTCAATATCACAAGAACAACAAACATATAAATTATCTTTCCCTACAGCAAATTTGCAACATAAAACAATAACAATAATAACAACAACTACAAAGTCTCATACCTCAGGTGAGGTCAGCAACATGAATCTCACAACGCCACTCAGTAAAAGAGAAGACTGGACTGCAAAATCTATGGCGCAAAAAAGCTCATAAAAGGTTGGACCTTCATCACTTTACGAGCCAATTTCACTTTTTGAATTTGGCTCTAAGCCCAAATTCTCAATATGTATGTGTGATTTAGGATAGTATCCACATTTTCAAAGTTTTCATGTTCTCTGATATTTTGTGGTTTGTTTCCTTAATTAGGATTATTAATATAAATATGTGTGAATGACTTAGGTTTATTATCCCATTACATATCATTGCAATATATGATAATGCACAAGTAAATATTATTTAGTCTCTTCTCACTCTATTGCAAAAAACCCACAATTTCAACTTTGTGACATCATAAAGGAAAAAGGCAAGGAATAGCTCACGGTGTGAAGTCTAAATTTCAAAAATAATGGACAACTAGTAAATATAATTGACATCTTATTTTTGCTTGCAAGTAGAAAATAAATGTACAAAATCACATTTAGCAAGTTCATGTGTATGATTGAGGTTCCAGCTAGCTGAACATGTTACCTTTCTTTAGCTGGCATCCAGATTTATCAGAAGATTTGGTATCATTAGAATTAGACTTGGAGGACTCCGAACTTTCAGATTCTCCAGCCACAATCTGTCAAAAATTTGGGGTAGGGGTAAGACATAGAACTATCAGTGGTGACTGAATGAATTCAAACCTCAAAGTTTATTTATAATCCTATATACTAATAATTCTAAAGAGAAGACTAACAAGAGTTTTACTTACGATAAACTTTTCCTTCCTTTTCAATCTAGTAATATAAAATTAGAAATCTCTATTTCATTATTTTCAATCTAGTAATATTCCTATTATTTATCAGTATAAATAATTAAACATAAAGAATCTTTGCTAGTATTAGAATAACACAACTGCAGTGAAACTAAACATTGGGTGAACTCTAATATAATGAACAAATAGATGCTCTTTAACACTAGAATCAGAATACCACCTTCTAAATATCCATCATCTTAATTTACTGTCTATGCAGTAATTAATAGCCTTCACCATCACCGATACTTTATTTTATCACAAGCCAAGATATCAACAAAAACACCCTTTTAATAGTAAACAGTACTGAAAATGCACCTTCTCAAATTCCTCGACATTGTAAGGGACAAGTTTCCGAAGAACAGCTGCTTTAACCTTCTTAAGGTGTGCTTCAGCTGATGCTACTGCATCTTCATTGTCACTTGCATCTGACTTTGCCTCTGTACTGCTAGCCCACTCTTCTTCATTGCTGGCTTCATTATCATCATCATTCTCTGATTCAAGAGAACCCTCCTCCCCAGACTCTGCATTATCATCATCAGATTCGTAGTCTGATGATAAATCATCATCAATATCCTGCATAACAATTCAAATAAGATAAATATTTACTTTGTAGTGCCCCTTCTAATATAATGTCTAAATTCTTCCAGAACTTACATAAGGAGCAAGGATGCTGTTATCGAGCACTAAAAGAGGAACTTGTAAATCTTGTGCAAGAGCTCTAACTAATCTCTCACGATACAACTCAGTGCCTGAAGTTAAAAAGACAACATCAACATTTGGTGCCACAAGCCAAAAATTATAATAAAATTTTGAGCAATAAATGTGAGTCAAATGGCATCCAAAATAAACATTACAAATTAAATAGAATAACAAGGACAGAAAATAAGGAATAAATGACTGACCAGGAATGCTCTGAAGCAATATTCTCCCACTTGAAGATGAGAGCCCAATACCAAAAGTTGAAGCAAACTTATTATGTCTCAAATGGGAAGCAGCACATTCCACCAGAAGATTTTTGGTATTTTCACTGCAGGTGGAAAAATACAATTTAATTACACAATAAAAGTCACATAAAGAAGATACCAAATTGAAAAAAGAAGAACAAATAGGAAGAATAATAATTACTGAATATGATAAGGAAATGTATCCCAAGAAATATGTATTTTCTCCCAAGGAAGAATTCTTCTTATGAACTCATTTTTAAACTTATCCCTCCTTGTCAAAAATGGTGATTCTCTCCTTTTATTTTCTATAGTTAGCCTCTCATTATTAAGCCATTCCTCTTGTTCCTGTTCTCCAAGTCGTGCATGTGCATTGCAGTACTCAACCTCTTTCCCAAACTTCTCTTGTTGATTCTGCCTTTTATCAAAGTTGGTTCCATCACTACCATGTACTTGTTTATCCTCACTTGCATTTCTTCCATCACTTTCAGAACTATAGGCACGCAACTGAGTACTGTTATGACATAAACTAGGCCTTTTGTCCTGAGCAGCAAAACTAATTGTAGATGAAGTATGTTTACATGAATATGAACCTAAAAGACGTTCTGGGATGATCCTTCCATGTGAAGCATATTCTTCCACTGCAGTCTTTGGGGACAAAGATTGAAAGTATTGATGACCAGAGAGTCTTGGCCTAAAGAAGTATTTTGATGGCTGCAACACCAAAGCCCATACTCGATCTCTCCTGCATTGTATTCTCCTCAAGTACATTGAAATTACTGTCTTTCTTCCACTATTATTAGCTGCAGAAGAATTCCCAACCATTAGATAATTCATCAAAGGTTTCTTATGCAATTGATCTAATGATCAAACTGTTATTAAAAGTCTGGGTAAACAATTCACACATATAGCATTGAATAGATTTCTGTAAGACAAAAAAATGGTGAACATTTGAGCATGATAAATGGAGGAACCAAAAGCAATGAATATTCAGTTGATTATAATATGTCTAAATTCATAGTGAAATCGCAAAATTGAAAAACATTTCCATTCACATACAAGTAGTTCATTGAAAAGTTATGTTTTGGGGAAGATCGTGACTTACTCGTAAGTCAAGGTACATCTGAGAGCATACGTAAAATAAGAAACAGGAAAATACTAAACTAAGTTTACAGTTTGACCACTTAATATTCTACAAGTTTCCACATTAGACTAATTAGAGAGAGAGAGAGAGAGATTGATTCTCATTGTTAGGATTATGTCAGTTCCATATAAGAAATGATATATTCTGTTATTAAGGGTAACACACTATCTCTTTAAAATTAGAACTCTTAAATTCAAAGACAACAAGATGGAACCGTTTAAATTTAGATAAATTTGTCTATAAACACTTCTAAGTGAAGAAAATAAGAAGGAAGGACGAATTAAGGTAAAACGAATTGAGTTTCTCCAACAAGGTAAATCAACTTATGCATTTCAGCTTCTAAAGAAGTTAGAAGAGAATATTTTTTAAATCCTCTTATGGAATCACTAATTATGCATGAATTCATTTCAATTCTAAATTGAACCTCTAAACACATTCATTCATGAATTTCAACAAACATGTAAATCAATTATAGCAGAAGATCGAAGGTTGCAAAGGTTACTTAGATCCTATACGTGTCTCTTCTCTGCTCTTCCTATCTTCCATTTTTTTTTTCTTCGTTATTTTACATGCTTATATATTAAGTCTCCCATGACTCACCTTTAGCAGGTTTCCCCTATTGTAATCTTTTTATCCTTTAGTATCTAATTTATTTCATATTTTAATACTTTATCTCTTCGAACCAAATTTAAACCATATCTTAATCTTTTCATTCATCTGATACTAAAATATAATTCTCCGACATTTCTATCACGTCATGTATAGGAACTAACTGTTGATATCACCAATTAAAGTTTCCGTAGTAATACAAACATTCATTTATTTTTACTCATTGTATGTTTATTTTACATATACATACTGAGAAGCACATTTATGCACATTAAACACTGAGAACTTCAAAATCAAAAATAAGCCATAAGCAACAGCATTTTGTATCTAGAGAATGTTTCCAAGAAACCAGAAACTACGCCAGCATCCCCTCGTATTCAGATAACAAAGAAGGGTGCTAATAGGGACAGCTAATATACAAATTATCTCTAGCAGTGTCCATCGTTATGCACAGTTCATTTCTGAGGATCTGAATATAGCATAAAATAACTTCGCAATCACAACACCTAAAAACATAAATTGATATTTCAATCTAAAAGACATGGCACAAGATCCACGCTGAGCTCCCCCACTAAATACAACTCCAAATACAAAAAACGAAAAAACAATAATATATTTAAATCATAGAAAACAAAAACAATTAAAAAAAACAGTGAAATAAAACGGTGAATGATTCAGAAATTCCCTAAGTAACTGAATCAATTTATCAAGAAAAAAATGTTGAAGATATATGAATCAATTGTGAGGGAAGCATAAGAAGAAAACCTTATTGGATGTGTGTTGTGTTGGGTTGGAAACGAGGTCAAAGTTTGGGCATAAGAGACCAAAGTGCAGAGAAGATGAGAGAGAGAAGCGAAAGAATGTGCGAGAAGAGCGTAGAGAGCAGATAGAATAGAAAACAAATTCGAATAAGAGATTAGAGAAGATGTTGTGTAACTCGTGTGACTGCAAAACTAAACTTTGCGCAACGTGTGCGGTGTTCAGCTGTTTCCCCCTTGCTTCTCCTCGTGGGTAGGTTTCATGTCTTCATTTTTTTTTTTTCTATAACTGGGCCTTCAGAGTTCCACACTCCAATTAGCCCAATCCGGTTCCTGCTAGTTGCACTCTGTTTCCTCTAAATATACCTTATTTTTTTTATTTTTATTCAAAATAATTGATTTTCTGTTCTTACTTTATATTCGGAAATCATTTTTCAGAAAGTTAAGAATATAAATATTATTTGAAAAATATTTCCCAAAATGCTAAAAAGCAAGATATGTTCTCGAACTAGTAATATAAAAGATGAAATATCTATATGAAAGTGGTTTTTGAAACACCTTTTACATTCTAAATAAATAAATAGTTTCTAAATATTTGTTTTAATTTTCAAGTTCTAGAATATATTTTTTTAAATATAAAAAATTTATTTCAAATATTATTTCTTGAAATAACTTTTTCTCTTATAAAATTAGTACTTTTTGAAATATGTTCCAATGTTAACATTTTGAAGAGTAACTCTAGTTGTATGTTATAACACGGAAATAAATAAAAAAAGTATTTCACAAAATACTTCTAAAAAAGTAGATAAAGTATTTTTGAAAAGCAATCTTTTAAATATTCTTATCATTTCACATACTCAAGTACATTTAAGAACATATTTTCTTCTTTTAACATTTTACAGTATACTCTTTTTAGGTGTCTGGTTTTCTTATCATTTCAAAGAAAAATAAGGATAGTGTATTCTTTTAAATAAAAGCATTCATTAAACAGAAAAAAAAAATAGATGTATATAATAAAAGTCTTGGTTTATCTTTTTCTCAAATGCTTTGATTTTCTTGAATGGTTTGAAAATTTTAAACCTCAAGAAAAGCACCTCACTCTTATAGGCATCCATCAGAACTGCAATGTGCTTCTTTTCAAATCTATTTTAACTTCAATTTTGTTATCTGATTGAGATTGCTTCTGGATTGACAATTTTAATATTTTCTATTTTATTACTTTCAAGTAGTTTGTGAGATTTATTGATTTGTATTTTAATATCTTTACTTCAATCATTTCCCAATGATATTAGTTTCTTATACTAAATTTTAATTAATTAGGCATCTAAAATGAAATCAAATTTATTTTTAAAACTAATTTGGGCACGATTAACAGGGTATGATTCACCAAGACTATATTTATTATATTTAATTAATGGTCATTTCCCCTTAGTCAAATGGATTATTATAATTGAACATCATAAAAAAAGAGTAAAAAATTTCCGCATATTTCAAAAGTAAGATAAGATTTAATGTTTTTTTTTTTTGCTTTCTTATCAACAATGCAAAAGAGTAGGTATTCAAATTGGAGGTATGGAATTTTGACCAAAAACTACTTTAATTTTTAAATATTCTAAATCAATTTCTAAAATTGATTTGCACATATAAAAGATTGTTTAACTTCTCGAAAGAATTATTGGCGTTGATGTTCGTGTCAAAAAGCATGCGTTAAAACAAACTTTATACATGTCAAATATAATACAGATTAATGAAATCATGAAAAGTTTTAATAGGCAGCAACAATGTTTATCTTATTGACCAAGTTTTTGTAGTAAAATATGATAATAACAACTATTATAGCACAAACATATCAGACACTGAAAACACATACGATCAAAGATAACAAGTGATAAATATAAAAGAAACATTCACGAAATAAAAAACAAAAAAGTCAACATTGTCAGGGAGGTATTTTTTGAAAATGAAATCCTTGATATTAAATATATACACTATACAATTGAAATATTTTAACTAAATAAAAAAATAATTATTAGTTAATAAAAAAAGACACTGTATTCATAATATAACTCTACCTGTGCAAAATAAATGAAAAATATAAAACATAATATTTCAAACTTTATCATGAACCGATTACCCTAACTAAATCAATTCAAATTTATTATATTTAAATTTAAATTGGCAGAAAAATTATTAACTGAATTAAGCATATGTAATTTCATTTTAAAGTCAAATGAATCCAAGTTATAAACACCACAAGTATCACTAATTATTAAATGATTAATATTTGCGGAAACAAAAGTACAACGGAAATTTAATGATTCGACACTAATAACTTTAATTTTAGAAGTTTACTTAGACATTAATTTTGGAATATGTATAATTAAGAGAATGTTTGAATTAAACCTATCTATTAACAAAAAATCAAATACGTAATCCATTCTTGTAGAAGAACCCAAAAAGATTGAGTTTTCCGATAAATATATAAATATATATTTATATTTGCTTCGGCTTAAAGTAATCCGCGATGCTGAAGAGCTACAATTACTGTAATATAATAATGCATAAAAGACAAATGTATCAAATCTCAAAATTTCCCAATACAAGCAAAATACTAAGAATTCATACTAACAAATACCAAAACTGATGTGACAAAAAACCTAATAGAAGGTGAAGAAAACAAATACTAATTCAGTATCTGCAAGAAAGACTCAGGCCACTCTAGTCTTCATCGTTAAACTTGGTCTTTTTCCCTGCATAATCATAAATCACATAAAACTAGTGAATCATCCGTGCAGCAGTAAAACAGTTTTATGCAGCAATTGCACATGACAACTAAAACAAGGTAAATCCTAATAAAAAACTATACCTGTGCCTTCCGCCATGGATCTATTTGGTGGTCCACGACCTCTTCCACCACCGCCTCTTCCACCAAATCTACCACCACCACCACCGCCTCTTCCACCTCCACCAAATCGGCCACCACCACTACCACCAAAACGTCCACCACCACTGCCGCCAAACCTACCGCCACTGCCACCTCTTCCACCAAACCTACCACCACCACCTCTTCCACCACCGCCTCTTCCACCTCCACCGGATCCTTGATTATCCCTAGGCTTGGCTTCATCCACTGAGAGGGTATAACCTCCAAGTTCACTTTCATGGAGTTCTAGAGCTTTGCCAAAGCTATCAGCATCACCAAAGTCCATGTAAGCAAACCTGTAAATATTACAAATGTCAAATTGTAGGTAAAAGAACAATCCTGACAATCATTTATGCATGACTAAAATGGAAGGAAAAAATGCAATTAAGTCAAGCTACCAAATCACATAATAGTGAAACAACAGGACGAGAATAGAAAATAGAAGACACAGATAACATACCCCTTGACAGCACCAGTGTCGTAATCTTTCGGAATTGATACCCTTGTAATCTCTCCACAAGAACCAAAATGTTCTTCCAAACTAGCCCTTATCTAAAATAAAGCCAAAATATTATACACACCTATAATAGCAATAAATTATAGCCAACGGGTACTGAATTAGATATATTACCTCATCTTCCCCAAGTGATTTATCAAAACCCCTAACAAATAGTGTTTGAGACTGGCCTCTTCCACTTCTCTGGGATGAGTCTTTCCAATTGCTACAGTAATGGAAATAAGAAAATCGGTTAAGTGATGTTGACGATGATGCTTACAAAAAAATAATATAAAACACCAATTACCTGCTATTGGGAGTAAAAGCACCCTTGTCCCGGACCCTGGCTGAATCCAGACGCAGGGGACGATTCAATAATTCTTCTCCATTCAACTCAAGAGCCTAATAATAAATAATGAAGAGATTCTCAACTAAATAATATTAATACGCATATACTCAATTCAGAACACACATAATAGCCAAAAAGGAAAAACTACTGATAGATAATACCACACAACATAGAAAATAGCCCCTTCAATGCTAATAATCTCTAATAGCTTTTACTTTCTTAAACGAGAAAAATAACAGGACAAATCCTTAAAACTTTAAAAGTTCACCAAAGAACAGAATTAAAAAATTCTTGTAATAAAAAATTTACAAGAATTAAATGTATATAGATCATAAGGTATCAGAAACTCACCTTCTGCGCAGCTTCAACTGTTGCAAACTCAACATGACCAAATCCTTTAAAATTACCCTCCGGATCTGTAGCAAGACGAACATCAACAACTTCTCCACAATCCTGGAAGAAATTTTCCCTGCACAAATACCAAACATCAAATTAGTAGTTAAATAAGTTAAAAAGGCAAGAATAGGTAAGAACAAATATTGAATGAGAAAGAGCACATACACATCAGCTCGGGTAACACTGTACGCCAGGTTCCCCACAAAAAGAGTATTTGAGCCGCTCTCTGCATTTGGTGTAATTGGAGTATTGGGCTGCAAAATTGCCACATAAAACATCACACAACTGGCATTCAAAGCAAGAAAGAATACAAAAGAAGATTAAGTTTAAATACAGTTTTCTTTCCGGATGAAGCAGCATCTACCATCTCAACATCCCTAGCCTGTTTTGCAAGAATAAAGTAAATATTAGAATAGCATCAAAAAAAGATCGAACAAATTAACCGTAAAAACATAACATAAGAAAAAGAATTGTCGCTGCTTACTCTTTTTTGCGGAGTTTTGGAGGGTTCCTCCTCACTTTCTTCCTCACTATCATCATCTGAACTGTCACTACTTTCTTTGACTTTTTTCACAGCCTTCTAAGAAAAAGGGAAAAAATTAAACCTTACTTTTAAACAAATAAGAATGCAAACAACATTAAAATATAAAAGTACCAAACCAGAACAATTCTACTAAACCAATAATAGGCCAAAAGGGAGTTTGTACCTTCTTCTGAGGCTTTTCACTTTCATCAGAACTATCATCCTCGTCTATATCCATCTTCTTTCCCTGCGGATAGCAACAATTCAATGAATTCAAATTGACAAGTGATCACCAAATACAGAAAAAGCTTCATTCGAGGGGAATATGCATAAAATACAACCAAAATTGAACCAACCTTTTCCTCTTCAGAATCACTTTCAGAAGACTCCTGCAAAAGTTATATAAATTTCACCAAAATGTCAGAAAAGTTAAATTTATTAAAAAACTATAAAACCAAAACAATGGAAAAGAAGAATTAAATAAAATACCTCTTCTGAATCACTAGTTTTTGAGGTCTTAACAGGCTGCTTAGACACAGGCACTGACTTGACATTGGAAACCTTTTTGGTAGCCTCCTTCTAGAAACACAAACATTGGAATTGTTTAAGGTTGACAAAACCAGCTTATCATTGACTTGAAGAGCATGAACCAAAAACACTATTCAAAGATGATAAAATTGGAAAATTTACATCGTCTTCATCAGAGCTGCTATCATCAGAATCAGAGCTATCAACTTTCTTCTTTGGCACAGCAGAAGGCTTTGACACAGCAGTTGCAGAGGGCTTGACATCCTATGTATTTACAATTATAAGAACAGACATAACGCCTAAAAACAATTTACATGAACAAAACAGGTTCGATTTCCACTCACAACCAATAACCGACAACTTACATCATCTTCATCAGAGTCTTCACTTGAATCATCATCTGAGCTTTCCACTTTCTTAGCGGGAGCAACTGATGAGGCAGGCGGCTTTGTAGTTGCAGATGTTTTCTTTTTCTAATATTATCAACCAAATAAACCCAAGGACAAAAGCAGAAAATTATTGCACAATGTTCCCACATATAATGGAGAAATAAAGATTGTCTCAATAGAAACACACTGAACAATCTACTAGATATAATTTCTTATTTCAATTCCAGATAAAATATAGAAAATTTTGGTGTTAGTATAAAACTTACATCGTCCTCATCAGAGCTGCTATCAGAGTCAGAACCTCCACTAGGCTGAGTCTTCTTGTTAGAAGACGCTATATTCTTCCCTGCAGCAGGGACCACCTTGGTTTTTGGAACCTTAGAACAATATCAAAAAAACAAGAATGGTGAATATTTCAACAAACAAATAAATTGATTTGGCTTCCACCAGTTGAGATATGATGAAATGTATTACTCACATCATCCTCGTCAGAGGACTCCTCAGATGAATCAGAAGAGCTTGCAGCTGCAGCTGGCTTGCCTTTCTTTGCAGCGGCAGTTACAGAGCCATTCTTGGCAGCTGGTTTCTGAAACCAAAAAAGAAAGAAAAAGTAATGACAAAGCCGACAACAATACCAATGAGTGATAATTCAACTAACGTAAAATTTAAGCAATTTTAGTAATTTAATCATAAATACCTCATCTTCAGAGGAGTCATCTTCAGAAGACTCCGAGTTGCTAACTGGCTTGCCTTTCTTTGCTGGGGCACCATTTTTAGCAGGAGCCTTTTGTGAAGGCACGACAGCTTTTGGTACAGGCTTCTGATTGAAGAAAAATAGAAACACAATGAAGGAATAGATACAAGAAAGTATGACTATGTTGACAGGAAGTACAAATTTCATTTATAAATTCAACAATAAATAATCAGGTTTAATACCTCCTCCTCAGACTCTGAAGAAGAATCATCTGAGCTACTCTCCTTTTTATTGGGCAGTGGTGCAGCTTTCTTTTGTTTCGCGGCTGCCACTTTCTGTGGCTTCTTTGCACTCACTTCGTCCTCATCAGAAGAGTCATCTTCAGATGATTCAGAAGAACTGGAAGCTGGTTTTCCTTTCTTTGCAGGGGCTTTTACAGCACCATTATTAGCAGGGGTCTTCTTTGGAAGAGCAGCAGGTTTAGCAGCAGGTTTCTTGTACAAAAAACAATAAAAAATAGTTAGAGACGATAAAGATGACATGAAATTTAGACCTTGTAATCCATTAAACCATAAATAAGACTTGTGCAATACCTCATCTTCAGAAGAAGAATCGTCAGAACTGCTCTCCTTCTTTTGCACCTTTGCTTCCTTCTTTTGCTTCTGCACAACCTCTTCTATCTTCTGTTTTTTTGCAATCGCTTTCTCACTTTCTTCTTCAGCTTGTCGCTTGCCACCTGAAAGAGAAAAATAGTTCAAGAAAAAGAACAACTAAAAAACAAAATATCAAGATGAAGTTCCAAACCCGAAGTGACAGTGTTTGTGTGGTATGTTAACTAGTTCTCAACAAATACTTGGTACAGATTCTCACTTAAAAGCACAAGACAAACAAGACCAACGAAAAAGTTAATCATCTCAGTTCAAACTTGAATTATATTCCACAAAATGACAACCATGAGTTACAAAATCAACCAAACTTATTCATTCGTTTCAAACTGAATTTCAAAACAACATTGGTTTTAACCAATACAAGACAGACCCGAACCAAACCTAAAAACAAGCCATTAAGTAAAACTGATCAACAAAAATATAATATAGATAACATGATGTATAAACAAATAACATAAGGACACCGAACAAAATACAAAAAACACATCAGACAAAGCTCAAACAAAAGTAGAGAACTATATGGTACCCTTCTTCGCGGATTTGGATGGCGGAACAGCAGCTGGAGCGGCGTCAACCTTCAAGAAACCAAAACAACATCAAAAAATAAAACAAAGAGAAGTTAGCTCAGAAAAAATAGGTAAACAGAAAAACGTCGAACGAAAAATAAAATTCATATAAAGATTGAAACAAAGCACAAACCTTGACAGCTGATTTCTTGCTAGACTTGCCCATTTCAGATTAGAGGAACGTGAAAAGCAGGGTGGCGCCGGTTAGGAGGAAGAAAATGCGAAAGAAGAAAGAGGCTCTGCAAAACCCTACCGTTGCGAAGGATTAGGGTTTTGGGAACAACAGAGTGTGTCCGAGAGGATACAGCTGCTATATTTATATACTACGCGCCTCTCTTTGGTCAGGGGTTAGGGTTTTGGGCCTTGCAACAATGTCACTGCGCGTTTTGTTGACTAACGCTTTCATGGGCTTAGATTTTTTTTTCTTTCCAAATTAAATTATATATGCAGTTAAAATTGTAATAGTTTTTTTTATTAATCTTTGTAAAAAAAAACTCAATAAATAAAAATTTGTTTATAAGAATTAAATATTTTTAACATAGTATTTATAATATTACTTTTTTTATTATTCAAATTATTTATAAAATTAAATTTCAGTTAAATCTAAATGTATTGAAAATGATAAATCAAAAAATGTAAAAAAATAAGAAAAATATTTAGAGAAACTCTATTCAAAAAAGGATGATTAAGAGTGTTTTTTTTATATTATAATAACTAAAAAAATTTAAATCAAGTTAGATATTTTTATATTTCTTTATATATTCACAATGTTCCCTTCGAATAATGTTATATTCAGATTTTTTTAAAATGTATATAAATTATTTACTTAATAGGCTTAAGTATATACCCCGCACAAATAATATTTTAGTTTACAAAAATTATATACAATTTAATAGAAAATTTAATGCAGGTGTTTGAATATTTTTCTTCTCACTTTTAAATTAACATCGACTTGAATCGTCTAATTTCTTGCTCGAATTTTATTTTCAAAATAAGTGTGCAATGTTGTGCAATGTTGTGTGGGAATATATGAAATAAAAAATTACTTTTAAGTTATAAAAAAACATATCAAAAATTTTATATCTTTATCATAAACATATCATACAAAAATTAACTATTTATATCTTTGTACTAACAAGTTACCTTTTCAAAAAATTATATGTTCAAATTTAAAATCACATTTTTTTTATTGCACACATAGGAGTTTTTGAGAAGGTATTTCGGCAAATCCATAACTAAGGATAATAGCCATTTTTTTAATGAAAAAGTTAGAAAGAAACATGTAAGCCTTTTTTAGTTTTAATATATTATTTACTCAAACTTATTTATGTCATGTGATGATAATTCCTCAATTTTAATATGAAGAAGAATTTGAAATTAAACTTTCACATGTCAAATATGAGCTTTCCTTGTGTGGCGATGGATCATAATAACATAACAATATTGATCTCATACAACAAGAGATCATCAGGACTCAATGTTAAGTTCAAATTGTTGGTGAAAAAAAAAGGAATAATATATGGTAGGATAACTTTTTACTCATTATACATTTGCAAATGTAGTCTCAATCAACCTCCATCACTATCTTTGCCTTACATTTTATAAGGTTTCACACGACTTACACAACGACTTAATGCAAATGGAAAGGCAAATCAGACGTTGAAGAGGGAGGTTCAATCTTTAAGACACTAGTTAGACAATTCCTCCATTTTCATGAGCACTCTCTCTGTAACACTGACACAAACACTAGGACTAGCAATAACACCAAGATCAACAACAACAGCAACAATAACTACATATTGACCAACATAATGACTAGGAGGATGAAGATGTGCATGATGCATCAACTTCCCTTGAATACAAAGATTATCAAACATTTATAATTATTGCTAACATCCTCATGCAACCTTTTCAAAAATTCTAGTTTATATGAATTTGCACCATTACACTTTTTTTTTACACATTACATTTAAATTATATCATAACTTTGACATATTTGTATTAAGTTATTAAATAAAATGTATGTTTGTAATATAAATGTTGTTTTGATTGTATACATGTTTCTTTGGTTGAAATGTAAAACCATAGTTGGCAGCAAAATAGCCTTAAATAATTGATGGACAATACTAATGAAAATATTTGTTGATAATTGGTTATAATAACTTAGTGACAAAATATGTCTTTCAATAATAACTGACAAAATATTTTCGTTGTACAATTCAACACATAATTGTTCAGAATATTGACGGATATATCATTGATAAAGTTATTTTCTACCTTTTATTGGTGTTAAGTTTCGTGAATAAAATCAACTTCTCCATACTCAAGTTTATGTTATTTTTGTATTGTTTTGTATTTTAGTTGCTTTGTGGTTTTTTACTCCTACTCTCTATTATGAGTGTGTGAAATGAGTCAATAAAAAAAATTTTGATGGAAGAAAATAAGTTAGAACTCAAGGAAGCACGGTTTGATAAAAACTAATGATTTTTAGACATATACTCACATCGGGAGCATTAGAATCCTACCCAACACTACAAACACAGAGAAATGACTCACCTATAGTATACATTGCCCTAGATCACCCCGGAAGGCCAAAAAATCACCATTGGGCGTTAGGTTAACTCGATGGGCGAGTTGGTGACTCGCTAGGCGAAAATAAGGCTCACCCAACAAGTTACAATACAAAAAACATAGATTTTGGGTATCGTTGGACGAGAATGAAGTCATTAGGCGAGAATATCGACCATAATACGCGAATATGGTTTGATCATGTTTCTACAAGGATTTTAGGGCATTTTTGCACAAATATAAACACTTTGGGTGCTTTTGAGAGGTTCTTGGAGGTTGTTAGGGGTGTTGGAAAACTCTCTCTTCTCCTTCTCGGGTCTCCTTCTTCGTCCACTAAGGTTTTACCCCTTTTGGATTAGAGAGGATGATGAGCTACGAAATTGGAGACAAAGATGCAAATGAGAGGCATAATTGTAGCATGAAATAGTTGTCAATAACATTGGGGTGGGATTGCTTCTACTTTATGGTTCCAATTTCTTCCATATTATTCAATTTTGTAAAACCCTAGGTTCTCCACCATAGAAAACAATTTCTATTTGTTGAGTTTATGTGTAAAATGTTGGTCTCTTGGCAAGCGTACCAAAAGTCAATTGTAGTATAATAATTTGAAGTAAGAGTGTCGAAACCACGAGGAACGGATTCAGTTAAAATAATTAATTATCTCGATCAGCATATATATACAAAAATTTTAATTTGATAGATCATTGACGTTTAAACTAATTTGCATAAACAAATACAGTAAAAGCAGAAAATTAGATAAAAATTCAGTAAAAGAAACTGAGATTGAATTTCATCTATCTCCCTTGTCTGTAATGTGGATGAATATAATATATAACATCTAAAAATACCAATATTGATGCACACTCAAAAATCATTTATATCGATCCCTCGCGTATAAAATTCATAAGATTAGTTCCCTGAATATTGATTCCTCACATATTCAACAAACTATCCAGCATTACAGTCAAGTGTTAAAAGCAATTGATATATTGAGATCTATTCCTAGCATCACAGTATATCAAGTATCATTGTTCAAATCAGATTTTCAAAAATACCTTCCGGCCATATCTAAAAATCAAAATCAAAACATCTATTGATCAGATAGAAGTAAGCATTAAGAGCAGAACAATAATACCAATATTGAGTAAAACAGAAATGCTATGTATAAATATCACCAGATTACATCCAAGTTTGAGTAGATTACATTCAATCCCAAGGAAAGAGATTAGCCACTCATGGTAGCCAACAAAATCCTATGAGCTAAGAAGAAGAAGAAGAAGAAAATGAGAAATTGTGTTCTGCTTTCGTGGTTCCAGCTCTCCAGATCTTCAAGTGCGTTTCTTCTCCCAAAATTCCAAGCTCTCCTGTAGTTCTGAACCTCCAAAATATATATACAGCCCAAACTCTCGCTTGGGCTACTGAATCTCGCTTGGGCTACTGAATCTCGCTTGGGCTACTGAATCTCGCTTGGGCGAGATAAAGTACTTCAGCATGAAGGAAGGGTCTCGCTTGGGCCACTCATTCTCGCTTAGGCGAGATAGAGTTCTTCAGCCTGAAGGAAGGTCTCACTTGGGCGACCATGTTCTTGCTTAGGCGAGAATTGAAAAACTGGTAATGGCTTCTTCACAGAATCTCGCCTAAGCGAGATCAAGCTCGCTTGAGCGAGAAAGGCGGCAAGTGTCTCGCTTAGGCGAGAAGACTTTAACTTTGGGCGAGCCTGTCCTAGCTTGAGCGAAACACCTTAGCTTTGAGCGACCTATTGCAGATTTTCCTCCTTTTCTTCTCTATTTCTTGCTTTCTCCTTCACTCTTCTTGAGTTCTCTTCAATCTTTCCTGAAAAACACACAAAATAGGATCAAATGATTTCTTTAAATCAAAACTTGGAAGCATGTGATTGAAACTTAGATTTAGGGAGAATCAATATGAAATACACAAATTAAAAGCATAAATGCCAGATTTTGTTATGAATCTTTACTAAATTTTGGCACTTATCATAAAACACTAAATTCTTGTGTAAAATTATGTTGCTACAATCACTACAAGAAAAATTGATTATAGTGATATAAATATTCATCACTAAAAGGTATAAATATGTCACTAATAGTACTTTGTGACAAAATTAAAATTGTCACTAACAATTATGTCACTATTATACTTGTGACAATAATTTTAAATGTCACTAAAACTAAATTTTATTGTGACAAAAATAGTTGTCACTGTTAATTTTGTGTAATAGTGACAATAATGAAATATCACAAACATATAAGATAGTAGTGACAAATTTATTATCACTATTATATTTTTTTAATAGTGATAATAAAAAATTATGACAAATATATAAAAGAGTAAAATTAATTAGTTATTACTATTATTAATTATTATTATTATTATTATTATATTATTGTCAAATTTTATGTGATAATTAATTATTATCATTATTATTATTATTATTATTATTATTATTATTATTATTATTATATTTATTATTATTATTATTATAAATGATATAGTAATTGTTGTTAATAGCTAACATGTTATAATGAATAGATAAGTCACATTTACATTTTAAAAATAAATATCAATTAAAATAAATAAACATGAAATATAAATATATAACATCCATTACATTTAAAATTACAAAAACAAAAATATGTAACTATATATCCAAAAATTACATATAAAATGATACCAAATTCTACTTTATACAATTACATTAAATAAGTATTTTAAAAGTAACATTAGACAACATCTTCAAAGGATTTTGATCCTGCAAAATAACAAAAAAAAAAAGTAAATCATTAGTATTTAATAAAAAATAATCGATAATATATTATAAATGTAAAAATATCCATTACATTTAAAATTACAAAAACTAAGATATGTAATTATATATCCAAAAGTGTACATATAAAATGATACCTAATTTTATTTTATACAAACATCTTCAAGGATTTTGATCCTGCAAAATAAAAAAAATGGTAAATCATTAGTATTTAATAAAAAATAATCGATAATATATTATAAATGTAAAAATATCCATTACATTTAAAATTACAAAAACTAAGATATGTAATTATATATCCAAAAATGTACATATAAAATGAT
>Ga0214544_1000118_pt1 | contig 111744 bp, 49 predicted proteins | sample CNSS3metaG_FD_160074 | JGI IMG/M metagenome (GOLD analysis project Ga0214544, IMG submission 160074) | Root nodule microbial communities from cowpea collected in UCLA plant growth center, Los Angeles, California, USA - CNSS3 | ecosystem: Host-associated > Plants > Roots > Nodule | place: USA...
TATTTCATAATATTATGTTTTCTTTACCGTAATTTTTTTTTTCTTTTATAAAAATTAATATTGAAGTAGTTAGAACACGGGTACGGGTATGGGTACGAGATTATACCCGTTACCCGGTGGGGATGGGAATGGGAAAAAAGTTTGATACCCGTTGGGTTTGGGTATGGGTATGGGGATGAATTTTTTATGCGGGGATGGGTATGGGATAGTGAAACCCGTCCCCGCCCCGCCCCGTTGCCATCCCTAGTTATTGGGCATGTCTGGGTCGTCGGGCCCGTTCGGGTCGTCGGGCCCATCTGGGTCATCTGGCCTGTTCGGGTCGTCGGGCCCGTTCTGGTCGTCTGGCCCGTCGGGCCCGTCTGGGTCGTCGGGTCCATCGGGCCTGTCTGGGTCGTCGGGCCCGTCTAGGTCATCGGGCCCATTTGGCTCGTTGGGCCCATTCGGGTCGACGGGTCGTCTGGCCCATTCGGATTGTCGGGCCCGTTTGGCTCGTTGGGCCCGTTCGGGTCGTCGACCCCGTTTGGATCGTCGGGTCCATACGAGTCGTCGGCCCGTTCGGGTCGTTGGGCTTGTCTGGATCATTGGGCCTGTTTGAATCGTTGGGCCCGTTCGGGTCGTCGACCCGTTTAGATCGTTGGGCTCGTTTGGCCCGTCCGGGTTTTCGGGCCCGTTTGGGTCGTCGGACCCATCCGTGTTGTCTGGCATGTCCGGGTTGTCAGGCCCGTCCTGGTCGTCGGGCCCATCTTGGTCGTCTGGCCCGTCTGGGTTTTTGGGCCCGTCCATGTTGTTTAGCATGTCCGGGTTGTCAAGCCCGTCCTGGTCGTCAGGCTCATCTTTGTCGTCGGGTCTGTCCTTGTCATTGGGCCTGTCCTGGTCATTGGGCTCGTCCGGGTTGTCGAGCCCGTCCGGATCGTCGGACCCGTTTGGGTCGCTCAACTTAATCTTTGACTATGGCTTAATGTAGTATTATTTTGGGGGCTAATCCACCTTAGCCCTAGCCCTAACCCACTAGAGAGGGGGCTTTGGGTGCTAGGGCTTTTTTTTGGCCCCCTCATTTGGGGCCCCCCTAAAAAGGGGCTTTATGAAGAGTGGGTCAGGACTGACCCATGGGTTATGGGCTAAATTGACACATCTACTTACCCATCCCCTCAAAGGAACACAAAGGTGTATGATTGAACCACAAGAAAATATGTTCATCATTTAAAGCGTGCATGGTTGAGCGCCAAAAGTCAATATTTAACAATATTTAAATTATTATATATATGTATATGAATAATAATTATATACATATATATATATATATATATATTATATTTTAACAAAATTTCACTTATTATTAATTATTAATAATATTTATTTACATGCATCATTAATTATTATAAATTAATATATTAATTATTATACTTTCAATAATATTTAATTATTGTATACATTATTTAATATTATAATTTATTATATTATATATATTTAATAAATAATGGAATGATATATATTTTTATGTATAAATATAATAATTATTAATAATATTTATATAATAATTAATAAAGATAAAAATATGTTCAAAAAAGTATGGTAATTTGAAAATGTGGCAAGGATAATATTGTAAAATATTATCAATTCACTGCAAATCTTATTGTGAGAGACGAGATGGTATTATTAAACTATCTCACAAATCCATCCGCTTATAAGTTATATATTTGCAAATCGTTTTAAAAGTTATAATATTGTATAATTACTCATAAACATAAGTAAGCAAAACAAAATAAGAATTACACTATTTAACCCTCATATTACCTTTTAAAAGAAAAATTAACCATAAGTACTCCATTGATTTTCAATATTCAATAAATCATAAAATTTTAAAAGAACTCATTTAGAAATTTATAAATTTATAAAAAATTCAAATTGAATTAAATCTAAAATGAAACAAATGACAAGTTTGAGTATTTTGGTTTGCTCTGCCTTGGTCAAAAACTGGACTACACTACATCACCGGATTGATTTTCCAGAAATAAAAAACGAGACTTGTGATATATTTAAAACGAGAGTGACTGTGGAGATCAAGAAATGAGGAAGAAACTTGAAAGTGAAAGTAATGTTATAAGGATTAAGAAAATATGAGGAAAAATGAAAAACAAAATTGAGAAATTTGTGAGTTATTTAATTAATATATTAATTAAAATTTATTTTTTAACCAATATTTTTCTACATTGTCTTCAAAATGAATTTAGACTTAACAAATTTACGTTTTTTTAATAATTGTAACTTGCATATTTAGTTAAATAATTGTTCTCATCATCTGATATCTGCTTGTAAAATAATTACGAATTTTAATGGTATTATCGTGTATAATAGTGTAAGAAAAGTAATATTACAAAATTGAAAAGTCAAATGAAATAAGAAGAATATTAAAATATAAACATTGAAAGTAAAATTTAAATTAAGTTAAAAAAACAAAATACTTAAATTGATGTTTAGAATGAACTTAAATACATAAATGAAGTTACAAGTGCACAAGCAAATAACATATAAACAAACAAATACATTATATTATTATTTATTATTGTCATTATATAAATTTATTACTTCTTAGATATTATTAATAGCAATATTATAAAATTATTATTGTTATGCTTCTTATTGTTAACTTTTACCTGATTGAATGCGGACTTTCTCCAACTTATTTCAAATTAGAACTAAGACAACTTGACTTGACTTACGCTATAACCAATTCGACTCAACTTGGTTTGATATATACTCGAACCAACTTGGTTCATCCTGGACCCTAACCATCTCGACTCTATTTGAGTTTGAACAAATTAAACTCTATCCAAATCTAAACCAACTTGTTTCAACATAAACTGACATTAAACTAACTTGACTTTAACTTAAAGAAACTTAATCCAAGCCGCACCCCAATTCTATATTATTCCAAATGTTATAAACACACATTAAATTTTGGAATTCCAAAATCTATAAATTATTTATTTTTATATATAGTTGTAATCCAATTAAATAAACGAGATTAAAATTCCAGAAGTATATTTTTTAATTTAAAATAAGTTATTTTAAATAATCTTAAAACAATATAAATTTAGGTATAATTATAAATTGAATTTAATTAATCCTCATAAACTTTTTAATAAAATATTGGCTTAAATATACATTTGGTCCCTATTTTTTTTGATTTTATTCAATTTGGTCATTATTTTCGTTTTATGTTCAATTAGGTCTTCATTTTCGTCAAATTATGGTCAATTTGGTCCTTTTTACTAACGGTGTTTAAATAGTTAACGTTTTGAACAGTACATGCCACGTGTTAGCTCCTGGTTTTTTTTATATTTTTTTTAAATTTTTTTAAAATTGTTTTTAATTTTTTTTAATTTTTTTAATTTCAAAAAAAGTGTCCACGTGTCAAGTCACAATTGTGCCACGTGTCAATGCTAGTGCCACGTGTCAGTTTGTAGTTGTATTATTTATTTTTGTTCAATTTATTTTTGTTCAATTTAGTCCATATATTCGTTATTTTTGTTTAATTTAGTCCTAAAATTTGTTAAAATAAAACCATTTAATTTTTAAAATTGACATTATTATTAGTTATTTTTTAAATTTAATTATAAATTATAATATTTAATTATTAATTGAATATAATTCTTAGATTCAATCGTTAAATAGAATATAATTATTTAAATATTATTAAAATATAATTATTAAAATTTTAAAAATATATATTAATATTTGTAAAATTCACATTTAAATTTAAAATATTTAATATTTTTATTGCATTTTAGATATTAAAATCAAAAATATTTTATATGTAAATGTTACTTTTACAAATATTAGTTTATTTTTCTAAAATATTTTGAATATTTAAAAGATTTGTATATATCAATTTTAAAAATATTTTAGAATACAAATATTAGAAAAAAATAATTATATTCTTATAATATTTTAAATAATTATATTCTATTTAGCAGTTAAATATAAGAATTTATATAATTTATAATTAAATTTAATAATTTATAATTAAATTTAAAAAATAATAAGTTCAAATATCAATTTTAGAAAAGATATTAATATAATTTGTATCAAAGATATTAAATTTAGTGTCAATTTTAAGGGACAAAATTGATTTATTTGAACAAAAATTGGGACTAAATTGAACAAAAAATAAAATACTACCACAAGTTGACACGTGACACTAGCATTGACACGTGGCACAACTATGACTTGACACGTGGACCGTTTTTTTGAAATTAAAAAAAAATTAATTTTTTTTTAAAAATTAAAAAAAATTAAAAAAAATAATAATAAAAAAACAAAAGGAAACCAGGAGCTGACACGTGGCTTGTACTGTTCAAAAACGTTAACTATTTAAACACTGTTAGTGAAAAGGACCAAATTGACCACAATTTAACGAAAATGAGGACCTAATTGAACATAAAACGAAAATAAGGACCAAATTGAATAAAATCAACAAAAATAGGGATCAAATGTATATTTAAACCTAAAATATTAACACACAATAAATTCAACAGTAAATCGCTCCTCCTTCCATATCAAAATGAAGTGAATATAAAGTAATATAAAAATAATCAGCCAAAGCAAAATTACTGTTTTATCGTATACAAAAATTGATTGAAAATGAAAGTAATTCACGTACAAGAATATAATAAAGGAAAATAATTTTTTTAGTGTTAAATTTTGACAACTTTCTCTTATAACTTTAAACATCTTTTTTTAAGTGATTTTTTACTTTTTTTTTCATTTTTAATACTTCTAAACCAGTTAAAAATTAACATCTCATATTATAAAAAAAATTTGTCAAAATTGAACGATCAAAATATCTTCTGGTCAGCCATCATCATACAATGAAGCGATACCGATTAGTTTAAGCATCATAGGTACACGTTGGCCTCACCAATCGCAGTATATTTTAAGTCTGCAATGGGTGGCTTGGCTTGACCAAACACACATTTTGACTTCAAAAAATGTTCACTTTCCTATCATATCTCCATCACCTACCTTGCTTTCAAAAAAACTTTCAACCCAGCCCATGGATTTCATCTCAAACCATGGGTCACCAACCTCATCACCACCAATATATAAACGTTTTCTTTCTACTCTAATTATCTCATTCTTCCATTAACTTTAACCCCACAAACACAAAAAACGAGTTTTCAAATGAAGAAACCAATCTTTTCCGCTCTCGTATCAGTATTACTCATTTCAATTACAAAACTCTTGCATTCTTATTTCTCCCTACCCTTCTCACCATTCAGTGTTTCCATTCCTATTATCACGACCCTTTTTGTTCTAATCATATGCAAAATTTTCTTAACTTCTAAAACCCACTCTTCCACTCCACCAGGTCCTCTATCAGTTCCTATATTTGGTAACTGGTTGCAAGTTGGCAATGATCTCAACCACCGTCTTCTAGCGTCATTGTCACAGACCTATGGTCCTGTGTCTCTACTCAAACTAGGTTCCAAAAACTTGGTTGTGGTCTCTGACCCCGAGCTTGCCACCCAAGTGCTCCATTCACAAGGCGTGGAATTTGGCTCGCGCCCACGAAATGTTGTGTTTGATATCTTCACCGGGAACGGCCAAGACATGGTTTTCACTGTTTATGGCGACCACTGGCGCAAAATGCGCAGAATCATGACGCTGCCATTCTTCACCAACAAGGTTGTCCACAACTACAGCAGCATGTGGGAGGAGGAGATGGACTTGGTGGTGCGTGACCTCAACCTGAATGAGAGAGTGAGGAGCGAAGGCATTGTTATCAGAAAGCGGCTTCAGTTGATGCTATACAATATCATGTATAGGATGATGTTTGACGCCAAGTTTGAGTCACAAGAGGATCCTTTGTTCATCCAGGCCACGAGGTTTAACTCCGAGAGAAGCCGTTTGGCACAGAGTTTTGAATACAATTATGGGGATTTCATACCATTGCTCAGACCATTCTTGAGGGGATACCTGAACAAGTGCAAGGACTTGCAATCTAGGAGGCTTGCATTTTTCAACACCCACTACGTTGAGAAAAGAAGGTAAATAGTGTTTATCAGCCTCAAGTTTTGATATAGGAAAAGAAGGTGCATTTGATAACTTCTTTATATTCTGTTTATAATGCGAGTGTTTGTTGGTATATTGCTCTGCAGGCAAATAATGGCTGCCAATGGGGAGAAACACAGGATCAGCTGTGCTATTGATCACATCATAGATGCTCAGATGAAGGGAGAAATCAGTGAAGAGAATGTGATATATATAGTAGAAAACATCAACGTTGCAGCGATTGAGACAACATTATGGTCCATGGAATGGGCGATAGCAGAGCTGGTTAATCATCCGAGCGTGCAAAAGAAGATACGTGATGAGATATCAGAAGTGCTTAAAGGGGAGGCAGTGACGGAATCCAACCTACACGAGCTCCCATACTTACAAGCAACTGTGAAAGAAACACTGAGACTTCACACCCCGATTCCTCTCTTGGTGCCTCACATGAACCTGGAAGAAGCAAAGTTAGGAGGTTACACTATACCAAAAGAGTCCAAGGTGGTGGTGAATGCATGGTGGCTTGCGAACAACCCATCATGGTGGAAGAATCCAGAGGAGTTTAGGCCTGAAAGGTTTTTGGAAGAGGAGTGTGCAACAGATGCTGTTGCAGGAGGAAAGGTTGATTTCAGGTTCGTGCCATTTGGTGTGGGAAGGAGGAGTTGCCCTGGAATCATACTTGCATTACCAATACTTGGACTAGTGATTGCAAAGATGGTGTCAAATTTTGAGCTGAGTGCTCCAGAAGGAACAAAGATAGATGTGAGTGAAAAAGGAGGGCAATTCAGTTTGCACATTGCCAACCACTCCACTGTGTTGTTCCATCCAATTAGGACCCTGTGATTTGGGTTACAGCAAGAACAGTTCTTAAATCTACCGTTGCTTAATTTCAAGATGTATTTGTCTTTCTTTCTACTTCAATTGTATACAGTATAGTGCCTGTAATGTTCCTCCATAAGACAGTTTTAATCTGCTGTTGTTACCACTATTCAAAAGTATAAAACACTTTTTTGTAACCTGTCATATACAACTTTGTTTCTTTCAGATAACAAATTTGTGGTGATGTCGGATAGCGTGCGTCCAACTCATATACATGCACATATTTTTGTGGTCCTCAGCATTTTGTTTCAACCATTACCTTCATTGTGTTCTTCCACTGCTTCACTTCCTCTAGATCCCTCTGTACCAAACACTGCACGCTTCTCGTGACTTCATCAGCCAGAAGGAGAAAAAAAGTTTTAATTTCGTGACTTCGCTTCAACTTTCTTCACTTTTTCAGTCAATTTTAACTGTCTCGTTTTTTATATCTGTTAGAATTTAAAGCTTTTGTAAATAAGTTTAAGACACAAATCATATAAACAAAGAAAAAGAAAAACGCAGAAATCTAAAGAATGGAAATGTACTTGTTATTATTACCTTGCTGAAAAATGTCGCAGATTAAGAATGTCTGAAAGAAGGGCGACATAAGGAAAGAAAAGAGATCAAGAGTGTCTGGCACTAAAGAACAAGAAAAGAAAGAAAGACAGATATGTTTGCAAAGAGATAAGAAAAGAAAAGAAGAAAATTGAATAAAAAAAAGAATAAGAAGTGGATGTATCGATATAAAGGAGGATATAATAATAAATTTAAATATTATTTTATTCAAATAAAGAAAACTCTTTCTTTTTTAAATCAAGAATTAATAAATCTTATATGCTGTAAAAAAACTAGTTATCTGTTCATGAAATTAAACTTTGTTGGAGGTGAATTAGAAAAGATGAATGGAATGCGGATGAATTTAAACTAGTTATCTCCAAAAGTTACCATATTTTTTGTGTTGGAAATAGGAAGGAAAAAAATAAAAAAATGGAAGAAAATTTCAAAAGAAAATTTTATGTTTTTTTTTTTTTTAATTTTCCAAAAATAACAATAGCGGAAGAAGGGTGTCACTTGGCGGGTTCATGTGCTCTTCCTTCGCTTCGCCACACCCACAGGCAACACTCCCTTCATTCTCTCTGTCCTTCAACTCTCTTCCTCTGTTCCATTCAGAAATGCTCTCTGCCTCATCACCATCATCGTCTCGTCCTTCGCAATGAATAAGATCTCGCATGCACAGAGATTAACCGCACCAGTGGGGTCATTCAGACACAGTTTTCTAGAGAAGAGCAAAGAGAGGCTCCTTTCCAAGAAGGACTTGATTGGTCTCCATGACGAAGTCAGTGAACCCTCCGAACCACGTTCCTTCCTCGACGCCCTCTCCGATCGCGTCGTTAGCTTCCACAATAGGTCCAAAGACTTTGCATATAAATTGTACCAGATGGGTCGCAACGATCGACGCAAAGTCGTTTTTGCGATCAAAGCTGGCTTGTCCTTAGCCATTGTCTCGCTTGTCATTTACGTTGAGGAGGAACAGTTTAGCAAGTACTCTATCTGGGCAATCCTAACTGTTGTCGTCGTTTTCGAATTCAGCATAGGTATTCCATACATTCTCAATGCCACCCTTTTGAGCTTTCAAAGAAAATTTTGTATGCTACACCATTCCGATTAATTTGCACTTTCTATGTAATCAAATTTATATGCTTTTTTCGAGTGTCGAAAAACACCACTACTATGAAAATTGGTCGAAATTATAAACAAGTGGTAGATTCAGACTCACATGATAATTTCTGTTGTACGATAAGCTTGTGTTTATTGTCTCAACCAATCTCTACTTGATGGTTGAGTTTTATTGATGGCTTCATATGTAAAAATTGGTTGGGACAATTATGTGGGAAATGGTGGGACTATATAATACTTTTTGAAAAATTTTGGTTTTGGTCTTTAATTATGTTGCTTGATGAAAATATTAACTTTTTGTTTATTGTTGTGGTAATGTGGGAGTGTAGGTGCAACCCTGAATAAAGGTTTCAATCGGGCTTTGGGAACATTTTCTGCTGGAGTGCTTGCTCTGGGTCTTGCACAAATATCAGTGTTCTTTGGTCGAGCTTTTGAGGAGATTTTTATTGTGGTCTCTATTTTTATTGCTGGTTGGGCGACATTCTTTTCATCTTTTTTGGTGAAAGCATTTTACTTTAGTTGATGGCAACGTTGGGATGATGATATATGTGGATGTGTAGGATGACAGTGTTGTTGTGGTGTGCAGGATTTATTGCGAGCTATGTGAGGCTGTACCCTGCGATGAAGCAATATGAATATGGCTTTCGTGTATTCTTGTTGACATTTTGTATTGTGTTAGTGTCTGGGAGAACTGGATTGCAATTTTTCTCAACAGCTTTTTACAGATTGCTTCTAATTGGTATAGGTGCGGGTGTAAGTTTGTCTGTGAATATTTGCCTTTATCCCATCTGGTCTGGGGAGGATCTGCACAAATTGGTGGTGAAAAATTTCAACGGAGTTGCCGCATCTCTAGAAGGTTTTCCTCCTCTTTTCTCACATGTCACTTGGATTCTGAAATATTAAAAGAATGCAAAACATTTCACAAATATACAACATTAAAGTAGATTTTTAATTCCATAAACTAAATTAAAAGTTACTTGAGATATTACCCTAAAGGGAGACACAACCAGAAAAAAAAATGACTTTTACAAAACTCAACAGTCTATCAATAAAAGTATCTATAATTGAATGAAATTTTGAGAAATCTTTATAAAAGGGTACTTTTTGCTTAGTACTTTTCAGTTTGGGTACTTAATAATTCAATGCTTGTTGTTTGCATTGGTTCCACATTTTTTTGGTCTGTTCTTGCTGCTGACTTTCAAGGTTGGTTCCTGTGGTACTTTCTTTAGGTTGTGTAAATGGGTACCTGCAATGCGTTGAATATGAGAGGGTACCATCCAAAATATTGGTTTATCAAGCCTCTGATGACCCTCTTTACCAGGGTTATAGAACAGCAGTGCAATCGTCAACTCAAGAGGAGTCTCTGGTATCCCTTCTTTCAAGACTTAAAAGCTAAAGTGTCAACATCTTACACGTCTATTTTTGGTCTTGCAGGTAGATTTTGCACTATGGGAACCACCTCATGGTCCATACAAGATGTTCAACTATCCTTGGAAAAGCTACGTGAAAGTTAGTGGAGCATTGAGGCATTGTGCTTTCATGGTCATGGCAATGCATGGATGCATGCTTTCAGAAATACAGGTGAAGTAAACATTTTCTTCTCCTATTTGTATTTTTTCACATCACGCAATTGTTGTTTGCATAATCTATCGTTTCTGCTTTCAGTCCTCTACAAGCACTCAACAACATATAAGATTACATGACCTTCACTTCCATGAAAATCTGGCTGGTTTAGATAGTAGTTTTGCATGTCATTAGTAAATTTCCCGTCTTTTTGGTCCATAAATGTATTGTGGGTTAACTATTTAAGTTTATGCACATTTAGTGTTTCACATTATCAACTAATTATAAATAACTTCGAACTGATTGGGAAAGTAATTATTGTAAAAATGAATAGACTTATTGTGATTATATACCAGTATACATCTATATATATTGTTTATGACACAGGCACCTCCAGAGAAGAGACTGGTTTTCTTCGAAGAACTTCAGAAGGTTGGTATTGAAGGAGCTAAATTATTGCGATCACTCGGAAGCAAAGTGGAAAGGATGGAAAAGCTAAGCAGCAGTGAGATCCTCTTTGATGTTCAATGTGCAGCGGAACAATTGCAGCTAAAGATTGACAGATTGTCATTCCTCTTAGTCAACTATGAGAGCTGGGAAGCTGTAAGACTGCACAAGGAAAAAGAACACGAGAATTTGATGCAACCAGAGATCACTTCCCTGAATGAAATAATAAGAGATGATCCAAAACTTAGCATAAAAATAGAACCTTCTACACCAGGCAAGAGCGTAAAAATAGAACCTTCTACTCCAGGCAAGAGCTTATTGGGGCGCTCAAATTTATCTTACTGCTCAGATGGGATGATACCTGAACCAGAATCCAGCGTGTATGAAAGTGCCAGCTCCTTAACTTTGGCAACATTTGCTTCAAACTTAATCGAGTTTGTTGCGAGGCTTCAAAATCTCGTCGATGAATTTCAAGATCTTAGTGAGAAGGCTAACTTTAAAGACCCATTTGAAGTGGAACAACCGTTGTTGAAGTAGGAGTTACAGTCTCCTCGTTTATAGATTGGAGGCCATGAAAGATGTCAACCAAAGATATTTTGTTTCACTTTTAAGAAATAACTTTGAAGCTGAAGCTGCATTCCTTTTTCTGGAAAAGTGGGAGGATTCAAACTCAGAGTCCAAGATATCTCATCTGTATGTACTCTGTACGATTTAAGAATAACCATCTCTGATTTGTTTTGGTATGTGAATGTGTCTTTTCAATCTGCTGAAATGAAATAGTGTAATATGAGTTTCTATTTACAGAGATTACACAAGAACTTGAGCATGAGAAAAGGTTTTAAGGACAAAGCCAAGAACACTAGCTGAAATTTAAACAAACTATCATAATAAGAGTGTGTTTGGTTCATTGGAGAATTGATTTCAAGCAAAATTAATTCTTCAACGCATAACGCATAAATAAAAATTAGTTACTTCTTATTCGATGTGAATATTTTATCCTTTAATTAATTTTGGAAATGGAAATCAACCATCTAAAAAATTAATTCTAATCAATTCTACATCACTTACATAGAACCAGACACGCACTAAAGATTTCTGGATGTATTCTGTACCTTTCATGTAAGTATGAAAAACACAACAAGTATAAAAGAAAATAGAATTTAACCAAAATGCCGTGTCTAACTATTTTATAATGTGTCCTCTAGTCTTGCATGATTAAGTCAGATAGTAAGAAAATGAGATAATTAATATTATTGAAAGATTAAAACAGAAAATTAATGTTTTACAAAAGTGAATTTTAGTGGAATTGTTTATACTCTAATATAAAAAATAACTTCTATGCATCAAGTTTGAGCTTCATTGTTGTTATTTTGATAAATCTTAATACAGTACGATCAAATAAATTATAATATAAACTTGTATATTAGAAGTTAAAAATGATTATAAATTACGGAAACAAAACTATAATTTTAGTAAACTAGGTAAAACATAAATTATTTATGTATGTTTTGGTGGTGATATTTCAATTTTTTTATAGTTTATTTGAGTGAAGAAGTAAGAAGGAATTTCTTTTAGGTGATCTTACATCTACAACACTTTTTTTTCCTATGAGTGAGATGAAATAGAAGCAAAATTCAAGTTTTTAATCAATAAAGTTTTTATACAATTGATTTATTACTCTATTCATTATCAACTATTCTTTTACTTAATTAAAGGACTTTTTATTTCTTTCTCAATTATTTTTTATTTATCCAAAAATAACACTTTTTTTTTTTGCCTTTTAACTTATTTTATTTCTGTTTTTCTTCTATTAATTATGCAGACAAAATGCTAACATCCGCTGGTTATTACTCCTGTTCGGTCTTGTGCGTGTTTAAATTTTTCACATATACTAAAGTGGTACTGGAAATCATAACAAACTGTTATACTTTTCAATAAAAATATTTTTCAGAAATTACTATACTAAATACATCTCTTAATTTTTTTTATAATAATCAAATTGTATCCTGTTATTTTTTTTTCTAAGTTCAAAATAACTAATAATGACAGAGTGAATATTTAATATTTTATCGTAAAAAATATATATTTTTTCTTCTAAAATTCGAAACAATATGGGAGGGAGTGATATCTTTTTTAAATATTTTAGTTGAAAATGAAAAAACAAAACCGAGTGAACTTCCTGAACGGCACCGTTTTAAAGTTAAACTCAGACCAGCATAGGTGATTCCAATGCATTCTTGTGTGCGACCACGTTGCTTCCCTCTATAGTCTTCTTCCTCTTTCTTCCATGGTTTTAGGGTTTCCAGTGTTCATGCATAGCACCTTGCAGTGATGCTTTTTTGAGATTATTTTTCAACTATATCCAACTATCTACTAGAAGAAGGTCGCAATTTCTCCATCTTTGCGTTTCCGTAGCTTGTGAAGTCGAAAGATATTGACACTTTCACTCTACACGGTACAATGTTTTGCTCTTCCTGTCTTGATTTGACACACTAGGTTTCTTTCTTTCTATTTTTCACTAAATATTTTGATATTGGATTTTCAATTATTTTGATTTTATGAACTTTTGACATGTTTTTAGATGTAGCATGCATGTCTTCTAAGTTGGAGAACCCTAAGTAAATTTAATTGAATATTGTAGTTGTGCTCGTGTGCACACTAAGCATGCAATTTGAACTTGCAGTTGCTACTTGCCTGCTATTAAACTCTTGATTTGGTTTTATATGCTTTACTTTAACTGAAGCTGAAAAAATTGGGTGAAGTAATGTGTATTGAAGTAGCTAATTAAGATGGAGTTCCAAGTTCAAGGTTTTTAAGTTTTAATGGTTTATACATTTCACTAAAGCTGAAGAAAATTGGGTGAAGTAACATGTATGGAATTAGTTAATTAAGATGGAGTTCCAAGTTCAAGGTTTTTAAGTTTTAATGATTTATACATTTAACTAATGCTGGTATGTTGATGTACTAGTGTTTGATGCTTGGTGCACTAATAACTGTACTTTGATTGATTTGTTGATTCTACCAGAAATATTGGGAACAAAGCAAAATGTCTATGGCTGACGAACCACTCTATCCAATAGCAGTGCTTATAGATGAGTTGAAAAATGATGACATTCAGCTGCGGTTAAACTCGATTCGCAGGCTATCAACAATTGCACGTGCACTTGGGGAGGAGCGAACCCGTCGAGAATTAATTCCATTTTTGAGTGAAAACAACGATGATGATGATGAGGTACTTCTTGCAATGGCAGAAGAGTTGGGAGTTTTCATTCCTTATGTTGGGGGAGTGGAACATGCCAGTGTGTTGCTGCCACCACTGGAGACACTTTGCACTGTTGAGGAGACCTGTGTAAGAGATAAAGCTGTGGAATCACTTTGTAGAATTGGATCTCAAATGAGGGAGAGTGATTTAGTTGAATATTTTATACCATTAGTGAAGGTCAGTTAATGTTATTATATCTGACATTTTTCCATTTCATTTATGGTTTGGAGCGAATCTGATTATCATATTAACTTTACTTTTTATTTTATGGGAGTTTGAAAAAAATCTATCACCTGAATAACCTGATACTTAATGAGAAACTGGTTGATTAATGGATCTGCATTCATGACATTTTGTTGTTTCCGAGTTCACATTCTGTCCAATTCATGCTATTACTTTTTTGTTCAGAGATTAGCAGCAGGTGAATGGTTTACTGCCCGAGTCTCTGCATGTGGACTATTTCATATTGCATACCCTAGTGCACCGGAAACAGCAAAAACAGAGTTGAGATCAATATACAGTCAGTTATGTCAGGATGACATGCCTATGGTTAGAAGGTCGGCTGCATCAAATCTTGGTAAATTTGCTGCAACTGTTGAGTATGCTCATTTGAAGGCTGATGTCATGTCAATTTTTGAGGATCTAACTCAAGATGGTAAGTGAATACATATTTTTGTTTTTTTTTTTTGGTAGAAAGTGTCTGTCATTTGTCTAGTTCATCGACCATGTTATTTTGTTGTAGAGTCTCCTGAATTTGCTTTACTTTTTTAATATGCTCTTGTAATCTTGGATCAGATCAAGATTCTGTCAGATTGTTGGCTGTGGAGGGCTGTGCTGCTCTAGGCAAGCTATTGGAGCCACAAGATTGTGTTGCACATATTCTACCGGTTATTGTGAACTTCTCCCAGGTATGTGATAGAAACTAACTAACTAACTATATATATGTGTGTGTGTGTGAGAGAGAGAGATAGGACAAGAGAACGATTGAACATTAAAATTGATAACGCAGAGGATAGTAAAGACCCTGCCTCAAGTCAGCTTACTTACCCAGCCTTTTCCCAAGTTATTCCTTACATCCGTCACCCCTCAGATCTCAATTCATAATTGCATGATCATGAATAAGGACGGATTGCATCAAGGAGGAGAAGCTATGGATAAAGATAAAGAGAGGGAGGCAACGGAGGAGCTCTACAGTATTAGAAAACTTTTGAAGAAAGTAGCTAATTTTCATGTAATAAACCCTGTGTTTGGGTATAAGGATAGCTAGGAAGGATGTAAGGATAAGACTTCTTAATTAGTAACCTAGTGTTTGGTTACACATAGAGGGGGAGGGTAGTGTTTGGCTTCCTTCCCACACACCTCCTATATAAGGAGTGCTTTAGGCCATTTTGTAAACACTTTTGGATGGAAATCAATAGAAAGCATTTATGCTTAAGTTTGTGAGAAGTAGAAAATTTCTCTCTTTTAGAATTCGTATTTTGAGAGTTAGGTCTCAAGCGGCAAATTACCTTTATCTCATGCTTATCTCATGAAGATGAGTGGTGCTAAATTCTTTTCTAATTCCTAGTCAATCTTGATTCATATTTTTGAATAGATTCCAAGAAAAACTATCTTTCTCAAAGGTGATCTTTTTTTCCCTAATCTTTGCTTTTATTTCTCTTAGTCTTTTCTCTGTCTTGTTTCTTCTTCTCCATTATTTCAGTGCCATAGTCTTAACTTTTCTAATTCCTAGTCAATCTTGATTCATATTTTTGAATAGATTCCAAGAAAAACTATCTTTCTCAAAGGTGATCTTTTTTTCTCTAATCTTTGCTTTTATTTCTCTTAGACTTATCTTTTCTCTGTCTTGTTTCTTCTTCTCCATTATTTCAGTGCCATAGTCTTAACTTTTCCAATTCCTAGTCAATCTTGATTCATATTTTTGAATAGATTCCAAGAAAAACTATCTTTCTCAAAGGTGATCTTTTTTTCCCTAATCTTTACTTTTATTTCTCTTAGTCTTATCTTTTCTGTCTTGTTTCTTCTTCTCCATTATTTCAGTGCCATAGTCTTAACTTTTCTAATTCCTAGTCAATCTTGATTCATATTTTTGAATAGATTCCAAGAAAGACCATCTTTCTCAAAGGTGATATTTTTTTCCCTAATCTTTACTTTTATTTCTCTTAGTCTTATCTTTTCTCTGTCTTGTTTCTTCTTCTCCATTATTTCAGTGCCATAGTCTTAACTTTGGCCAACCAAGCACCATCCAAATGTCACAAAATCACCACTCTCTTGCTTGAAAAATAAACAGATCATAACCCAATAACACATCAACCAAAATATCCTTTCCATCAAAGGTATTGCTCATCACCAAGAAACCTCCAAGATGAGTACCAAACCATGATGTACAAATCTTCCACACCTTAAAGCAGACCAAACCTATTTCATAAAACAAAGAATCCATGGTTGAAGCTTATGATAGTTGATCCTTTCATTAGAGAAACCTTCTTGAGCTCTCATCACATCACATTTCCCCAATCCCCAGCGATGCCTGATCACTCTGTTAATTCCCTCTCCCTTCTCAACCAAATTGTTCCCTTCCATGCCTCCTTCTTTCTCTTATGCACTATTAGGCCTTTATCCTTATCATTTGGTCCTCATGGCTTTCTTCTATACACATTAGTTATGGGCTTATCAGTACATTTAGGAGTGGGCAAAAGCTATGATTATCTATAATTAATATCTTTTTGTCATTATGCTCATATCATATTTTCTATATAGACGATTCAGCTTCCAAGCTATGTGCTTTACCAGGTAATATGTTATATATTACCTGTGACTTGAGAGTCACCCCCTTCAAACTAGTAAAATTTATTGTCATCAATACATAACCTTAAACTTTTTTTCTTTTTACTGAAATTCCTGGAATCTATGGAATACGATGTATCTTTTAAAATGACACTACGGAATTTCATACATCTTTTATGTGAAAGAAATTACAGAAAGGTTTTGGGGACGAGGAATGATTTTCTGGCCATTCTGAATTACTTGGAAAAAAATCATCATGCTAACGGATCAAAATGTTAGGAAATTAGCGATGTACTGATGTTAATAAAAATTGTTAATAATACGAACTTGTTATAGAAAAGAGTAATTTAATATATGTTGTTATTAGGTATTTTATTAGAGATTAAACAGGCAAGGGCGAAATAAAGTAAAAATTACCTTTTTGATTTGCTAAAGTGAGAGGCAAATTGAAACAACTTTCATTGTATAAATACAAATTTTGTAAGACAGAGGGAGGGATAGTAAATTTATGGAAGTTTAAAATCATTTTCTTTTTTATTCTTTCATGTTTATTTGAACATCCAAAAATGGTAGAGCAAATCGTAATTTAATCTTACCCTTGCTAAAGTAAATTACAAACTGAATCTATATTTCATTTTACATCTTTCCTTTCCAACTCCCAAATGTATGCTTAGCTATTTAGTCTCTTGCATTTGCATGTCTTTACAGTGTTATTTATGTGATTTTAATTTCATTGTGGATAGGACAAGTCTTGGCGTGTGCGTTACATGGTTGCAAATCAGTTGTATGAACTTTGTGAAGCTGTAGGCCCTGAACCAACCAGGTATAAACTACTATTATTATTATTATTTTGGTGAATATTACATATGCAGCGAGTCTTTCTATCATGATGATATGTTATGTGAACATATTGTATGAAGACTTATGAATGCAGTTCACTGGCTGGTATTTTGGATATTCATGATAGGATCTGGATCCTCTCCTGTTCGTGATTAACAGGAGAAGTCATATTCAATAAATTTTAATTATTTATTTTGTTTATTACTTATATGCAGTTGAAATGAAAACTAACAAACCTATTATCGCACTAAAGTAGACTCCCATTTTTTTATAATTTTAATTTGTTCTAATTTCAAGAGTTAGCTTTAATGATAAATGTGATAAATTGTTAGATTTATTAAATAGGATTCTCCTATTTCTGTCAAACGGGAGAGGGTCCAAATTCATTCATGATATGATACACTAAATCATGCGATTTCTATATTGATTTTCTCGTTTTACGAAGGACAAACTCTGAATCGAAAGCAATATATTTATTTTTCTTAAGATTTTTTGTAACTACTGTTTGTGAAGAACGGAATTGGTACCTGCCTATGTGCGATTGCTCCGAGACAATGAGGCCGAAGTACGCATAGCAGCTGCTGGAAAAGTGACCAAATTTTGCCGGATTTTAAATCCAGAACTTTCAATTCAGCATATTCTTCCTTGTGTGAAGGTATGCGTCTCTGGAAAAGAAATTCTAACACGTTGTTTGGAGGCTTTCCTTGGTTTTAGTTGTACAATTCAGTATGCTAAATTTATATGTACAGGTGTAAATTCTTGGGATTTACTTTTGCAGGAATTGTCATCCGATTCTTCACAGCATGTCCGTTCTGCTTTGGCTTCAGTGATAATGGGAATGGCACCAGTCTTAGGAAAGGTATGTACGTATCAAATAGCAGTATCCGTAGTTATTATGCTCTAGACAGGAATATGTACTATCCATATTATGAAGGTGAAGCCTGTCATGTGCTTGGGGCTATTCAAAGTAATTAATAGTTTCTTTTATGAAAATTTCGGTAAAACTTATTTCCCCTCTCAGAGTTCTGTTAGAAAGTTGCTGAAAAAGGGGGTGATTTTTTCTTCAAGTGAAGTTGGTCCAAATGCGTATTGTCGTGCACAACGCAACCTAAATTGAGTTCAAGAGTCAGGACATCAGTTGAAGTTTTGGGTCATAGAATACTTGATTATGTTTTACACTTTCCACAATTGAGACTGTTTGTGTGTAGGCCATTAATATTAATTAGTTATATAGGGAAAGAGGTCATTTGCAGGTTTGATTGGCTTGTACAATGGTTCATGATTCAATTTTTAAAATCCACATTATCCCCCATTCTTGGAACATGAATTGAAGGAAAGAAAGAGCCTTACTGCCAAATCTAGACTTACTGCAGTATCTGGGTATCCTAGAGTCATAAACTTCATGAGTGTTATCAATGTCTCACTTGACATTCTTTGTTTGTTTCTCATATTTTGCCATTGGTGAAAACAGCCAATCTACTCGTCCCAATTAAAAATGATTTGTAAGTTCAGGATCTAATTACAAACGTCTAAAGTAATAGCATCCTATTTAAAAAATTATAAAATAATTCAGGAACTAACAAATTAATCTAACCTATTTCTTGTGAAAACAGCCAATCTACTCGTCCCAATTAAAAATGATTTGTAAGTTCAGGATCTAATTACAAACGTCTAAAGTAATAGCATCCTATTTAAAAAATTCTAAAATAATTCAGGAACTAACAAATTAATCTAACCTATTTCTTGTGCTTGACTGCTTGTGTTACCTTGTGGTATTATCTGCCTTTCGTCCCTCGTACTGAATTACCTTCTGTATTACTCTCTGAAATTTGTATCCATCTTCTTTTCTCTGATAAAATAATAGTCCATAAAAACTATTTTATGGGCTAATCATTATTGTAGTAGTTTTGATTCAAATATTAGTCTCAGTTCTACCTTGTCATCCTTGCAGGAAGCAACAATTGAGCAGCTTCTTCCTATTTTCCTTTCACTTTTGAAGGATGAATTTCCTGATGTACGCCTGAATATTATCAGCAAGCTTGATCAAGTGAATCAGGTTGTTATAATTTATTTAGTTACTTTTTCATTTTCAGAATACTCTACATTTCTTTGGCAACCTTTTTCTTTTATGTCTGCAGCTATCGTTAATTCTAGAATGCAAATACATTTTGATCAATCTTTTATTCTTGCAGGTTATCGGGATTGACCTGTTATCCCAATCTTTATTACCAGCCATTGTTGAGCTTGCTGAGGATAGGCATTGGAGGGTCCGGCTTGCAATTATAGAATATATACCCTTACTGGCAAGTCAGTTGGGGGTTGGGTTTTTTGATGACAAGCTTGGTGCTCTTTGCATGCAATGGTTGCAGGATAAGGTTTGTGCTCTCCATTTCCTTGCTGGTGTGAGCTTTTTGGGACTAACATTGCACATGACTACTTTCGTTAATCGCCTTAGTTATTGTAGGTTCATTCAATTCGTGAAGCAGCTGCTAACAACTTGAAACGTCTTGCTGAGGAATTTGGTCCCGAGTGGGCAATGCAGCACATAATACCTCAGGTCCATCTATTTGCTTAATTTGTTGTTAATGGCATGAGACACCAATATATGTCAAAATATTAATTTGTCTGTGTGTGTATGTGTGCATGTCTTTATGTTTATCCTGGCAGTAGTTGACTTCTATACCTTTTTTAATTTAATATGGTTTCATTTTTTTGCTTAAAAAAATAAATTTTAGAAAATACTGTAGCAATATCATTAGAAGTGAATGACCTTACTTGTCTTCAAGTGGATTCCTGAAATACAATACTTGCTCATGTGTCATCATTGGAAGTGGAGTTGGGGACAGGATGCAAAATCTTCCACTATTTGCATTGCATGTGTCTAGGTTGAGCTCAAATAAGCCTGCGGTCATCTTGGTTTGTTTCAGTTTAAGTACAGCATTTTCTTTTCCGAAATACTGAAATAATAGGAATCATCTATTGTCTGGGTGCTTAATTAAAGATGAAGTAAGAAAAAGTTATCAGTTCTCATTGCAAACTCACCTCTGGATTGTATCTAAAATTAGTAAAAGATAGAGTTTATCCATAACTTGTTTGTTTGGCCTCCAGAGATGGTCTTGGAGTCCTGATATTAGTCCAAACCAAATATTACTAAACTTCAGTTCAATAATGCATAGATGTGCATGTTTCTGAGCTCTACTGATATCACACCTTGATATGACGAAAATAGGCCTTATAAAGGCATGGACAATCCTCACCTTTTTTGAGTTAGCCCAAGCTCAAATTCAAGGTGGTATTGGAGGCTATCATATATCCAATACTTGGCCTCTCTCAACTGTTAAAAAAAAAAAAAAGAACTGGCCTGTGAGGCTTTGTGGCTGCAAAATTCAAAATAATTCCTACAATGTTTGTGCTCAATATTTCAATCGTGGGCACGTAGAATTTGTTGAGATCATACAGTGACTATAAATATCATTAATGTAGAGCCTATAAAGGCTTGAACAATTCTTACCTCAAAGCTAGTTTTTAGCGTTGGGTTATACTTAGCCTTAATTCAAGAGCCTTCGTAAATGATTATCATCTTGTAGTCTGATGTGTAACCAGATATAGTGAAGTTCTGTTGAACAATGAATATATTTGGGTTGTTTTGTTCTTTTCCCTTTGTCTCTCCTGAATTTGGTCCAGCCCTTTTCGAATTTTCACTGTAAGGTTGTCTTCTGGGCTTTTTAGGTTCCTACCTATTCCGGGTCTGAAGAAAGTTTACATTGGAATGCTTGTTTTCAATGTGGTATTACCTTCTCTATTTTCCTAAATACATCTTCAGTAGTATCAATATGGAATGTTTGGAACAGGTTTTGGAGATGAGCAGCAATCCACACTATTTGTATCGAATGACTATTCTTCGTGCTATCTCTCTGCTTGCTCCTGTAATGGGGCCCGAAATCACATGTTCAAAGTTGTTACCGGTGGTTGTTGCTGCTTCAAAAGACCGGTATTTTTTCACCTTTTGAATTCTGGGTATATACCATAGTGGACGAGTCAATACAGTTCTGATTCATATTTACTTCCCTTTTGTCCCTTGTAGAGTGCCCAATATAAAGTTCAATGTGGCAAAGGTACTAGAGTCCATCTTCCCCATCGTTGATCAGTCTGTAAGTATCATACTTGTGTTTTCCATTCTCTTCTCATCTTTGTTTGTTTGTCTTCGACTCTTACTTCGAACATCATTGTCATTCAGGTGGTGGAGAAGACTATTCGTCCATGCCTGGTTGAGCTCAGTGAGGATCCTGATGTTGATGTGCGATTTTTCTCTAACCAAGCACTACAGGCAATTGATCATGTCATGATGTCTAGCTAGGCAGGAATGGTTCAACACGCGTTTAGGTTGAAAACGTCAAGAGATGTAATATTTCCAACTATCACAAGTAACACTGCATAGTTATGTTTAGCGCTTTTCAGTCATAATTGAATGGGTTATTTATCTGAGTAACTAGTGATTGACAATTGATGTGATTTAGTTTCCATTATATGCTAATTTCCATATGTTGTGTTTTTTCTTGGTTGTATTCTTCATAGATTCTTTGTCGTTGTCCCTTGTTGTAATTCTGGGCAAATGAATTGCATTTTTCAAACACTATCCAAGCACACCATCATCAGAGGCCTCAGTAGTTCGAGCCTTCTTCTCTTGGCTTTCTGATTTTAATCAGGGCACTTGCGCCCGTATGGGGTATGGACTCTTTTCGTTTGTTTCGTCGTACTCGTACTGTTTTAAACATTTAATCGTCGTGTTTATTTAATTATGTGAAAATTTAAAGGACTTCAGACATTTTAAACATTTTGTCGAAAGAAAATATTATCAGACTAGAAACAGGTAAACCACAGACTGAGCCCAATTTACCAAAAAGGAAGATCTGTTCATAAAATTATAAGATTTTTAATTTTCTATAAAAGAAATTCAAACAATATATTTTTATCATAATATTTCAAAACTTACAAAAGTAAATTAGTCGGTAAAAATTCACGGTTGAAACAGAATGTTAATGATTTACAATGAATCATTAATTTAGCTTGTCTGAAGTGAGAAAGTGTAGCGCAAGTGATTATGAAATGTTGCCACACATCACGTGAATTCACATGTGGAGACTTGTCACAATTCTCAGATGTTTCTTTAACCCATCATTATTAACAAGTTTTAGATTAGGGTGGCATGGGGCTATGGATCTGTCTTATCAAACATGACATCATTTTAATTTTTTATTTTTGTATATATTGATAAATAATAGTAACTAGCTAAATTATATTATGTTTAAGAGCTAAAAACAATACTTATATAATCTATCGTATATACGTGAAAGAATTTATTCTAGTTTAGCTGGTGAATAACAAGCGCTATAGTTACTCAATTAACTACCAACAAATTGAACAGAATAAGGAATTAAAGGCAATTTTAATCCTATAATTCTAGTTACAATGTATTATTAAAAGGTTGGAATAAGAACAAAAGTGGATAAAACACATAATTACCTTGTTCGTGCAAAGTATTAATACATACCATTACATAATTAGATTATGCATTTAATCAAATTATTTTAAATTAATATTATTTATTTTATTAGTATCCTATTAAACAAGCTAGAATGAATGACAAAAATAAAAAAAGATTAAAAATATTAGAGATTTAAAAATGACAAAAAATTTTGGAAACTAAAACTTATTCCTGCTTTGAACAAATTTCAATTAAGGATTTCTTTTTCTTTAATTAGATATTGGGTAACAGATACAGTTGTAAGACTAACTTTAAATGCTAGAAGTGAAAATAAACAAAGGTCAATTTCCCAATAATATTCTTGAATTTAAATTCAATTAAAATTTGCTTGATTTATAATTCCCTTTCGGTCCAATAAACAATGAATTTTCTATTGTCCATTACCAAGTGCAGTTAAGTTTTTTTAGCAGGAAAATTATAGGAGAATAATATTTTAATTACAATTTTTTAACTTTCATTTTTTATGTCGTAGATATAATTTAGTGTGTCATTGATTCTTTAAAAAAAATAATAATATAATGATTTATACTAAATTATATCAGAAAATAAAAATATGAAAGTAAATAAATATAAAAGTCACAGTATCATCGTCGTATCGTATGACTTTCCATTTGAATTTTTTCACCAGACACAATTATGCATGGATATTTTGAAGGAAAACCTCTGCATAAATAGTGTATCCATTTCTCTTCTAAAATTAACTCGAGTTTTCTAACTTACCTCAAATAACAGTGAGAACAATAATCTCGTCACAGATAACTGTTTCAATTAAAATCTTCAATCAATCATCTTAAAAAAAAAAAAAAAAAAATTCCAATAATTCATAACAAAAATTACTTAATCTCATTTTTCACTTCAAATTAAATCGAGGACAACTGTGTATATACAATCTCGTTCATTACCTCTGAGAAATGTTTCCATTATATAGTACAGTTGTTGAAGATTCAGAAATTTACAATAGGCAGTTTAATTTTCAGAAGAGTGAATTAGTTTTATACAGAGAGAGAGAGAGAGCAGAACAGTGAAATAGAGAATCAGAGAGTCATGAAGGACTTAACACGAGCCATCATTTCCTTAGTTCTGTTCTTGGATATCTGAGACTTACTCAAAATCTGAAACGCATGTCCAACACCTTCGAACACCTCATACTCAACCCTTTTCCCTGCTCTCACCAAAGTATCACAAAACTCCAAGTTCCTATCTTTCAATATATCCATCTCCGAGATGCAAACCAAGGTACGCAACAACTTCAACTCCTCCAACTTCACTTTCACCAAAGGGTTGCACCAGGGATGGTCACGGTTCGCACCACAGGGTAACGCCAAGCGCCAATAAGTGTCAGATGCTGCCAAGTTCAAAGCAGAACCCGATGATTGAGCCATGCATTTCTCAGAACCTGTTCTTACTTCCCCACCGAAAAAGGGTTGTATCAAAATAAGACCTTTCAGATTCAAAGGCCTTAAAGCAGCACCATCACATGCAGCTACCCTTGTGGCAACGTTGTAGGCTATGTTAGCGCCAGCACTGTCCCCGCCCAAGAAGACACTGGAGAAGTTACACTTTGTAGTCCACCATTCACTGTCACTACCACTACCCTTGTTGTGTTGCTGATATAGCATTTGTTGCTTCACCCACGTTAGGGCTTTTAATCCGTCATCGTAGGGTGCTGGAAGAGGGTTCTCTGGGGCCAATCGATAGTTCACTGACATAATCACACACCCCACTTTTGCAGATAGCCTTGCAAGGAAATCATGGTAGCAACTCCATGCTGCTGACCCAACACAAAACCCTCCACCGTGGAAATAAACGAGCAATGGCAACTCGTGTTGGCAACTTGGAGCGTAAAAACGTGCCCATGTGTTTGTGGCACTGTCAATGACCATGTCTCGAGATGTCACGTTTATCTCTGGATTCATAGTACTGGCAGTGACACATGGAAGAACTTGTGGTCGTTCCACGTGTCCATCTTTGTGAACTCTAATAAGCCCTTCTATTTCCTCAACTACACAACCATGATGGTCTTTGGGAACATTGTATTGTGGGCTAAGGTATACGTTTGAGGTAAGAGTAGCCATTATTTTTCTTGTGATGTAAGAGGCTGAGAGAAAAGAACGAAAGAAAGAAAGAAAGAAAGAAAGCAAGGAATGAATGAATTTTCGGTGACTGGTTCTGCAGTTTGCAACCTCACGCTATGGTTTGCTTATATATATATACAAAGTGAGTGGAACTTAAAAGGTGAAAAAGGGAGTGGAGAAAGGATGAATGAATGTTTTCATGCCACATGTCTCCACGTGAATTCACATGTGGAGCAGGGTCTTCCAAATTTTCAATGCGCCTCCAATTTTCGTAACTCGTTCCTTCCACTGCCTAATTGGGAAGCATCAACATAAAAAGACACACAGTCACGCTGAACCATTGACAGGTTTTAGAAAGTGGCTGGTTGGTGCGTGTCAGAGTTTGCAAATAGACCAATCCACTTTACAAAATGCAGTGGAGGGTCTCACTCTAAAGTTTTAACTCGAATCAAATTACCTAAACGTGAGTTCTTTTTGTGTTTGATTTGCTTCAGGCTATACTTAAAAAATGTGTAAAAAGATTGAGAAAAGTTTTCCTACCGACATTAGGTAAGTGAATAATCCATTTTGTCGGTTATGGTGCACACATTACTGTTAAATTACCCGATCAGCAGCTAATTAAACAGAATGAGAACGTCTACATAGGATGTGTCATGATTACGCCTCAGACGCTGATGTTTGACTTTTGGTCCTTTTTTTTTCTTGTTGTTAGATGCAGGGTTCATTCTCACTGTCTTCAGCCATGTACATGTAACTATGCATATGCCATCTTCTTTTAATTCAATTTTCCTTAACTCACCCTTACCTTCTATCATTCTATACTGTGGTTATAATAGGAGATGGAAAATCTCTTGTTGCTTATAAACATACCAAGTTTAGGTATATGAAGTCCCATCACACTCTCTGACACGTATTGGACACTGATATACGTATTTGTATGACATACGTGTAAATAAAATGTCCAATTTAAAGATATTTTTTTGTCTTTGATATTATCAAACACATTATTAATAACTACAAATTTAATGATTTTCTAAAAAATTCATAAACTTGTAAATTTATCGCATAAAGTTCTATTATGATTATAAAAATAAGAAAAAAATCTTATATGGTCACTATTTTTCATTTTTTTTGGACGTTAGAGAGATAAATTAGATTCCTTTTTATGTTAATTTATAATATATTAGTTGAAAGTTTGGAATTGATATATAAATATATTTTGTATCGGTGTCCGATATTTTTTCAATTTGTATTTTCGTGTTCGTATCCGAACTTTATAGTAGGCATGTGAGGACAAAGAAATAAGACAAAAAAAATGTAAAAATTGAAGTGTTTATGCTTCTGTTGAGGAATCACTTATGAGCATGTAGGGCAGGGTTGGAAAGAATAAGTAGCATGACATTATTGACATTTGAAAGAAAGAAGTGAGCTTCGTGGCATGCAAACATTAGGGGCTAACATTAGGTTGCCTCCCATTAACACCATTTGAGGAGCAATGTGGAGACATGACACATTAGAAGTTGAATTAATATAACTCATTCTATATATTTCATAGAGAGTGATAATTGAAGTTTAGTTTGTGGTGATGAGCTAGGGTCACCCATTTTGAGGATATCCATTGAACTTGCTCCTGGGTGAACCTTCAATAAAGCACGCCAAAGTCAGACCTTATTGCCAGTCTTTTTCTTTTCATTTTATCTTCACAAAAAGAAACAGTCTTCGTTGTGCATGAATCATGCTTGCCTTTTCAGTTACATACATGCATCTTCTTCTTCACTTTCTTTTCTTATTTTCAACAATGGAATGATGCCATTTTAGAGTTCAGAATCCGTTCTCCTAATGTGGAAAGAGTTGTGGATGACTTTCATAATGGCTAAAAGTGCAATTTTGAAAATCAAAATCCAATTTTGAAGGACTATATAAAAACCCAGAGGAAGACGTAAGAGTTATTGACTTTTTTTCTTGTGAGTTATATATAATAATGGTTTAAAATTATAATCAAATTGTCAACCACAATTATGAGCTAAGAAGTTCGGACACGCCTCATGAACTGTGTATTTCATGTCCGATAACTGCTAATTTAATGATTTTTTAAAAAACTCGTAAACTTAAAATTTAAAAAACTCGTAAACTTAACTCCCTGTGTGTCCTTGCAACTATAAATATGTTTCTCATGGTACCTTAAAACACAACGTGAGTAAAAAAATGTTCCTGCACCCATCAAATATGAGGATGGTTATGGTTTGATATTGGACATGAAACTTTTTGCTTCCAATAGGGTGGAGTAGGGTGAGACATTAGAGACTGAGATAACGAGTAACTCTAAAGTCAAACATCCAACCACCTTCAAGTACAGTTAATACAGTCAAACATATCCAATAATCACCTTCAACTATTCTATTTATATACCTATTAATAGAGTAGGGTCTATCATTAATAGAGTTGTAGTATTAGCTTCTTAGCTTCACTGTGTATCATGTAACAATACCGAGAGATATTTGTAATGGGTGATACAATAGTTATGACATCACTATAATATCATTTTAATAAATTTAAGAGTTATTTGAAGTTTAACTCAATTTAACACAATCCGGCATTGTATTGTATAGTCATTTTGGTGAAAGAATCTAATAAACTAATTGCATATTCTAATCTTCAAATTCTGCTTTCAATTATTATGTCCTTGTTTAGATGAATAGTGGCAGAGAATGTAACAGAGAAGAATTGGTAACATGGATGAAAGTCAATAAGAAAAATGTATTTTTTTAACTCAATAAACATTTTCTGTGTTGATAACAATTGAATTGACACAAAGATGCTTACTGTAACGAGTGTAATTATAATTATCATTGTAAAAACTTTTTATTTCGGTTCCAATTATATTCAGGTGTGTAAGATCTTTCGTATCAAATTTGTTAAAATAAATAACAAATATTTTAGACCTTCAAATTTAATGAAATGCGATTTTAGGTGAAGCTGGAATTCCTGGATTATATTTTTTTTAGATGTTGATGCTATTCAAAGCCCATCCAAAATGACACGGCCCACGGATGAATAAACAAAAAATGACGTACATCTCATTTTCATTCAGAAAAATTATTTCAGTTACAGTAATTTGATGATTTATGTTAGTTTCAAACACTGTATCATATTCATACAAACAAGACCCTTCAAAAACAATAGAAATGATAAATGTAACTCTGAGAGGTATAGTAACCCTTGAAATGGAGAGATATGTACATTAATTAGTAATTTATAAATTCATTCACTATTTTATATAGAAAAAGGTGAAGTATGAGAAATGGGACACAAAACAATTTATCGTGACTAATACATTAGGCTTGATATGCAAAAAATGTTAGATAAATAATCTAAGTGAGAACAAAATAATGTATATTCTATTCATAATGAACATAATTTATTTTTATTAGATTTTATTTATCTGCACCAAATCAAGAATCAGATTAATTTTAAAGGAAAAAATAAATCATGTATATAAATACATAAATAACTACTGTTCTAAGCAAGCATATAATTCCATACCATCTAATTTAAATTATTTAAACCATTTTTCTACAACAATTATTTAAAACTTTGATTATTGACATAATAACATTTGAAAAAAAAAAGCGTGGACAAGTATAAGATAAAATAATTAAATAAAAAATCTCCTGCACTTATACAATACTATTACTTTTTTTTCATCATAAAATATTTAATATTTAAATAAAAAAATGAGTTATTTATGACATCTCAATTTCAAGCCAATCCATATTACATATAATGTTTCATTTTCTTCAGATATATTTTTTTCCTTAGGTGTTGATGGTATCCAAAGCCCAACAAGAATGACTCTGAAACGGCCCACAGAGAAAATGGTCCACCACGATCTTCTGTCAACAGCTTTCTGACCCTGTAGCATCTCAATCATTCCATCTTCTTAATATCCAACAATTTAATGATAAATAATAAAAAAAAGATATTAATAGATAGAAAGCAACAACTCACAAATCACAATAATTCAATAAATTGGATTTTACAAGTGAAATTAGTGACTTTAAGCAACTACTCTAAGATAATTAACAACTAAATTATTTTTCTATCTTTAACCCCAAAATTATGGGTGCAGAGAGAAAACTTTTCTAGTATCTTGTACAGAATATGTGTCACATTCATGGATCCATTCGTGTTGAGAATGTGTTCATCATAATATATGCAGAGTCATTCACAGAGATTGAATAAAAGTTTAGTTAATTTTTTTAATAGTGTGATGAGAGTTTCAGCAATCCAAATAACAGCATATAAGATGGACATTTTCTTAACATGGTAGTTATAAGAAGTGAAGCAACACCAATAAGATACTCTAATTTAACATCTACCAATACTTGAATCACAAACAATTCCAGGTTATGAAAGTTACATGGCACAATTTGATATTTTAAAATTTTGATGACAAGGTAACCCAAACCATAAGCATGCCTGATGTTGATGTTTGGTGACAAATAACGACCATTTATGTCGCTACAAATTAACTGACAAATGTCTTGTATTGTGTGTTCTGATCCACTTGGTTTGGCTTATAGATTTAATGATTGCATCATATGATTTAAAGCACAGGACATTTGCTAACGTACGAAATGGACATATTCTTCCAACTTGGACACTATCGGATATCAGATTTACACACGCCTACTTTCACAACACTGACCTCAAACTAATCTCTTTTCTCTCTTATTCATCTATCTATATACATAACCCTCAACACCCATTTATTTTCACGTCCAAAATTATCATCTTTTTCAGCAACATAACCCAACATGGAGATGAATTCAGATCCTAGTGTTATGTCTGAGGCAGAATATGAAGATGATACTTTCTATGCAGAGATTAGGAGGCAGATTCTGCTATTGACATCAGAAGACAACGAGGATTTTGATTTATTACAAACAAGAAGTTTCAATTCTATAAATGTCACTGATGGTGGTTCAGCAAGGTCAGTTTTCAGATTTAGCTGCGCATCACCACCTCCAAGCAATTTTTGTTTATGGGAAAGACATGGTTCTGGTTCACCACCCCTTTGGCTTGTGAACTTATGGAAGGGTGGTAAGGGTACTGGGGTGTTCATTCCCCAAGTGGCATCCAGAAAAATTCATAGACCAGGTAGAGTTTCTTATATCTGCATCACTAGTTTAAATATGATGAAATTGTTTAAAGAAAGATTAATGTTTTAATAGTTACATTATTGATTCTTGGCAGGAAAACTGAATAGCAGGAAAAAGGTCTATAGACCAGTGGATAACAAAAGTTGAAGAATCTTAGATAGATTGGTTGAAGTTGAATATGCTTGATCTTAATCTATATGTAGCATAGGATACAATGATGATGTTGCATCAGTGGAAGAATTACAGAACATAAAAGGGTGAAAAGTTTGTACAACTACTGTTCATTTATGTACAGATCTTAGTTATTATAGGGGAGTAAAACAAAATTTGTGCAGATTGTTTAATGTAATTTTCTGTTCTGTTCCATAAAAAAACACATCATATTGTTCGCATTTCAATGTAGAGCTTTTGTTTTTATATAGAAATGGATGATGAGAAAGGGAATGAAATGATTTATAATTATTTCTATCAATAAAGCCATGTTTTGGTAGAAGTTATTTGCAATAGGTGGAAGGATGCAGAGGTGACACCTATCTGTTTTCAAGAGTGGTGTAAGCATAGCATAGAAAAATATTCATTGAATATGCCAACAATATACAAATTTGTCAATAGCTAAAGAGTTGTACAAATCAAGGTGCAGTAATTAGGCATGTTTCAGATAAGATTAGTTCTGAATATGTGTGACACCTAGTACTCTCTAGGGCACGCTAACCATAGAGAATTAAGAGCTCTGAGCCGTGAAACGTAATCATTTATGACGAGTAGTGCCCGCGCAGCTTGGAAGGTGCTCAGAATTCGTCTCATCTGTTGCAGAGTTTGTTGCCTCAACAGATCAGCCTGACAAAGGAAACATCTAACTCTCAGAATACAATTCAAACAAATTCTTAATGTTTGTGATCATAGTTAGTGAGAATTGACATAGTAACAGCATAGAGGAACCAAACTCATAAGCCTGATGTGGAATTCTACTATTGAAAGTGAGAAATTAAAATACAAATAAAGATTATAAAGTGCTAAGTATTAGTATTACCTGATGAAGGAAACTCTCAAGTGTGGCAAGCTTGCCCAATGCAATTGCCATTTGGCCCATGTACTCAGCAACATTTCCAGAACCACATGGTCCCTGTGAGGGGGTTGAGAGTGTGTCTGACAGAGATTGCTGCAATGCTTCCATGCCTTGTGATAATGCATCTTCAGCCTGCTGAGAAGACTGTTGCAGATTGTAAATTCCCATCAATTGCTCTTCAGTTAATGGCTCAAGCTGGTTTCTAACTATCTGAATATCCAAAGAAATTATTTGATCAACAACTGAATATTTATTTACTCTGGAGACTAAATTTCACTTACTGAAATGGTTAATCACCTTGAGGATTTCAGAAGAACGAAATCCACCAAGCCATATGAAGCATCTTTCTGCAGGAGTCTTCCACATCCCAGAAAGTATGTGAAATACATCAGCCTTTGCCCCTATGCTCTTCAACCTGAATAATTCATCGTAATGTGCCACAACTCCATCAACAAGAACATGCAATTCATTATCACCCATTCGAGAATTTAAAGCTGATCTTAGGTCATTGATCAGCCTCTGATGCTCATCAACCCATCGAGCATAGTCCATGTCAAATGCTAAAGCTCCTGAAGGATAAAAGTAATCACCACACAATCAAAGATTGAGGCTTCAACTCTACCAATATCATGTCAATTTCTATGTTAAAGTTATCTCTCGAATTACCATATACAAATTGTATCGATACAATCAACTAATTTAGCTTCTTTCTTAGCCATGGATGCAGTTTCAAACAATAATTACTGTCATGTATAAACATGTACTGGATAGAGTTCGAAAACATGTACTCAATAGTGAATTACCAATGTTCTGCCACTACAAATGAAAAACAATCTTTTATATTACCATTTCCAACAACTGAATGACCTCGATCGGCTGTGATTCCACTTGCAACAAGAACACCCTGGAGAACGTAGCAACCCATAAAAAACAGCAAGTAAGATAACAGCAAAAATGTGTTATGGATGCAAATTATCTACCAGAAACCTTTAATATCTTACACCTGCTGACGTGCCCGTTGAAGTTCTTGTTCTAATTGTGCAAGCCTAACTCGACTGTTCTCCAACTGCTGCACATATGCCTGTTCATGATCAAACCATATAAACCAATCAAATATATTCCATTAACATAATTCTTACACTTATCTGGAAAAATTAACTTGTTAATTCACTCCCAGTGATTGTGACATGCAGGGAGAAACAAAAAGTAGTAACATTGAAACTAACTAACACAATGAAACTCAGAATAATAAACTGCTGAATTAAGAGTCAATTAGGATAAAGTTCTTCCTTGAGCGATTACCTTTTTCCTCAACCTACTCTTCCTAGCAGCCTCGCGATTCTGAGCTAGCCTACGTACGGTCTAACAGAAAACATTCACAAAAATAAAGCTATCAGCAACGAAACAGGAAATGCTAAACATAGGATTTAGTACCAAAACAAGGATCAAACAAACCTTCTGGTCTTCAGGTTTAACCTTCGTCTTACATTGATCCTGGGAGTCCACAACTACAAGTGCCCCGTCCCCAACTCCAGTGCCCCAAGACACGGTAGAGAAACACTGAACAAAAAATACATTGAAATCAGCAATTCACATTCCCTTTTATCCCGTTAAGTACGTCTGCATCTTTTTGGACAAAACATTTATACTGATAGAGATGCAAAAAATCCAACTGATGCGATACTTTTTAGTAGTCAAGTGGAGTAAGTAGGTGTGACAAACACACAGAATGACCAAATTGAGCAGAAAAACACCCCAGAGACCAAAATTTTCCAACTTCAAAAAATTAAAAAGAAAAAGATAGTGACAAAAACCCATTTAAGCCTTTACAATGACTTTCCATTTCCAATACATAACAGTAACAGCAAGTAAATAATTTTTCAGAAACCCACTTGGTTTTTATCATCGGTGTCGATGTCTGTGCAAGTATCTTCAGTGTGCTGGCTATCATCTGCCCATTTCTCAACATACTGGTTCCCCATGGGCATGGTGGCGCTACTGCTTCCTCTCTGATACATGTGTTGAGAATCTGTCTCAGCACACCCTACAACCGTCGAAGCAAATTCTGCACCTCCAAGGTTCTACACAAACATTCCCATCCGAACCCAGAATAGACAAGGCACGCGTGAAAAAAAAAACATGTATAACTAGAGAAGAAACAAGAGAGAAAAACTGGTACCGTGTTGAATGTCCCACACTGCAAGTTGCTTGCAACAACAGCCATATTGTTCGACTTTGCACCAAACACAGAACCTGGATATAATATAGTTAAAAATTAAAATTCCTACCCGAGAAGGAACCATTGTGTGTAAGTGTGCGTGTTTATATATTGGTGAAGACATAGAAAGAGAGTATTAACTTGAGCTTAAATCAATAGCATCGTGCTGCCGAAAAGAATGCTGAAGATCAGAGAAGCGCGTGGGATTTGGGTTGGCGTCATTTCCCCTGTTACAGAGCAGAGAAAAACAGAGAAACTCTGTTTTACACAACTTTATATTTGTAATACCAAAAGAAAAATAAATTAAGACATGCAGTTGTTGCTGCATGTGAATGGTTCTTGCAGACTTTAGTATGTAATTTACCGGTGAATGAATGAAGAGTGGGAATAGAGTGGTGAGGTTGATTCTGATTCGGTTGGGTTGAAGCTTTGCATTGTTTCTAAGCTAAGTGATTAGGAAAGAAAGCATGAATGATGGTGATGATGGGTTTTGTTGTTAAACAAGTGGAAGCAGAGAACAGAATATGGAAATGCAGTTCGAAGCATAAAGTGTTGGAGGAAGCTTTAAGAAGAGTGCAGTGTAGTAGTGTTGCATCAGCACCCGCACCCCCACATTTCAAGCTTCAACCTTTTGTTTCAGTGGTTTTATTCATATACATTTCTAAAATAATATTTGCTTTAGTATATTATTCTTATTACAAAATTGACTCGTTAAAGGTGTCAATTACTTTTCTTGTGTTTTTCTTTAATTACTAGTAGAAAAATATAATTAGGCTATAAATATAAATAGTATATTAATGGTATGTGTGGTAGTGGAAAAAAATGAAGACAACAGAAAACAGAAAAAATAAATAAAGATAAATAGGTAAAAAGTGAGTTAAAATAGAAAATTTTCGATGAAAAATAAGTACAATTTAATGGAAATAGAAATTGTTTAATTAAAAATAATAATAATTTTAGTCATGGTTAATAACTAGCACACACAAGTCACTTCACATGTTATAAATATATTATGTATAGAAACGATTAAATGGGTTTCAAAATAAATAAAGGATATTAACCTAGGAGTAAAATTTAAACAAGTTAAGAAACTCAATAAGGTACCTATAACTATATTTGAGAATTGAATTGAATTAAATATTCTATAACTTAAACCCTTAAAGTTTTAATTTTTCTTCTTACGAATTGTGGTATTTTAATAATAATAATAATAATAATAATATACAAATAATAAAATTACATGCATAATATCGTAACAAAAATATTTTTTATTTCTCCTTAAGGTATCTTATTTTTATTTTATTTTTGCTCAATTTTTAATGTTTCATTTCTCTCTTTTATTTTTTTTTCCACAAAAAATAAATGTGTGTAGTGATCAAGAGGGTTTTTTTTAGCATGTGAATTTTTCTGAAAGTGAAATGAATATTGATAAAATTAGATGTAACTATAAGGTTATAATACAATGAACAATAAATTATTAAAAATGTTTCTCATATTTGCACATAACCAAGACTAGGATATGAAACAAAACCAATAACTTAACTCTTACTTGTTGCTTCTGCGCAAATATCAAGAGCATATGTAGAATAGTAATTGCAGGATGGGTATAGATTGAAATTTCAATAAATTGAAGAGATTTAAGAGAACTTAATATTATTGAAATACCCACCTTTGTTTTAAATCACAACAAATAAGTCTTGCATGATGCTACTGTAATGATAAGACTGTGGTATGGTAATTGGTTGTGTGGGGATACTGCTGCTTGCTGGCAAGTGTGGGGATGACAATCAATTCCAATTCTGATAATATATATATATATATATATATTTTAATAAATTAAAATGTAAATTTATACTTTTATCTTTATGATTAAATTTAATAGAAAATAAAATACATTTACTTATATATATATATATATATATAAAAGTAAATGTATTTTATTTTCTATTAAATTTAATCATAAAGATAAAAGTATAAATTTACATTTTAATTTATTAAAATATTTTTTTATCAATTATATCATACACAACTTTTTATTTTAAATTCAGGCAGATGCACTCTCTTTCTTTTAATCCAAATAACACCATAATTCTCTCAATTCCATTTATTTATCCATTATCCTTCAAGTTTTATATCCAATTCAAAGTGTTTGGATTGGTTAAATATTTGACAACTAATTTATATGTTTGAATTTATGATTGTAATTTTGGTTAAATGGTTGTTGAAAATGTGAACACATTGGATTTGATATTTAATGTTATTGCTTATAATAAGTCATTTAAACCAAGTGGACAAAAATAAATTTACTCTATAAGATGGTTTCGAATCATTTCAGGTAACTAATACAAAATAAAGATGTAATTTTTTAATAAAACCTTTTACACAATATTTCTTTATGATTTAAAATGTAATTTAAAGTGTTTCGGTCAAATAATATCTCTTTGTGGTTTAAAACTTGGTTTAGAGTGTAATGATTTTGTTAAGATTGAATTAACATATTTTATTTGATAAATGTATGTAATTGTATTTTTTTTAATTAAATTGTTTTGTTTATAGTTGGATTTGATGTTCTTAAAATTAGTTGAACATGAATAATGAAAAGCATAAGTTTTTAGTTTGTAATTGACCTTTTGAGATATAAATGTATTAAACACTTCAAACATCAATGATATGTATTCATATTCCATCACTATTATGATTTAGAGTAAGAAACCAATGAAGATTCATATACTCTTACTTGTATATTAAGTATTACAAGTTATCTTGACTTTTGTGAATTACTAAATGAGAAAGTAAGTTTTATGTTATCAGATGATATTATGGAAAGTGTAACATGACATTTTAATGTTTATGATTGATTTCTTTACATTTTAAATTTAATTTAATTATATTATCTTTGCTTGTTGATATGCTATGTATTTACTGTTGCGATATTTTATGAAAATATACAATTGTTCGAGTTCAATACCTAAAAGAACCTTTCTTTGATAAAGGGTGACGTTATCTAATTAAAAACTGACATAAAAAACAGTTATAAAAATATATACTCTATTTATATGATGACATGAATATAATTTTTATTACGTTATGTTATTATTTTTTTATATAAGTATATATGTATTATTTTTTTATTTCATACCAGAGTTGTTCAAGAAATAAGTTTTTTTTTTTTCGTTTATTATAATTATGTTGAGTTTAAGCATACATTAGATACCCACCACCATATTTAGATACTTAGACTAGTCACATAGATTAGATGAAATTAAAATTAATAAACTAAGCACAAATAATAAAGACATACAAACAGTAGGGGAATTTCACATCGAAATTAAAAACAAAAAATCTGTCTACTATGATTTAAAAAATAAAAAGAAAAACTCCGCATTTAAATAAAGTGAAAGTGACGAGTTACATGGTTCATAAAAAATAAATTTGTATGACCCTTTTTACAATATTATTCTCTATCTAGTCCTCTTCATCATATACTTTTCCCTTGTCTTTTTCCTTGTAATTACTTTTTCTAAGGTATCGATAGAATTTGTCTTTAGTGATAGGTGGTTTCATACTGCAGCAGAAAATCTACGATCGTCACTATTTCTTTGACTAACTTTCATATATTTTTTCTTTCAATCAAAGAAATAAACAAAATTGGAAACTGTGAACATTGATTAGAACAAATATCAGTGATTAATATATCAAATCAAACATTTTTAAAATTAAATCCAGCAAAAGGAGTTAAGTAGGATAGGATCACAGTAAGAGAAAAAAAGGGAAATTTTAGAGGGCTGAATATTCATTCTACTTTGAGTGTATATTTATGTTGTGATTGGTTGTGTGTGGAGGTGTATGAGGTATCTTTGATTTGGTTCATCTTCCAAGACAGAAACAACTGTTTGAGCATCTCTCTCTTCACATTTTCAGATGTTTCAGACAAAAAATGTTATTATTATTAATATGGAGTGTTCTGTTACATTACATGATTGATCCTCTGCATCTGCAACAATCTGATATCTGATATCTGCATTCTGCATTCTGCTATCTGCTATCTGCATTGTGCATGCTTCTCTCCCTCAAGGCTCCAGCATACTACTACAACTGTGAGATGCTCAGTCCTATGGAGCTGCTCTAAACTCTGACCTCACCTCTATCATCTGCAATTTTTTTCAGTACAGAAGGATTATGTTAGCATCTAATATATGATTTTATGTTTATGTGATCAATATTTTAAATTTAATTATATTTTTAGTCTCTAGATTTTTTATGAATTTAATTCTGGATCTCAAAGTTTTGGATAATTATTTTGATTCCTCAATATAAAGGAATACTACTTTTGAAAGGATGAACTTATTTGTGGAGAATCGTAATGTTTTATATTTTTAAATTATTGTATTCTTTTTAGGTGATGTGTCTACTACATCTATTCGAAAACGTATTATTTAATACTAGTGTAAACACAGGCGCTATCGCGCCTGTGTGTACACATTTTTTTGAATTATATTAATAATTGATGATGTTGTAATGTTATTAAGTTAATAAATAAAATAAAAGTATATTTATAAAAAATAAAATAAAATGTACGGAGAAAATAAGAGAAAAATAACTGTTGATGAATAGTAAGAGAAAAAAAGAAAAAGGAGATAAGTAAATAATTTTATAAAAACTTATACAAATAACCATTAATTTTTAAAAATTTAATAAATAATTAAATTATAAAGGGTAAAGTTGGAATTATGAAATGTGGACACAAAAGAGGGAATCCCCTTTATATATAGTTATAGATATTTCGAATACCACATCGATAAGGGTAGCAAAAACCGGCATTCAAGTAATATAATAAATATAAACTGTGTATTTTAGATTCTTCGTATAATTATCCTACTTATATTCTTATTAAATAAATGCTTGGTATGTTCTTGACGCACAGAATATTTGTTTGTTTTTTATAATATAATATAAAAAACTAAAACAATGGATTTGATTTGAAAAACAAGCAGCATAAAAGTTAAAATAGGTTTTTGAAAACCTGAAATGACTAAAAATCTGAATAAATGGGTACCAAGTTAAGAGCTGTATTTATTGGAGCATCTCATATGTTTTGTTTGAGAGAGTATTTAATATGCATGTCACGTAAAGCGAGGTTATAGCTATGGGAAGGAGTGCATGCTGAGATCGATGGGATGGTGATGAGATTGAGGCCATGTAAGACCAAAACTAAACCTTCAAACTTTTTTTCTCATTTCTCACTCTCATTTATTATTCCTTCTTTCTCTGTTCAAAGTAATTTTGCTTTCTACTCTCTGCATCAAATTCAAACTGTAATTTCATAAACACATAGTTGTCCATAGTAATGTCACTACTCACCTGCATGATTGATACTGATAGAGAGAAAAAAAAGTGAAAATTGGATTAGATTAGAGTAATGGTTTTGGTTTTGTGGGTCTAAGATGGAAAAAGAGGAGTAGCAATGAGGTAGGTAAGGTTAAATAAAGTAAAATGTTTGCTTGAAAGGAACCTCTTGGTGTTGGGCATGGGTTTGGGTGAAGCAGAAGGAGAAACAGAAACAAAAGCAGTGTTAGAATTACAAGGAGGAGGAGTAGTAGGTTCAGGCTAGAGCGTGTGTCAGAACAAGTTTGTGCATTTTACGCTAACGTTGGCATCAGGCTCAGCCTGGAAGTGTGGAACTGAAATGGGATCAGAATCGTAAAGCTAAATTTGGAAACCCTATTAATGAATTTTATTCGCCATTTGCACTCTATCACGCATCCTTTCTAACTCTTTTTCTGTCAGACACACCACCTTTTATTTGCATAAAAGAAATAAAGAGACCGAAAAATATGAAAATTCAAAACTGGTTACAAATAAATGAAAGTGATGCTAAACTGGTACAATCAATCTTATCATCTATTCAAACATTACACAGAAAGTTGCAGGTCTTGCGTACAGGGTACCTTCTCTTCTCACCCAAAACAAAAATGTACAACAAAATCTAGACATATCTATTTCAGTTCTTCTAATTCGACCACAATCTGTAATTAGGAATAATCGTTTCATTCTGCTTTGTTATAAACAGGACTTTGGTTTCTCACCCAATTCTGATAATAATGGCACGCCCATACAATTGTACTTGTTTTTGCTTACAGGTTATTATTGTAACCTTTTATCTGAAAAACAATAGTGTACTTTGAAGTTTTGACCTTCTTATCTTTTAAAATTATCTCATTTTGATTGTTTTAGGAAAAAATGTTATACTCAAATGAACAAAACATAAAAAGGTTACAGCAATTAAGAAGTACCAAATGATTTCAATTCTGAACCAAATACCATCATGTATCAAATATAAATCTTGTTTTTATAAATGTATTACTGTATGAGACCAAACACAGGCTGTGATTTTCTTCTTTGTTATGTACATATACATGGACCGACTCTCATGGATACAGGTCCATAAAACAGGGCCCATAAATCCATTTATAATTATTACCCAACGTTGTACTGACAATTAGTTTAATAAATACTTCTGACTAACTTTTTCTTCATCTAAATTTGTGATTTTAAATTACATAGACGGAGGGGAAATGCAAATAAGGATAACAAAATTGATATTCTCTTACTATGTCCATTTTTATTTGCCAAAAATAAAGAAACTGTACATTGTTTTGTAGTTTATAGTTGTACAAATCAATTCATACACCTTCAGACAGGACAATCACAAGGTACGGTTACGTCTCTCTGTCCCCTTTCCCATACAAAATACACAAGGCAACCTTGGACTTTCTCCTATTCCTCCTAATTCATCTTAAAATATGAAATGAAAAATATGTTTTTGACATGATGTAATGAAGAAACAAACTGTCGTAAGTTGCAGTACAAAAAATTGTGGTCCCTCAGATACGTGCATTTTGGGGTACAAGGTCATCGAATCGATCGTGGGTTAAAACTTCCCTTGCTCGAGCACTTCTATATTGAAGTCGCTGATGAAGTGTCTCAGACATTTGGTTGAAAAATTCAGCGTCCCATCTTTGAATTAATGAGGGGTCCTCGGCATAGCAGATGTATATGGATGTAACAGCACTTTCCACCACGACCATTGCCAATCCAACCTGAAATATAATTGCATATTTTAAGTCACATTCAACCATGTACAGCTTTGACCGGATTTCATGGCCAACACACGACAAACAGAACGTAGAATACAAGACATGTCATCATTAATCTAGCTGTCTGTCATTCGTAGATATAAAAACAACTGCAAATTCAACATTGTAGTTTGAATAATTTTAATGGTCAACATGTTTCAGGAAAATGATAAGAGCATCATTACAAGCCTTTTGATTTATGGAAAAACCCATGTGTGAAGCAATTATACCGATGCAATCCAATTGATAATAACTGGTTATATGGAAAATCATTGAATGTTCCTCACCAATTTTAGAAAAAAAAAGTTTAGCACAGGTAGTCCCACCAAGAGCAAGCTTTAAACAAGGAAATTGTTTAACATACCAATACCATCCCCATCAGCATGGAAGTGGATCCGATCATAATAATTCTGTCACTCCATTTAACCCATGCCCAAATACCAGAGCAAGTTCCAGTTATCAGACCACCAAAAATAGTACCCATTAGAAGCACAGCACCAGAACAATCATAGGCCACAAGTGCTTCAACCCCGGTTGACTGGAGTAACTCCCATGCATCTCTAGCTGACCGGTTAAAGCTTTTACCATAAACAGCAATCTGAAAGGGAGGTTACCATTAAAAACATTCCAGAATAAGTTTTTCAAGAACCAATACATTCAACACAACTTGACCGTACACTATATCTTAATTATCATGGAAAAACAGGCAGATGCTTTAAACAACCCATGCTAATCTTTTTGTGCCCTTGTAATGCAGAGTGCTCACAGAGAAGGAATGCTTTTCATATCTTTCTAAATTTTTAGTAATTGAAATTCTAGTAATAATTATTCTATTAATTCATTTTTAACCTTTATATCCTTAACTTTGAAAAACAATTAAGATATGACAACAAAGTGGCAATGACATTTCCTTTGGAAGCACTGAATCTGCTTTGGTCCCTTTACTATCCTCAACAAGAGATTTTCACTTCAGGGTGGCTGAAACTGAATTTAATGCAGTGAACCTATTTCCAGGCACTTTTACATATTCTTACTACATAATACCAGCAGTTTAACTAAATGAAAATCCACAAATCTTGTATTTGATTGTCATATAGAGGACTAGTTAATGACACGGTCACAGAAGTGCACCTGAACATAGGCATACTTGTTAAAGAAACGCACAAGAGTCTCCACGAGATGGAAAAGGAAATCGACAAGGCAAAGTAAACACTCGTTATTGCCAATCTTAGACCGAAATCCCCGTATCTGAAAGACAAAACAAAATTTTAAAAGAAGAAAAAATTAACAAGAAAAAACTCCATAAAATTGAAGAGATGAACTAGAAATTGGTCATAACGATTGGTTACCTTCCATCGTAGTGTCCTAATTGCTGCAGTAAATAATGAACCATAGCAAATGCTGCCAAACGATGTGGTTAAAGCATACTGTAGAGATTTCACTAAGGAGTTAGCTGGAATTGAAGCTGCATCTCTACCACCATGAAAAAGAACAAGAAACACCATCCCAGACACTATAACATGCACGGTATTACATAGTACTGCACCTGTCCAAAACAAGCTCACAGAGAGAACCTGCAAACATGAATTGCAACAACAGCATAATCAGATGCGGGAAGTCTAGTAATCTGATGCCAAAACCAGTTCGAACAAGAACAGGACAGAATGAAGAAAAAAACTTGCCAGCTCACCACAAGAAGCCACCAGCGTCCACCATCACCCATGCTTGAAGCCACAACACCTGCTGCTCCAAATGACCATAAGGCCATCCATAAAAGCACAACAAACATAAAAACATATGCCACTCTCATAACCTCAGGAAGATTCCAAATCATCTTCACAGCCTTCTGCAGAATCAACATCGTAAATGGGAGTCTGGAAAAGGAAAGAAGCCACAATGAACTATCTTACGGACTCAACCAATTTCACAAAAGGCTAAACAGAAGCGGCAGAAAAACCTTAACCACAAAATCAGAAGCTGGCAACATTAATCTTTGAAGACACCCAAAGAAAAATTCTGTAAAAACTGAATATAACAAGTTAACAGCTACTTATTTGCATCTCCAGGGATTGGAGACTGTTGAAACCGTAGGGATTGAATGGCAAACAGAGAGAATATATTCAAAATTGCATAACAGTGATATTCTCCTACAAAATGTGTCAATCAACCACCACATTCACTGCATAGGACAAAGAAGAAAGCTAAAGCAGGATGCATTGTTGACTATCAGATAAACCAATATATTCAGAATACCTTACTATCCAGTCCCATTTGCTTATATGAGGGCGGTAAACACATTCATTTTTAGATTCTAAACAAACAGTGAATTGATACCAAAAAACAAAACACTAGCCAAGTATTCTTAGTGCGTGTGTGTTTCCCACTTTGAACGGCCATTTCATACATTCCGATAAATTAAACGTGACTGAAAGATTTTGATGGGATTTAAAGCGGCTTCTCAAACACACCATTAATAAAAACATCAACATTCAAGGTCAAGTCTACAACCCACAACATTTTCGGATACACGTATGATTACAATAATTATCTCCAGTCAGTTACTGATATTAATCTCCTATTCATCTAATGGTGAGTTGTCCCTCTTTAACCAAGTTTTCTCCATAAGCAAAAGTCAAGATTCAAGTTCCAAATCACCTACTTAATCGAACCGAGTCCGTGACCACTATTACGGTCCACAATTTGAGTAACAAGAAAACAACTGAAATCCACACCAACATAAAACATGTAAAGGCCAATACCTGTCTATGACTGATATGACATAAAGGAACTGCAGAAGAGCTCCAATGGCAAAAGCAACCCCCCAGAAAATCTGGCCAGTCCAGAAACACAAAACACTGACCACAGCAAGGTAAGTGGTGAGTATGTGAACAGACACCTTCATCATTTGAGTTGCCTGGGAGCCCAACAACAACAACCAACCCCATCCAAGAACAGTCCCAACCCCACCAGCAGCAGCATAAAGGGGCCAGTAAGTCTCAGTCAACCCGGATTGGTTCTCAGAAAACCGGGAGGTAAACTTGTCAATGTTAAGTCTATTCTCTCTCTCGAACCTATTTAGACCAAGAACCCCCAGAAGGAACCCAAGCCCAATCAAATGGATTAAGAATATTCCTAACCAGAACACGTCGTGCCACCGCCGCGACTGCTCCGTAGCCACCCCTTCTCCACTGCTCCTGGCCGCACTCTATCACAATTCACAACAATCAAGTTCCAAAGTGATCCTTTTTAGGCATTAAGTACATCAAACACAGCTATTACAGTGTGTTGGCAAATGAGTGTAACTGGCTGTACCCAGATTAAGAAAATAGTCCTAAACACTGAATTGACGAGGTAGATAGAGAAATACATCGAAAATGATTGATTTGAGAGAGTTAAAAACAGGAAGGAGTTGAGGTACCTGATTGGCGGTGGCTATGGAAACGAACTCGGAGGAGGATGAAGAGGAAGACGGGGAATCCATCATTATGAGCAATGGAGAAGAAACATTGTCTTGTCTACGTAGAATAAATTATGAATTTGGTAAACATAAGAAAATGAGGCGAAACCTCCGAGGGGACAAGTCAATGGTTTTGGGTGAAGAACAAAGGATTAATTTTATTTTCTAGGGTTTGCGTTTCAACAATGGTACAGTATACTAATACTAATATTTACTATATTTTTTTTACAGTCAAGGACAAATTTGGATAGAAATATGGTCATTGTTTATTTGACATATATTAAGTAGTATCTAATTTTAGTCTAGTAATTAATAAAAATATTAAACATTATTTACATTTTTTTTTCTATGCCTTCTTATACAAACACAGTGTAGTTCCATTTTCATAAACAGTGTTTTCGGTGGGTTTCTATCGACCACGCGCTTTATGTGATTGTAATGCCATGGTTTGGCTGCTTCCATTATATGTTTTAATTTTCACTTTTCTGTAAAATTGAGGGAAATGGTCTGAAAAAAGGTAAAAATTTTCCAACTACCACACATTGCCAGAATAAATTCCCATATACACACAATATTTGGTAATAAATTTTGAAAAATAAGTATTTACTGATCTAACAATGTTAACGGGAGCAGCTACAAATTTCATTTCTAGAAAGTCAAATTCTCTGTTTTTTTCCTTTTGGTTCAGAATTAAGATCTGAATAAACCAAATTTTGACCTTAGTTTTTTATTTCTTAAATTGTATAATCTAAATCATAAAATAAATAAATAAATGAACAAAAAATTAGTATAAAATCGTGAATAATATAATCGCGATTTCTTATGTAAGAATTACAAGATATACTTCTATCCATACTTAAACTAAAATTAACTTTAATATTTGAAATTGTAATTAATTTCAATATCATTGCTCAAAAGTATTTCATATCCAATCTTTTCTAAATCACTACTGGTAACCATATTTTTTATTTAAAAGGACATGAAGACCAATATATATGTTGTTCATGCTAAAATTGGAAAGAAATTTAAGTTAAAATACATTATGTGTTTATTTAGTAAACATAATGATTTATAGAAAAATTAGAATTATTATTCACTCTATTACTTTATGGAAATAGAAAGTACTTTCGTATGTATTTCTTATCTTTAAGTGGGTTTGTATCAAATGTCAGACAGAACATTTATCATCAAAAGCTTTAATGATTAGTCAAGGTACAATTTTTTTTACTTAAAAAGTTAAATATTTAAAGTGTTACAGTTTGATTATGACTTGGTCGGACTCTGATCATTTGACAAACATTTTCTTAATAAAGTTTGACAAAGTTTGTTTTTTAACACACACCAAACATTTTTTTATTTTTCTAAGTCAACATTTATTTTATCCATTAAAGTATTGTCACGTGTACTTTGTCAAAAATTTGTTAATAAAACTTTGTCAAATTATATTTTTCCTTACTTGGTCTACGCCATAAGACAACTGATGTTACCTACCTGCAATAATCTTTCTCTCAATAATTGTGTCACTAGGAATCTCACTCTTTGTGACTTGGTCCAGCTGGCTTCCATCACAAGATAATTCTACAATCCACAACAATCTCAAACCCAATATATAAACATAAATACAGTTAACGTCTTGTACTCATCTAAAACTCAATACTTGCTATCTCAGATGAATCACAATCTCCCATATTCAAATATTCAAGATAATCTAAAAGTGTTCAAATTATAGATGAATAAATTCAAATTTGACACTTAGTACGAATTGTTTGTGTTATGATAGGGTTAAGAGATCTTTATTTAACACAAAGGAAATGTTAGCATTAACATTTACCAGAAATTATTGAGTAAAAGCCAAGAGGTAACTACGACACAAAGATTGTTAAACACATGTTCTTGTTTTTATTTTTTTCAAAAAGACACCGATGTTTAACATAAACTATTGGGTAGGAATTCAGAGTCAATCAGGTTATCACAAAAGTTATTGAGGGCATCTTTATTTATTTATTTCCCAAAAACAAAGTTAGCATTGATATCTAGTGCGTGCTATTTAGCACGTAAGCGAACACTTAATACAGACTATTTTAACACAAACTTTCTTTTGCACAAAGCCAATATCAGTAATGATGTTCAGTGTAAGCTATATGAGCACCCATATTTTCTTTTATAGAAAGAAAATGCTAATATTGATGGTTATGACAGCTTAATTAAGCACATAGATTTTCTTCTGTACAAAGACGATGTTAACACATACTATATTCGGACATATAGATTTTATTTTGCAAGCAAGACAATGTTAACCTGAAAACTAACTATTTAAAAAAAAGAGAATGATTATTTAAAAGAAAATCATGAATAAAATATTAATAATTAATTTAATAGTTTATAACTAAGAATCAAGATTTTACAAAGTAAAAGTTTGTCCCATTACGAAATAACTAATACTGCAGATTGCTGCGACCGATTTTTAAGGTGGTGCATGGTAAATTTTTCCTATAGCTACTTTAAAAAAAGTTTTATAAATTAGTTTATATGAGTTAAAAACTTTCATAAGTTAATTTACTTATAGACTAAATTTATTGAATTTTAAAGTGTTTTTAATTGTTTGTCAATCGCACGGATCCTACTGTGTTAGTATAGGCTTTAGTTTTAAGTGATACTAGGCTTGTTTGATTTTGGGCCTAACAATTGGGATCATCGGTCCATGGCAAGTATTGGGTTAGTCCAAAATTTGATTTCAACTTGACTATTGATTTAGATAATTGAATACATGTTTATTTTGTAATTATTGTGACTAATTTAAAAATAATTTTTTATCATTTATTTTTTATTTTATAAATTTAAAATTATTAATTTTTAACAAGTACACATAACCATTACTACAGATAAAATATGCGTTCAATCTTATTGATAATCACTCAGAATTATTATATCAAAACAAAAGTATTTTTATTATACTAAAAGTAAAATATATCAATATTTTAATATTTAAATGACTATTTATCTAAACACATATTTAACATCTCAAATAATTCTAAACTTTGCCACTAAAGAAGAAACCTAGATTCTCATTTGTTTTAGAAGGAGATATGCAAGTAGAAATGTGAAATGCAAAAACACAAGTTGGATTAAGAGTCTAATTACTTGTACTTTGAACACAATAACGATTTCATTGATATTTTTTGTTTATTCTCTCCATCTTCACCTAATTGGTCATTAATCAATCTCCGACTTTCAAGGAATAAACAAAGAAAGTGAGGTTAAAAATTTCCAAATGTCAAACATCTCTTTCCATTGAAAGGTAATCAATTGTCCTATATCAGTGTATGGTAGTTGTTAGCTTTTAGTTTTGGTCATAAGAGTGTCCAATTACATCATCACTTATATTGTTTAATGCCCATGCAATAACGTGCTTCTCATGGAACTTGATTTTTCAGATGGATATTTAATTTTCCAAGATTTATTTATTTATTTGTGTAACAAGGAGATAAAAGTGATATTTTGAAATAGGATTTCATGTCCAAACTAAAAAATAAAACCAAGTGTTAACAATTTTAGGTAAAAAATGTGTAAAGTGTAACTCAAAATTTCAATAATAAATTAAACGCTATAAGATAAAGAAAATCATAAATTTAACGTATCGAGATTAGGTTAAATGTGGTATTAATATTTTTTATCTCTTATGTATAAAATGGTGTTCAAGTACTTGGATGCTTCACTTTGAAGAAAATGAAAAAGGAGAAGAAGCTTCCAAAAATGGTTTTTATTGAGCCCGGTACCCTAATTTATTTTTGTGATCCTCATGTCTCTACGTATGAGAACCAAGAAAAGGTGATTTGAGGTTGAATATTATCCATTACTTTGTTAGTACCATTTCCAAACGCAAACAGACACTTTATGTTTTTTAGCATTAAAATAAACTTCAAAAGTTAAACATGGAAGACAAGACACAATACCTTTTTTTGCTATTTTTTAATTAGCTTATTTGGTACAATGTCACTCTAATTTTTTTACATGGTTAACAAATTGTAAAATACCTTAAATATAATTCTTAAAATATTCATTACAAGATGATCATAAATGATATCTCTAAATATTGTATTTATAACTTTCCTAGTTAATATTATGTGCAAATTTTAAACTATTTAATTGTCCCAATTTAAGAAACAAGTTATTTAATAGAACTTTGAATTTACGCAAAAAAAAAAAGTTTTTATTATAATTTACGTTGGGATGCAATGATCAAATGTTAAATGTTATTTTCTTTTCACATTGTTCTTATTCTTATTCTATCAGAATGCTCTCAACACAAATAACACAACACACATATTCATTGATTTTTTTTTTCAGAAAAAAATCACAAAACAAAAAAGACTAAATTATTTATTTAAGTAGTTATAAAATGTCTCTTTGCAACTGCGTGCCGCCGAAAAATAGTTTATGCGGTGCATTTATTTGTTTTTGTTATGACGATTTATTGTTCACCATAAAATCAACGTAATTAAAATCTTTCATTATTTTCAATAATTATGACGATAAGAATAATAAAATAAACTTTTCAAAATTTTGTAAGGCTAAAATCAATTTATATAGTGTGTTAAAAAAACACACGAAAACTTTGTAATCATTTTAAAATTGTTATAATTTGGAAGAAAAAGGCATCTTTTGAACAGAGTCCAAACTTAAATAAAACGCAATGTGTAGAAATAGAAAAAATGTAAAAAGAGAAGCATCTTTCTGCTATGGTTATTTTTAATTTTTTTTATCCAGATTCTGAGAAGGGAATTGAATTCCGTGCTCTGCAGAAAATACATTTTTTTTAAAAGAGAAACGCACTCACCCGCACATGTCACTCTGAGCTTTTGTCACCTTCCTTCTAGCTTCGGTCTCAGGCGACTTTCACTTCAACCAACAACACAACACAGTCTTCAATCTCTCTCTCTCTCTCCGAGTCCTTCTTCTTCGCTCAGCCAACATGAGCTCAATCGTTCAGGTGCTTTCCCTTTTATTGTCATACAAGATTATCTTCTCTCGATTTCTGATTTCATTAACATTAATCGTATTCTTTGTATTCCTTTTTTCATTAGGGTTTCACGAAGTCCCTGGCCATGACTATTCTCTCGGAGATCGGCGACAAAACATTTTTCGCTGCTGCGGTTAGTTTCTACCTTTTCTCGAGTGTTTTTTCTAGCCCTGTTCTACAGTTTTCTATTTCGTCGGTAGATCTTGTTATCAGCTGCACCGGATTAATTGGTTGGTTTATGTGGGCCAGCCTGTCTGGACGGTTGGAGTGGTGTTCTGGACTGAAACCAACTGACATAATATTTTCTGTTTGTTGTTATTATCTTTTTATGGAGTAGTTCTGTTGTGTGTGTATTGTTTGGAATTTGGCCTAGGCACTGAACAAGTATCTGTGAATATTCAAATATGTATTCAGTTGTTTCCTCTGTTAATTGAATTTGTGTAAAACATTCTTCACTGCTCTGTTACCGGCAAACTCACGTGGGAGCCATTTTTTGTGTAGTGTGTTTGAAGAAATGATTAGTGTTTTTTATTTGTTATCTCGTTCCATAGTTCCACACAAAGAGGAAAGACCTTTATATTTGTATTTTGTAATCTTGCTAGTAGAAATTAATTAGAACTCTGACTGTTTCATATTATGATACTTATTCAAGATACTGGCTATGAGGCACCCACGGCGTCTAGTCTTATCAGGTTGCTTATCATCTTTGATTGTAAGTTTCTTTTCTCGTTTCTCCTTTATTTTTAACTGCACTGTATTATCTTTTTTGAAGGTTGGATAATTTGTCTATTGTCTGATATAGGTCTTTCTTCTTCCTCCTTTTCGAGTTTCATGATTCCTTGTTAATTTTGAAAATTCTAGGTGATGACCATTCTGTCTGCTCTTGTTGGCTGGGCTGCTCCTAATCTGGTGAGTATTCTCTGATTCTGGTCTCGCTTTACAATTCTCATCACTATTTTTTTATTCCTATAGATTTCTTAAGAAATGCCATGGTATCAGTTCATTGATTAATATGTTGTATGCATTGAGAATAGATATCTGGCACATATGCGTTAGTGGGTGTTTATCTAACTCATGTTTGGCTAAATTACTCTTCCTTGATTTCTGCCTTTAGTGATATTCATATAATTCTGCAGATTTCCCGTACTTGGACTCATCACATTACTACATTGTTATTCTTGGTGTTTGGGCTTTGGTCCTTGAAAGATGCATTATTTGAACAAGGGTGATTATTATTTATCCATCACATCAACTTGCTCACCCTTTTCTATTGACAATAAGCTTGAATCTTTGACTTGTGCTTAATGATTTTATTTGATGGACAGGGAGGCTGAAGAATTGGCTGAAGTTGAAGCTAAATTGGTTAATATTTTTACCTCTATTTTCGATTTCTTATTTTAGGTTGACTTTTTATTGTCTTCTTCATAGCACCCTTGTTCTGTTATTAGGATAAAGATTGGAAGGCTAATAATGGAGCTGCAAAAAATAGCAACAAGGTAAGATAATATCTGTTTTATAAAATTTTCATTTCCTTAATTTTTGTCTGTCCTCGTGTCATTCTCTTTTTGATTTTAAGGCGTACATGATCATATCTCATAAAATGGGCCCATTTGGGTAAACAACACAGTTAAACATTTATGCAATAAGATATTGTTTAATAGAGAGCATATTTATAAGTTTGACTGTGAAGCTTACTGATACAAGCCAAAAAAGGACTTATTTTTACAACTTCACGAAAATAAGGTGAAAAAAAAGCTCATAGGAGGTTACGAACTAGATTCATAAACCCTGAGTAAGCTACCCAAATACCACCTATGACACCCCTTACGTACTTATTTAATAGAGTACATTTTATTTACTTTATAACTCATGATTAGTACTTGGAAGTTTGAGTTTGCAACTATTACTACATAATCCAAGAAAGAGGCTCTTAATAACTCCATTTTAAATCAATTGCTTTATAAGTTGTCAATATCAGATCAGGTAAGGCACATAACATCTTGTAGGCAAAGCTTCAAGACCAAAATTTGAAATTTGGATGACTCGTGTTTTAAGGACTCGATGAGAATTTATGCAACTTATTGCCAACCTCTAGTTGATTATGATATTAACATAAAGCAGAATTCTCAAATGCTATATATTTACTGTTCTGATATTGTATATACCATGTCTCATTTCCCAGGTTGATGATGCCACTAAAAAGGAGCAGCGGTCATTTTTATCTCAGTTTTTCTCTCCTATCTTTCTACAGGTAATAAACTATTAATGGTGGTACCTCTATACAGTATGTTGTTGAAAACTGATCTGGGTGATAAACTAATAATCGTAGTATCTTTATACATTGTGCAATTAAACACTGAACTAGGTTAAATTTGATTCCCTTTATCATCCTTATTCTGCAGGCATTCTCTATCACTTTTTTTGGTGAATGGGGTGACAAAAGCCAGGTGAGCACATTGAATAAGCTCCTTTATTGGAGAATGGAGACTGCTTCATCACTTCATTAAGCATTACTTTCTTTTTCAGCTGGCTACCATAGGTTTGGCTGCAGATGAGAATCCATTTGGTGTGGTTCTCGGGGGAATTCTGTAAGTTTTGGCTTGTAGTTTTCTGACTTTATTTTTGAGTCAGCCTATTTTCTCGAGTCTTTGACGACTACCTATCCTTGGGTTGTCCATGATGGCACATTTTTATTTCAATGATTTGTTACTGTAATTCTGCATACATGTTTACTTACCTTGCAAATGCGTAGTGTTTGTTAGGAGGCATAAATGTAATGTTGAGGTCCTGAAATTGTGGATGAGAGGAGTATAATTGTTAATTGTTTTTTCACAGGGGACAAGCGTTGTGCACCTCTGCTGCTGTTATTGGAGGGAAGAGTTTAGCTTCTCAGATATCCGAAAAAATTGTAACAATTTCTAATCCTTTTAATTTTACTGCTCGTGTCCATCTGTTTTTCTTTCTGAACTCATTTTAAATTCAATATTTCGTATCTTAGAACGTCCTCATACATCAAGTTTAAATAATTCAAATTTAGTTTCAGACTACCAAGAAAACAGAGTATATAAGAATAGAATTGATGGAATAATGAAATGGATGCAAGTGCAACATGTGAACAAAAATAGTACAATATAACCATGAGCCATTAGAACACTTTGGGGTGTAGTGTCCAATTGTGGTATAGAGCAGTAAGCTGAGTGTGTGTATGTTATCTTCTTGATGTTGTACTCAATAATTTGCAGGTTGCACTTTCCGGTGGAATCCTTTTTATTGTTTTTGGAATTCAATCATTCCTTTCTCCTGTGGAATCATGAAGGGCTGTGCTATTGGTTAGTGATTATTCTTTGTGCACTTTACTAGACATGATTGAAAGCATGTTTGTTGTAATGATTGGAATTGGTTGCCGGAAGACCTCAGCTTCATGTCTAACCCTCCTCGGTCGTAGATTTCATTCTCTTCACCCTTTTGTAGTTCAAAATAATGTTAGCACTGTAGAACCAGAGCCAAATTCAACATGTCAACTTGAGTGGATTGTTCTTTTAAGATAAGCACGTGCCTTTTTACATATTCTCTCATTGTATTCTTTGCTCCATCAATTAAATCCATGTGCAAATTTCCAATGCTTGAGGAATATTACAAAGGACACGTTTTTTTGTTTTAGGGGGGGTTGTTGGGGTTGGGTTGGGGAGGAAAACAAAGCTTGCTTGTATGCGTATGATGTTGACACTGTTGAATTAATGCTCCCGGGGTGATCTTTTTTGTCCTTGCTTGTGTAGAGGGGATGAAAAAGCTTTTCCGTCACTGGAGTGAAACTGGTTAGGTCTCAATTTGAATGCACTTGATATGTACAATAATCTTTCCTTTCTAAGTTCATATAAAAATGGGTAGAACCCTCCATCCCAAGTGCTGTAACTTGATATCGCATGTTATTTTTGTCTCACAAGGCTAATCTTTAGTTTAGCATTGTTCCCTCCCAAAGTGTCATGTACCATAGTACAAGTCATACTTGACCCTGATAATTTCACCTGTAACAAGATTAAAATTTCAGAACCGCCCCACCGAACAATTAAATTCTTGCTGTTCAATGTTCATGAAGTTTCTGACCAGTGACTCCCCATCATCTCCAGCCTCTCCTACCGTTTAAAAAAATGTTCATACAAAAAAAAATGTGTTCTTTAAAAGTGACTCTTTTTGTTCCAGTTGGTCATACAACCCAAACAATGTTGGACCAGAAGCAATATTTTCTTGTTTGTGACTGAATTAAGTTTTGTAAAGGCGTGTTTCTCGTGAAAGTGTTTACACAAATATGTAAGACTTGACATTTTTCAATTTATAAAGAAATTAAAAAGAAACCAATTGCTCGGTTTGATTTATTGAATCGATAATTGGTTAGGCCATCCACGATATTGACAATTTACAAGATTAACTAAATTTAGGAAAAATTTAATGGCAGATTTTTTTTTTTGTTTTAAAGATTTTTAAAATAAAAAATCACGGGGATAGGGCATGTTTTATTATTTCTTGATTATTTTGTTATCTTGTATAATAAGATGTCTTTTATATTTAGAATTTAGATGATTTAATTTTTGTATAATTTTTTGGTTTATTACATAATATTAAACAAGTATTTTACAATTATTGATTCAATCATAATTGAACTACAAAATACGTTTATTTAAAAATATTGCTATTGAATTATTATAACTCAAAATGAATGGTTAATTTTGTGGTATAAACCCATGCATACATAAATAGTTATAAAATATAAAGTTATTAACTTTACGAAGTTTGCAAACTTAGCCACCTGGTGAAGGTAATAAAGGTTGATTTGTATAACTTATAATCAAATTTGTGGTATATATAAGAAATATATCTCATTGGATATCAACAAAATATTGATCGGTAAATTTAACAAAATTGTACAAAAGTACTATGCAATCTCTCACTCCTCTTTGTTCACTATTCACTACTTATGTTCTAGATACGATTTGATCTTCTTTTTTTGAGCCGGATCTATTTTTTTCTTCAAGCCGATCATGTAGATTGATCAATAAATTTATAGATATTGTACAAAAAATAATATGCAGTTCTCCACTTATTTATTCACTATTCTCCACCTATATTGAAGTTATGATTTGACTTATTTTTTTTCTTCTTCAAGTCAATCATCTAGTACAAGTAATAAGAGTTGATTTGTGTAATTTATAATCAAATTCATAGTATATAAGAAGTACATCCTCTTAAATGACAAAAAAAGAAAAGAAAAGTAATATGCAGTTCCCAATCCATTTGTTTATTGTTCCCCATTTCAATTTCAGATCTGATTTGACATAATTTTTTCTTCAAGTCAGTCGTCACCTAGGGTAAGTAATAAGGGTTGATTTGTGTGACTTATAATTAAATCCATCCTATATTAGAAGTATATAGAAAGATTAATTAGTAAATTTTAAAATATTGTATAAGAAGTAATACACAACTCCTCACAAATTCGTAGTATATAAGAAGTATGTCTCATTGGATAACAAACAAAATATTGATTACTAAGTTTTAAAAAAATGTACAAAAAGTAATATGCAGATCCCTACTTATTTGTTCATGGTTTCCCACTTAGATCCCAACCACCTAGTGCAAACAATAAGGGTTGATTTGTGTAACTTATAATTAAATTCATTGTACATAGAAGTACATCTTGTTGTATAACAAAAATAAGATTGATTAGTAAATTTTAAAAAATTGTACAAAAAGTAATATGCAGTTCAAAACTCATTTTGTTCATTGTTTCCCACTTAGATTGCAGATCCTATTTGACCTATTTTTTATGTAAGGAATAAAGATTGATTTATGTAACTTATAATTAAATTCTTGGTACATAGAAGTACATCCATTTGATAAACAAAAAAATATTGGCCGGTAAATTTTAAAAAATTGTACAAAAAGTAATATGCAATTCAAAAGTCATTTGTTCATAATATCCCACTTACATTGCAGATGTGATTTAACCTATATTTTTGTTCAAGCCAGCCAGCTAGTGCAAGCAATTTGGGTTGATTTGTGTAACTTATAATCAAATGCATTGTACATAGAAGTACATCTCATTGGATGAAAAAAAATTGATTAGTAAATTTTAAAAAATTGTACAAAAAGTAGTATGCAGTTCAAAAGTCATTTGTTCATTGTACCCCACTTAGATTGCAGATCTGATTTAACCCATTTTTTTGTTCAAGCCACCTAGTGCAAGCAATATATTGATTAGAAAATTTTAAAAAATTGTACAAAAAGTAATATGCAATTCAATAGTCATTTGTTCATTGTATTCCACTTAGATTACAGATCTGATTTTACCTAATTTTTTGTTCAAACCATCCTCCTAGTGCAACCAATAAGGATCGATTTGTGTAATTATAATCTAATTCATGGTATATTAGAAGTACATCCCATTTGATGACAAAGAAATATTAATTAGTAAATTTTAAAATATTGTATGAGAAGTAATACGCAGTTCCTCACTTATTTATGCATTGTGCTCCACTTATTTGCCTATCTGGTTTGATATATTTTTTTTCAAGTCAGTCATTCATTCATTGCATGTAATAAGAGTTGATTTTTGTGTCTTGTTATCAAATTCCTAATACATAAGAAGTACATCCAATTGAATAACAAATAAAAAATTGATTAGTAAATTTTAAAAAATTGTATAAAAAGTAATATTCAGTTTTCAACTCATTTGTTCATTATTTTCCACCTATAATGCATATATGATTTGACCTACTTTTTTCTTCAAGTCGGTACCCAATACAAGTATACTTTTTTTCTTTAGATTTAAAATAAATATTCTTCACTCTTATATTTTATTAAATGTTTATTATGTTTTTAATAAAGTAACATTTTCTCCCGTGCTTTATCGTAAAAAAAAAAAGAGTTGTTAGTTTCCATTTAAGAAAGTCCTTCAATTTTGATATTTTATTTTTCCGATGATTATTTTTAGATGAATAAAGGAGTTGAACGTTAATTTTAAAATTAGATAGAATATACAAGTGATTTAATATAATTTCAGCAAAAAGATAAACATAATTGCTGTAGGGGAAATGGGATTGGTTATAAGAGATTGCATCCGATAGTTTATTTGTATGCTATATATATTTTTTATTAATACCGTATTTAGTTTTTAATATATAAGAGATAAAAGTTAGGAAAGGAGTTTTGGTGTATATGATTTGTTGATTTGTTGAGTGGAGGGAATCTCACTCCTTGGCGTGAGGAATATTAAATCCAAAGCAACCCTATCTACGTAATCGTAATAATGAGCACCCATACACCACCAACTTAATGATTTTTATAGATTTTCAGTGTTAAGCACTTCAACTCTCTTCTTTATATTATAATAATTTATGCGTATAATAGTAAATTCAAGAACATGTAATTATCTATGGCCCTTTGACATCGCGCTTTCATTCAATAATCAAAAGACAAAAACATCGTCATCATAAATAACAAACTAAATACAATAGTTAACCATTGGTACAACCTTTTACACATGAACACCGAACATAATTATGAAAACTTAATTTCTCTTAATGTTTTACTTGAGAATCCAGTTAAGAAAATAGATTTTTTGTTGGTGATTTTCCAATTGAGAAAGCCGAAAATAAGAAAAAGAAAAGTCCGTGGTTGGTTTGGTTGAAGGTGCGTGAAGGCAAACAATGCGTATTGTGTGCAATGTGTGGTGAGCAATCTCTGACCAAAAACCGTTAACGTCTCTCAACACAACACCGTGCGAAACAAAATCTCACACAAAAGAAGATACCACAGAATCTTCTATTTTTTTCTTCTTTCTCTCTTCTCATTCACTCTTCCCTCCATAATAACATAACCACCACTGCACCTTCAAACACAACACATAATAATAAAGAGAAAAAAAAAATGAGGGCGCTGAATTCGCACGTGCTCCTCATAGATCTCCACTACCACCCTCACGTGCCAACCTCCGCCCTCGCCTACCTCAGAAACTCCCACTTCGTATCCTCTCTCCGTCGACGACCAACCCGTCTCCGATGTACGGCTTCGCCGGAGATTCGTCGCCCCTCCTCCGACCGCTTCTACGGCTCCTCGCCCTCCACCTCTCGCCCGGAGGACCTCAGCCTCTTCCTCGAACTTCTCCCTCTGAAGATGCGAAGGGAGCTCTATCGCCACCGCGAAATCGGAGGCCTCATAGAGGTCGTCATGGATTTGGGGAGAAAGCCTCTTGCCAGGTTCCCCTCCGGCGACTGGGTTATCTCCGAACAACCCATCGAGCACGAAGATTTGCGCCACGCCATTTCCAAGGTAATGTAATGTTTCGAAGAAATAATGATTTGTTATTGTTTTTATGGTGTTAGTCACTTCGCTTGGTTGTGATGACTGATGTATAATTGCGATGGGTTGTTTAGGTTGGTGAGTTTTCTGATGACAACCGGTCGGGTATTGATAGGTCGTTGCATCGGATAAGTGCGATTCGGAATCGGAAAATGCAAATCATTGGGCTTACTTGTCGAGTGGGTCGAGCTGTGGGTGGAAGTGCTGGAATCATACGTGATTTGGTTGAGAATGGAGGTTCTATCTTGGTGATTGGACCTCCTGGAGTCGGTAAAACAACTTTGATTAGGTACACTTTTTATGTATTTTTACTGGTCTTACTGAGTTTATTATTATTTGGGCTGCTAAAGTTGGAATTTAATCAGAATGTTACATTGCCATCCGGTCAATCATTTTTTGTACGATACATCATTCATTTCTATAAATATCTACTTTAAAAGTCACGCTTAAGATGGATTCAGTTTGGTAGAGTAATATATTTAAAGTGATTGACAAAAGATGGGATCTTACTAACAAGTAACTAGTTCTTTTCCTTAACAAGTTAAGGATCTAAAATTAGAAAGTTATTTTTTTGGGCAGAGAGATTGCTAGGATGCTGGCAGATGAGTTCAGGAAGCGTGTTGTAATAGTGGATACATCCAATGAAATTGGAGGGGATGGAGATGTTCCTCATGCAGGAATAGGCAGAGCCAGACGGATGCAAGTTCCAAATGTGAATCTTCAGCATAATGTTTGTACAAATCTCATTCCTTTGTCTTACTTTACTGCTTCTTATTTTGGAAGAGATCTAATCATTTACGATCGTCTGTGACACGGTTTATATGTATTTTATTCAGGTTATGATTGAAGCAGTTGAAAATCACATGCCTGAAACCATTATAATCGATGAAATTGGAACAGAGCTTGAAGCATTGGCAGCCAGTACCATTGCTCAAAGAGGAGTTCAATTGGTTGGAACCGCACATGGAATGACCATTGAAAATATAATAAAAAATCCTTATTTACAGATTCTTGTTGGCGGTATAGAGGTGCGCAGTTGCACTTTTCACTTTTATGATTTATATGAATAATGATTAATTAAATACATTCCTCCTTTCTGGCCCGCTTCTTCTTTCAAAGTGCTAATTGATCTTAAAATTTCAGAGCCGTGTGCAAATGGAATATGTGTAGTGCTTTCCCACATTTCTAATATTTATTGAAGATTTGTTTGAATAGAGCGTTACCCTTGGGGATGAGGAAGCCAGGAAGAGGAAAGTGCAGAAGACAATTCTTGAAAGGAAAGGACCCCCAACGTTTTCATGTGCTGTTGAGATGATATCTAAAACAGAATGCCGTGTTCATCATAGATTAGATGCAACTGTGGATGCCATTTTGGCAGGTATTCCTCACCTTCTGTAATGAAGTATTCCAGTCATGTTTAATTGATACAATATTTGAACAGTTGATTAAATTGAAGTGTAATCAGAAAATCCCTTTTATTACAGGCAAACCTCCATTGTTTGAAGTCCGTCAATGGGATGATTATGCCAAGGATTTGGAAAACTATGCCCCAGTGCCTGAAGAAAATCTTGGAGAAACATCTGATTTAACTAACAATAATATCACAAGTTCTGATAGTGAATCTGGTAAGGGTGATAAAGACCATGCACGTACTTGGTCCACAAAATGGAGTACTCGTGGACCTGTGATGAAGAGAAGTTCACCAATGCAAGTTTATACTCATAAGGTAAATTGTCTTAGGTTGCATGCACTTGTTAAGGTCTTGAGTGATTGGGAACTTTATCACAATTTGAATGGGCAATGTCTTTCTCGTTGAATGAATTCAGATTCTTGAAGCTGATCTATTACAAGTATCAAAGGTAATGGGGCTTGAAGATGTAATAGATGTGACTGATGACATTGGAACTGCTGATGCAATTCTAGCAACCGGTTCTGAGATACGACAGAACCCATGGATCCGTGGCGTAGCAAAGTTCCATCATGTGCCAGTATTTGTTATCAAGGTGCCCTCTTGCTGCTTCTTTAGCTTTTCCTTCAGTGTAAATCTCCTTATGTCTTGTAACAAACTTTTGTTTCTTTCAGTCCAATACCATGGCTCAAATGGTCAAGGCAGTACGAATGATCCTTGGGCTAGAATCCTTTGGCCGTACAACAAATAAACCATTAAATGACTGCTTGGATATTGAAATTGAGGATGATGAGCCGAAACGAAAACCATCTCTGGAAGAGATTGATGCCTTGGAGGTACACACCCTTTACAATTATTTAATTAGTATCTGATTGCTCCACTTCATGTTCCATTTTCTGTTTTGGAATTAAAACATGTGCTGTCTACTGTGGTCTTGCAATTGCTTTCTGATCCTAGTTTCTGAAAGAAGATGCACTTAGCAATTGAATTAGTTTATTCAAATAGGAAATAGATCCCTTCCTGAGGACCATCTGTGTTTACTCATTTATGTTACTTGTTTCTCCATCTCCATCGGTGCCTGACTTCATTCTTAGAATACCATATCCCTGATACATTACATTCATTTAAAGAGAAAACCTACAATATTATATATATTAACCACTTTCAAATTGTCACTTTTTAAAATTCTTTTACTTTTTTCTGGCAGGAGGTTCGGCTTGCAATAGAGTACATTGTGATTCCTGGTGGAGAGGCTGTGGAACTTCTTCCTAGACGTTCTGAAATTATTGCCCTGCAGCTTGAACTTGTGCAAAGTTATCAGTTGGCTGCTGAAAAGTCAGGTACAGAACAGAACCCCAGGTTGCAGATTCTTCCCTTGAGGTTAAATACAAAAAAACCCTCTAAATCTACTACTTCTGTTGCCCGCAAGAAAACAAGTCCTACCTCAGCCTCTACTCGTGGCACCGGCAGTGTCACCAGGCTTCCCATTTTGCCTGAATAATTCAATTCTTTTTTCCCAATTCTAACATATTTCACTTCTGTGATTCCTACATGTATTATGTATGTAACATGTACAGTCATGAATGTGGTGTAAATAATTTATTCATAGCCTAAGAGCTTGTAGCTCAGTTGGGGTGTGATATGTATGCCGGGAGTTTGATCCTCCGTCAAGCTGTCCCTTCTTCTACCAAAGTGTATGTATTGAAAAAAAAAATTAAAATCAATCCATATTAAATGTAATATAGTGTATCAGATTTTACTCCTCCAATGTTCTTTCATATTTATAGTGGTAAATTTGTGTAGCTAGAGACAAGAATATTGAAATATGCAAATATGAAACCAAATTAGTTAGTTAAAATGATCAGACACCAAAAGCACTTAATTAGTTAAAATTTCAGACAAGAAAAAAAATGTTGAACGGTCAAAGTAGGAGTGTAAAATTAGGTTTAAAACTGATAGACCCAAATTGATTCATGTTTAATTAGGTTTAATCATGTTTAAGTCAGATTTGAGATGGATTGAGAGGTAATTCATCAATATTTTTTTTTTAATTTTTTCATCATTTTTACTATAATTATTTATTAATTTTAATTATTTAAGTATGACATTTTTTTTAAACTAAAATGTTGTTCAACCAAACACTGTAAATGTTATACTAGATAACACAAAATTAGTAATATAATTTTCACATATTAAACATTTGGTGTATTGCAACTAATTTCTGAATCGTGTAATCGATATATGAACCTTTTAGGCATAATCATACTTAAGCCCAAAAAGTTACGCCTTTTCCACCCTATTGTCGTTTTTAAAGTAGTGTTATATAAAAAAAATTAACATGAATATTAGGTTAACCTCCAAATTTTAAACTCTAAAAAAATTAATATGAATGTTAACACGTTAACTTCCAAACCTTAAACTCCGAAAAATAATAAATTAATATTGATGAAAATTGTTGCTTAAATATAAGTGGGTTTAAGAAGTATCACATGTATTCATAGAGAAAAAATAAGAAAAATAAAAGATACTAATTTATACTATTTTAAAAATAATATATAAACAACATGATCAAAGTTATGACACGCTCTTTAAAAAAAAAATTATATCCATAAAAACAAGAATTTGGAATGATAATGACTGTAAAATTATATTTGACATTGTAGCCTCAGTCACTCTTTTTTCCTTTTCTTTCTCTATTTTAAATGTTTTCTTTTTATTTTCTTCTTTTTGGTTCTCATCTTTGTCAAAATCTAATTATACCTTATAGTAGTTAAGGACCAACAAATATATTTATCTAATCAAATTTGTAATGAGAATAATTTCTTATCTATTCTAAAAATGATTTGTTCTCCCATTGTTTTATGATGTTGTTTCCAATTTTGGTGGAGTCCGTTCAAACAAATGATTTCTCTTGTTTCATTACATATTAAAATTTTGTCATGTTTAAATACCTTATTGCTCATAGTTTTAAAAATTATTTTGAAGATAATCATTTCAAGTAATGAGAGCTAGATTAGTCATAAGATTGATTATATGACACTAAAAGTGATATCGCTAAGTATCATGAATTGTTCAAATTTTGGCCATTTGAGTGAATGGATTTAATATGTTGTTTAGAACTGTATATATCAATTTTAACATAATAAATGAAGAGAAAATTGATTATCAAATACGTCTTTCTGAACTTCTAGATTATGCAAATCCATTTGGATGAGTCATATACTTGTTGAGTGAAGTTCATAGTTTGAAAATCTAAATAAATAAATTTTGGTATCGTATGTATACAATTTTAAAATATACATGATATTATATTAGTAAGTGATAAAATTATATTTATTAAAAATAAAGTGAAATATATTAGAAAAGATAAAAAATAACCGTTAATAAATAAAGTAAAATATATAAAAAATTAATAAATAATTATATTTAAAAGATAAAATTGATATTTTGAAATATGGATATAAAAGATGAATTTCTCTTTATATATTATTATAAATTATAATTTAATTTCATATTTTATTATCATCGTTTAATATGATATTTTCACGAATCTAATTTTTTTATTGAATTAACAAATTTCAAATAATGTACCATATATGTACTCCAATGATTGTTTTATAAAAATATCTATTATACACACGAATTAATATGAAAATGTATCACAAACAACATTTTATCTCATGTTAGGATATAAGACAAGTCATAATATACATGCCGCGACTAATAAGAAAGAATTTGTAAATAAATGGATTTTGGAAACGGAATGAATATTCATCTTCTACCAAATTATGAATAATATGTATTCCAATCTTCTCCTATTTGGTGTTATCTTTTGGATTTTTAAAGATAATCCGAAAATATTAAATTATCAATAAATATTTTTATAAATTTTTATTTTATCATTTGAATTCTAAAAAATATGTTCAAAAACATCATTCTCCAAACGTGAGATACTCCTTTAAACAAACACGGCCTTAACACTCAAAATAAAAGAGTTTTACTTCGCTCTCGTAAGTGAGAGCGTTATCGTGGAGTTCAACTTCGAGGGTTTCCTTCAACACACTGAAATTCTCTCCGTTTTTTTTTTTTTCAATTCTTCAGTTACTCTTTTTGTAAGTATCTCAAAGTTCTACTTGCAGAAGGTTTCGTTGCCCTGTTTTTATTTATTTATTTTTTTCAATTGATTTTTAAATTGTCGGCATTTGTTTTTGTACGGTTCAGGATTTAGCGAGATTTGGAGTGGGTGATGGCTGCGAAGGAAGATAATCGAATATTTGTGGGTGGTTTATCTTGGGACGTCACTGAGCGTCAACTCGAGCATGCCTTTGATCGTTACGGCAAAATTCTCGAATGCCAGGTATCCCTCTTCTTCGCTATCGATTTTGTTTGTATTTTAAATTAAACTATTTCACTACTATGAAAAGAGGATCTTTTTTGTTCCTGTTTCAATCATGTTGGGCATGCACTGTCAGAAATTTAGAGTGGAAAGAAGCTTTTTTTTTTTTAAATAAAAAGTGACGTTTGAAATGAATCTGAATGTTCATATCGTTATAAAACAGTAGTACTGATAATTTTGGGTGAGACTATTATGATTCATGAAGTGGACCTGTTCAGTGCCTTTGTGGTTTCTAGTTTAGGATAGGGGCGATTGTAGGGTCTGATTTTGGCTGAGTTATTGCGTAGGAATCTTTTTATTTTTATTTTTATTGTGCTTTAGGGTTGAAGTGTTATGATAGGATTCTGTACTAATTTTCTTTTTCGTTTTCTGTCTTTATGGAATGCTGATTTTGAATCTTGTGGATCTTTAAGATGCTGTGGATGGATTTTTTAAAAGATGTTTTACCAGAATGATTTCTTCATGGCTGAAGCTCATTTTCAATTTTCTGATAAAATGATAGTTTGTGGTGGCTGTAGAGCTTCAGCTGGAGATTAGTGTGGTTTGGAAATTGTAATTTGGTGCAAGGAAGGTCGTTGATCAAATAACAGTCTGAGCTGTCTTCTATTCTGCAGAGATTTCTTGTCTTTGATGTGCTTATGATTTGTTAGTAAAAGCATTGTAATTTGGAATGGGTGTTTTGCTTTATAATTGGGCTGGGAAGTGACATTTCGACAAAGTTAATACTATAACATGCGTGTTGGAGTATGCTAATTTTTATTTTAATACTTGTTTTTGTGCGGCTCACAGATCTATGCCTTGTTGAATGACTAATGAACTGTGAAGTTTGTGACACTTGTTTAGTTGAGTTGCATTTAATTCTTTTGGGTAAAGAATTTTTTTCTGTCCAAATCCAAAGTTCACACAGAAAACCATGCTGCATCTGTACGGCGGCTTCCTTCCTTTTCTAGTTGCAAATCTATCTTGTGGTGGCAATTGTTACCAGTGGGATATATAACAAACTTATGCTGGGCATTGCTTCTTTTTCTTCTGGCTCTTGATCAATTGTTGTCCAAGATAATTATAGGAAATTAGAAACAGGCGTCAAAGACTGCTTTCTCACATTATGCGTTTTGAAATTTTTGTCCTTGGATATATTGGTATGTTATGAACACTGCTTATACCTGTTTGTTTAGTTGTAGAGGCATGGGCAACAGATGTGCCATTTTATGAACTGACAATGCATTTGGTAAGGTCAAGGTGGCATTTCTAGTGGTCCTGAAATGTGGAAAGATTCACATACACGCAGTTCCTGGGGAAGAGAGTAATATACTGCTTTTAATGGAAATGAGAATTACCCCACTAACTAATGTACTGTTCCATTCGAAGTATAGATATAGAACGTTTCAAAGAGCTGTGATTTGTGGTGCTCAGTAGATCAGTTAAAGTGAGTTCAAGAATTTGTATGTGCTTGCTTCAGTTGAGCAGTCCAATGTTGCTGCACCTTTGGCAGTTTTCATTAGTTTCTCATAGCAATGTAAAGTTCTGGTGTTTGGACATAGCTTTGTGTTTGGCTGATGTCATCGCCCTTCTAACAAATATATATACTTATAAATATCCAAACCGTGTGAGTTTGGCTCTACAACACCAACAAATTCTGCATCATTACGGGTCCTGTGAGTACTTTGGTGCTGCAGAGCTCAATATTTTCAATCCGAAGCATTGACACTATAGACAGTTGCTGCTCAGAGATTGGGTTCCTCCTTTTTTGTTGACATACTGTATCTCACCAGTTGATCTACCTATTATTGCTAACAGTATCGAAGGTCAAATGATTGAATATCTTGGATTTAGTCATTTTTCCTTACTTGGATAGAGTTCATTGCTTGGAGATGTTTTCTTTGGTTTGAATGGTTCTGCTTTTGTCAGTGTACTCTTAGATAAAGAATCCTCATCTGCATAAGAATGGTTTCCGCTAAAATGCTGGTGTGTTGGATATTGTCAGTTAAGTGGCAGCAGAATTACCTAGAGTGATAGGCATTTAATTGCAGTATAGTCAATATTATGCATTCATCTCCTATGTTGCTGAGTATTATTGTTGCTGCATAAGATTGATTTCTTGCATCTGGTGAGGCGAATAAATCACAGGAAGTAGATGAATTCTTTCAAAAAAACGTGAAAGCAACATCTTCAAAAGGAATGCTGTGAATGCCTGTGTCCTGCTTTTTGTCTTTCGGAATTATGGAAAAATATTTGCTGGCTGAGTATTTTTGTTTTGAAGAGATACCGAATGTGAAAGTCATCGTAAAATTGAAGTTGTGACAAAATCCGTTGACTGCTGAAGTGAAAGCTACAGTTGGATTTGATGGCATACCATTCATTTGTGGTAGATGTTGTAATGTTAGTTCTTCTGGGTCAGGAAATAATAGTATCATATAATACAGTGCTTTTTTTTCAAATAAGTCGGATGATAAGAATATGTTTGAGGGATTAAATTGTTAAAGGTCTATCTTGAAGTCATGAATCACTATGGAACATGCTGAAATTCTATCTCAGAATGTGGAAGTGTTTGTTGTAAGAGATATTTGTTGTCAAATATGGGCTTGGGATTCCTCTGAAAGGCTTAACTATATGAAAGCATTATCATTGTAACCGAGAAGTAAGTTGTCTGGTTACAAGTTTTTCTTTTTAATTTAATGTTGTTTGCATCTGGTAAAGAAAGTACTAAAACCAACATGCAACACTTTGTTTGAGCTGAATGTCCATTTCAAATATTTTGGATTCTGTTTATGTAAGCACAATTTTAGTGACTATCAGCAATTTGGTGTAATACATTATGCTGTAATTGTGTGACATTTTCTTGTGTTTTTATCAATTTTAGTTTCAATGGTAAGGGAGGGGTTATTTAGTGGATGGTTTATAAGCCTTGTTGAATTTAGACCACCCTGTAAAATGTCTGAGATTATTTTCATAGATGGTGTGTTGGCTGAAACACAATTTAAGAAAAGAAAAAACTTCAGGCAACATTAATGGATGACATTCTTGAGTGTCCATTAGAAATTGGTTGATCAACGCTGTGATCACATAGTCTCCAGCTTTTGTAATATAAATCTTACAAAAACATCATACTTAATTTTTTTATTTTGAACAAGCAATCATTTCTATAACAGTTTCTTTTAGGCATCCAATTTTCCTAAGAAATCTAGAAAGAGAGCTTTTTTGTTTGGCTTTTGGTTGGTGGAGAGTTTACCATATGATGGCCATGGGGCGGTTTTTATTGTTCTTTTTGTTACATATAAGCTACTTTTACTACCTTTGACTTTTCTATCTGTCTGTTTTTTCCTTTTTATCCTCATATCTTTTTTGTATGATGTGATTCTAATTTACTGGTTTTCAAATTACTAGTTTTATATTGCTGCACTTTCTTTTACTACAGTAACTTGTGTTTTTTATTTACTTGTACTGGTTTAGTTAACTATTCCTTGCTATTACAAGTGTTCTGTATGTTGTTCTCACTACCTATATGCGAGTCTTACGATAATGGCTATACAGTGATATTGTCTGTTCCCATAAAGTACTGTGAAATATTGTTAGCATTAAGTGTGAATTACTAGTACTTAGCATGAGGTTCTCAAGCGATGCTTCATGTAGATCATGATGGAAAGGGATACAGGCCGTCCACGTGGATTTGGGTTTATCACATTTGCAGATCGTAGGGGAATGGAGGATGCAATCAAGGAAATGCATGGAAGGGAAATTGGTGATCGCATCATCTCTGTCAACAAGGCGCAGCCTAAGATGGGGGGTGATGATATAGACCAAGGTTACAGAGGTAGCAGCTACTCATCAGGTGGTAGGGGAAGCTACGGTGCTGGAGATAGGATAGGTCAAGATGACTGCTTCAAATGTGGGCGTCCGGGACACTGGGCCCGAGATTGTCCTTTGGCAGGAGGTGGAGGTGGAGGTGGTCGTGGTCGTGGTGGCAGTTCATTTTCTTCACACCCAAGGTTCGGAGGAGGTGGTGGTGGACACGGTGATCGCCTTGGTGGTGAACGTGATCGATATGTGGATGACCGTTATGATGGAGGACGCTATGGAGATAGGGATCGTTTTGACAACCGTGACTACAAATATGGCAGCCGTGACCGCTATACCAGTGACAGGTATACATATGGTTTGTGGTGGTTACAGAATTAATTTGTTGGTGGCATTTGTTTTTCTTGGTTTAATCATGGGAAGTAGTTAAAGATTTGATCTGCTCTGTTATCTGGTTTGGCGTTAAGTGGAGCAGTGCTCCTGCTATGTGTGTGTCATCATCATGTTTATTAAAAGAAGATTGCGCAGGTACCCAAGCAGTGGAGATCGTTTTGCAAGCGATCGATATGGCAGTGGCTCAGATCATTACCCACAAAATGGTTATGGAAAGGAAAGAGGGTATGAGCGATACGGTGGTCCACGAGGCGGCGCTGATAGGTATGGAAGTGGAATAGCTTCTGGTCGAGATGAAGGAAGGAGTTATAGGGGTAGGCCTGGTCCATATGACCGTCCAAGCAGGGGCTCTCGTCCATCACTCGACCGTTACTGATTTCTACTGTTGCTGTTTTTAACGGGAAATTACAATGCAGAAGCCACATTAGAGACCTAGTTCTTGTTATTCTTAGTTTGCGACAACTGCTAGATTATAGTTTCATAGATTCTGGATTTCCTAGTTTATTTCCTTATTTAGATTATTGTCACAATCCCCCTTGTTTGTTTCACTAACTTCCCTAATGCAAGTGACCATGATTTACTGCTGGATTCCAATTTTTTTGGTGTTATAGATGTCTACCATCTCTGCTATACTAATCCTCACGCATTCATCACTACACTTGCTCCCAACCATTACACCTACATTGCTCTACCATCAACAACATCATGCTTTTGAAAAAATTCGTTCATTTTTCTGTTACAATTACATGAACTATTTTTTAAATCAATCAAAAAACCTTATTTCCATGTTACTATTTTAAAAAATCCTTCCTTACATGTTTGTAATCTATTACTATATATAAATAAATAGTATTTCCATTTTTGTGTCCACATTTCATAATTTCAACTTTATTCTTTACAATTTAATTATTTATTAAATTTTTGAAAATTAATGGTTATTTTTACAAATTTTTATAAAATTATTTACTTATCTTTTTCTTATTTATTTTCCTACTATTCATCAACAGTTATTTTTCTCATATTTTCTTCATACATTTTACTTTATTTTTTATACCTATATGTAAAGGAGATTCCCTCTTTTGTGTCCACATTTCATAATTCTAACTTTACCCTTTACAATTTAATTATTTATTAAATTTTTAAAAATTAATGGTTACTTTTACAAATTTTTATAATATTATTTATTTATCTCTTTCTTATTTTTTTTTTTACTATTCATTAACAGTTATTTTTCTCATATTTTTTCTATACATTTTACTTTATTTTTTATAAATATATTTTTATTTTGTTAATTAACTTAATAACATTACAATATCATTAATTATTAATATAATTCAAAAAATACATATACACATGCGCGAGATCTCGCACCTATGTTTAGGTTAGTTTAGTATCAAAATAATTGCTCTATTAATTAATTATACATTTTAAACTTTTCTTTTAAATATAAATTTTAAAATGCTAAAAGACACCCTTCCAAAAACATGATTTCTGAAAGCGAAACTTGACTCCTTGCTTCTACACCATTTCCATGTAGCCATACCTTGAGTTCAAAATTCAAATACAACCAATGCAGCTATGACTTCAAACTGCTTCGTCAATGTCTTTACTGTTGGTGGTGCTTAAGCTCACAGTTTAATTAGTCACATGTTACTCAATTTCGTTTAGATATGTTAATTTAGTATCAATTAAATTCTAACTTTTAACTTTTGAAAATATGTTTTAATTAAGGCTTTTTCCGAAAAAAAAATATTAATTAATTAATGATATTGATATTTAAAATATTTATAAAATTAAATATTTATATTTATATTAAAATTTAGTGATAAAAATCATGAATAAAATTAAAATTAAGGGCGTTAATAATTTTTTTTCTAAAAATGATCTAATAAGACATTTTTTCAAAAATTAAAATTCAATTGACACCTCTTCTAAAACGGATATCAAACTGACACATCTAACAACAAATAATATAATCCCACTAATTAAATCTGAACTCAATCTCACGTAAATGAGACCTAAAGTCAATAAAACTGTATGTAAGATTTTTGCACCACATAGAACCATTTTTTACTTTATAAAAAACTGATAGCAATTTTCTTTTGGTTAGTAAGACTAAAACTTGAGTTGGTGCTCCTATGCAAAATGTTATTTTTTGGTGAAAGGTGTGAAAGCAATATGGAATAAGATTTGTGAGCACATGACACAATTTTCTTAACAAGATATCAATCTTCTTACTTTTGTCAAACAAAGTAATGAATTCTTATTTAGAAAAAAATATTTTATAAGAAAAAATATATATATTATCTTATTTTGAATTTGACTTAGATTTGATTATTATTGAATAAAGTTGAAATTCTTTAAAAAAAAAAAAAATTAATACCACAAAAAGTATTTCCTTTTCATTTCTGCATCTGACATTGGAAGTGTGAATTGCAATTCTTAATACTGCATTTACAGCTCTAATCCGAACATGTCTAAACCACGTTTGAAATTTATTTTTGAAATACAAATATTTTTGATTGAAAAGGTGAAGAAATAGAATAAGCTGTTCAATTAGTGATGGCTGATTTCTTCCTCCCATTTTGGATATTCCCATATGCAAAAGTTGACTTTAAGGAAACCAGATGGTTTAGTCAAGTGGAACGGGACCACTCAAAATAAATAATGGACTTTGAATTTCATTACTTAATAATCTGACTTTAATCAATAACAACAACTATTTCCTACCACAGTTTTACTAGTTTATTATTCAAAGCTTAAGTATTTTTTCTATCCATTCAAAATTAATTTGTATTAACTTTAATATTTCTATTTTTTTTATATTATAAATTGTTAGTTCTTTTGAGAGGAGATTATCAGAAAGATACAATACCAATTAAACAAAATTTAACTAACACATAAAGAATTGACATTACACTTAATCTTAAATCTTAAGACAATAAATTTATGGGTCTTCCTCCTTATATGATATTTAACTTTCTCATTTTTACTTAATATAAAACTTAGACTCACATTTCAATTTTCAACCTATGTGATATTTTGATAAGATATTTGTACTCAGAAGTGATATAACCAAATTGATATGTTTATTATAAAAAAATATTGGAAAAAAAATTAAAATTTATATTGGAATGTAGCTTGTGTGGTTTATGAGTGTGTCTCTATCCAGTGACTTGTGTTGTGGTATCGTATTTCTTTGATCTAGAATCATAATTTTCCTATTTTACGTGATCATTTGAATGAGCCCATCTTAATCCTCAGATAAACAATAGAATGTAAAAGGATAGTGTTGAAAAAATACAGTAAGAAGAGTTTTTGGTATGAAATAGAAAAAGCTTTTTCATAGTTTGTCGGTTTGTCCATTTCTATGCATTAGATAGGTTAGAAACTATAAAACGGGACCATGTTTGCGTGTAAGAGCTTATCCACCATTAATTCTTTGGCTGCCTTTCTTGACTACACACTTCACTCCTAATCTCCGGTGTGAGGAAAGTTCCTATTTTGTTTTTTATTTTGCAGCAAAATATTTTTATTTAGAAAATTTGTTCTCAAGCATAATTTAAGTCTTATATTGAATAAAAATAAAAAAAATATGCATTATATGAATATTAAGACTCACAAATTCATTTATAGGTGATATAAATTTTTTATGTATGAGTTAAGTTATATTTCATTAGTGTTTTCGGTTATCTTCTCTTAAAGACTCATCGAAATATTTAAAAAAAATTGCTTTTATATGATAGATTGAGTTCATGTTATGTTCATGATGACATTTCCTTAAAGATCCATCAAAATATTTAAAAAAAAAATTGTTTTTATACTTAAAAAAAATGTTTTTATACTTAAAAAAAATTAAAAAGGTTATATCGTATCTTTTAGTTTTTAATAAAAATAAGTTAATTATTTTATGTGTGAATTAAACTCATATTTTATTTTTATTGGTGTTATATGTTTTGGTGATTATTTTTGAAGGTCTCAAAATATTTATAAAAAAATTGTTTTTATACTTAAAAAATAAATTCTGAAAATGTTTAATCGTATTTATTAACCAAATTCGATATCGTTAAATGATATCTCATGTTTAAGTATCGTGGATGAAAAGAAAAATACTTTTAAGAGTTAAGATGTAGAATGATATGCATTTCTCAAAAGAGTGAAAAAGGAAAGCAAAATTTTAGCAACTTCGTCTATTTTTCTTGGTGGAAGCGAAATTTGTTTTTTATTTATATATATTTGTTTTGGTATAATTGTTAATTTTGCAATTAAAAATAGTTACCACTAAATGAAGCTATTGAATAGTATGCATTATTTGATGGTAGATTCAAAGACCAATATAATTATTATTATTATATACCTGACTTAGCAATAACAAGAGTTAATTCTCTCACTTCTAAAGTCAAAAGGAAAAGATTTCTTGAATTATAATGAATTGAAAAAAGTTAGAATAGTGAAAAGCACGTGACGTTCTTGGAATGTGATCCCCCAATTCACAAGTATAAAACTTCAGAATGTAATGTTTTAAAAATCTAATTACTTTTATAATCAACCTTTCTATTTGAACCGATATAAAATCGTATATAAATATTTTAAAATTTTAATTATTTAATTTTTAAAGATTTATTAAATTAGAATCTATACGTGAATCTACATTATCTAAATTATGACCACTATGTCATTCTTATTATTTGTCTATTAACGTTTAATATTCTGTCGTTAGAGTAATGGCTATGAGATATTCTTGAGTAATATAGGTGATAGGGTCTAACCTTAGTATAACCTTTCCATAATTTTTCTAACCATCTAACCATAGTTGAATAATTTTTCTATGCTAATACTGTCATGTCAAAATAGTATATATTAATGTAATTATTAGTTGAATAATACATCATGCTGTCAAGAATTATAAGTTTTTTTAATCATTTTAAAACATCAATTATGAGTTTGATTTCGTAATTATTTATTTAGGTTATAAACTTTGACTTAAAACGATTTATTTAACAAGAGTTTATTTCATTTATCTACTGCGCTTTTTATGCTAGTCAAAGTAATTCCTATGATAATAAAACTTCACATAGACCATTTAATATTAAATTATTTCTTTTGACGTGTTACGTCACTTATTTTAATCGTTACACCATTATCTTTAGTCTTTGTAAAATGTTTAACTATAAACTGTTAAGGTTGAGAAAGAATTAAAAATAAAAAATTGTAATCACCTAAAAATATTCTTTTTAAAACATAAAAATATCATTTTACATCTGTAAGCGGAATCATCATTGAGCTTTTACCAGCATCTAAATAAACTTTTAAGAAACTTTTAAATTTTCAATATTAATCCTTTTTATCCTAAGTTTTTCCGAGTCCATTGAACCCATATTAATATCATTTTCAATAAGAACGTGAATATTTCTGGTCTAAAACAAGATTTTTGCACAAGATGAAAAATAAACTCAATTTTTTTCCTTATTTAGGGCAAACAATAATTGATGAATTGCTTTGAATTAATTATCTGTATTTGTACCTAACATAACCGCGTCATGAATAAAGTTTTGTTTTTTAAAACAGTAAAGGCAAATTGTGTACTAAATAGTTAATATGTTGCGTTTTATATCATGCGTTGACTTCATAGATATTTTTACGAGCATAGCTATACTCCAACTAAATCAAAATTTACAACCTAGCATAATAAAATATGATTTTTGGTTTTCCATATATAGTTTAAAAATTGAACCATCTATCCTAAAAAAGAAAACGTAACAATTTGGGAAGCATAAAAAAATGGAGGCTTTAGATAAAGTTTTTATTTTGAAAGTATTCAGATAAAGTTGTTGAAGTGAAATCTTGACTGCTGCAATCTCTATATATATGGCCATAAATAGTTTATATAAGATACGTATCAAAATTATTGACTTTTTTACCCATTCCAACTCCAATTGTAGTATAGTTTTGACATGTTTCTAGATGAAACATACTTCAACAGTTGAACCTTTCAAATAAAACGGCTTTGATATATCCATTCACTCAAATTTAAACTCAGCAAAGTTTTTACATTTGAAGATTTTGATGTTAATCAAAGGAACACTTTAATTTATAACATTCCACTTCCACCCCCCGCTCAAATACAATTTCATTTATACTATTTTATTTGTTTCAATGAAAAATATTACCTAACTTATTTTAATTATTACAATAATATCTTTAACTTTTAATAGAAAACTAACGTGTAAGACTTGATTTTTTTTTTTTTTAGAGATAAGTTTGAAATAAACTAACAATGAAAAGCTATAAATATGAACTAATTTTCTGTCTTTTATTTAATTGGAAATTCCATCTAGAATAGTGATAAATTGATTCGAACTCAACATTTTAGATTTTGATTAATGAAAAAATAAGTTAGTGTGCGTGATTTGGATTAAAAAAAAGTTTGTATGTCTCTGTAGTTATATCAAAAGCAAGACTGTAATACAAAGTTTAAAATCTCAGGCTAAATTCTATGTTTAACAAATTCGATCTCGGTCGACAACTACTTCTTTTCATCTATTTGATTCTAATAGTAAAATCAGAATTATCTCAGTTCAGTCCCTATTTTTTCCGTATCGTCATTCTTCTTAACGGGACTCGCTTATCTAATTCATTATCAGGAAGACTTTCAATACAGAACCTATATCACTGTTGGGTTTTTCAAGGGAGGATCACCGAAGAGATATAACACCAATGAGCATGAACTCAATCCACACATAAGAGATTGACACCACTCTTAATCCAAAACGTTAAAATAATAAGTTTATGAGTCTTTATCCTTATAAGGTGCTCAACTTTATCATTTTTATTCAATATAAAACTTAAACATACACTTGGATTTCAAACAACTAACTGATTGTTCTTTTCATACACTACACACATCTAATTTCAGTATAAGCCAATATCATTACATCAAACATAACCACAATGAAAATCATAAAACTCAAAACATTCTCATAGAACCAGATAGCGTCCATGGTATGGGAAGGATGTCCAAGCATTCATCAGAGGGTTCTATCAAGTGAGATTGCAACGGTACCATAAACGTATGTGAAATATAAAATCAAAATTTGCACCAAAATGATGGAGTTAAACATATATATATATATATATATATATATATTAGAATTGGAAAATAAATTGTAAAATAGTGAATTTTAAAATATATTGAAGCGTATCATTAATCAATAAAAGGACTAAATATTTTTCTTTATTCTATAGTAGGGAATGCTCTGTTTTTGTATTCACTCATATATGAGGGAGCCTGATAAACCAAAAACAATTTTCACAAGTGTCACAGATGATAAACTTGAAAATTCTAATGATTTGTATATAACATTTTCTTTTCTATTTCTTTACTCCAAAACTTAATAGAACAGTTAGTGTTAATATACACAATAATAATATTAAAACTTACTTTCTATTCATAATAAACATGTAAAAGCAAAACTAAACCACCCGTTAATTAATAAACAAAAAGCTTTTCAATAAACATCAAGTTGCAAGGTTATATATCTTTTTTGTTAAATACATAAAATCCTTTTTTTATATTTAAAAATATTTTTTACGTTTAGTTTTTTATATAGGCATGAGAAATGAAAATAAATTACTATAATCATATTAAGAATTAAATCTCAACTAAAATTAAATCAGGGACTTCTTTTTAATTTTCAATCGATGTATCATAGATCCTTACACCTGTTCTTCCCTCATTCTCATTTATATAATTCAATTATAAGTTAGGATAAGCCATAGATAAAACAAAATTGCAACACGCAAGAGTATAAAATGTTGAAAATTAAACATTGGAATAAATAGAATGAACAAAAATGTAGTAATATACAATTGTTAATGAATACAAAAAGAAAGATAATTAAATCACTGATTTTAGAAGATAAAAATTGGATTCCAAGATGAGGTAAGCAAAACAAGGAACACAACCAAATCTCAAAAATGCACCGAGTTATCTAATCTAAAATGATTTCATACATCTTTATATTAATCAAAATTGACATAATATATATATATATATATATATATATATATATATATATATATATATATATATATATATATATATATATATATATATTAAAATACATTTAAATACAATTAATTTGATGATTTGACTTTAATTCTACTTTAATAAACAATAATAACACTGTAATTTAAGAGTTATGTTTATAAAATATTACTTATTTTTTCTCATAATCCCTCCCCACATCAATGGATGTAGCTATCTTTAACTTAAGCGTTAAATATGTTTTTGGTCTGTTAATTTTTAGTAAATTTTGGATTTAATCCAATTTAGTCATTTATCTTTCGAAATACATGAATTTATTTCTTTTAATCAAATTTTGTTAAGTTTATTTGACATTTTAAACATGTTTCATAATAATATTTGACTTAACATTAAAGTAAAAATGTATCAAACAGTATAAACAACTCAAATACAATCCTGAAATACTTACGAAATATCAAATAATATTTAACCTAATATGTGGTTGATGTGAACCGAGTTTAAGGCAACCTACGATTGTTTTTTGACAAGTCCAATGGTTGAGAAATAATAGAACAGATCACGTTGATGCCTAAACCTAATATTTGGTTGAGAAGCTAAGTTTGGGGAAAACAACCATGTCAGGTTGAAAGGTCACGAACTAGAACATCCCTTAAGTCCAATAGTTGACAAGTAGTTGAAAGACACAGGATACCTATTACTGTCATCAACCACGTGCATGCCTATGAAAAAACTTATGATGTTATGTAGTACCAGTAACTACAGCACGCAAGTTTGAGTCAATAATCTTTCAGATGTTTAAAATAATGGTCAGAGTAGTTTTATGCAATATTCATAATCCAGTTTCAAAATATATGAAAATCGATCATAATAGTTTATGGTGGTTTTTGAACTCATTTAAAAGTCCTCATGGGATGAGTTCTTTGAAGACAAAACAAAGAGGCACACACTATTGTTGAAATCCAGTTGTAGTTTTTCAGACAATAATTGTTTGTTTATGAATTTTCTACATTACCTGTTTCTGTTTATAATTAGAGAGTTATTATCAGATGATATCCTTTGTCTTCATATTAATATAGCACGGGTGGACAAAATCCGTTTGAAAACAACTTCTAGTTTTTAATAGTCATTAGTTTATTGGCCAAATATATTAGATTATTATTAGAGAACCCAATACACAGGATTCCAACTAATTTTTAGTCCCTGATCTATTTATTTAATAATAATGTTAGAGGGGGATTTTAAGATGGTTTTTAGCTCTTATTTTAATTTTCACTTTAACCCTTTAATTATAAAAATATCATCTTCTTTTTAATCTCTCTATGTTTGTCTTTTTAAACTTTATATAGAAAATAGAGATTTTTTTTAACATTTTCTGTGCATCAAATGTAAATAGATTAAAAATAAAGTAAAATTTTTAGCTAATTATACAAAAAAAATGTAAGTAAAGACTTCCTAATATTTTTACCCATCACATTTTTTTAAACTATTAATCAATAGATGATAATGACATAATAGAGCTTAACCTAGAAAATGATTACAAATACTTAAATTAAAATTTAAGGAAGGAACTTTATTAACTTGGGAGGTCTAGAAATTTTTTTTTAAATATTAATTATTTTAGGAAATTAAACTCAATTTTATTTTATAAATTGGTATATTATAATGACTGATTATTTTTATCTCTAAAATTGGTTATGTAAGAAATTTAATAGTGTGAAATATTATTCTAATATTTATATATTTTAAGAATATAAATATTTTGAATAAAAATAATTAATAAATTGTATTTTTTAAATAAAATAATTATATATAATAAAAAATAAATTCTTTATTATAATGATGGTTATTTTACTTTTAACATAACATATATAATAGTATTTATGAATTCATGAAATACAAATTAAAAATATAGTATATATTTATATATGTTCACACGATATTTTAATTGTATTCTTAATTAACTATTTATAAATATATTATAAAAAAAATTTATTATTTATAAAAAAATATGACATTTAAATTAATTATATCTTTATTCTTCTATTAAAGGAAATTAAGAATGTTACTATTAAATTCAATTATATCTTACTCTTTTAATAGCATTTCATTTAATTAAATAGTATTCAATTAATACACTCTTTTTAATAGTATTTCATTAATTATAAATATCTTACTCTTTTTAAGAAGATAAAATTTCGAGGAAGGAAAACAAATTCAAATTTTATTTAAGAATATGGAATGTATATACAGATAGTTTTGTTTTTCTCTTCCTCTCGTGATTCAGCTGCCATCCCAAGTGAGAAAAGAACAACTCTCTGAATATTAAGTAGGAACAAAGAGAAAACAAGTCTATATATATTTAATACACACTCTCACAGGAGAAACACACTGTATCCACATATACATTGACTTCAATTTCCACGCACCTTATTCTACTACCAGGTGCTTGCTATCCACAAACATGGCGATAGGTGCAGTTTCCATGGGTGTTCATGGATGGGGAGACATGAAGAGTCTCAGCCTCCAAGTCATCACCGGTCGATGGTTCGTCGTCTTTGCCTCCTTTCTAATCATGGCTGCTGCCGGAGCCACCTACATGTTCGGTCTCTACTCCGGCGACATCAAATCCACCCTTGGCTACGACCAAACCACTCTCAATCTCCTCAGTTTCTTCAAGGACTTTGGTAGCAACGTTGGAGTCCTCTCCGGTCTTATCAACGAGCTCACTCCACCTTGGGTGGTCCTCGCCATCGGTGCCATCCTAAACTTCTTCGGCTACTTCATGATATGGCTTTCCGTCACTAAGAGAATAGCCAGACCCCAAGTGTGGCAGATGTGTCTCTACATCTGCATAGGCGCTAACTCTCAGTCCTTCGCCAACACCGGTTCCCTTGTCACCTGTGTCAAGAACTTCCCAGAAAGTCGTGGTGCTGTGTTGGGCATTCTCAAAGGCTACGTGGGTCTCAGTGGTGCAATCATCACACAATTGTACTCTGCTATTTACTATGACGACACCAGGGCTTTGATTTTGCTCATAGGTTGGCTCCCAGCTGCTATTTCCTTTGCTTTCCTTCGAACCATTCGCTACATGAAGCCGGTTAGGCAGACCAATGAGCTCAAGGTTTTCTACAACTTTCTCTATATCTCTCTTGGCCTAGCTGGGTTTCTTTTGGTCATGATTACTATACAGAAAAGGGTCAACTTTACTCAGAGTGAGTATGGTGTGAGCGCCGGTATCGTCATCTTCTTGCTCTTCCTCCCACTTCTTGTCGTTTCTATAGAAGAACATAAGATCTGGCACAGTAAAAGGCTTGCTTTGGTTGACCCTTCCCCGGTGAAAATAGTGACCGAGGGTGAAAAAGTGAAACCGAATGAGGCTACTAATGGGAACGCTTCAGTTACAGCAGTTTCCAACGACACAAAGTGGTGGGAAAATGTGTTTAGTCCACCAGAAAGAGGTGAGGACTACACGATACTTCAAGCGCTATTCAGCATAGACATGTTAATACTTTTCATAACTTGCATATGCGGTGTTGGGGGCACGCTCACTGCAATAGACAATTTGAATCAGATAGGATCCTCTCTTAGATACCCCAAGAAAAGTATAAGCACTTTTGTGTCCCTGGTGAGCATTTGGAACTATATGGGAAGGGTTTTCTCTGGATTTGTTTCTGAACATTTTCTCCGCAAGTACAAGTTTCCCCGTCCTCTCATGCTTTCTCTAACTCTGCTCTTATCCTGTGTTGGTCACCTTCTGATAGCATTTGATGTGCCAAACGGGCTTTATGCTGCGTCGGTGATCATCGGGTTTTGTTTTGGCGCTCAGTGGCCTTTACTTTTTGCCATTATATCAGAGCTTTTTGGACTAAAATATTATGCAACTTTGTACAATTTTGGAAGCGTAGCAAGTCCATTAGGGTTATACGTGCTTAATGTGGTGATGACCGGGCATTTGTACGACAAAGAAGCAAAGAAGCAACTCGCAGCGTTGGGGCTTGAGAGAAAGGAAGGACAGGAATTGAACTGTATCGGGGTGGATTGCTTCAAGTTATCCTTCATCATTATCACAGCTGCAACTTTCTTCGGTGCCATTGTTTCACTGATTTTGGTGGCTAGGACGAGAAAGTTTTACAGTGGTGACATATACAAGAGATTCCAGGATGCAGCGACGGTGTCAGAAACTGAAATGGCAGAGGTAGAGAAGACGAGCAAGGCAGAGAAAGATGCCAAACATATGGTGCCGCCGACTCAGAACTAGGACTAATATGGTAAAAGATGATCTTGTTGTAGTCAAGCTTCACACAGAGATTAATTAATTAATGATGTCGCCTTAAATATTAGACAATGTAATATGTAACATTATAGTTTGCCACAATTTCTTTGCCGTAGTGTATACTTTTCGTTTTCTCTGTCACACAAAACGACGTGCCCTTTTTTCGCATTTATTCTAGAACGAGTAAAATAGAATAAAAGAAACATGATTGCCGCGTTATTGTAGCGGTTGACTATTCTTGCTTCGGCTTCGTGGTTTGACTATATATATCTTTTCAAATCAGCAAAGGGTAACACAAGATCAAAGAAAAAAGAAATTTAAAGTTTGCACATTTAATTATAATATGCAAGTGGCTGCATGGCTAGTGTCTGATTAACAACACTATACATGGACTAAACTATATTATTTATCAAAATGAGTCTAATTTTAAATATATATATGATGTATACCTAAAATAATAATATGATTCTTACAGCTAATCAAGTCAACGTATATCACTCTAATCAAAGTTTTATTTGTCATGGCACTCAACAATTTGACATTTAAATATTAAAGAAAAGTTCCAAGAAAACACTTGTAGGAAGATATAGTAAATAAGTAGGAAAACACTTGTAAATGGGTTGAGGCATCTTCGGGTGTGTTATGCTATGATAAAAATAATTATATCATTTTCATATCCAACGAACTTTTACATACACTTTGCGTTTATTATTTTACCTTTTAATTTCTCTTTTTTTTTTTTACAAATACAAAATTAACTCTTTCAATTACTAAAATATTTTCAAAAGTGAATTGATGAAACTTCGACATTTCCAAGACAATAACCGAATTGGGTGAATCTCTCCTATAATTTGATGATTTGGAAAAAAAGTGATATATAAACTAAATCTTTGAAACCATTTAGGTAAGGTAAAAATATAGGACACCAATTACATACACTAAATCAAAATTTATCTCCAAATTTAAATTTAAAATAAGATCCATAGAATTCTAATTACAAACTGATTTTTTTAGTTAATCAGCAAATATTAGTTTTTGTCGATTAAACTCACAACCTCTTTTATTCTTACTTCTGAATCTACTAAACTAATTTTATTTCTTCACATTATTTAAATTTAACACATGACCTTTTTCTCCATCCTTTATAAATCCTAGTCCCTTTCTTTACTTTCTTTCCATCTAACCACTAAACTACTTTATTATTCTTAGTTATAAACAGATTTAACTCTCATTAGTTTTCACTTACCTAATTATTATTTATTTTTGAAATATTGTAAATATTGTTAAACATAATAATTTAACAGAATCTAAAATTTACTATATAACTGAAAATATTTTATACTAATCACATTTGCATCAATATTTAACATGTATTTAACTTGAAACTGTTCAAATCAAAGTTTATAAGTTATAATCCAACTGTGTTAACTGACAGATGAAGGAAACAAGGGAATTCAACAACTGTCACCCACGTGCATGTATTTCTAATTCTAGTCAAACTATTACATGCATCATCATGGTAGCAATAACATGTTTGATTAATAATAATACAGAATAAAGGAAATTTACCTAAACAAAAGTTGATGATGGGAGATGAGCGGTGGTCGGAGATTTCTTCCTCCACCTGCTGGGTCTGTGGTTTGCGTAGGCAGATAGTATTAGGTTTACATCCAATTTTAACCATAGATTATGATACCACTTATTAGGTTTACAGAGGAGGTTTTACCGGAGAGATACAACACTAATAAGACCTGAGTATAAGAAATTGACATCACTCTCAATCCAAAATCTTTATGAGTCTTTATTTTTATATAATGTTCTACTTTCTCATTTCTAAACAATGTAAAACTTAGACTTACACTTAAATTCCAAACAAATAGAAAGAAAAACGAAAAAAAATAATAATTGAGAAAACTAAATATAAAATTATATTAAAAGAAAACACAATTTACCTGAACATAATCCTAAATAATAACCGGTACGAGGACACATATTTTCATTGGACTTCGTATTATTAGTGGTTCGTTAGTTCTGTTATAAAGTTACGCTAAATCAAGAATAAAGGAATTTAAACGAGTGTTTATTATGAATGCCAGTGATGGTCAAAATAAGGAAATCACAACTCATGGTCAAAAAATTTCAAGTGTCTATCTATAGTCACAATGACTATACATCATATATATCTAAGCCTTCTAAAAAGATAAGAAAGATGATAAATGATATAGTTTTTTTTTTACTAAAATATCTCGAAGATTATAAGGAATTTATTTATAATTATTAATTACATCAAAATCACTTATAAATGCTTGAACTCATGTATTGGACCCATGTCCAATTGTCCCTTTATACTCTTTACCCTGTTGTGTCAGTCCAGGAATGTCACCATATTTTTTAGTCGGTCTAAGAAATGTCATGACCTTACATAAGATGAAGATATATCAAAAATTATAATTTGAAAAAAAAAATGACAAATTTTTTTTTGTTTATACTAAGATATTGTTTTTTATTTTTATTTTTTATTTATTTTTAAAAAAATTCACTTGTTAGGAAAAGGTAAAAAAGTTATCAAGTTTGTTAAAGATTTTTTTGTCAAAATATCATTCCTCAATATATATTCTCACTGTGTTCAAAAATTAAAGAGAGAGAATTTTTTATATAAACTACAAAATTTGAATAACAAAAAAATAATGCTCCAACAAAAATTTCAGTTAAAATAATCTAATATATGTAGTTAATTACTACATATAATCAAATCCTGTTTCAAAATAGTAATTTAATTTTAAAAATAATAATTATATTAATATAGTAAAATTGAATTAAAATCTATCATATAGTATAAAATTTTAGTTTAAAAAATAAGTGATATAATTTAAAAGCTTAATTGAATGTAGTAATGACATATAGACAATAAAAATGTATTTATTAAATTATAAATTAATATATATATATATATATAATAATTTTAATATTTTTATTATAATTATTTTTAAGAAGTATATTAATGATAGTTTTATAATTAATTAATATCAAAATTGTGTGGCTTTATTCCGCATATTCATTTTTTTATTTCACTTCATCTATATTTATATATAAAGAAATTTTTATTTTTTTTATTTATGTTTATCAATTTTATTATTTAAGTAAAAAAAATAAATTTAAGTAATTATTTTATTAACTTTACTTTTAAAGTGATTACTTTAACTTTTATAAGTAATATGATTAAAGGATTTCTCTACTTTATAGTGAAGCGATCAGGCACTTAAAATAAAGTATGATGATAATTATTATAATTGTTATTATTTGATTCCAAAATTACTGTTGTAATTATAATTAATTTTAAATTCTAGCCAAAATATATTAAGGTTGCCATACTTTTAAATAGTTAATTTAGGAATAAACTGTTATTATTGTGCTTCTATTTTTTTAAATGACGAACTTCAAATTGTTCTACACTTGCTTGAAGAATTTGTATTATTATCGAATATGAATTGCAAATTAACATAAACAATATTAATACAAATTTTCCTAAGAAATCACATGACTTGGCAAAAATACTCACATCCATTGATAAAATCCGTGACGAATAAATACTACATGCGGATATTTATTATCCGCGGATAGCGGGTAACGGGTATTTTAATACCCGCTTATAAACGGGTCGGATACGGATATCATACTATCCGTACCTGCGGGTATCCGTTACCCGCAAAAAAATAAAAATAAAATTTAATTTATATTTTATTAAGTTAAATTTAATTAAAATTTAATTAAAAATATATTTTATTATGTCAAATTTAATTATAATTATAATTTAATTTAATTTGATTTATATTTAATTTATATAATTTAATATTAAAAAATTTATAAAATATATATTTTTTTTAAAATATTTGCGGGTATCGGATATCCACGGGTACCCGCGGGTTTTAAAAATATCCGCAGATATTTTTTAAACGGATATCCAACGATTAAACGGGTGGGAACAGACAGATTTTTTTTTGGTAGATCGGGTTGCGGGTGGACACTATCCGTGCCCGACCCGACCCGTTGCCATTCCTACACAGGACTATTAATTTTAATTATTTCCTATTACAATCTGAAATTAATTTGTAATAACAAATTTTAATCCTAAGCAAGTGTTCCTAAAATAACTTCTTTTAATAAATTTGGATTTTCTACTAGTTTTTTATGTATTATTTTTCTACTATGCTTTCTTAATACACGGATTACCATTAATTTTAACATTTTAAAATATATTAAAATGATATTTGAAATATCAGTACAGTGTATTCGTAATGTCCAATAGATGACAACACAAAAAAAAAAACATTAGAGAATCTATATTTTTTTAATATGTTTCATATAATTCTTTTTTATTATTTAACATTCTCCATAACTAAGAGAAGATTATTATAACAAGCCATGAATTATTTGTTGTGAAGATTTTTGTACTCTGATTATCTAAATATATATATCAGGAGACAGATACGATTGGAGTATATCATTTGATTTTCTTGTAGAATATTATTACACGGAATTGTTGAAAATCACTTATATTTTTATCCATTAATTATTTATTAGTGAGTTTTCTACGTTTCGTATCTATTGATCAGATCCAGATTCCACAAGAACCCAATATTCCAGGGTCAACAACTTCGCTCTTTATTTAATATAATAATATTAATAATAATATATAATAAAATAATTCCAGTTACCTAGCCGCCCTGTTGCCCATGAGCTGGTTTGATTTACACAATAATATGCGTCTAAACATAAAACTTACAATTAAGATTAGATTCAATTGAACACACATGCTTTAATTATATGATAAGAAGTTTAAACAAAATAGATATTTTATATTTTTTAGTGGGATAAACTTACAATTAGAGTTGTGAAAATAGGTAATTCGATCCAATTCACCATTGATTAATCATTTAGTGAGTCAATTAACCCGACTCATTTATTAGTGAGTCAACAAAATTCAAACTCGGTCCAATTCACCATGAGTTGGTGGATTAAAGAGGTTGGCTCACGGATCACTTAATTTAAAAAAAAAAGTACAATTTTTTTACTTTTTTTCGGTCAAAACTAAATTATAATTTTAATTAAAATCTAAATAAATTTTATACAATCCAAATACAAACTAAAATCACAAAAATACAACTTATCTATGTGTTGGTTAAAAAAATAACCTAACATGAACCAAATGCAAAAATCAACTTAATAAAAAACATTGAGTGACCATTTATTTGCAGATTGGCGAACCAAAACAATTCACTACGGGTCCAATCCGGGAGAGTCAGGTTCTAGGTGAGTCGGATAAAAAATCAACCGTATTGAAATTTTTAAACAAATTTCAACCCAACTCAACCTAAACCTGTGATAATCTTATTGACTCGCGAATTAGAGTTCTACTTACAATATATTTGGATATGAGCATTTTAACATGATTGGACAGTGGATGATTTATTTAACAAAACAAATTTGAAGTTATTCAAAGATTTTAGACCACATGAGCAACTTTTTTTTCTAAGTAAATACAAACCATATATTTATTATTATTATTATATGAAATTTTGTTTTGTTAATAAATTGTTTAAACCTTATTATAAAGGTACTTTTATATATTTAAAAATATTATTAATTAAGTTTTAAGTTTTTTAACAGTTTGTATATTTTCAATTGAAATATTTTGTTAATTGTGTGATATGATTGTTATTTTCTCTTCTCATTTTTAAATTTAAGATTTTATAATTAATATAAAGCAATATAATAAAAAAAATTTAATAATTATAAAAAAATCTTATGTGTTTTAATAAAAGCTGAACAAAAAATATAAAAATTTATAAAACACTTAAAATTTAAGTTTAATGTAATTATTGAACTCATTGAAATTCAAGTTAACTCATGTTTCTATCTTTGCCTCGCCCTCATACTTTAGTAATAGCAAAATTTTAATTCTACCTTTCATTTGCAAATATGACCAGAAATTAAATTTTAATGAATCAAGATTTTCTTAATGTTTGAATTCAATTAAAATGTTTTATTTGAAATTCACAAAATACACTTTGTCAAAAAATAACTTAATAGTTTTTGGTAAGCAAAAAATTTATGGTAATTTCTCTTAATTTTAAATTGAAATTATTTATTCTTTTTTATATACAAACTACAAAATAAAGTTGTAAAATACTCCAAACAAATATAATAAAAGATTCATTATGGCTGCCAATCCTTTTCCTTTTAAATATTATACAATAATTTCAATCTTCAATGACGAATATACAACGACACTATGACTTATTTTTTAACCACGACAAGGTCAAATGTTTTTTTTATTATTAAACACAGTGAAGAATGGAAGAACAACAAAGAAAGACAAAAACAGAATTAAGATACAAATAAGTGTATAGAAGATGGAAAAAAAGTGAGAAATGGTGGAAATTTGGTGACAGTGATTTATCAGATACCTCATACACAAGATATCAAATAAGATCACCATAATTGTGGCTACAAATCAGAAATGGAAGCTTACAAAATCTCTAACAGATTATGCATTTAAAGCCAACTAACAATGTTAAATATCTTTAGGATTTTCAAACACCCTCTCTGTCATCTATATTCCATATGTGGAAAATTATCTTGCAATCTTCTGTCATCTTTATATTTTTTAAATAAAATGAAAGAAGTTAGAGAAAAGTCAGTGGTTAGTTAGTGTGGTTGAGTAAAACGGTAGACAGAATAATGATTTAAAAGTAATTATAAACAAAAATTATATCTTAATTAGATATAAAAGGTTCACACACTAGAAAATTTTATAGTTGTGAACCCATCATCACTCTTTTCCAAAATATTTAAAAATGTAAAACTTACACTTCCCCAGTAAATATGTAGAAGTGAGTAATATATTTCTCATGCGCACGTTGACTTTACACTTTATTGGTCCATTCTCATTTCCTTTTTATTTTATCTTTCAATTTATGTTATCCATCTACTGTATATACTAATTTTGGTGAGTTCACAAAACATTTTCTATAAGAGGTGATGTAATGACAAATTAAAAAATAAAAGTAAAGAGTAATAGATTCTAATGTCATAATACATGACTGAGATTCCTTTAAAAAAACTGTAACGGTTAACTATGGTTGTTATATTTTTCATATTTTAAATACTCAGACACACTATATATATTAATGGTAGCTATTGTAACAAGCTGGAAGTGCTTGGTATTCACAAAACATGGTGATGGGTGCAGCTTCCATGGGTGTTCATGGATGGGGAGACATGAAGAGTCTCAGCCTCCAAGTCATCACCGGTCGATGGTTCGTCGTCTTTGCCTCCTTTCTAATCATGGCTGCTGCCGGAGCCACCTACATGTTCGGTCTCTACTCCGGCGACATCAAATCCACCCTTGGCTACGACCAAACCACTCTCAATCTCCTCAGTTTCTTCAAGGACTTGGGCACTAACGTTGGAGTCATGTCTGGTCTTATCAACGAGCTCACTCCACCCTGGGTGGTGCTAGCCATGGGTGCTGTCCTAAACTTCTTCGGTTACTTCATGATTTGGCTCTCCGTCACCCAGAAAATAGCCAGACCCCAAGTGTGGCAGATGTGTCTCTACATCTGCATAGGTGCTAACTCTCAGTCCTTCGCCAACACCGGTTCCCTTGTCACCTGTGTCAAGAACTTCCCAGAAAGTCGTGGTGTTGTGTTAGGCATCCTCAAAGGCTACTTGGGTCTCAGTGGTGCAATCATCACACAATTGTACTCTGCTATTTACTATGACGATACGAAGGCTTTGATTTTGCTCATAGGTTGGCTTCCAGCTGCTGTTTCCTTTGCTTTCCTTCGAACCATTCGCTACCTCAAGCCCGTTAGGCAGCCCAATGAACTCAAGGTTTTCTACAACTTTCTCTATATCTCTCTTGGTCTTGCTGGGTTTCTTTTGGTCATGATCACTATACAGAAAAGGTTGAACTTTACTCAGAGTGAGTATGGTGTGAGCGCGGGTATTGTGATCTTCTTGCTCTTCCTCCCACTTGCTGTTGTTTCCATCGAAGAACATAAGATCTGGCAGAGTAAAAGGCTTGCTTTGGTTGATCCTTCTCCGGTGAAAATAGTCACTGAGGGTGAAAAAGTGAAACTGAACGAGGCTACTAATGGGAACGCTTCGGTTACAGCGGTTTCCAACGACACCAAGTGGTGGGAAAATGTGTTTAGTCCACCCGAAAGAGGCGAGGACTATACAATACTTCAAGCACTATTCAGCATCGACATGTTCATCCTCTTCATATGTAGCATCTGTGGTATTGGGGGCACGTTGACTGCAATAGATAATCTGGGTCAGATAGGAAACTCGCTTCGATACCCCAAGAAAAGCATAAGCACTTTCGTGTCCCTGGTAAGCATTTGGAACTACCTAGGACGGGTTTTTTCTGGATTTGTTTCTGAACATTTTCTACACAAGTACAAGTTCCCTCGTCCTCTCATGCTTACTCTAACTATGCTCCTATCGTGTGTTGGCCACCTTCTGATAGCATTTGATGTGGCAAATGGCCTTTATGCGGCTTCGGTGATCATAGGGTTTTGTTTTGGAGCTCAGTGGCCGTTACTTTTTGCCATTATATCAGAGCTTTTTGGACTAAAATATTATGCAACTTTGTACAATTTCGGAAGTGCAGCGAGTCCACTAGGACTATATGTTCTTAACGTGGTGATGACTGGGCATTTGTACGACAAAGAAGCAAAGAAGCAACTCGCAGCGTTGGGGCTTGAAAGAAAGAAAGGTCAAGAATTGAATTGTATAGGGGTTCATTGCTTCAAGTTATCCTTCATCATTATCACAGCTGCAACTTTCTTTGGTGCCATTGTTTCACTGATTCTGGTGGCTAGGACAAGAAAGTTTTACAAAGGTGACATATACAAGAGATTCAGGGATGCAGCCACGGTGTCAGAAACCGAAATGGCGGGGGTGGAGAACGCAAACGGTGCAGAGAAAGATGAGAAACATGTGGTGCCAACTCATCGTGATCAGAACAGCGACTAACGATAAAGGATGATGATGTTGTTGACGATGAAAGGTCCAAGGGAGAAACTAATTAACAAATAATTTGGTCATACATGTTAGAAAAATGTGTAATGTGTTACATTTTCTTTGCTATGAGTATACTTTTCAGTTTCTTTGTCACACAAAAGGACGTGTCCCTTGTTCTTGCATGTATTCAAGAACCAGACAAATAAAATAAGAGAAACATGATTGCCGTGTTATTGAGTTAATTGCTAGTTTACTGATTTAATTATGAACTCATGCAACGCAAGTTACCCTGTTCCAGTTTATGCCTATCATCTTTAATTGTTTTATGTTTTGTTAAGAAGCTTCTTAATAGTGGGTTAGTGAAATATGAACTGTGATGTAACCAAGTACGAGAGATATTTTATACTTTAAACTTAGAAAAAATGTTAAAATTAAAATCATATTTATATTTTTGTGGAAAACGCTAATCCATCATTTTAATTTCCCACCCTTTTCTTGTTTCTTGGTACAATTACTTCTCGTCAGAAACAAAAAGTCTAAGAAGTGAAATCAGCAAGTTGTAAGCATTTCACATTGGTGTCCACACCAAACAAAAAAACAAAAACTGAGAAATGATCTGCATTTTTGGATATCTGCGAAATTGTCAAAGCCATGTTGGTGACAGAAATAGATGTTCACGGTTGGATAAAACAGACAAATTGTGCAGAAAAAATTAGTAAACGTTCAATTTAGTGATTTGTTGTATTTCGTAGCCATAATAATAATTTAAGTTTCTGAAATTTATTTATTTATTTATTTTGACGTGTATGATTGTTAGTTAAGTTCTGAAAATAGAGATCAATATAAAAAAATATAATGATTTAAATTTTTAAATAAACTCTAAACTTTCGATAAAGCTTTTAATTTCTTTTAGTTTAATAATTAATATAATAATGAGATAAAATTTAAGTGTACTAAATTAGCCATTTAAACTGTTGGTATGGTATGAACCTCTTAATGGTTTATTTAGATGACATAAAGGGCCCATTTGACCCATTTTGGTTGCCAACAAGTTACGGCCCATAAGTGGATTGATCAAGTTGATATGTGAATTAAAAACAGTCTTTTTCTTTTATATTTTTGTATCTGAGCGAATCCTGTAACGTTAAGTAATAAATGAATAAAATATAAAAGAATAATTGTTAGAACTGAAAATAAAAAACCAAAGCAAATAAAATCAGAAAATACAATCAAAAAGCATAAACGCCACTAGACTTTATTATTATTATTATTATTAAACGTCCTATCTTTGATCTTTGTTCACACACTTTATTCTTTTTTTAACTGATTATCATTTCCAATCTACTAATATATTTTAAATTAAGTTTAATATACTTTTTAAAAATTAAATTCCTAAAAATATAGTCTTATATCATTATTATAATCCCTGTGTTTATATGTAAATTAGAGTAGTAATCATGTTAAATAAACATTTAGCTGTCGGTTTTTTCAGAAGTATCTGTAAATGGTTTCTACAACATAAGTGTTTTTAGAATCTTTGAACATCTCATAATTTTTAATATAGTAAGTTCCGAGTTTAATTTGTTTATCTTTAAGAGTAATTATAAATAATGTACTTAAAACTAAATTTATATGTACAAAAGCAGTCATCATCAAAAAATTAGCCATAAATTTCACACGTTTTAAATTTTATTCCTTGTAAAATTTATATAGAGAAAAAAAATCTTAGACAAGCGGGACACTCAAAAGAAAATTTCTTCTTATGCTCTGTTTTAAAAGATAGTGAAAAAAAAAAACTTTAGAATTCAAAAATCCCAACATAATTTTAATTTTAAATATCATTGACTAATTTAGATGTCGTTGTGATCATTAATATATTATAAAAATATTGTCAAATAATTGTATATGAAAAATAAATGTGAATTCGTGTTTTTCACAAGTATAGCTCTACAAAGTATACTCGTAAAGTGTTTGTTTAGTTCTTAATCACTCACGATAAGTGTAGATTTGATGATGTGTTTGACTAATTAGGCATGCGAGTTGTGTTAGATACATAGTTGCTGGTATTTCATAGTTTCAATAAGGTCACTTGCGTATGTTGTATTTAAGCGGAGTGATACCACAAATTTAGTAAATCATGGTAGCAAAGAGAAATTTCATAAAATTGTAAAATTTAGTATGTTTTGTTAGTTTTCAATTTTTGGATGGATTCTAACATATATTTAATGGTCTGGATTCAAATTAAACAATTTCCTAGCAGCAGATAAGTTTGGAATTGATTTAATTGAGTTAAGTTTGTTTTTGTCGTTCAAACTTAAAATTGTTTTTTCTAATCATATTTTGAAGAAAGTTTCAATTGGTTTCTCAGTTCAAATATCTTTCAAAGACTTCAATGTCTCGTAGGATAAGGAGAAGGAGAAATACGTAGAAAAGTAAAAGTTTGAAGAAAAAGCTGAAAATTGAAATTAGTAATTTTGAAGAAATAAAAGACCAAAATAGAATTATTTAAAATTTTAGAAACCGTGTGAAAGTGACCCCACCATTCCCATACACTTGCAGGAGTCCAAATTCAAAAAGGCTATTAGGTGGCCCTACAAAATTTGGTCTTCCGTTGACTTACATGTGTTTCAGGGGAGTACCTATTAAGACCGTTGTTTGCATATGTTTTGCTGTAACAAGATAAAAAATAAAAATAAAATTATCAAAAATATATTGTGAAAATAATAGCCTTCCAAAATGTATATCTTATTAATATTATTAAAGATAAGGATTTTAAAAAAATTATTTCAAGAAAAAATTTCTATATAATTCAGTCAAATTATTATGACCTAAATACGTTAAGAAACTTAAACCATTGCAACCTGGAAGAGTGAACATTTCTCCAATCACATGTGCCATTCTTGGATGTTCAGTGATAGGTCTTGTCATGTATACTCTTCTCTTATTATACACAGCAGTATGGAAACCCTCACTCTAAGGTCAAAGGCTATTATTTTGATAACTCTTTTTTCATAAATATATTATTTGATAATTTTACCATAATAGTAAAATAATGTAATATTTAAGAATTAACTTGTTAATTTAAATACTTATATTATATATCTATATATGTATGCATTGGCTCGCACATCTTCAAAGTTAAATAAAACCCTGCAACATCGCAAACTCAGTGACTGACAAACATGGCAGTTGCAGTAGGAGGTATGGTGAACACCAATGGCCTCTTCGTCCAAGTCATCACCGGACGGTGGTTCGTGGTGTTCGCCTCCTTCCTTATCATGGCCGCCGCCGGCGCCACCTACATGTTCAGTCTATACTCCGGCGACATCAAATACGCCCTGGCCTACGACCAAACGACCCTCAACCTCCTGAGTTTCTTCAAAGACCTGGGGGGCAATGTCGGCGTGCTCTCCGGTCTCATAAACGAGATCACTCCCCCGTGGGTGGTCCTGGCCATGGGCTCCCTCCTCAACTTCTTCGGCTACTTCATGATATGGCTGGCGGTCACAAAAAGAATACCCAAACCGCAAGTGTGGCAGATGTGCCTCTACATCTGCATCGGCGCCAACTCTCAGTCCTTCGCCAACACCGGTTCCCTCGTCACCTGCGTCAAGAACTTCCCCGAGAGCCGTGGCGTTGTGTTGGGCATCCTCAAAGGCTACGTGGGTCTCAGTGGAGCCATCATCACCCAGCTCTACTACGCCTTCTACTTCGACGACTCCAGGTCCTTGATTTTGCTCATAGCCTGGCTCCCAGCGGCTATCTCCTTCGCTTTCCTTCGAACCATTCGCTACATGAAGCCCGTTCGACAACCCAACGAGCTCAGTGTCTTCTACAAGTTCTTGTACATCTCACTGGGTCTCGCTGGCTTCCTCTTGCTCATGATCATTCTTCAGAAGAAACTCTCCTTCTCGCAGAGTGAGTATGGCGTCAGTGCCGGGGTTGTGCTTCTCCTGCTCTTCCTCCCTCTTGCTGTTGTTTTTGTTGAACAATTTAAAATCAGGGAAACGCAGAAGCTAGCATTCATTGACCCATCCCCGGTGAAGATATCAGCCGAAAGAGAGCTACCGGAGTCAGCAAACGGTGACTCCAACCCGGTTCTGGGTCCGATTTCAAAGATCGAAGAGACCAGATGGTGGCAGAAAGTGTTTAGTCCACCGCCCAGAGGTGACGACTACACTATTCTTCAAGCACTATTCAGCTGGGACATGATACTTCTATTCGTAGCCGGCACGTGCGGTGTTGGGGGGACTTTGACCGCAATTGATAATCTTGGTCAGATTGGGAGCTCGCTAGGGTACTCCAAGGCTAGCATAAGCACGTTTGTGTCGTTGGTTAGCATTTGGAATTATATGGGGCGGGTTTTTTCTGGGTTTGTCTCTGAACATTTTCTGCAAGAGTACAAGTTCCCTCGACCACTCATGCTCACTCTAATCCTGTTCTTATCCTGCGTGGGTCACCTTTTAATAGCCTTCGACGTGCCGAACGGACTCTACGTGTCATCGGTGATCATCGGGTTCTGCTTTGGCGCGCAATGGCCTCTGGTGTTCGCCATAATCTCGGAGCTCTTCGGACTGAAGTACTATTCAACGTTGTACAACTTTGGCGGTGCAGCGAGCCCAATTGGGCTCTACGTTCTGAACGTGAGGGTCACCGGGCACCTGTATGACAAGGAGGCTCTGAAGCAACTTGCAGCGGCGGGGATCCCAAGAAATGGTAGCAAGGAATTGACTTGTACTGGGGCCAGCTGTTTCAAGTTGTCTTTCATCATTATCACTGCAGCCACCGTTTTGGGTGCCATGATTTCACTCATCTTGGTGGCCAGGACCATTCAGTTCTACAAAGGTGATATATACAAGAGGTACCGTGACCAAGCTGAGGAAAGCGCAACCGCAACCGCGACAACAACCGGCAGGACCACCGAGATGAAGGTGGTCGGAAGCGGCGGTGAGAGAAGAGAAGAAAGCGTGGTGGGAGGAGATTGAATTGAAGAACGTAGTACTTACACGTCAGTGCGTGAGTTAGATAGTGATCAATTTCCAGCCCCACGACATGGATGGCAAACCAAATAAAAGTTAGTGAATGGAAACACAAGTAGCAAGTAACAGATAGACTGACTCAAAATAGAGTTGGGACCACTTCTTTTTCTCTTTCTTGGACTGAAAAATTCGAGGGACTGAAAATTAAAATATAATTATTGTAGGGTGTGTATAAATACGTACAGCTGCCACTTTTATTCCATGAATACAGTAATCATCTTGTGGCTACACTTGTTTTAGCATGAGAAATAGACATTGAAGTATTTGTACTCCAGGAGTCGGAAAAGTTCATGATATATTAACTACTAAATTTTAATAATTTTTTTTTAATATTATATAATTTTAAAATGTTAAAGAAAAAAAAGATAGAAAAATGAAAAACTATTTAAAAATGTTATCTAAAAATACAAAGGAAATCGTCAAATCTTAATAATAAAACATCATTTTTCGTTTGCAAAATTGTCATCTCAACTCGTTTTGGTTTCGAGGGTAATTAAAAGTTGAAAATATTAGCTTTTTTTTTCTTTTTTATTTAGAGCACGATACGTGTCATAAAATTTTATATGATATAGCGATATATATGTATAATAATTTTTAAAAATATAATAGATATATGATTTTTATTGTGTGAATCTAAATTAAAATCATGCATATTAAAATTATCAACATATAGTTATTCTAAAAAGTTAAACAAAAATACATGTCAAATAGATATGTGATCCAAATTTAAAGTATTAGTGTATTAGATATTGAAATTGGACTAAGTTGATGGATAAATCAGTTAGTTTTTTTCTTAATTTTGTTTATATATATTATATATTATAAATTTTAAAAGTATAGATAACTCAATAAATAATTTTAAAATTTTTAATAGATTAATTAACGTTTTTTAATCAAATAAATTTAAATAATATTATTTTTATATATTAAATTACTATATTACAATTAATAATTATAACTTAGTTTTTATATATTAATCATTGAATTTATAATTATACTGAATATCTATATCTATAACAGATTAATTATTAAATTATGTTTTATTTTTTCTGAAATAAAAACATATCGAGAGTTAGAGACTAGTCTGTCTCGTTTATCTCTTACCCGTCAATTTGATAAGTCGTTTATCTTTTTCCCGCTAATTTATCTCTTCCCCACCAATTTGAAGGACAATGGATGAAAGTGATCTCACGTTTGAAAATAGTAAACAAGTTTAGAAATTAGTTTAAAAGTCATATCTTTTAAATATAAATCTAAGTTATTTTAAATGTTTTCTCATTGGTTTTAAAATTTTAATGTTTTGTGAAATAATAAAATTAAAACTAAACTCAGTGAAAAACTATTAAAATAAATAAGATATAAGTTAAAGTGATATATGATTTTTTAAATTGAGTATAAAGATAAGAATGATTATAGGATTCATATCCCACTCTACGTCCTCCATTCATTCTATTTCATTCTAATGTTCATATTTATATTTATGTGTGAGACTCAAATTTACACTTCCAATCCAAAATGATGTCTACATTATTAACTATGTTCTTAACGAGAAACTAATTTCGAACATTGTGAAGAATAAAACTAGGAGGAAGGGTAGCAGTAAATTAATTATAAAATTGTTGGGAATAGTCCAATTGTGAGTCAAAGTCCCACATTGAATAAAATAGACAAAGTTAAATACATAAGAATAAAGATTCATAACACATTTAAGATTTTGGAGTAAATGATGTCAAATGTCTATATGTATAAGATTAATGTCATATAATCATATGAAACAACAATCTCTCACAATAATGATATCAGAGATCAGAGCCAATGATTCAAATTGACTAACCATATAATTATAATCATAAAAAAAAAGTCATATATATATATATATATATATATATATATAACCTTATTTATTTTAAAATGACCATTTCAGCCCTTATATCTAAGGGCAGTTGTGGCTTTTAAATTACCATTTTATTATTTTAATTTCATAACAGTTATGATTTTTAAATTATTTTTTAGATTGTCTAACGTGTAAGTTTTCTAGATTGAAAAATATGAAAGTTTGCTGGATAGAGTACAGCCAGAACATAATAATATCCGGATTGTGAAAGTTTAAAAAATTCTCACAGGGAAGAATTTTACATTATGTTATAATAACAATATATTTTGAGTTCTATATTTAGCAATTTAGAATTTGTATTTTTTTACTTTTAGATCGATTAATTCAATACTAATTTTGTTCATTTTCAAATTTATAAAGTAGGATTTAAGATTTTTTTTTTAATTTCCAAACCTACTTGAGTATTCTTGGGGATCTCACTTTCATCTTTTTGGCAACATCTTGCATGCTAAATGCCTACAGAGAAATTGGAGGGTATCACACATTATTTTCATCTCATTAAAAAAAAAAATGCACAGTACCATCAGGATTTTATCATGACCCTCCAGTTTTCCATCTTGAAAAATTGAAAAAAAATAATAATAGACATTGAACTTTTCAAATTCCATAGATAATTTATGGTTTTATTAATCTAAAACTCAAACAGTATTATTTTGGATTATTCTTCTTCTCAGTGTATTTTCTTGGTAGTGAAATTTAAAACTTATCCTATTCTAACTGTGGAATGTATGATCTGAAATATTACAATTAATGTTTAAGATCACATTTCATAATTACACTAAGACTTAAACTACTGTTTGGGATTACTTAATTTAAAAGATTTATAAATTGGATTATTCAGAAAATATTTCAAGAAACCATGAGGGTTATTATAGAATGAAAAAAAGGAAGAAGTCATAATTTGAAAATAAGCGATGTGCAGGAAGAAAAAAAGTGGTGTAAAGAGCAAAATCCAGAAATCCAATTCCTCCCAATTTTGGGAAGTGATTTCCTATATATATATAGAGAAATCTGCAACTTTTGCATTTATCAATCTCACCGCAGAGAACTTTAAATCCCAATTTTTTACTGTCATAATTTATAATTAATATTTATAAAATAAAATCATAAATATAAATTCATTTCCAACTCTCCCCTGATCACAGTGAGAGTCACACTCTTCTTGCTTCCTCCTCTCTCTCCATTTAGCGGAGCATGCAAAGGCATCAGTCTCAGCATTTTCGGTAGAAATGACGAACAAGGGAAAAGGAAAGGGCAAAGAGGTTGCCGGAAAAGCTTCGACCGGCAAGCGCAAGGCCACCTTCGACGATGACAAGACCGGTGGCCGCTTTAAGTCAGCAGCCATGAAGTTTTTCGATGACGCCGCTGACGTTGATGACAGCGATGACAGCGACGACAACGATTTGAGCGAAGAGAGTGATTTCGGCGACGGTACATAATGGAATACCTTTCTCTCTCTCATTCTCTTACATCATCGTTTGTTCCTCTCTCACGAAAATGGTTAGGGTTTTGTACTCATTTCTGTGTTTAGTTAAATTTCATGACCTTGTTTGTTCTGGACGTGCATATAGGGAGTTTAGTGGCTTCATTAACGAGAAATGTTTGAGTCCTGTCTGATTTTATGGTTTTGGAGTTCATCTTCTGTGGTTAGAATTTTAGAATTTCCCGTGGTACCGTACACCTTCTAATTTTTTGTAACAGATTTTTCTGACGAGGGTTTTGATGCCTCTCCGAGAAGAATGAGCGAGCCAGGCCCGAGCAGTTTCCCGCGTGTTCCTAAAGAGGAATTAGTGGACGAAGAAGAGTTTGATAGAATACTTGAAGAGCGCTACGCTGATCCATCCAGGTTTATCAAATTTGCTGATGAGTTTGATGACAAAGGCAACAATCCAAATTCTATTCATGACGCGGTCATGGAATTAATGCCCAACATCTGGAAAGTCAAATGCACTGTAGGGTACCTTGAACTCGAATCTATGACTTTGCTAATATTTGTTTCTTTTAAATTTCTCAGTTAGGCAAGTTTTTCCCTTTTGCTGCAGGTTGGCCGGGAGCGGCTTTCAGCTTTGTGTCTGATGCAGAAGTTTGCTGATTTGTTTTCTTTGGGTACTGTCTTGAAGATAAAATCTGCTTTTGCCGTAGATCATATGAAAGGTTTTGTATACATTGAGGCTGAAAGACAGTGTGATATAAATGAGGTGATCTTCGTACTGGGTATTTTTGTTTGGTTTAATTTTATTGCTAGACATGGTTTTAAATTGCGGTCTCAGCAGGTTTTCTATGCTTTGACTAGGAATTTGCAGACTAACGTGGCCTTAATTTTGTCTACCACTGTTTTCTAGCACTATATTGCCAGTTTTCAGGTGAAGCATTTCTACCAAAGACTGATTCTGTTCACATTTGTTATTAATTCATGGTTTCAGGCATGTCAAGGGATTCCCGGAATCTATGTTACTCGAGTAGCACTTGTACCAAATAATGAGGTCTATCATCTGTTTTCTGTTAGAAATAGAACCCCTGAAATTTCTGAGGGTATGTGGGCTCGAATAAAAGCTGGTAATTACAAAGGGGATTTAGCACAGGTACTACATGATTTTACAAATAATGTTTTTTGTTTTATTTTTCCATCCAACTTGTGAAATGCTTGATCCTTCTATCTATTATTCTTTTTGCAGGTGGTGGCTGTAAATAATACCAGGAAAAAGGTTACAGTTAAGCTCATTCCAAGAATTGATCTGCAAGCTTTGGCTGCCAAATTTGTAAGGAGACCTGTGTCCACTTGATTCGTTACCCATTTTTTTAGGCAATTCATTAGTTAACTTTGATTATGCTTGTTTTGTTTTAGTTGCTGTATATATGATATGATATCTGCTGGTAATCTATTTTTTTAGTTAAACTTAATTTTTAATTAAACATATTTATTTATCTTTTTCTTACACTTTCATTCATTCGAACAAGAATTTTTTTTACTTTTACCTTCTTATTTCTATCTGTTCAAACAAAAAATTCTTCTATTTTATTTATTTTTATTTTTCCTATTTCTTTCCTCTTTAATTTACTTGCAACCCAAACAGAGCCACAGAGTGAGCAAATTGTTGATGCATCTCTTTTCTCGTGTTACAGGGTGGAGGTTATAGTCGCCAAAAGGTTGCTGTACCGGCCCCTAGATTAATCAGCTCGAGTGAACTTGAGTAAATAATACATATTCTCATATTTTGTTAATATTTTTACTGGATAGTTTTCATGATGTGATTATTTTAAATGACTCTGCAGGGAGTTCCGACCACTCATTCAGGTCAAGCGTGACCGGGAAACGGGCAAGGTTTTTGAGGTTCTTGATAGCTTGATGCTCAAGGATGGGTATGTATACAAGAAAGTATCTCCGGATTCATTAAGTTTATGGGGTGTTGTGCCCACAGAAGAGGAGCTGTTAAAATTTGGGACTTCTGAAAACAATGAATCAAATGATTTAGAGTGGCTTGCTCAACTTTATGGTGGTAAGAAGAAAAAACGTGTAATAAGACCCAACAAAGGAGGTGGGAAAGGAGAGGGTTCATCAGATTTGGTTGTGGAAAATGATTTTGAACTTTATGATTTAGTATGTTTCGGGTAAGTCCTTGTTTTACCTAGCTAACATTCGCAGCACCATATGAATTATTTTTCTATCGCACTTGCATTTGCCCAATCCACACTTTTACACACATCAATGTTTGTACTGAAGAAATGCAGATGCGTGCACATGTACTGTACATACTTGCACATGTGTCCTCTTTCATGACCAATATCTCCCATTGCAGTACATTCATGGTATTTGGAGAACCATTTCTCTCGTTCACGCATACAAACATGCACTTAAATGATACATGCAGATACTCACACGTTCCCATGCCTGCACATTTCTAAACATGGCTTCCTGAAGAACCTTTGCTATTTTTCAGGAAGAAGGACTTTGGTGTAATAGTAGGCATGGATAAAGATGATATTTACAGGGTACGGCATTCAGCTTATGGAAATTCATTTGTTCTAAGCTTTTTGATTTGAGAGCCTGCTATTTTTTAAAAGTACATTTCTACTTTGTTTGTCTTGTATATATAGATTCTAAAAGAGAGTTCAGATGGACCTGCTGTTATAACTATTGAACGAAAGGAAATAAAGAGTGGGCTATTGGATTTGAAACTCACTGCCTTTGATCAGCACAATAAGGCTATATTGGTTAATGATACTGTCAGGGTTCTAGACGGTCCATCTAAGGTGTGATTTGTATTTCTGAATGTGAAGATTTCTAGTTGTATATTTGGGGTTTTTCATGCCTTTCATGATACTTTTGCAACTATCATGTCTTTTTTGTAGGGTAAACAAGGCATTGTTAGGCACATTTATAGGGGAATTGTCTTTTTACATGATGGAAATGAGGAAGAAAATGGAGGTTACGTCACATGTAAGTCTAATATGTGTGAGAAGGTCAAGCTTGATGCCGGTGATTTCAGTGGAAAGGTTTGAAATCTTTCTAGTGTCCTGCCATGTTACTAACTGTTCAATGATTTCATCTGATTTTTTATGTTTTGAATGCTACTTCACACTCAGGATAGTGAACCAGGTCCTTTATTCTTTGAAGACCAACCATCATCACCAAGATCTCCCTTGTCACTCAAAAAACCATGGCAAGCAAGACAAAATAATCGTGAATGTCTGTAGAGATACATGACTCCTTAAAAACTATTTTAGCTGTGGATATATGCATTTATTAATTTTTCTCAATTCAATAATTGTGCATGTAGTTAACCGTGGGGACAGCAATAACATGTTTAACATTGGTCAGACCTTGAGAATTAGGATAGGTCCTTTGAAGGGGTACCTTTGCCGTGTCATTGCCTTGCGCCGCTCTGATGTAACTGTGAAACTTGATTCTCAGCAGAAGGTTCTTACAGGTTTGTTTATGACGAGGACTCTTGTGTATTTTTCTTTTGATATATTAGATCACTGTTTAGAACAATTTGTACAAAAAATATTTTTCACAGTTAAATGTGAGCATCTTTCTGAGGTTCAGGGGAAGAGTGCTGCCATTTCATCAAGGTATTTCTGATATTTACGTTAACTTTGTATGCCACGACTACTTATGATTTGCTTTGATTCTGTCTGTGAATATTGTCCTTAGTTTCTCAATTTTTCTTTTATATCAGTGGTGATCCAGATGCAAGTTCATCTAAGCCATTTGAGCTGCTGGGTGGTGAAGGAAGCTCTGGAGGTGAGAATACCTTGTTCTCTACTTCTTTTATCCTTTAAAATGAAAAATAAAATCCAAATTAAATGGATTATAGTGTCAATTAGCATGTGTATAGAAATCTTCCCTGATCTCTGTCGTTGATGTTTTATTGAAACCTTAATCTTGACAATTGGAAAGGTTGGCTGAGTGGAGTGGGAACTTCCACTGCCAGTGGTGGATGGAATGCTGCTGGGGCATCATCTGAAAGGTATATTTCACCGTGATATTAGTCATCTGCTTATAAGCAGTATTATGTTCGCCCAATATATATCCTTGCTCATTTTGCACGATGGATTTAGTCGTCAATAATGAGATTCTAGTAATGTCCAGGTGGTGTTCAGTAATGTAGAAATTTGTGGTAATTGGGAAGGGTTAATTCATGGCTACGGAGTATTGATGCAGACAAGGATGACTCAGATGACAATGCAACCAAGGCATATTTTTGCCAAATAAATAATAATGAATAATGGTGAATTGACTTATGCAAGTATAACTATTCTATCTAGATGTGGTAGTTGTTCCAGCTTTATGCCATTCCATTTTCTAAACGTTCCTCTGATATGAAGTGTTACTATTTTAAATTGCGTATCTAATTGATATATTAAGGGATTAGAGTGTGTTATTGTATTTATATGATAAACACTCAAATATGTGGGGAGCCCACCCTTGGAATTAAGGGGGGGTAGAACCAAACACTTCAATTTTTAGCTGTCTGTCTCATACCACTCGATGCAAGACTTTGGCACCTCATACTATATAAGTCATATCATATTACCACTCTAAGATCCGATGGTTTGACAGATTTCATTCCACAACAATTTATTTCGTAACACTCCACTCAACTACCTCGGTAGTTAGAATTCTCTAATGGTCAAAACCCTCTGTGAAGAGTTCTTTCCAAGACATTGGCAATTAGTTCTGATACCACTTAATAAACACCCAAGAACTAGGGAAACCCACTCTCAAAAGGTAGATATTAGGGGATGAGATCCAAACACAAATACTCCATGGACATCACCTATTACTAGATGTGAAATTCAGACACTGCATAGTACCAAGGCTCCATGATTTTGTCATTTTGTATTTTTAAATAATTGGGCAGATTATTTTGAATTGCAAGCATCCAGTTTTCTTTCTTATTCATGATTAGTTTTAATCTCAACTAAGTTAGTTACTCTTTTGTCTTGCGATAACATTTTTCAGGGGAACATGGTCTAATGATTCTGCTCCAACCTTATTGGTATGTGTTGCATAACACACTTTATTCTTGTTTTTTTCCCATTCCCATCTGGTCCTGCCTGTGCATTATCCAACTAACCTTCGTATAGTACATCCATGTACTCATTTATATCTATAATTGATTCTTATATTTATTTTACTGCATTTTAATTTAATAAGTATCTGTTTTTCGTTTTACAGAAGCCAGAATCTTCCTTAAATCCTTTCAGTTCCAAGGGTAAAAGTTATAGTATGGAAGTGTTTGGTATGTTTTCGGTTCTAGTCTAATTACTTAGTTCATCATTTGTCTCAATGCTGTTGTAATGTGTAGGTGCAGAAGATTCTGCTTGGGAAACTAAAAGTAATTCAAACCAGAACTCCGCATGGGTTGCTGCAGTGGAGAAGACTGGAGTTGCTTCTAATCCAGAACAGTCTGGTGGCTGCTGGGGAAATGGTGGAGGCAGCTGGGGTCAGGCAGAACGTAAAACTGGAAGTGTGGGTGATGACAACCAGAATAGCAATTGGAATACAACCAATGTTTCTGAAAAGGAATCTTCTGGTTGGAACAGTGTACAAAAGTCAAATGAAACTTCATTGACTGGATGGGGTGATGGCAATGGTTTTAAAAGTGGATCAGATGAAGGAAACCTCACATCTAATTGGCGTGGGTGGAAGTCTGAAACAAGTGGAGTCAAAGTTGGAAATCCTTCTGGTTCTTCAGATATCAATGCTAATAAGGATGCTGGATGGAGCAATACTGGTTCAAGTGCTGTAGCTGAAAATAGTGGTTCTGATTTGGGAAAAGACAGTAAATGGAATGCTGTATCTGATGGTACTGATGGAAATCAAGGGAATGGTTGGGGTCAGAAAAGCAGTTGGAACTCTGGATCTCAGAATGACTCAAATGAAAAGAAATCTAACAGTGGGAATTCTCACTGGGGTTCTGGGCGTACTGAGCCTGGAAATCAAGATTCCAACCTTGACAGGAAAAGCAATTGGAACTCTGGAAGCAGTGGAAACTGGGCTTCTGATCCGAAAAATAGCAATTGGAATTCTGGATCTGATAACTCCAATGAAAATCCAGACAGGGGAAATAATAACAACTGGAACAGTAATAAGCCCTTTTCGAGTGCGGGGAATGAAAGCAAGAATTCCGACTGGAGTTCTAGGCATCCTGATACTGGAAATAATGATCGTAGCTGGGGCAAGAAAAGTAATTTGAATTCTGGATCTGATAATTCCAATGAAAATCCAGACAGGGGAAATGATGACAACTGGAACAGTAATAAGCCCTTTTCGAGTGCGGGGAATGAAAGCAAGAATTCCGACTGGAGTTCTAGGCATCCTGATACTGGAAATAATGATCGTAGCTGGGGCAAGAAAAGTAATTGGAATTCTGGATCAGGTGATGCAGATCAAAACAACAGTTGGAAAAGCAATAACAGCTGGAGTGCAGGCTCAAGCGATAATCAGTTGAATGGTGAAAATGAAGGTTCAAATGAAAATTCTAGAGGAGTAGGTGGTGGGAACCGGAGAGGTTGGAATTCTGGATCAGGTGATGCTAATCAAAACAACACTTCGAAAAGCAATAGCAGCTGGAGTGCAGGCTCAAGCGATAATCAGTTGAATGGTGAAAATGAAGGTTCAAATGAAAATTCTAGAGGAGCAGGTGGTGGGAACGGGAGAGGAGGTTACCAGGGTAGAGGTGGATCAGACAGAGGAGGCTTTAGAGGTAGAGGTTTTCGAGGTAGAGGAGATCGAGGGGGCTTTGGAGGTAGAGGAGACCGTGGGGGTTTTGGAGGCCGGGGAGAGCGTGGGGGTTTTGGTGGCCGGGGAGACCGCGGGGGCTTTGGTGGTAGAGGTAGATCAGACAGGGAAGGTTTTGGTGGTAGGTGGGGATCAGGTGGAGGCCGAGGTCGAGGAAGGAGTGATCAATCTGGTAGTTGGAACAATAGGAGGGATTCTGGTGAGGATGGGTCCTCTGACTGGAAGAAGGGTTCAGATAATGTTGAAGGATGGAGTAATAGTAATGGATCCCAGGCTTGGAATCAGGATTTTGGTGACAAAAAAAGGAAGAGCTGGAGCCAAGGAAATGCGGATAAGGAGCATCCTAGCTGGAACCAAGGAGGTGGAAGTGAACAGAGATGGAGTTCAGCAAGTGATGGGGCAAATGATAATAGATCCCAGGCTTGGAACCACGATACTGGGAACAAGGACAAGCAGAGCTGGAGCCAAGGGAATGCAGACAAGGAGAGTCCTAGTTGGAACCAAGGGGGTGGAAATAAGCCAAAGTGGAGCTCAGCAGAAGGTAGAGCTAATGATTCTGGCTGGAATCAAGGAGGTGGGAGTAAGCAGGGTTGGAGTTTAGATAGTGGTGGAGCTAATGATAATGGATCTCAGGCTTGGAACCAGGATACTGGTGGCAACTACAGGCAGAGCGGAAGCCAAGGGAATGCAAATAACTGGAGCTCAGCAACTGGTGGTCAAGCTAACAATTCTGGCTGGAATCAAGGAGGTGGAAGTAAGAAGAGCTGGAGTTCGGTAAGTGGTGAAGCTAATGATAATATATCTCAGGCTTGGAACCAGGGGAATGCAGATAAGGAGCGTTCTGGCTGGAACCAAGGTGCAAATAACCAGAGCTGGAGCTCCGCAAGTGGAGCTAACGATAATTGGAACAACAATGATTCAAGACAGGCTACAGGTGCTAGCTTGAAAAAATCTACAGCTGAAGAGACCAATATCCAGGATGGTGGGTGGAACAAGGGATCTACTTCAAACACTACTACTGGAGTTCTGAAGTGGGGTCAATCTAGTAGTGCTGCAGACAATGGTCAATCTTCTAGTTGGAAGAAAGAATCAGCAGAAGGTAACGAATAAATAATGAAAACCGAATATAACTCCACCCAATTATTCCTCCTTTTTTGTTTATTCAGAAAGAAAAAGACCCATCATACAATGCAACGAACCATTAGTAATTAGGAGTTAAACTACAAATTACAGCAGAATTAATCTATAATGTTTTATCAATATAAATTTGCAAATACTATATTTATTTTCTCCTTAATTCAATCGACTTCTTGACTATATGGTTATATGTAGGTGCAGCAGGTTCATGGGGCAAGAAAAATGACGGGGATGTCAAAGGTGGATGGTAGTTGCTTTCTTTCTAAAACGTGATGGACCGGAACAGGAAATCGAGTTTCGGCACATTTTGGAAATGTAGCTAATGACAAACTTTTTTTTTTTTGTATATCCGTATAAATCTTTGCTGAAACGTGATTTCTCCCTTAAACTAAACAGATTTGGTGAATGGCTAATCCCTTCTGTTTTATGCCTGATTATGTTAAAATGTTTACTAGAATTGGAATGCGTTGTTGGATTACAATGTGTTCCTTTCTGAGTCTATATAGATTTCAGTGTTGCCCCCACCCCCTGTATTTTGTTAATATGTTGATGGTTATGCTGGGGAGGATATCCTCTACTACTATTGGAAATAATTATACAATCACATGAGGCGTGGACAGTAGAATTCTCTCTGCTTTCCGTCTGATTTTCTGGTAATGGATTTCATACGACAACGAACACGTAGGACAGAGGTCAGAATCCACACATCCTACTCTCCATAACAAATTTATATTCTATTTCTGGGCACACTCAATCATTCAAACGTGTAAGTTAGCCAATTGTGCATATTTTTCCTTCCTTGCTCACAAATAAAAGAACTTTTTCTTTTGTTAATGCCGTATGGTCGAACTCCATGGAAGTGCTAAAGTATCTCTGCCTTGTATTGGAGTATTGGAGCATCTATTATGTAAGACCCGTTTCGTACGTGGAGTTAGTCATTGAGTAAAGAGATATGTTATAAGAAGCATTAACAAAAAAACGTTACTGGGACTGTTAGAGTTTCTCGTGTGATAACGTTGTTTCTGCTTTTTCAGTCGGTATTGAAATGATACCGTATTATCAGTTTGTATTTTGTTATTTAATAACCTTTTTTAATATTTTTTTTTCTTCCAAGATATTGGGTATATTGATCACATTGAGTGTTTAAATGCTTCTTTTTTTAAAGGAAGAAGAGTAAATTAAGGAGTGGAGGAATTAAGAAAATAGATGTTGGAGAAAGGATCACAAAAAATCTGACAAGGTTTTTTAGAAAGATTGCAGTAACATGTCAAATTTTAGGAAAGAGAGAAACGTTGAGATGAAACCATTTACATGAACATTTATTTATATTTAAAAAAAATCAATATAATAAATATAAGAGATTTAATATAAGTAAACAAGAGAATGGTCAATAAACTAGATGAGAGATTAAATGAAAATGGAAACAAGCTGATGCGTTTATGCAGAATTAGAAATGAATTCCTAAACAGAATATGAGAGGATATGTGGATTTGGAGAGACGAAAAAATTGACTCTTATACAGTGAAGTCAGCTTACATGAAATTAAAAAAAATATAAAGAAAAATAAAATTTCTTTAATCTATTTTAAAGGCGTTGAACCAAATTTCTTCTTTAAAGTGTAAAGGCGTTACCATCGGCGTAACACTTCGCGTGGAGGGTAATCTAATATAGGGTTAACAATTAAGGCTAATTTTGAGTATTATTATATATTTATATATAAAAGGAATATAGGTTTCGTGCACAATTTTCTCCTATTCCAAAATAATTTTGAAGCTCTTGGTTAATTTGGGCATATTGGCACAATACATAACAGTCCACGTGGCTAACCTCGAATTTTGGCGCCTCGGGCCAGAACAACTAATTTTTGCGCTTTACAATTTTGCACCTTTTGGTCATTATATTGATTCAAGCGATTCAATGACGCCTTGGACGCGAGTCGTTTTCCGCTTCATAGCGGTTATTCGCGGTTTCCACAATCCAACCCAGAAGTCTCACCATTAACCATTAGGGCTTCGGGTTCGCCAAATCCAATTTACCCTTCCGTTAACGTTCCCAATTTCTTGGGCTTTTTGATCCTTCCAACATTCATTTCCCCCGCCATCCAAATAATTCCCAAAAAATGTTCAACAAGATCATAAAGCTCGCTCACAAGAAATGCTCCAAATTGGAATTCCCCGAAAACGGCCTTCAGTTTTACGATGTCGTCGTCAAACACGCATCTCGTAACGCCGCCGCCCCCGCCGCACCCGTCACCATCACCGGCCCCGCCGTCGTTCCCGCCATTTCCGACTCTCAAACCCCCCCACCCGCTCTCCCGCCTCCCAATACCACCGCAATCGAGCCACTACCGCCGCTGCGAGACGTCGACGAATCGGAGCACCGGGCGCTGATCCTTCGTAAAATACAAGGGTGTTGCTTCTTGTGCGATTTCTCAGACACTGTCGACTCCGTTAACGAGAGGGAAACAAAGCGCCAGACACTCGAGGAACTCATTGACATCATCCATTCCGGGTCCTTCGGATTTAGCGAAAATCAAGAAGACTTGATTAACATGGTGTCCGTTAACATCTTCCGTTGTCTTCCCCCAGCACCTCGCGGCACAGAATACTTGGAACCCGAAGAAGACGACAGATATTTGGACCCGTCGTGGCCGCACTTGCAGCTCGTGTATGATATCCTCTTGCGTTACGTTGTCTCACCGGAGATTGATGTAAGGACCTTCAAGCGCTACATTGACCATATCTTTGTCACGAAACTCGTCGACTTGTTTGATTCCGAGGACATGCGAGAGCGCGAGTATTTGAAGAACATTCTTCACCGCATTTATGGCAAGTACATGGGGCACAGGCCCTTCATTAGGAATGCCATCAACGACGTCTTCTACCGCTTTATATTTGAAACTCAGAGGCACAATGGTATTTCCGAGTTGCTGGAGATCCATGCTAGTATCATCAACGGGTTTGCTTTGCCAATGAAAGAGGAACATAGACAATTTCTAATTCGGACTCTTATTCCACTTCACAGGCCCAAATCTATTTCCTTTTATCACGAACAACTGACTTATTGCGTGGTTCAGTTTGTTGAGAAAGACAACAGGCTTGCAGATCCTGTGATCAGGGGGATGTTAAAGTACTGGCCAGTCTCGAATTCTCGGAAGGAAGTTCTTTTCCTTGGAGAAATTGAACTGGTTCTTGAGGCAGCTCAATGTACTGACTCTCTACGGTGCATTGCCTCTCTTTTCAGACAGATCGGACGCTGCCTTAGCAGCTCTCAATTTCAGGTCTACCTTTTTTTTTAATTAATTATGCTTAACTTTTCTTATGTGACTTGTAGTATTCGGTAGTCATGGTTCATAGCTTATGCCCTGTATTTATGATATGATGTTCTTTGCTTCAGACAAATATTATGCCTTACAATTTAGGCTTAATACATAAAATTGGCTTTAGGTAAGTATTGTCCAAGCTTTATGAGAACTACATTGGTAATGTCTCTAGTTAATATGGATACATCCTTCATGCTTAGGTATAAACATTTGGAGTTTGGACAAATAGAGGTAGAGCAATGAATGTATGAGCATCTTAAATTTCGGGTACAGGGCCTAACACTTAACTCAAACCTTGTAAGGACTGCATTGATCGGAGATATCTCTAGTCAAAGTAGAATTTCAATACACTCAGTTATGCTTAGGATTGAACATCTGGAGTGTGAACAGACGTAGTTGACCCATTAAAAACACCTTATGCCTAGGAATAGACATCCTAGAGCATTGACAAATAGGCATGACCTATTAATGGATCTAGAATAAATTCTAGCATTTTCTTACAATTTATGTTTGCAACTACACAGTCCTACAATGCTGACTTATAAACTAAGGATTGTTTGTCTAAGCCTTATAAAGACTCCATTGGTCATGCCTCCGATTGATGTGAAATCTTAATACACATATTCACCTCTGGGATTGGATGTTTGGAGCGTAGAGATAGGAGTGTCAATAACAAAATGCCTAGGAATAGAAATCTGTAATTTGTATTACTTCTGGGGTATGAGGTCTCAAAAATATAAATATTATCATAGAAAAGAGAGGGAAAATGCATTCTCAGGTCTTGATGCCGAAAGTGAGTATGTTCAGTTGAGTTCCAATCCCATAGTAGATTTGATTGCTTAAGAGCTTATGGTAAGTTTTTACATATCCATATTTGAGAATTCTTTGTTACCGAAAATCACGTGTAAACATGCACACAAACAAAGATCATATCTTTATCAATTTATGGGGAGATTAAGAGAACAATCTGTTCTGGACATTGTTGCCATTTGTTCTTTTTGTTTTTAGATTCCAATGTTCCTGTTCCGTCATGTCCCTCATATTGGTATTTGGCAGATCTCTTATTCTAAAGGCTTAATCCTGGAAAATAAGTATGGAGGTTAATCTTAAGACCTTATGTATATTGACCATCTTAAGACAAGAAAGGAGGTTTATAGACACTCATATGCATTGAATGCCTTAGGTAGAAATTACTCCACTTTTGTAAGCAACAGTTCCATTGATTCCTTGAGCATACGCACATAACTTTTTTGGCCAATGTGTGACATGGGCTGCAATATTGATGAACTCGTTTTCTTATCTGTTGGGAAATACTAACCAACTATAAACTGGCATAGTTTGTCTGCTATTTCTTGCTTCAATTTGGCTGATATTTAAAATCCCCCTTCGCACTCACGGCGATGCTATTTAAATATGATATCTAAGCTATGTATATGTGAGATGATTAGCTACCTCGGCCAAGGAAAATTGTCATAAGATATTTTGAATTTGGATCTAGTTGAACGGGTAATGCATTGAGGTAGTCAGATTTTTCTAGATATTATAACGCTATAATACAGTATCAGTCTTAATAAATGATGTTTCTCGTCCTTTGATGTAGTAAAGGAAAAATGTTTCTTATTTTCTCTTGTTTGCTCTCTGACAATTATTGTACCCATGGCAGGTTGCCGAGCGAGCATTTTACTTGTGGAACAATGAGTACTTTATTAGTTTTGTAGCCCAGAATCGAAATGTTATATTGCCCGTAATCTTTGAAGCTTTGGAAAATAACATGAAAGGCCATTGGAGCCAAGTAGTGCAGGGGCTAACGGCCAATGTGAGGAAGATATTTCTAGGGATGGATGCTGAATTGTTTGAAGAGTGTCAAAGACAGTACATAGAGAAAGAAGCGAAGACTATAGAGTTGGAAGAGAAGAGGGAGTTAACTTCGGAGAAATTGGAAGCAGAGGCTGCATAAGCAGTCGTGAGGAAAGAATTTAGATTCCCTACTGTATTTTTTTGTGTTGTTCCTCTGCCGTACTTTTAAAATACACCGAAGGTCACCAATTTTGAAGTTAAAAATATATTAAATTTTTTTTAAAACATCATTATAGTGTGTTTTTAATGCTTGGCAGAGGATATTACTAAACAAATCTGTAGAGAAACTGGACTCAAGGGAAGACATGGTTAACTAAGGTATTCAGCTTGCAACCCTTCTTTTCACCTTGGTGGCTGTGCTGAAAGTTCTTCTTGAATTTCCAATATAGAAAGGAAAGTATCATTTTATTTTAATTCAATTTTTACTAACCATTGCCTAAAGACAATGGTCAAGGAATTAAGAGTAGAAAGTTTTATTGGAACGGGTAACATTCAATGTTACTAATATATTTACATTTTAGTTTCCAATAAAAACCTTCTACTTGATAATTCCTTAGAGTTAGAGTAATGGATAGTAAAATCGATTTTGATTACACGGCAAGGTGCACAAGACACGCAAATCAGCAATCTTGCAAGTCTTGTTTCTTAGAGTGTTTCTTTGGTCTATCCCTCCTTGTCAATTGTAAATAAGGAGATATATTTTTCAACTAAATTGTCGTGTGATGTACCAAATTGGTTCAGTGTATGAAAAAATGGTGCAGTTGGCACTGCTTTTTTAGTGAACGAATGATTTTATTAATGTAATTTAAATATTAAAAAATCACTTTTAATTTCAGAATTTAAATTGTTCATTTTATTTTTTAAGCCGGGAAAGATGATCTATTGACTTAACATATATTTATATTGGATCTAAAAATCATAGTTCGTTTGAAATTCTGAATTATGTAATCCATTTTAGATTATATTATTATATTGTTTTAATACTTTTACTAGTATTTAGAACTTCACATGAAAAGTTGACAAATTATGTTCATTGTTAACATCAACTATTTGATCTGTCTTAACATTTTATTTTTATGTTCATTAGTAACATCAAATAATTGATCCTGTCTTGATATTTTATTTTTAGTAGCTCATATCTTAAAAATAGAAATAATTATGTAATTCAGTTGTATCAAAAATAATTTATCAACAAATATGTTTTTAATTATAACTAAGATTAGCATTTTCAATTTAAATACTTAAGAGTCATATGAATTTTCTTTTATTTTATAAAGAGTTCATTATGCCAATTAGTTTCAATATATATATATATATATATATATATATATATATATATATATATATATATATATATATATATATATATATATATTTACACTT